>Ga0075522_10000785_pt1 | contig 23456 bp, 18 predicted proteins | sample NGEPerA_FD_74796 | JGI IMG/M metagenome (GOLD analysis project Ga0075522, IMG submission 74796) | Arctic peat soil microbial communities from the Barrow Environmental Observatory site, Barrow, Alaska, USA - NGEE PermafrostL2-A | ecosystem: Environmental > Terrestrial > Soil > Wetlands > Peat ...
TCGTCGCGTGACAGGGTGCGACGGATACGGCGCACCGCCTCCTTGGCGGTTTCCATCGTGATCGGCGCGTGGCCGGCGACGAGTTTGGCAGTCTCTCCGGCGCGACGCTGCAGCGTCGCGACGTCGGGCACCACTTCGTTGAGCAGCCCGAGCGCGAGCGCCTCGGGCGCTTCGATCAACCTTGCGGTGAAGATCAGATCCTTGGTCCGCGCCGGACCGACCAGCGAGACCAGCCGGGAGATATTGGACATCGACAGGCAATTGCCGAGCGTGCGCGCGATCGGAAAACCGATCCGTGCGGCCGCGGTGCCGATCCGGATGTCACAGCAGGCCGCGATCCCGGCGCCGCCGCCGGTGCAGGCGCCGGCGATCGCCGCAATGGTCGGCACCCGGACCTTTTCAAGCGTCCCCAGCACGCGATCGATGCGCTCCTCATAGTCGAGCGCGTCCTGCGCGGTCTTGAAGGCGCGGAATTGCGAGATATCGGTGCCGGAGGCGAACGCTTTCTCGCCGGTGCCGGTGAGGATCATTGCCTTGATCGAGGGGTCGGCGTTGACGCCCTCGCAGATCGTGGCCATCTGCTCGTACATCGCAAAGGTCAGCGCGTTGCGCGCCTGCGGCCGGTTGAAGGTCAAACGGGCGATGCCGTCCTCGACGACATAGAGCAGGTCTTCAGACGCGGCGACGGGAGCGTTCATGTCTCACTCTTTCTTGTTCTTTGCGCCGCTGAAGCGACGGACTCAGGCCACGGCGGCCTTGGATTTCGGCATCGGCACCACATCGCGCCCTTTCAGAACGTCCATGGCGGCCAGCACGCCGCCACTGCGATGCGGCAGCTTGGCGAGATCGAGGCCCATTTCGACGCCGGACAGCGTGCCCATCAACATCAGATCGTTGAAGTGCCCGATATGGCCGATCCGGAACGCCTTGCCCTTGATTTTCCCGAGGCCGGTGCCCAGCGACATGTCGAAATTTTCCAGCACGACCTTGCGGAAGGCGTCCGCGTCGTGGCCTTCCGGCACCATCACCGCGGTCAGCGCCGGCGAATAGCTGTGGGGATCGAGGCAGACGGTCTCGAGGCCCCAGGCCTTGACCGCCGCGCGGGTCGCCGCGCCATGACGCACATGGCGGGCGAAGACGTTGTCGAGCCCCTCCTCTTCCAGCATCGCAATGGCTTCTTTCAGCGCGAACAACAGGTTTGTCGCCGGTGTGTAGGGGAAGGTGCCGAGCTTGTTGATCGCGATCATGTCGTGCCAGTCCCAATAGGAACGCAGCGACACATTCGCCCTGGAGGCCGCGAGCGCCTTTTCCGAGAGCGCGTTGAAGCTCAGGCCCGGCGGCAGCATCATGCCCTTCTGGGATCCGGCGACCGAGATGTCGATGCCCCAGGCATCGTGCTCGTATTCCAGCGAGGCAAGACCGGAGATGGTGTCGACCATCAGCAGCGCCGGATGATTGGTGCGATTGAGCGCCTTGCGGACTTCGAGCGGATGAGTGACGCAGCTGGTCGAGGTCTCGTTGTGCACCACGCAGACGGCCTTGATCTTGTGCTGGCGATCGGCGGCAAGCTTGGCCTCGATCTCCTCGACATTAGCCCCGCGCCGCCAGTCGGTCGGCAGGAATTCGACATCGAGCTTGAATTTCTCGGCGATGCCGAGCCACAGCACCGCGAACTGGCCGGTCTCGGCCATCAGCACCTTGTCGCCGGGCGACAATGTATTGACGATCGCGGCTTCCCAGGCGCCGGTGCCCGACGCAGGGTAGATGATGACGGGCTGCTTGGTGCGGAAAATGCGCTGCATGCCGGCCAGCACGGCATGGCCGAGTTCGGCGAATTCGGGACCGCGATGATCCAGGGTCGGCATGTCCATGGCCCGAAGCACCCGGTCGGGCACGTTGGTCGGTCCTGGAATCTGTAAAAAATGCCTTCCAGTATGCAGGGTCATCTGACGTCCTTCCGGGAGATTCTCAGGCTATTGCCTGGCTCGAATATCACTATTTGCCGGGCTTGTCCCTCGCCCGGCGGGCGCCGTCAATCCCTCCAGAAGGAGGCCTTTTGGCTGTTATTATCGCTGGTTTTACCGTCAGGTCTTGATGACCCGCAAATGCGGTGGGGAATTGGATTCGGTGCGTCCTTCCAGCGACGCCATCGCAGCATCGACGCCGCCGGCACGATGCGGCACGCCGGCGGCGGCAAGGCCCATCTCCACGCCCGACAGCGCCCCCAACAGGGTGAGTTCGTTGCATTCACCGAGATGGCCGATCCGGAACACCTTGCCCGCGAGCCTGGTCAGGCCGGAGCCGAGCGACATGTTGTAATTGTCGAGCACGACCTTGCGGAACTTGTCGGCATCGTGCCCGGGCGGCATCAGCACCGCGGTCAGCACCGGCGAATATTCTGACGGTTCGAGACACAGCACTTCGAGCCCCCAATGCGTCACCGCCGCGCGGGTGGCGGCCGCCAGCCGCCGGTGACGGGCGAACACATTGTCGAGCCCCTCCTCGAGCAACATCGCGATGGCTTCGCGGAGGCCATAAAGCAGGTTGGTCGCCGGCGTATAGGGAAAGAACCCGGACGCATTGGGTTTGAGCATCTCTTCCCAGTCCCAGTACGAGCGCGGCATCCTGTTGGTCTTCGCGGCAGTGCGGGCTTTCTCCGAGATGGCGTTGAAGCCGAGTCCGGGGGGCAGCATGAACCCTTTCTGCGAACAGCTGACGGTGACGTCGACTTTCCACTCATCGTGGCGGAAATCGACCGAGCCGAGGGAAGAGATGGTGTCGACCAAAAGCAGCGCAGGATGGCCCGTCTTGTCCATCGCGGCTCTGATATCGCCGACCCGGCTGGTCACGCCGGTGGACGTCTCGTTGTGCACCACCATCACGGCCTTGATGGCGTGCGACGTGTCCTGCGCCAGCCTCGCCTCGATCGCGGCGGGATCGGCGCCGTGACGCCAATCGCCGGGCATGAATTCGACCTCGATGCCCCAGCGCGCCGCCATCTGGCGCCACATCGTGGCGAAATGACCGGTCTCGACCATCAAGACCTTGTCGCCCGGCGACAACGTGTTGACGATCGCTGCCTCCCAGGCGCCGGTGCCCGAGGAGGGAAAAATGATGATGTCGCCCGCGGTCTTGAAAATCTTCTGGCAACCGGCGAACACCGCTTTCGCAAGATCGGCAAATTGCGTGCTGCGGTGGTCGATGACCGGCATGTCCATGGCGCGCAGCACGCGGTCCGGCACCGGACTGGGGCCGGGAATCTGCAGAAAATGACGTCCCTGATGCTCGGTCATGGGGCTTCCTCTGATCTGGCCGCCAAACATATTGCATTCCATGTTTCAACCTACAACCCGCAAATTGTTTGCATTTTTCGGTCGACGGCTTCCCCGCCAGAGGCCTATGTTCGCAGCCCCATGAACATCCTCCTTGCCCAGTTCAATGACGCTTGAAGACCGGCTGGCGCGCGAGACCACCAGCGAGGTCTTGTTCGACCGCTTTTCCCGCGGCCGCTATGCGACCGACGCCTCGTTTTACCAGATGATGCCAGCGGGCGTCGTGGTTCCCCGAAGCATCGATGATGCGTTGCGGGCGCTTTCGATCTGCCGCGACGAGGGCCGGATCGTCACGCCGCGGGGCGGCGGGACCTCGCAATGCGGCCAGACCGTGAATTCGGGCATCGTCATCGATTTTTCCAGGCACCTGAACCGCATCGTCTCGTTCGATGTCGGGAACCGCTGCTGCGTCGTCGAACCGGGGATCGTACTCGACGACCTCAACCGCCAGCTCAAGAGGCATGGCCTGTGGTTTCCGGTCGATGTTTCCACGGCGTCGCGGGCGACCATCGGCGGCATGGCCGGTAACAATTCCTGCGGCGGCCGTTCGCTGCGCTACGGCACCATGCGTGACAACACGATCTCGATGGATGCCGCGCTGGCCGACGGCACGCTGCTGCATTTCGGTGAAGTCGCTCGCGACCTGGCGCAGGTGAATTCGAGCACGAACGGAATCGCGCTGTTTCGCGACATGCTCGACCTCGGCGAACGCGAGGCAGAAGAGATCGCCGGGAAATTCCCGAAAGTGCAGCGACGCGTCGGCGGCTACAATCTCGACGCGCTGATGCCGCGTAATGCCGCCAACAACATGGCGCATCTTCTGGTCGGGTCAGAAGGGACACTCGCCTTCACCACCCAGGTCGAACTGAAGCTGTGGCCCCTCATCCGCAACAAGGTGCTCGGGGTCTGCCATTTCGGCAGCTTCTACGAGGCGATGGATGCCGCCCAGCATCTGGTCAAGCTGCGCCCGATCGCGGTCGAACTGGTCGACCGCACCATGCTGTCGCTTGGCCGAGACATTGCGATGTTCAAGCCGATCATCGCGACCGCCGTGCGCGGCGATCCCGACGCGGTCTTGATTGTCGAATTTGCCGAAGAAGACCAGGCCGAAAATCTTCGCCGCCTGAAGCAGCTCGGCGAGCTGATGGCCGATCTCGGCTTTGGCTGGAATAATCCCCGACGCAAATGGGGCGGCATGGTCGAAGTTACCGAACCCGCGCTGCAGACCGCGATCGCCGATTTTCGTGCCGCCGGCCTCAATGTCATGATGTCGATGAAGCAGGCTGGCAAACCGGTTTCCTTTGTCGAGGATTGCGCGGTACCGCTGCCGCATCTGGCCGATTACACCGAGCGGCTCAACGCCATCTTCGCCAGGCACGGCACCAGCGGCACCATGTATGCGCACGCCTCCGAAGGCTGCCTGCATGTGCGCCCGGTGCTGAACCTGAAACTGGACAAGGACGTCGAGGCGATGCGCGCCATCGCCGAAGAAACCTTCGCGATGGTTCGGGAATACAAGGGCTCGCATTCCGGCGAGCACGGCGACGGTCTGGTCCGCTCGGAATTCCATCAGACGATGTTTGGCGAACGCATCGTCGCCGACTTCCGCGAGGTCAAGCACCGCTTCGATCCGCAGAACCTGCTCAATCCTGGCAAGATCGTCGACGCGCCAAAGATGGATGACCGTTCGCTGTTCCGCTATCCGCCCGATTATCGCGCCGGCGAATTGGATACCGCGCTCGACTGGTCGGCCTGGCCCGGCGCCGGCGGCGGTTTTCAGGGCGCGGTCGAGATGTGCAACAACAACGGCGCCTGCCGCAAGCTCGAAGGCGGCGTGATGTGCCCGTCCTATCGCGCCACCCGCAACGAGAAGGATGTCACCCGCGGCCGCGCCAACACGCTGCGGCTCGCCATCTCGGGACAACTCGGCCCCGATGCGCTCACCTCCGACGAGATGATGGAGACGATGAAGCTTTGCGTCTCCTGCAAGGCCTGCCGCCACGAATGCCCGGTTGGCGTCGACATGGCGAAGATGAAGATCGAGGTGTTGGCGGCACGGGTCGCAAAACACGGGCTGTCGCTGCGCGACCGTCTGGTCGGTTATCTCCCGCGTTATGCCGGCCTCGCCGGCCGGCTCGCGCCGCTCGCGAACTGGCGCAATGACAGCCCGACGCTGCGCAGATGGTTCGAAAGCATCGCCGGCATCAGCGCGCAGCGAACTCTGCCGAAATGGCGACGCGATGTCTTCGGGTCCGACGTCGAGGTGATGGGACCAGCCGACGGGCGCGAAGTCGTGCTGTTCGCCGATACCTTCAATCGTGCCTATGAGCGTGAAAATCTCGAGGCCGCGCTGCGGGTGCTGGTCGCCGCCGGCTACCGCGTCCATCTTCCGCGACCAGTCGATCGCAGACGGCCACTGTGCTGCGGACGCACTTTCCTGTCGGCGGGCCTCGTCGATCACGCGCGCGCCGAACTCGACCGGCTTGTTGCGACCTATGCGCCGTTTGCCGCGCGCGGCGTGCCGATCATCGGGCTCGAGCCGAGTTGCCTGTTGACGCTGCGCGATGAATTGTTGTCGCTGCGCTCGGACGAGACCGCAAGGAGCGTCAGCGCGCAGGCGCTGTTGTTCGAGGAGTTTCTGGTGCGCGAGGCGGAGGCCGGGCGCCTGGCGTTGCCGCTCGGCCCCGTCGCAGCCAGGGCGCTGGTGCACGGCCATTGCCACCAGAAATCGTTCGGCGCGTTCAAGCCGGTCGAGCAGGTGCTGCGGCTCGTGCCCGAACTCGAGGTCGAGACCATCGAATCCAGTTGCTGCGGCATGGCCGGCGCCTTCGGCTATGGCGCCGACACCTATCAGGCCTCGATCGACATGGCCGAACTCTCCCTGCTACCGGCGGTGCGCGGCGCCGATGCCGCAACACTGATCGTGGCCGACGGCACCTCGTGCCGGCACCAGATCGCCGATGGCGCGGACCGCACGGCCCTTCACGTCGCGCGCGTGCTGGCGATGAGTCTCGCGCGTTCGCAATCCAACGAAACTCCCTCTCCATTCGCAAAGGAAACGACCCATGGCTGAACTCACCCTCGACGTCGCCCGCAAGATCCTCGATGTCGCGCTCGCCAAAGGCGTCGAGAAAAAATTCAAGCCGCTCGTCGTCACCGTGCTCGACGCGCGCGGCTGCGTCAAAGTCACCGCCGCACAGGACGGCACCAGCTTGCTGCGCAGCGAGATCGCGCACGCCAAGGCCTATGGCGCGCTCGCCATGGGCATGGGCTCGCGGGCGTTGTTCCAGCGCGCGCAGGAGCAGGCCCCTTTCGTCAACGCGGTGAATGCACTCGCCCAGGGCCGGCTGGTGCCGGTGCCCGGCGGCGTCTTGATCCAGGACGGTGGCACGCTGCTCGGCGCCGTCGGCGTCAGCGGCGATACTTCCGACAATGACGAGATCTGCGCGATCGCCGGCATCGAGGCGGCCGGGTTGAAGGCCAATCCGGGGTAGCCCCGAACCAAGGACCGTCGTTGGTACAGGAGCCCATCATGCGTTTGCTGATAGCATTTCTGCTGCTCATGACGTTCTCCAACGTGGCGCGTGCTGATTATCAGGCGGCTCATGTGGATTTGGCATGTGATCGGGTCGCCAACCTTGCCCTCGTCAGGTTTGCAATGAGCGAGAACGACAGCCCACCTCGATATGCAACTTTACCGACGAAGATCGATGATGGGTCTATTCCTACTGGACCCGACCGCACGGATTGTCGGCTTTCACGTGGCTGGGACATTCGAATACGTGCGGGGGAAGGACAGGTGTTTCCCTACGGCGCGGGAGGCGCTGACCCTCCCGCCTTTTTCAGCCTCTGGATTAACCGCCGAAAAGTGTTGTCGAAGTTTGTTTGGAAGTCCGGCTATGAAGCAGCGTTCGAGGACAAACCCTCGCTAGTCGGCCTTTTCATTCGTCCTGAAAGCCTAACGTTTTGTTTCCAAAGGCCAGATGACAAGGCTGTGACGTGCAGGCAACAGCACCTTGAGATGCGAAAACGTCCGATTGATCAAGAAGAATACCCTGAGGGGTCGAAGGCAAAAACTCCCGTTGGCACAATTCTCATCGAGCCAACATCTCCCGACACGCATGCCTGTCAACGCTATCTTGACGCGATAAAGATCGGGGCTCCAGAACCCTCCGCTGGTCTGCCGTATGAGAGCCGCCTCTCCCGTTCGATGACATTCCAGCCAAGGCAAAAACCCGACAACTCTCTCCGCAACCTCGCCGGCGCGTTCGCCAATGTGCAAGATCGTCGCGTCGCAGCCGTAACAGGAGGAAGTCATTACTTCGACGGCGACATTTTCGTCATCGCGCCGCATGACGCTTCACTGGATGATGTCGATGCATTTTTTCCCAGTGATGGGGATCTTGAGCAGGTAATTAACAAGCCGCCACGTGATGGCTGGACCATCATTTCGGGAGGGCAGCCCGCCCTCTACCCAAAGAGCTCACCAAGATACATCCATCTTCTGCCTGAAGAGATCGACGGCGAGCTATTTTTCCTCGCTTATCCGGCTAACCATGATGTGCGGCCCAGCGCGATACTGGTAAAGCCCTTGCGTACGGCTGGCTTCGTTTCGCTATGCACATTTCAACGCACCGAACCACATTTTTGATTTGGCTTTCACCTCCCGGCCATGACGACTTGCGCTTCTCGCTGAACCCCTTCAATCTCTCCTTGGCGTTCTGTCATCGCCAGCAGCGCGATCTGGCTTTCAGTGCAGGCGATGCTTTGGTCGAGCAACATCCAAGCGATCTCGCGCATGGCGAAAGGTGGATTGCGGGCCGGCCTGTCAATACTCCGTTCATGACGGCGCACAGACAAAACTGGCCGCGTTCCCGGGATCGCCTTCCCGGTAATGCGGCCAGGCCGGCCAGCGGCAAAGCGGCAGGGAGCGGTCGACCGTAACAGGAAGTTTCGGCTGCTGTTCGACCACGGTCAGATTTTCCGGCGCGCGGCCGTTCTCCACCCAGTCGACGAGAACCGCCAGCATGTCGACATTCGCAGGCGCGCCGCTGCCGACGTGGTCTACGCCGGGTGCCGTATAGAGCCGCATGAATTCGGCCACCGCGGCTTCACCCATGTGCTTCTGGACCTCGCCAAAATATCCGATCCCCGCGTAAGGGCTCTGCGCATAGTCGGACATGTGCTCGAGCATGATGAGCTTGCCGCCATGGGCCTTGAACGCACCGAGATCGGGATTGGTCGAATCCATCAGCGCCGAGACTTCGCGCACCCGCTCGGCAAAATCCTCCGGCCGGTATTTGCGCACATCGAAGTTCGGATCGCGCGCAAAGATGTTCTGGATGCCACCGGCACCATAGACCCAGGCGATGCCGTTATTGGGTTGCGGCGGCAGCGCGGGCGCTGCGGCGCCCAACCACCAGGCGCTCCATCCGCCGGTCGGCCCATAGGATTTCGTCGCCTCGCCGGAAACGCCCCAGCCCGGATACTCGCTGACGCCGTTGGCGAGGGTGAAAGAGAACTTGTAGGGCGCATGCAGCGTGCGGATGGCCGCGACCTGCGCTTCGCTGAGGCATTGGTCGCCGCTCATCCCGTTGGCGCACAGCAATTTCGCTGGATCGAAGCGCCCCTTGCAGCCGACCGCGTCTTCCACCAGCCCGTCAGCGATGCCGTCCTGCGCGTCGCAGGCGGCGAGCACGGCATCCTGCACGAGCTTGACTTGCGCGGGGCGAATCCAGCCCTCGCCCATGGTCGCGAGGCCAGCGCGGGTGCCGGCGTGCTGCAGGCCGACCCAGTTGATCACAGGGGCGCGGGAGAAGATGCCGTCGAAATCATCGGGGTAGCGCTGCGCCATGGTCAGGCCTTCGCGCCCGCCCTCGGAACTACCAAGGAAATACATCTTCCCAGGCTTCGTGCCGTAAGCGCGCTCGATCAGCATCACCGCGGTGTCGCGCACTTTCTTGTAGGAGGCATGTGCGAAGTTGATGAAGGCCTCGTCATTGGCGGCAAACCATTGCGGCGGTTCGCCCGGCTTGCTCTGATGACCGGAATCGGTGCCGTAGGTCGCAAATCCCCGCGCCAGCGGCGAAGCGCTATCGAATGGCGCCGCCGGCGGCAGGCTGGTCCCGGTGATCAGCACCCCGTTAAAGCCGCCGCCGCCATATTGCACGGAGCGGCCGTTCCACTGCAGCGGCAGATTGAGCTCGAAGCGGATCGGCGGCGCCTTGGGATCGGTCGGGTCGATATGGCCGAGTACGCGGCAGAATGACGGCGTCGCCGGATTGATGCGGGCGGAAGGCGTCGGCCCGGCCCCCGCGACGCTCAGCGGTTTTGGTTCGGTCAGCGACGCCGAATCGATCTTCGTCGCGGCCGTACCCGCGCCGGCCAGGGCGGCACAGGCGGCAGCCGGATCGGCGCCAAGGCTGCGCTCCGCCGAGACGGCGTAGCCGGGCAGCTCACCGCACAACAATACGGTCGCGACCAACATGCACGCACGCGATACGATGAGATGTGACATCATTTGGTTCCCCCACGGATTATTTGCCCTGCCATGACGGCTTGCGCTTCTCGCCGAAGGCTTTGAGGCCTTCCTTCGCGTCTTCCGTCATCGCGAGCAGCGCGATCTGGCTTTCGGTATAGGCGATGCTCTCGTCGAACGACATCGAGGCGATCGCGCGCATGGCATATTTGCCGCGGCGGATCGCGGTCGGCGACTTGTCGGCGATGCGGCCGATCAACCACTCGATCTTGGCGTCGAGTTCGGCTGCCGGCACCACATAGTTCAGCAATCCGGCGGCCTGCGCGGTCCTGGCGTCGAAGGGCTCGCCCGTCAGCGCCCACTCGTTGATCAGGCGGCGCGGCGCGGTGTCCTGCAACAGCGCCATCACCTGCATCGGGAATACGCCGACCTTCACCTCGGGCAGGCCGAAGATCACATGGTCGGCCGCGACCGCCATGTCGGTCATGCACAACAGGCCCATGCCGCCGGCCATGCAGACACCGCCGACGCGGGCGATCGAGGGTTTGGTGGCGTTCTGCGACAGCCGCAACAGATCGGCATAATCGACATTGGGCCTGGCGAAATCCATCGCGAAGGCGGCGCCGGAGTTCTGCAGATCGGCGCCGGCGCAAAACGCCTTGTCGCCGGCCCCGGTCAGGACAATGACGCGGACGTCCTTGTCGTCATGGGCCTCGCGATAACCCCTGGCGATGCCGGATATAACCTCGCCATTGAGCGCGTTCCGCTTCTCCGGCCGGTTGATGGTGATCCAGAAGGCCGGCCCGCGCCTCTCGCTCGTCACGCTGTTGTTGTCGCTCATCGCTCCGCCGCCTCCCGCTGTCGGACATTAGCGGCAGAACGGCGGATTTCTGCAAGCGCGATTTAGCTTTCCGCGACGGCCGCGGGCGCGGCCTTCTTGATCCAGACCCGGTTGTCGTGAAACGCGGCGCCGCCGATCGGCGCCACCGCTTCGGCTCCCGTCAGCATGTTGATGCCGCGGCCGCCAATATGCGACTTGTTCGGATGCACCGATTCCGCGACCAGCACGCCGCGGCGCAGGCCATCGAACAGTTTGGCGGTCAGAGTGGTCTCGCCCCTCAGATTGCCCAGCGTGACGGCGTCGCCATCGGCAATCCCGAGCGCTGCGGCATCCGCGGGGTGGATCTTGACCGAAGGTTTGCCCTCGCGCGCCTGCGACGAGGGGGTTTCGTTGAAGGTGGTGTTGAGGAAGCTGCGCGAGGGACTGGTCGCAAGCCGGAACGGATGGGCTTCATCCGCCTCCTCGATAATGGTCCAGTGATCGGGCAGCGGCGGCATCTGCTGCCAGGCGCCCATCAGTCCGGCGCTTCCGATCGGCGGATGCGCCCAGTCGGCTTTGAAGTGGAATTTCTTGTCGGCATGCGCAAAGCCGTCGAGATAATGCGAAGTGCGGAAATCCGGCTGCAGGTCGCGCCATAGATCGGCTTCCAGCGTGGCGATGTCGCCATGGCCGCTCTTCTGCAGGGTGGCGTCGATCAGTTCGCGCGGCGTCATCTCGAAGCCGGGATGCACGGCGTTGAGGCGACGGCTAAGGCCCTGCAGCACCTCATGGTTGGAGCGGCACTCGCCGGGCGCATCGATCAGCTTGGCGCCGACCGAAATATGCTGGTGGCCGCCGCCGTAATAGAGATCGTCATGCTCCATGAACATGGTCGCCGGCAGCACGATGTCGGCCATGACAGCCGTCTCGGTCATGAACTGCTCGTGCACGACCATGAACAGGTCCTCGCGCGCGAATCCCTTGCGCACCAGCGTCTGCTCCGGCGCCACCGTCACCGGGTTGGTGTTCTGGATCAGCATCGCCTTGACCGGCGGACCGTTTCGTAGCGCCTCTGCGTCGCCGGTCAGGATACGCCCGATCTGGGACTGGTCCAGCACACGAATGGTGTGGTCGATCGCGTCATGGCCCTCGACAATGGATTCGTTGAATTTCCAGAGCGCGTAATTGTTGAAGAATGCACCGCCGCCTTCATATTGCCAGGCGCCGGTGACGGCCGGGATGCACAGTGCGGCATGCATCTGCGCCGCGCCGTTGCGGCTGCGGGTGAAACCATAGCCGAGCCGGAAGAACGATCGCTTGGTCGTGCCGACCAGGCGGGCAAAGGCCTCGATCTCCGCCACGGGAACGCCTGATATCGCCGACGCCCATTCCGGCGTGCGCGTTGCAAGATGCGCCTCAAGTTCATCCGGGCAATCGGTGTAGCGCTCCATATAGGCGCGATCGGCAAAACCTTCGCGGAACAGCGCATGCATGACGCCGCAGGCGAACGCGCCATCGGTGCCCGGCCGCAGGATGATCTTGATGTCGGCCTGCTTCATGGTGTCGTTGTTGTAGACGTCGACGGCGGCGATCTTGGCGCCCCGTTCTTTTCGGGCGCGGGTCGCATGCGTCATCACATTGACCTGGGTGTTGGCGGGATTGGTGCCCCAGATCACGATGAGGTCGGAGACGGCCATCTCGCGCGGATCGACGCCGGCGATCTTGCCGGTGCCGATGGCAAAGCCAACGCGGGCGATGTTGGCGCAGATGGTCGAGTAGAAGCGGGAATATTTCTTCACATGCGCGAGCCGGTTGATGCCATCGCGCATCACCACGCCCATGGTGCCGGCATAGTAATAGGGCCATACCGATTCCGCGCCGAACTCGCGCTCGGCTTGATTAAATCGCGCCACTATTTCGTCGAGCGCCTCGTCCCAGGAAATCCGCGCAAACTGCCCGGAGCCCTTCGGCCCCGTGCGGCGCATCGGATGGGTCAGCCGGTCCGGATGATGGATGCGCTCGGCATAGCGCGCGACCTTGGCGCAGACGACGCCGGCCGTGTAAGTTTGCAGCCTGGAGCCGCGCACCCGGCCGATGGTCGAACCGTCGATCACCTCGATATCGAGCGCACAGGCCGACGGGCAATCGTGCGGACAGGTGGAATGCCGGATCTCGAACCTGGCGAGCTTGTTCATGGCCCATGGTTAACACCAAAACCTGATGCCGCCGAGTGCCTTTATCCGGCCATCCCCGCCACGAAATGTGGAGCGCCCATGCGTCAGGCGCCGAGATAGGCCCCCCCATTGGCGTGGATGGCCTGGCCGGTCATGTAACGCGCGCCGGGGCTGCACAGAAACCGCACCGCGGCCGCGACGTCCTCGGGGCGGCCGCGGTGCCCGTTGATGGTCTGGTGGGTGAAGTGGTGCGCGGGTTCCGGCCTGTCCTTCGGGCGCGGCGTGCCGATCAGGCCGGGAACCACGCAATTGACGGTGATGCCGTCGGCGGCCAGGTCATGGGCCAGCGCGCGGGTGAAGCCGATGATGCCGGCCTTGGCGGTCACCACATGGGCGCGGTTCTTCGCACCGGTATGCGCGCTCAGGCCGCCGATGTTGACGATGGCGCCGGCCCCCGATTGTCGCAACGCGGCAAGGCAGGCCTTGGTGCAGTGGAACGCGCCGTCGAGGGTGACGTCGAGGATTTCACGCCACTCCGCATAACTCATCTCCGCAAACGGCTTCTCCCGCCGCAGCGCCGCATTGTTAACGAGGATATCGATGCGGCCGAATTGTTTCACGGCGGCATCCGCCATCGCCTGCATGGCTCGAGCGTCCGCCACGTCACCGATATGGATAACCGCCTTGCCGCCTGCTGCCTCGATCGCGCGCGCCACCGCTTCCGCCTCGGCACGGTTGCCGCGCGCATTGACGAGCACGGACGCGCCGTCCTCGGCCAGCGACAGCGCGATGGCGCGGCCGATATTGCCTCCCGCCCCGGTGACGACGGCGACCTTGCCCGTGAGTTCCTTGGTATCGGCCATACTTGCCCCCTCCATCGTCATGCGGCCTCGTGCCGGGCATCCACGTCTTTCTTCAAGACGTGGATAGCCGGACAGGCCCGGCCATGACGACAATTAGCCTCGCAACGCGCTCAAATCGATGCGGCCATCATAAAGCTTCGCCAGCAGTTTTAGCGTTGCATCGCCTTGCGCCGGGGTCCAGCCGCCATGCGCGACATTGAGCGCGAATTTATCCGTCACATCCTGCCGCGTCAGCGGCTCCTGCGCACCGCCGCGCATGTGAGGTTGCCGTTCCTCGATCACGCTGCCGTCCTTCATGGTCGCCCTGATATGGCCGGTGTAGTTGGCGGGATAGGGATTTTGCGGATCGATGACGAATTTCACTTTTGCCGCGAGCGCCAGCACGTCGCGGTCGGCGATCGCCTTTTCCGTGAAGGCGCCGAGCCCGACCCCGCCATGGACAAAGCCTGTCGCCAGCAGATAGGGCGTGGCGAATTTCGCCGCATAGCCGTTGCGCGGACGCTGTTTGTCGGCGAGCGGCTCCCACAACCGGTGCACCGTGCCTTCCGCGACCTCGCAGACGATCTCGGCGATATCGTCCGCTTTCACGCCGCGCGCGGCGAGCCGGCGGGCGCAATCGATATAGGGCTGCGCCATGGTTCCACAGGGATAAGGCTTGAACGCCAGCGTGTCCGTCACCCAACGGGTTCCGAAATCGCCCGTCAGCGCGTCGTAGTCGCCATGCGTCGTGTGGGCAAAGCCGTGAAACAGCCCGTGCACACCCTCGAACACCGTGCGCGGGCCGACGAATCCCTGCCGCGCCAGCAACGCCGCGCGAATGCCCGACTGCGCGGCCCAACCGGCATGCAGCCGCTTGGTCCAGGCGCCTTCGGCGAGATATTCGATGATGCCACCGGCCATGCTGCCGGCAATGCCCAGCGCATCGACGATCTGCCTGGCGTTGAGGCCGAGCGCGACGCCGACGCCCGCCGCCGCCCCCATCGCGCCGAAGATCGCGGTTGGATGGAAACCGGCCTTGTGCACGGCCTTCGGCACCACCAAGCTGAGACGACAAAGAACCTCAGTGCCGACCGCGATTCCCGTCAGTGCGCTACGGCCATCCGGATTGTGCCGCTCGCAGGCCGCCAGCACCGCGGGCACGATCACAGCGCCTGCATGCACCGGGCCGCCCTCAAAGGTGTCGTCGAAATCCTCGCCATGCGCCGCGGTGCCGTTGACGAAGGCCGCGCCCACAGCCGTCAGCGTCCGTGCGTGCCCGATCACCGTGCACGGGCCGTCATCGTCGCAGCCGGCCAGTGCGCTTGCCACATAATCCTCGTTACGCGCGGTGACGCAGAGGCCGGTGACGTCGATCAACAAATCCTCGCATTTGCGCGCGGTCGCCGCCGGAAGCACGCCGGGCTGCAACGCGACAACCTTCTCGGCCAGCGTTTCAGCGACCGAAATCATGGGTAATTGGATGTCATGTGGGCTCGACGATCGCCGCGTCAGACGTGGAAGATCTTGGTATAGCGCGCCTTGATCGCATCGCCCTCTTTTTCCACCGCGGCGGCGTCGTCCTTCATGGTCTTGATGTCCTTGAAAGGCTTGCGACCGGGCTTCTCCTGGGTCTGCGGATGCACCGAGCGCAGCCCGCCGACATCGATGATGAGCTGCTGGGCCTCGCGGGTGAAGCAGAACGACTGGAACAGTTTCGCCGCGTTCGGACTGGGCGAGTCCTTGAAGATGCCGTTCGGGCCGATGATCAGCGGCGAGCCTTCGGTGGCGTAGACCGGTTCGACCGGACGGCCCTTCTCCTTGATCTGGAAGATGTTGTACTCGTTGCCGTCAGCCATGACCGCGCGCTCGCCGAGATCGAGCTTTTTCGGCGGGTCGGCAGAGGACTGCACCTGCATGATGTTCTGCTTCGCCAATTGCTCGAACCAGGTCCAGCCGAGGTCGCGCTGCATCTGGTAGGTCGCGGTCATGATGGTGCCGCTGTAGCCGGGGTGCGCCTTGACGATCTTGCCCTTCCATTTGGGGTCGAGCAGGTCGGCAAAGCTCTTCGGCGCCTCCTCCGGCTTCACCATGTCGGTGTTGTAGGCGATGATGGAGAGCCAGACCCGCCAGCTCGCGAACTGGCCGTCCGCATCCCGGTGTTCGCTGGGATAGAGCTTGCCGACATCTTCCGGCACGTAGGGCAGCAGGATGCCGTCGCGCTTCCACTTGATGAAATGCGCGGCGTCCGACGAATTGACCACGTCGACGGCGTGGATGTTGCTGGAATATTCCTGGCCGATGCGCTGGAACACCCGCTCCGCCCCGGTACGTTCGACGCGCACCGCGATGTCAGGATATTTCGTCTCGAACGCCTTGGCGAGTTTCTCCGCGACCGGCAAGTCGGCCGAGGTGTAATAGCTGACCTTGCCTTCCTTCTTCGCGGCCTCGATGAGGGCCGGCGTGACCGCCTCCGGCGGCGGCGCCGCGGCCATCACCCGGGTCGAGAACGTCGTGCCCGCGAGCATTGCGCCGGCGCCCTTGAGCGCGGTACGACGCGAAATCGTCGGAGTTTTCATTGGCGTTTCCACCCGTTTGTTTTGGCGAGATCGGTACCCCGCAAGCTATCTTTTATTCCTAGAGCACACACCGAGTCTTTCGTCGACAAGCCACTGGCGGTGCCGCTAGATTTGGAACTGGACTTGGCCGAGGAATTTGGTCAACAACCAGACCAAACGGAAAATACCAAAGAATTCGGGAGATCGACATGATGGGCTCAAGGCTTGCCCTCGCGCTGACGGCAATTGTTCTCACCTCGCTCGGGGCGCCGTGCCAGGGGCAGGATTACCCGACGCGGCCGGTGAAGATCATCGTCCCGTTCGGCGCCGGCGGCCCCGCCGATCTGACGGCCCGCCTGCTCGGCAATGCGATGCAGCAGAGTTTCGGCCAGCCCTTCGTGATCGAGAACCATACCGGCGCCGGCGGCGTGATCGGCACGCAGGAGGTCGTCAAGGCGGCGCCCGACGGCTACACGCTGCTGATGATGTCGAACACCCAGACCGCGAATGAATCGCTGATGACGCCGGCGCAGCGCAAATACGATTTGATGAAGGATCTGGTGCCGATCGCGCCGATCAACTCTTCCGATCTTGTCATCGTCGTGCACCCGACGGTCGCGGCAAAGACGCTGGCCGAGTTCATCGCCCTCGCCAAATCGCAACCGGGGAAATTGAATTACGCGTCATCCGGCACGGGCACGCCGTATCACATGGCCGGTGAGTTGTTCAAATCGATGGCCGGCGTCGACATCGTGCACGTTCCCTATCGCAACAGCGGTGAAGCGCGCAACGGTGTCATCGGCGGCCAGGTGCAGATGATGATCGACGCGGTAACGACGATGGCGCCCAACGTCACCGCCGGCCAGGTCAGGGCGCTGGCGACGACCGGCAAGACGCGCTCGGAAGTGCTGCCGAACATACCGATTGCCAGCGAAGCCGGCGTCCCCGGCTATGAGGCGATCATCTGGCTCGGGCTGATGGCGCCCGCAGGCACCCCGAAGCCTATCATCGACAAGCTGAGCAAAGCGGTGAATGATATCGTCAAACAGCCTGATATCATCAAGCTATGGAAAGACCAGGGCGCGCTGCCGATGTCGATGACCCCGGAACAATTCGACAAATATCTGCGCGGCGATATCGTGAAATGGGCTGACGTCGTCAAGCGCTTCCCCGACAAGCCGCAATAAGGACCACGTTCTCGATGCCGAGTATTCGCTTCCGCCTCAACGGCGTCGAGACCGATGTTGACGCCGATCCGGATTCTTCGCTGCTCGCCATCCTGCGCGGACCGCTTGGTTTGACGGGCGCGCATTTCGGCTGCGGCTCCGGCGAATGCGGCGCCTGTCACGTCATCGTCGGCGATCATGCCGTGACCGCCTGCGACACACCATTGTGGTCCGTAGCCGACAAGGAAATTACCACCATCGAGGGATTGGGCGGCGCGGAGAACCCGCATCCGCTGCAGCGCGCCTTCATCGCCGAGCAGGCGCTGCAATGCGGCTATTGTATTTCCGGAATCCTGATGAGCGCCGCCGCGCTCTTGAGGCAAAACTCAAAACCTACCAGCACCGACGTAAAGGCAGCCCTCGACCGCAACCTCTGCCGATGCGGTTCGCATAACCGTATCGTAACGGCGGTGCTGCGCGCGGCCGACGAGATGGCGAGCCCATGACCGAGCCCTCCCCTGCTCCGCCGAAATTGCCGGTCAGTCTCGCGGCCAATTCTGTGCTGTCGTCATGGATCCGCTTCTCGCGGGAAGGACGTGTGACGCTCTCGCCGGGCAAGGTCGAGATCGGGCAAGGCATCGTCACCGCACTGGCGCAGATCGCCGCCGACGAACTCGACGTCGACCTCGGCCGGGTGCAGATGGTGCGCGCATCGACGGCGGCAAGTCCCAACGAGGGCGTCACTTCCGGCAGCCTCTCGGTGCAGCAATCGGGACGCGCGATCCGGTATGCCTGCGCCGAAATCCGGCAGATCTTTCTCGCCGCGGCCTCCGACCAGTTCGGCGTCGGAACCGATGTGCTCGACATTAAGGACGGCACCATCTCGGGCCCCGGCAATATCAGGACGAGCTATTGGGAACTCGCCGACAGGGTATCGCTGGATCGCGAGGCGAGCCCGGGCGCCGCGCCGAAAGCATCGACGCGGCGCGCACTCGCCGGACATTCCGTGCAGCGGCTGGACATTCCCGACAAGGTGTTTGGCGAGCCGCGGTTCATTCACGATACCGCGCTGCCGGACATGCTGCACGGCCGCGTGCTGCGGCCGGAAATGCCGGGCGCAAAACTGGTCGAGTTGAACGAAGGCGGCGCACGCGCAATCCCCGGCCTGATCGCGATCGTGCGCGACGGTAATTTTGCCGGCCTCGTCAGCGAAACCGAGGAAGCCGCGGAGGCGGCGCTCAGCGCGCTCCGGAAGGGCACGACATGGTCATCGGGCCCAACGCTGCCCGATGAATCGCGACTCGCCGACTTCCTGAAATCCGAGCCGGTGGAATCCACCGTCATCGACAAGCGAACCTCGCCGGCGTCCGGCGAAGCCAGGCGCACCATCCGGCGGCAATATACCCGCCCCTACATCGCGCATGCCTCGATCGCGCCGTCCTGCGCGATGGCGCAGTGGAGCGGCGACCGCGTTCATGTCTGGACCCACAGCCAGGGCGTCTATCTCCTGCGCACCGACCTCGCGCTCGTTCTGAAGCTGCCGGCCGAGAACATCACGGTCGAACATCTCGAGGGCGCCGGCTGCTATGGTCACAATCCCGCCGACGATGTCGCACTCGATGCCGTGCTGCTGGCGCGAGCGGCCGGCGGCCGGCCGGTCCGCGTACAATGGTCGCGCGCCGACGAAATGACGCATGCGCCGTTCGGCGCGGCGATGGCGATCGAAATCGAGGCCGATCTCGATGCAAAGGGCGATATCGTGGACTGGCGCCACAGCATCTGGAGCAACGGCCACGCCGCGCGGCCGGGGCGCGCGGAACAGCCGGCGCTGCTCGCCGGCACCGAAATCGCCAACCCGTTTCCGCGCATGATATCGCGCAATCCGCCGCAGGCCAACGGCGGCGGCGCCGATCGCAACTCGATCCCGCTCTATGATCTTCCATCGTGGACCATCGTATCGCATCGGCTGACGACGATGCCGATCCGCACCTCCGCGCTGCGCACGCTGGGCGGACAGGGCAACGTGTTCGCGATTGAATCCGTTCTCGACGAAATCGCATTTGACCGCGGCGAGGATCCGGTTGCCTTCCGGCTGCGGCATTTGAGCGATGAGCGGGCCAGGGACGTGATCCGCGCCGCGGCGAGACGCGCGAACTGGAAACCGGAGAAGCGCGCCGGAACCGGCTATGGCTTCGGCTTTGGGCGCTACAAGAACACCGGCGCCTATTGCGCCGCGGTCGCCGAAATCGAGGGCGCGGAAGATATCGCCGTCAGGCGGCTGACGCTTGCGGTCGATGTCGGCGAAGCCATCAATCCCGACGGCGTCATCAATCAGGTCGAAGGCGGCGCTATCCAGGCCACTAGCTGGGTTTTGAAAGAACGCGTTCGTTTCGATGACCAGCGCATCACCAGCAACAGCTGGACCGACTATCCGATCCTTCGCTTCAGCGAGGTGCCGGAGGTCGAGGTCGAACTGATCCAGCGGCCGGACATCGATTCCGTCGGCGCCGGCGAAGCGGCGCACGGTCCGGTCACGGCGGCGATCGCCAATGCCATATTCGACGCGCTCGGCGTTCGCGTCCGCGACCTGCCGTTCACGCGAGACCGTTTGATCGCAGCGATGGAATTGAGCGCATGACGCGCCTGAATATTCTCAGCGGCGGCGCGGCGCACGGCCTGGTCGAAAGCCTCAAAGCCGACTTCACGGCAAGGACCCGGCTCGACATCGGCGGCGAGTTCGGCGCGGTCGGCGCCATGGCCGATAAATTGCGCAAGGGTGCACCGACCGACATCATCATCCTGACGAAGAAAATCGTTGCCGATCTGGCCGCGGAGAATCTCATTGACGCAGCCTCGATCGCCGATGTCGGCCTGGTCGAAACCGCGCTTGCGGTACGCGCCCGCGACGCCCTGGTGGCAGCCACCGACGCGGCCGCGTTGCGTGATGTGCTTTTGGCAGCGGACGCGATCTTCGTCCCCGACACCAGGGCGTCGACCGCGGGTATTCACGTCGCAAAAATTCTGCGGCAACTCGGCATCGCCGAGGCCGTGGAATTTCGCCTCAAGATCTATCCGAATGGCGCGACCGCGATGCGCCATCTGGCCGAAAGCACCGCGCTCAAGCCCATCGGCTGCACGCAATCGACCGAGATCATCAGCACGGTGGGCGTGGTGTTGTCGGGCTCGCTGCCGCCGGAATGCGAACTCGCGACCATGTATACCGCGGCGGTAACGACAAAGGCCGTGCACCCAAAGCAGGCGCAAATCCTGATTGATTTGTTGACGGCGGCCGACCAGCACGAGCGCGCGGGTTTCCTCGCCGCGCGAAAATAACTCGGCCGGTTTACTTCGCTAATTGCGTCAGTCCGGTCGGCGGACCATCGATACCGGTCCAGCCGCCGTCGACGAACAGCGTGCTGCCGCTGACATAGCTCGCGGCATCGGAGGCAAGAAAAGCGACCGCGGTCGCGACTTCATCGGCACTGCTCCAGCGGTTGAACACGGTGTGCGCGGCATAGAGATTGTAGATGTCGGGCCTCTCCTTGAACGGCGCGGTCAGCGCGGTCTCGGCGATGCTGGGCGCGATCGCATTGACGCGAACCCCGAAGCGACCGACTTCGGAAGCAAAACCTTTCACCAACAGGCCGGTCGCAGCCTTGGTCGAGCCGTAGACGCCGAGCCCCGGCTCGATGGTGACGGCGCGCACGATGAACAGGCAATCAGACTGCCGCCCTTCTGCTTGACCATGATGCGGCCGAAATTCTGGAAGAACCACACCGTACCCTTGATGTTGAGGTTGATGACGCGGTCGAGATCCTCCTCGGTGTAATCGAGAATGGTCTTGCGGATGTTCAGCCCCGGCGTGGTCACCGCGATATCGAGCCGTGCAAACTTCTGTTCGGCCTTGTCTGCGAGCGCCGCGACATCGGCGGCGCTGGCCGCATCGCACCGAACCGCTTCCGCCGCACCGCCTTGCGCGCGGATGCCGATGGCGGTCGCTTCCGCACCCTCGATCGCGCGGTCGGCGCAGATCACGCTGGCGCCGAGAGAAGCCAGCGCTTCCGCCGAGGATTTGCCGATACCCGACGCTGCGCCAAGCACGACGGCGGTCTTGCCGGTAAGGTCGAAAAGCTTGCGATAGTTCGTCACGACAAGATCTCCCTTGCGCAGATGCACAACGCTTCGCCGCAAGCTTGCGGAAACGCGAGCGATTCTGTTTGCCAAACCAATTCATATACTAGTATATCAGTTCCGAGAGCAATCATGTCCGCACGCGCAACGAAAAAATCCGAAGCCGCACCCCACCCGGTGGCCGCCGGGCCCCGTCGCGGCGGCCGCCCACGCGCGGCGACGGCGGCCTCGAAAATCTATTCGGACCTGCGGAACGAGTTGGTGTCGCTGCAGCGGCGTCCCGGGGAGGTCATCTCGGAGGCCGAAATCGCACTCTCTTATGGGGTGAGCCGAACGCCGGTGCGCGAGGCCATCCTGAAGCTATCCGACGAAGGTCTGCTGGAGATTTTTCCGCAGTCGGGCATCTTCGTCTCGCACATTCCGTTGGCCGCGCTGCCGGAAGCCATCATCGTCCGCAAGGCGCTCGAGGCAACCACTGCCCGGTTCGCGGCCGAACGCGCGACGAGGAGTCAGGTCCTCGCGCTACATTCCATCCTGCAGCGTCAGCGCGAGGCAAATGCCGCCGCCAACACCGACATTTTCCACCGCGCCGACGAATTGTTTCATGCAACCGTCGCGGAAGTCGCGGGCTATCCGGGGATCTGGACGCTGATCCAGCAGGTCAAGGTCCATGTCGATCGCTATCGCCGCCTGACGCTGCCCCAGGAGGGACGGATCGCGCGGGTGATCGTGGAGCATGAGGCCGTGCTCCGCGCGATCGAAGCCCATGATCCGGTGGCGGCGCGAGGCGCCATGGAATTCCACCTCGAAGGGCTTCTCGACAGCATCACCGCAACCCAAAATATCAATCCTGAGTTTTTCGACCAAGGCAGCCAATAAAGCAGACGGACGCGGCAAGAAAGCCGCGCCATCGGGAGGTTAAGGCATGAGCGGCATTTTCGGCTTTTCGATTCCCATTCGCGTGGCGAAATGATGCGTGCCGGCACGGCCGAGATCGTGACGGTCGAGGATGAGCGGACCGTTCTTTCGCGCCACGTCGCGTTGCCGGAAAGCCCATGGCTGCGGCTGATCGACCTCGCCGGCGAAGGCCTGATCGTGACCGCGTTGCTCGGCGAACTCGTACTGGTGCTGGCCAACGTGCTGGCGCGGGTTTATTTCCATCACTCGTTCCTGTGGACCGACGAGGTCGCGCGCCTCGCGCTGTCGATTCTGGCGTTCATCGGCGGCGCGGTGGCCTATCGGCGGCGCGATCACGCCTTTGTCCGGGTCATCCTCAGCCGCTTGCCCGCGCGTGGCGAGCGCGGCTGCCTCGCGCTTGCCGACGTCGTCGTGTTGTTCGTCGCAGGCGTCACCGGTTTCGTTTCGATCGGCTTCCTCTCTTCCAGCTGGGACGAGTTGACGCCGATCTTCCAGGTGCCGGCGGCGCTGATTGCGCTGCCGCTGCCGATCGGCATGGCGATGCTGATGATTTACGCCGCGGTCAATCTCAGGCGCGATCACGGCACGATGGCGATCGGGGTCGGCGCGGGATTTGCGATATTCGTCACCATCGCGGCCCTGACCCGCGAGCTACGGCTTCCCCTGCTCGGCGACGACGCCGCCATCATCACCGCACTCAGCCTGTTCTTCTTCGCCATCCTCGCCGGCGTGCCCGTTGGCTTCGTGCTGCTGCTGTCGACTGCCACCTATCTCTGGGGAACCGGAACCGCGCCGCTGGTGGTGTTGCCGCAGACCATGGTCAACGGCACCGGCAATTTCATTCTGCTCGCAGTACCGTTTTTCATTCTCGCCGGCCTTGTGATGGAGCGCGGCGGCATCAGCATCCGGCTGGTGCGGTTCATCTACGCCCTGGTCGGCCATCTCCGCGGCGGCCTGCTTCAGGTCACCGTCGCCAGCATGTACGTGGTTTCCGGATTGTCCGGCTCGAAGCCCGCCGACGTCGCCGCCGTCGGCACCGT
>Ga0075522_10000790_pt1 | contig 23395 bp, 25 predicted proteins | sample NGEPerA_FD_74796 | JGI IMG/M metagenome (GOLD analysis project Ga0075522, IMG submission 74796) | Arctic peat soil microbial communities from the Barrow Environmental Observatory site, Barrow, Alaska, USA - NGEE PermafrostL2-A | ecosystem: Environmental > Terrestrial > Soil > Wetlands > Peat ...
GCCCACGACATGGCGGCCTTAAAGTAGGCGACCATCTTTTCCCGCGCTCGGTGGCCGGTGATCTGGTCGCGCGCAGCGTGCAGGGTCGGCCGGTCGAGATCCGTCAGGGCCTCGGAGTGCAGCGCCTGCAGCGGCGCCTTGGCGAGCGTCAGCCGCACGTCGTCGCAGGTGCCCGGGCTTGACGCCTTCAGTCGCCGGTTCACCCACCTGGGCGCTGCGATCATGGCCTGGTATTGGCGATCGAGCTCCGCCCAGGTCCAAGCCTTGGCCGCTGGAGCCGGCGCGGACTTCCGTGGTGTGGGTTCGGCGCCGGCAAGCTCCGCATACACGATCGTCGCCTTGGTGCGCGCCGCCGAGGTCGGCAAGTAGTCACGGCGCCCAAGGCCGTCGCGCGGGTCGCCGATCACCCGCACCTGTTTGAAGCCGCGGACGCACCACTTCACGGATCCGCCGCGCTGGCGTAGCACCAGGAAGTGCTGCTTTTTGTCGGCCCAGTCGTTCGTGCCCGGCTTGCGCGCGGCCGCCGCAGCGGAGGCTTCCGCCACAACGTTTTTGTTGATATCTACCCGAATGAGCTTCGATTTCGCGGTTGTCATGGGGGCCAATCTGTAACGATTTTGTAACGACAGATTGCCCAAAACGGCCCCGATGAGAAGCCTCAAGATCGAAAATCTGGTTGAATTGCGGGGAAAGTGCTAGGTTATCTTACCCTGAACGCCAACAAACCCACGAAGTCCGGAATCATAATCCTGGGGTCGGGGGTTCGAGTCCCTCTCTCGCTACCATTCGGCCCCCACCCACTAGGGGGCGGTCAATCAGCTCGTGCAGGCGGCCCTTAATCTCAACCTCGAAGCCCTTCACGCCGGGTTCCGCGTGGACCACGACGCTATGAACTAGCCGCCTTAGGGGCTCGATTAGTTCGGGCCGTTCGGCGGCCTTGTCGTCTTCGAGGGCGGCCCGCATCAGTTCCACGTCGGCTAGATAGTTCTTGATCGCGGCCGGGTGGATGGTGACGACCTTTTGATCGCTGTCCGCTGCGGCGAGTTGCTGAGCGACTGAACGCTTCTCGACTTCCAGAGCTTGCAGGCGCGGCGCGATACTGTCAGCGGGGACACCCTGTACAATCGAATCCACGAGGCGCTCTATCTCGCGCTTAATCTCTCCCGTGCGGCGTTCAAGCTTGCTGCGGTCCCTGACCGCGCCACGGGCGAGGCGCGTGCGTTCTTCATTATACGCCTTCACATAGATCGCGAGATAGTCCGGCTGCTTCAGCACCTCGCGCAGACCGTCGAGCACGGCGGCTTCGATCTTGCGACGGTGAACCATGCGGCTGTTCGTGCATGATCCGCTCTCACGATACGTCGAACACTGAACGCGCGGTTCGCCTCGATGTAGGCCAACAGAACCCATTCCGCCGCTGCACGTCGGACAGCGCAGCAACCCGCTCAGCATTCTAACGACGCGCACGGGCGGCTTGCCAGCGGCCCGCGTTCTGCGTTTCATCTGCGCAGCTTCCCACGTCGCTTTGTCAACGATGCGAAGATGCGGCGCGGATGCGCGGCGGTGCTTGGCCGGAGGATTGGGGCGCGACAACCGTTTGCCGGTCGCCGGGTCCTTCACCATCGTCACTTTATTCCAGACGATCTCACCGACATAAAGCTCGTTGAGCAGGATGCCATTGCCGCGCTGTGCGCTGCCGTGGATCGTTGACGCATTCCAACGCAGTCCGTTCGGCGGTGCGACTTTGTCGGCGTTGAGATGCCCCGCAATGTCGCGCGCGGTGTAACCCTGCGCGAACTCTTTGAAGATGCGACGGACAACTTCGGCTTGCTCTTCGATGATCTCAAGCTCGCCCGGCCGTCCGAGCACGGGCTTGTAGCCGTACGCCTTACCGCCTGCATGTCTTCCAGACCGCACGACGCCTTCGAGGCCCCGGATGACGTGCAGACGCAGATTGTCGATATACATTTCGCCCATTAGGGCGCGCAGCGACCCTTCGAGCTTGCTAACTTTTCCGACCGCCGTGTGTATCGAGATGCCGTGGTGATCGAGCCGCTTGCGGGCGTGGTGGTAGTCGCCTTGGTCGCGGAACACGCGGTCCATATCTTCGGCGACAAGCACGTCGAAGCTTTTGTCTTCGGCGGCTCGCATGAGCTTTTGGTACCCGGGCCGGTTGATGACGGACGCGCCGGAAATGGCGCGGTCATCGAAGATCGCAACAACCGTTAGCCCTTCCCGTGCACAAAGCTCTCGGCATAATTCAATCTGATCTTCGACCGATTTGTCGTTTTGATTGTCCGACGAGTAGCGAGCGTAAATAGCGGCGCGAAGCATCAGTTCAACTTCCTAGATTGGGCCTCGTGATCCTGGCGCGCCGCGTACCTAGCCAAGGCCTCGACGAAGGCAACAGCATCGGGGTCAAGGTTACCCCGCCAGGGCGGCCGGGGTAAGCCCTGAGGGGCCGCCAAAACCCTGCCTGATCCACAGGAATTCGGTCTTTTGAGCCCCAATTTGGAGCCCGAGTGGGGGAAATCGCCAACCATAACAATTCACCGACGACGGGCAGTTCGTGGCTGCCCGTGAAGTTCGCAGGAACGGTGCGGCCCTAGCGGGTGGCGCGGGCCGCGCTTTTACGGTTGCGTTGGGTTTTGTTTTCCGCCCGAGCGAACGACGCGCTCGGGTTCTGGGATTAGGCTTATTCCGAAAGGTCCTAATTCCACAATTAAAAACTGCGGGGCCTTTCGGGGCGGTCGGGCATGGGAGCCGTGGCGGCTCAAAGCCTTACCTCGCGGGCGGCATAGATGGGGAGGGGGTAGGGTCGCACTGTGTTTTAAATTGCAGCCCGCTTAACGCCTGTGCGATAAAAATCTCGGAAGGCTTCGACGCACCCGTTTTCATCCTGTCGAATCTTTAATCCTGTTGATGAGCCCTTTTCTGACTATATAGGTGTTGAACATACGCGAGCCGGTAATGGACATGTCCGGCCGCAGAGGGATCGAATGACGCATTCGCCCCTTTACAGCGCTAACAACGTTGGGCTCGCGCAGGCGGGCTTACTGATTTCCTCTCCGGCAGTCAGTCGTCGCGCGTCATTCTTGTAGTTCGCTCTTCGAAGCGGCGTCCCTGAACCAATCCCCATCCTCTCTGCTTCAGGGCACAGCCATGACCGACGCCACTACTATCGACGCCACCACCTCGACCAACGCACGCCGCACGAAACGCTTACCCGCCGCTGTGCCGCTCGACTTCCCGCACCCCGCCCGCCTGGGCGGCACGCAGCTCTTCGAAGCCGTGCTCGACGTTGGCACCTCGACGTTCGCCCGCTGGCGGGCCGAAGGCAAAATCCCCGTACCCGTCATGCAAGGCAAGCTGTGCAAATGGCGCGAGACCGTCATGGCTGAGCTTCGCGACAACGGCGTGTCTTAGCGCCGCCCGGCTTCACGTCCCGCATCCCACCAAGCCCCGCCGCCGCACCTTCGCGAACAGCGAAGCCGTGCGCAGACACGAGCATCACGCACATGAAGACGACTACACCGACCGCCGAAGAGTTCTTCGCGAGCCACGGCTTCGACGCCAACGCCAATCCCATCAACGCGCCAAAGGCCGACCACGTCGAAGGCGAGACGATATACGACCTCGACCGCTTTACCAGCGGGCAGCTCGACGACCGCGAACTTAGCCGCGATTGCGTCGAGGATATCGAGCAAGCGGCAGCGCGCACCGAAGCGCTCGCCGCGACTTACAAGGCCCAAGGTAAACCTGACCGCGTTAAAGAGTATGAGCAGGACTCGCGGGAACTTCGACAACTCGCGGCTTTCACTGCCCGAAACACCTTTCGCATTCACGCGCTGTTTTCCGAAGCCTTCGCGCACGCCGTAAATGGGGGCAACTGGCACATTGCGCAGGCCCACTTAATCGACGCTATCAAATCGGACGAAGCCGACTTCGCCTTGAAGGTTGCCAGCACGAGAGCGCTTGCCGAGATCGCGACCTTTGCGGGGGATACAGGCAGCGACTTTGACGGACGGTGGTTGTCCGAATTGACTGGCATTCCGTCGAGCACGGCGCGCGAATTGATTGCAGCCGCTCACGCTGTCGAAAGCGGTGTGGCTGTCATCCTCACGGGCACCGAGCACGGGGGGCGTAAAGCCTTTCTCGAAATAGTCGAGATGACTCCTGCGCGCCGCCGCGCAGTCGTGACGGCCGTCAAAACGTGCCTCACGCGCTATCTGCTCGAAAACGCGATTGAGAAAGAGCGCAAGCAACGATCCCGCAACATCTCGATTGCTGAGCTGAACGCGCTCACGCTGATCGGCTGTAATAACCCGGACGGCTGGCACAAGCTAACGACCCTTGGCATTGACGAAGGCAACGAATGGCTTGTTGCCGCAGTCGACGAAGCGCTCCGCAAACGCGTGCTTAGCGAACGCACCGAAGCGCGGGCCTCGCAGACGCTCAGTGATTTGAGAAAGCGACTGCACCGTAACGCCGCACCGCGTCAGTCGAGCCGCCGCAACGCCTACAACTCTAATCGGGAATGCAGCAAGTGAGCGTCCAATCTTCTAACATCGTCCCTTTCGCGGACAACACACGAGCCCGACGACTGGACAATCTGACCAACGCGAAGCTCATAGCCAAGTCAGGCATCTACATCTTCGTATCGTCCGGCAAAACGCCGTTGGTCCCCCGTTTCAACAAAATCGATACACAGCTCACCCAGGACGAGCGCGAAGCCGCAATCGAAGAATACGAAGCCAAGCACGGCGAGCGGCCGATCCACGTCGGCGCGACCAAAGACCCGGCCATCGTTGGTAAGATGTTCAAGCGCTATCCCGACGCTGTGCCGTCCATCGCCTGCGGCCCGAGCAAGCTCGTCGTGGTCGACGCGGACCAGAAGGACAACGGCCCGGCGCTGATCGGCAAGCACTTCGAAGAGCACGGCCTGCCCGATGGTGCGGTCGTCGTGCCGACGCAGTCAGGCGGCCTGCACTACATTTTTAAAGACCCCGAGGGCAAGTACACGAACGCGGCCGGTGCGCTGAAGAAGCAATACGGTTGCGACGTGCGCGGCGTCGGCGGCCAATACATCGCGCCTGGATCGATGCGCGAAGACGGCAAGACCTACGGCACAAAAAAAGATCTGATTGCGTTCCTGCGCGGCTACGTGCGTGGCGCGCTGCCCGAACTCCCCGACCATATCGTCGAGCTGATCGGTACCGCAGGCGAAGCGTCGCAGATCGTCAACGACAGCGACATCGCCCCCATCATTCGCGAGCTTGAGGACACGGATTGGCCGGAATACGACGAGCTGTTCGACCCGACCATCGGCACTTATGACCTCGAAGCATTCAAGGCATCGAGCCCCGAGTTCGCAGAACTGTACGACAGCCCGACCGGCGACCGTTCCGAAGATCGTTGGGCCATCGCGCAGATGCTCTTGCAGAAATTCAAGATGCCCGTTTGCGACCTCGCGGTGTTCTACCAGAATTGGGATGGTGCGGGCACGCTCACCGACGACGGCAAAGGCGCGGGCAACTACAAGCTCCGCGACATTGCGCGCGAATGGTTCAAGAACGTAAATCGCTACGTCTCGGAGGGCGGCGTGATGGGGGCCGTCGTCGATGACTATGATGAAGTCGACAACAAAAAGCGCATCGGCGAGCAGCCGCGTTTTTCCTATATCGAAGACGTGCGTTTGGCTGAGCCCCGCTTCATTGAATGGGCGGTCAAGCATTTCCTGGCGCGCGGGACGACTTCAATCGTCTCGGGCAAATGGGGTACAGGCAAAACCGCCGTCTATACCGATATCGCTTTGCACATTGCGCATGGCCTGCCGTATCGCGACCGCAAGGTGACGAAAGGCGTCGTCATCTATGTCGCGCTGGAAAACGCGGAAGATGTGGAACGGCGCATTCGCGCTTGGTGCGACGAGATGGCAAAACAAGGCCATGACGTAAGCAGCGGAGCGTTCGTCATTCATCGCGGCCCGTGCTCGCTATACGATCAGCGTGGCAAGGCCACGCCTGACGAGAAAGCGCTAATCAAGATCGCGCAAGATGCTTCGAAGCACTACGGCCTGCCGGTCAGCATGATCGTCATCGACACGCTCTCGCAGTCGATAACCCCAGGTAGCGACCGCGAAGACGGCAGCATTTTTACCGCAGCGATGCAGAGGATCGTAAACGCGACGGGCGCCAACGTCTCGACGCTTCACCACCCGACAAAGGCGGGCGAAGCCGTTCGCGGCGATAGCGCACTGCAAGGCAACGTCGATACGGTTATCGACGTGGCGCGCGAGGGCAACGGCCGGGGAACGATCAAGGCGGGCTCTAAGTTCCGCATTGGTGACCCCGCTAAAGTGAACTTTGCCTACCGGCTGAAAGCGTTCGAAATCGATAAGGATGAAGACGGCGACGCAATTACCGTTGTGCTCGCGGTCGAAGCCAGTGTCGGCGTTGCTATGAGCGCCGTCGATGACACGGATGACGACTCCGCTCTCACGCCAACGGACACACCCGCCGACAAGCTCGTGGCGACGTTGCGGGTGTTCAAGGAACGGGTTGAAGACATCGCGTCCAATACGGGCGAAGCGGCCTGTGAGATCGGTTTGCAGGCAGGAGAAGTCTTTGCTGCTCTGAACAAATACCGCCGTTCTGCGGGGCTGCCGGAGCTTAAAGACCGCACCATCGTCCCGCGACTGTTGAAGCAGTTGGGGGAAAGCGGTGAGATCGTTAAGTCGGGTGACAATCGGCGAACAGAGTACAGATTAGCGCGGTGAATATGATTGCGGTTGGGGGCTCAGCACGGCATTCCGGGGCCACACCGGGGATGCCTCAGCGCTAGGTCTACGAAACTCGTTGAGCGGGCGTTTCAGCTCAGAACTAACCGCGTTTCGAACATTCAGCCGTTTATCATCGCCCCATAGACTTGCTTTTGCTTTAAACTTCGCGCGCCCTTCGGCGTGCCGCTCCCAAAAGAGCGGCACGTTGTGAACGCGGCCCTTGTCGTCTAGGCAGTCCGGTTGGCGAGTGTCGAATGCCAGTAGCGTATCCGAGCGGGCACCCGTCGGTTTGCAATAATGGTAGTGCCAACCCACCCCGTCATTGTCCCGATCAAGAATATTGTCATCGTCAAATATTTTTAAGAAATAAGCGACGGCTGGCGAACGCTCGACCATCGCAAGGCTGATCGTCTCGATAATCTCAAGATTTCCTCGCAGTATAGGGTGCACGCCGTGCACTATATGAACTAGCCGTCCGGGCTGACCCGAGGCGGGTGTCACTAATCGTTCCGACTGTTCATTGATTTTTGCGAGAATGCTTCTGAGTTCAGGGCAATTCAGGGCAAAAAGTCCCTGCAATTTACGCTCCGTCGACTCTGAGCGCATTTCCTCCGCACGATCCTCGATCATCAATTCGGGATGGAGGTCATTCGTCCGAAGTAAGGACGCAACCATTTGCAGAAACATAATCGAAAAAGTAGTTTCTTCGAAAATGCGGGTCTCCAGACGATATTCGAAAGGCCATCCCAAATTTGACCACTCAGGCAATTCGTTCACGTTGGATCGATTCCTATCGGATTGGATGGACGAGATGACCGTGCAAACGACCGTGCAGCCTCTCACCGTGCACGGTTGCTGCACGGTGGCGTGCACGGTCGGCCTACACGGTTCGTGCACGGTCGGATGCACGGTTGTTCTGTAGTATTATCAATGGTCTAGCGCGACCGTGCAATGACCGTGTAACGACCGTGCACTCAATTTCCCATCAACCGTGCATCATTCTCTCCCCCCTATAGGGGAGAGATGCACGACGGCGGACTTTACACGGTCAGCCGCACAGTCGTTCGGGCGGTCGAATGGCGAAACAGGGGCTTCGACCCGGTAGGGCCGCCCGGACCCTAGGGCGGGCCACGCGCAACGGATCGCATTTTTGCCCCCGGACGGCTGCAATATATGTGGGGGCCGTTGTCGCGGGACAGTACGGCCTTGCCATTGGATGCTCGTCCAACACAGCCGCGCGGACGGAAACGCCCGCGCGGCCCTTCGAGCATGCCACCGCAGCCGCTCGCCCGGCGCGACCCCACCACCATCGTTCCTCTCACAACTGTCTAGCCACCGGGCCGCGCTCGGGGCTGAAAGGATACCTATGAGCAAAGTCTATCCGGCCGCCGACACCGACGAACCTGAATTGCCGCCGCTGCACGCCGACGAACTCTTTCTGCTCAGCATCGAGACGAGACTCGGCCGCGTTGCCGACGCGCTTGAAACGACTGCCAACGCCGTGACCGCAGGCCGCGACGATATTGCAGGATTGACGGCGCAAGTTCATCGCCTTGCTGACGCGCTTGACTCCATCGCGGCGGTGTTCGGCTGTGTCACCGAAAGCGTCGAAGGTCACGACGGCGTTTCGCGTTGCGTCATCCGCACGCGCGACACCGTCCCCGGCGCGCTCGCAATGCGCGACGACGGAAGCGAGGATTGATCGATGTTCGAATCCAAACCCGCAGCCGCCTGGGAAATCAGATTTCTCACTGCCGCGCAGCTCATTCAGCCGATACTCGACACGCCTTCGCTTTCACCGGCCACGCGCCTCGCGCTACGCGGCGAAGATATCATGCGGAACGCTGCCGACGCGGCGGCGCGTAGCGAACTAGAAATCAGCGGAGCATTCCGCAAAATATAAGGGTCGAACACATGAGTAAACAAAGCGATGCCCTCGGGTCCGCGCATCATTTCATTGGCGCTGCTTCGATAATTCTTGGGCAGATACATGCAATGCAGACCGATGAAAACGTCGGCAAGCTGCTCGCTTCCGTGGGTATATGTCTGGAAATGGCAAAGAAGCACGTTTGGAATGCATGCTCTAACCAGCTAGATGCCGATGACGCTGCTCAACGTCAGCCTTGACACGAAGCAGCTCACCGCCTGGGCAAGCGAGTTGAGCACGAGAGGCATGCGGAATGCCATCCGTCGCGCGGTCGACCAAAGCGCGAGATACGCCCGCAAGGTAACGATCAAAGTGATTGCCGCCGACATCGGGGTTAGCGCGTCGAAGATCAAAGCCGCCACGCCGAAAATTCAGACGACCACCGCAGGCAACCTGTCGGCGCGATGGACGGTCACGAAGATGCGCATCGGCATTCTCGACACCGCTGGCGCGAAGATATCGCGGGCAACCGGATTGCAAGCCTCGACGAACAAGGTCACGGGCGGCGGTTCAGCAAGTCTCGACATTAGCAAAGCCTTCGTGCTTCGGCTCAAGAACGGCGCGACGTTCGTCGCGTACCGCAAAGGCAAAGAGCGTCTGCCGATCAAAGGCGTATACGCCGAACATCCTGCGACCGCATTGGGGCAAGACGGCGCGGCAGCCAACAAGACGTGGAAGCAAGAAGCCGATAAGCAACTCGCCACGCGTTTGCCAATCGAGATTCAGAAGGCGCTCGTCACCGAGGGCCTATCAGCAAGCACCCCCGACATCGGGGACTGATAAATACTCAATCATGGAGATCAAGCTATGGCGGCGTCTGTCAACGTGAAGATTCCGTACAACATACCGCTCGGCAAGCTGCCTTGGCGTGACTACCCACAAGCTCTCGCTGATCTGGTGCGGAAAGATGCCCGGCCGAAGATCATCGAGACTGTCAGCGCCAAAGTACACCATCTCGACTGACCGCAATGACGATTAACATCAACACCGGAAGGGTACAAACTATGAACCATCGAGACATGACGCTGACCAGACTGGTGACGCTGCACCAAAAGCGCAAGTCGCTTCCGGCTGAAGTGACCGTTGACGGCGAGCTGATCGATACGAAGAGCTATTTGGAGTCGTTCCGCTCCGACAAGCGCGAAGCATGGGCCGCCATTGTGGGGCACATGGAGACCGTTCAGCGGCCTCTCGTCTGTGAGGTCGCGCTGTCGCTCTAACTCCAATCCTCCGCTACGAGCTGCCGCCGTAGCGTCGAGGTGCAGAGCGCAACGCTGGCGGTTTAGATCAGCGTTGGCGTTGCGCTCTTCGCTCGACCAACCAATTCGGACACCGTCGCCAGCCTAGACAAGCTTGGCGACGGATAGTGCCGCGCTCGCCTTGCTGCCATGGCGGGATGACGCATGCGCTTGAGCGCGGCACGCCTCTTCACACATTGCGCAGGCGCACAGTGCCAGCATGCACGCGCCCGCATCGCTGGGCTTAGCGCTTCGCACGACATGCGCAGCACACCGCGCGCTCCGAGTAGGTGCCAACGCGCACGACATACGATCACGCGGACGATTCATAGCGATTTGGGTCCTAGGCGAGCCAGGGCGCGAGCCCATGCGGGCCGCTGCCGCCCTTTTCTCGTTAAAAACACTCAACATTTCGATAGCCGAGAACCAACTATGGGCAGACCCAAAGGCGTCATCCGCAAACTAGCCGACGAAGCAGAGCTTGATCCCGCCACCGTGCGCCGCGCGCTCGCTGCGGCCAACGTGACCGAAGGGCAGGCCGAAGCTGATTTCCCCAAGGCTATCGAGATCGTCAATGCCATGGCGGACAGCGACAGAGTGCTAGGGCACGCTGCAAACGGCAGAGGCGAAGGCGGCACTGAAAGCCCGTATTCCACGGCTAGAGCGCAGTCCGAAACGCACCGTGCTCGTAAGCTTGAGCTACAAAATGCCCAGCTCGAAGGACGACTAATCGAACGCGCCTTTGTCGAAGATACGACTACTCAAATCCTCGGAGACCTACGCGTAGCGCTAATAGCGGTAGGTGTCCGGCTAGCCCCGCGTGTGGCGGGGGAAAATGACCAGAAGTCCATTGCCCGGATAATCGAGGACGAGATCAGGAACACGCTGACTGCCTTTGCTGATCCTGACAAGTTCTTCGAACGGGTCGCGATGCTGTAACGGGCGTGCACGCGCCAATCTTCACAGGGACTACCAAACCGATGCTCGACAACGCTTTAGCGCGGACGATGCTGCGCGCCTTAGCGCCGCTGCCTCGCATCCGCCCATCCGACTTTGCTGAGCGCGAATTGCGCCTGCCCGCAAGCTCCAACGCCTTACCGGGTCCGCTTCGCTTGCGAACCTTCCAGCGTGAGATCGTTGACTCAATCCAAGACGACGAGGTCGAGACGATTGTCGTCATGGCGGGGTCCCAAGTTGGAAAGTCGCTCGCAATCGAAGCACAGATTATGGCAATGATCGCGACAGCGCCGGGGCCTTTTATGTATCTGTTGCCCGATACTACGGCCGCCGAGAAGTTGGTTCGCACGCGCTTCGATCCGTTCGTCGCGTCGTCGCCAGTCCTTAAATCGCTGATCGGCAAGGCGCACGTCTCGCGAAAAGGCTCAACCGGAGGGGCGAACAGCCTATCCGCAAAAGACTTTCCAGGCGGAAGCCTGACTTTCGCTAGCAGCCATAAGCCATCGGAGTTGGCGGCGCAAAGCGTCCGCTGCGTATGGATCGACGAAGCCGACCGTTGCGCGTCCAGTGCGGGCAAAGAGGGCGACCCTGTTCTGCTGGCAATACAGCGGACGGAGCGATGGGGCCTCAGCGGAAAGAAGATCGTCATTGTTTCTACGCCGACAGGGCGAGACAGCCGGATAGCCAAGTGGTTCGAACGTTCAGACAAGCGGCGCTTTTTCGTTTCCTGCCCGGCATGCGCGAAAGATGACCATTTAACGTTCGACAACTTGCATTGGACCAGGGGTAAGCCCGAGACTGCCGAATTGCTATGCAAGCATTGCGGCGCGCTCCACTCCGAGTCACAGCGCGCGGCAATGCTCGAAGCAGGCCGTTGGGTTCCGACCAACCCTGACGGCGAGAAAGGTATTCGCGGTTATCACATTACTGCGTTGGCATCCGAATACTCTTCACTCGAAAGCCTAGCGCGAGCATGGGAAGCGGCGGGGACCGCAGAAGAGCGACAGGTCTTCTATAACCTGAAGCTTGGCGAACCTTTCGATGCGTCCGTCGACCTTTCGATGACTTCGCTAGAGATTCGCGAGCGCGCTGAGCCGATCAGACCGCTGTATTCCGCCGACATCGAGTTTATAACGGCGGGAGTCGATGTCCAAGATGACCGGTTGGAAGTTCAGTTCGTTGCGCATCAGCCCAATGGCGTTACTACGATTTTGAATCATGACGTGCTGAGGGGCGATACGTTCTCAAGTGCGACATGGGAAAAGCTTGATGCAGCGATAGGCCAAACGTTTCCGCTCGCGGACGGTCGTCACCTGCCCATATACGTAACCGGCGTGGACAGCGGGCATCGACCGGACCCCGTCATTGACTTCGTATTGGCTCAAGCTCGCAAGTCGCGCCGCGTCGTGGCTCTCAAAGGCATGGGGGGTTGGTCGCGACCTTTTATTGATCGCGGCGGCAAACTCAAAAAACGCCTCGGCATCTACCTTGTGGGCGTCGATAGCGTAAAGACATCGATTTATCGTCGTTTGCAAAAACTTGAATACGGGCCTGACTTCATCCATGTGCCGGATCATTTGCCGGACTCATTCTATGTTGGACTGGCAGGCGAGGTTATCGAAAAGAAGTACGTTCGCGGCTTCGCAAAGTCGTATTACAGAAAGGTCGTCAAAGATAATGAGGCGCTTGACGCTTGTGTGTACGCGCATGCCGTGGCGGGCCTCGTAGATCGTAAAGCACTAGCCAAATCGTCTGCGCCCGCAATACCTGGACCATCCATAAAAGAGCTGGCGGCGAAACTGAACGCCGCTCACAACACCTAAGAGGACACACCAACATGACTAAGACCACCAAGCTCGCCGCTGTCAGCGGCGATACGAACGCGGCTGTGCTGAGCGAACGCCTGCGCGTCTCTGCCATTCTGGAATCGGCTGAAGGTAAACGCAACCCGGCCATGGCGAACCAACTTGCGTTGCGCACTTCGCTCGACGCTGAGACTGCGCGCGGCATTCTCGCACAAGCGCCGTCATCAAACCCGTACCTCGACGCGATGAATCGCCAAGGCCCGATCAACATCGGCGACGGCATCGGCACGAACGTCGAGACGTTCAACAGCGACCCGCGCGCCGCTCGGCTCAAGGAGATCGACGGCAGCATGGCGGCCTTCAACGCCAGCCAGCACGGCACGAGCCGCCGCACCCCGAGAGCCCGAGGGTAACATGCGCAACAAACCCAAAACAGGAAGGGCGAAGGCAGGCACACTCGCAAGGGCGCGTTCTGCCTCGCCGGTAACGGCGCTCGTGCCGCTGCCGAGCACCGCGCTTGCGCCGATCAGCGGCGTATCGTCGGCGCAGATGGGGTTTCAGGATGGCACTGACGGCAAGCCGTCCCTGACTTGGTCGCGCTATCAAGGCTCCCCCAGGTTCACGGCTGGTTTCGGCCCGTGGTACGGGGCACCCGGCGCAGAGATCAGCTATGAACGTGCGGTTGCCGCTTCGGTCACGACTGATTTGCTCACGTCTAACACCATAGTCGCAACGGCCGTCGAAAACTTCGCCACCTACGCAATCGGCGATGGCCTGACACTTTCTGCGCGTCCGAACCATGAGGCGCTGAATATCAGCCCCGAGGCCGCTCGGGCACTGTCGCACGAGATCGAAACCAAATGGGGGCTATGGGCTAAAAACCCCGTCGAGTGCGACGCCTCGCAGCGTCACAACGTGCACCAGCTCGCAACCGCTAACTTCAAGTCGTGGCTGCTTACTGGCGAAGGTGTGTTCTTGATGGACTGGCGCAAAGGCAACGGCGCGGTAACCCACACCAAGGTCAAGCTGATTGACCCGCGCCAAATCGATGCGAGCATCACGCGCGCCACCGATAACGGGAGCATCTTGCAGGGTGTTCAGTTCGACAAGGTTGGCCGATTACTTGGCTACTGGATTCGGCCGTTCGTGCTGGGCAACTTTTCAAGCGCTCCGCAGCCGGTTTTCGTTGCAGCCCGCACCTCGTGGGGCCGTGCTCGCGCGATGCATATATTCGACTTGCTCTTGCATGGTCAGGTTCGCGGCCTATCGCCGTTGATTGCAGCGCTGTCGCCTGCGCACTCAAAGGCAACACTACGTGAGTTCACGCTTGCCAGTGCGTTCATTCAATCAATGACTGCGACCACTATCGAGTCTGACATGCCGACGCGGCAAGCGCTCGGGCAATTTCAAGTGAACGACCCGTTGCAGGGGTACGCCGATGACGGTGCGTCACCCGAAGCGTGGCTCGCGGCTCGGGGTGCGTTTTACGGCGAAGCTAAAGTGCAGTTGCAGCCGGGCGTCATCTCGCATCTGGCGCAAGGCGACAAGCTGAAGCTGCACCGTTCCGAGACGCCGAACGCAACGTATGACGCGTTCGATAGCTCGCTCAGTCGTGAGGCTGCTAAGGCAGCAGGCGGTAGCGCTTCCGATATCTCAGGCGATTATAGCAAGACCTCGTTCTCTGCAAGTCGCCTGGAGGCCGAGTTACCGTCGCGCATCACTGACCGTCGCCGCATGGCGATTGTTCGGCCGTTCTATCAGACGGTATTCGCGTCGTGGCTCGAAGAGCAAATGGAAACGGGGGCGATCAAGCTGCCGGACGGTGCCCCCGAGTTTTGGGAGGCAAAGGACGCCTATAGCAACGCCATCTGGCGCGGCAAGGGCAAGCCCACATCCGACCCGCTGAAGACCGCGCAAGCGGACGTGCTCGAATTGGAAAGCGGTCTGACTACGCTCGAAGCCAAGCTCGGGGAACGCGGCCTGGACTTCGAAGAGGTCATCGCGCAGCGCAAGTCCGAGCGCGAAGCACTCGCAGCGGCTGGCCTGCCTTACCTTATGCCGAAGACACAAGCGACGTTGATTGCCACTAACAGCGACGATGACGACGCGCTGAAATAACGAAAGCACCACTATGAACAACTGCATACCTCCCGGCGTTGCGCCGGTTGTAGACGACCCGTGCGCGTGGCTCGGGCAACTGCGAGCGGCGCTATACGCGCTGCTCGCCGGGCAGGCGAATTACGAAGTTCGCAACGGCGACCAATGGCTGACCTATCAGCGCGCCGATACCGCGAGGCTTCAGCATGAAGTTCGCCGACTGGAAATGATTTGCGACCCTAGCGCCAATCACGGGCGCGCAATCCGAGTCGGTCCATACATTCCCGTTAACGCGCCATACGGGCGCAATCGCACGAGGCTCTTATAATGACTGCCAAACAAGTCGCCTGGGTTCATCCCAACCCGTTGCTCGCGCGCTTCGATGTCGTGTTGCCGGATGGCTACGTGATGACCCGAAAGGAAGCAGTCGCCAAAGGCTTCGCCGTAACGTCGTGGCCTGAAGGCGAACGAACAGCCACGCCGCACCCGCACGAGCCGGGTTCGGTCGTCTTGTCGCGCGGTCAGGTCGTGTCGCTCGATACGGCCAAGAGCGCGGGCTTTACCGTGTCCGCCCGCGCACCTGAGATAACGGCTGATCCTAACCGCTCGTGGCGCTCTGCCATCCTGAGTTCGCCTGAAGCGCGCGACCGGGCGTCCGCGACTGTCGAGCTTGTCACCACTCAATCACCCACAACCATGCCGGTTGAAAATGCTCGTGCTTTTTTGCGTGGGCTACCGGTCGAGCAAATCGAGGAAGAAACCACCATGACGACCGATACCAACGCCAACCCCGAGCGCGCCGCGCGCCTTGCCGAAATCAACGGCGGGATGCAGGCCTTCAATAAGCAGCGAGGGTACGGGGAAGCCAAGGTGCTGCTACGGCCGGGCGTCGTTTCGCGCCTCGCGGCTGACGTGGACGAGACGAAGCTTCGCCGCTTATCGCAAATCCGGCTGAACGCCCTGGAAAACGGCACGGCGCACGAAGCGAGCGCAGGCGAAACCAAAAAGCTCCGCTACGCACTGAGCGTCACCGGCATGGCGCTATCGGACGTGTTCGCTCAGCTCAGCGTCGATACGTCGAAGCTCCGCATCTAACCAGCCACCTCGCATAAGGATACACCACCATGACTACCGAAATTTTCAAGCTCTCCCGCCCGATCAAGACGCACAACGGCGAGCTGACCGCCTTGACGCTGCAAGAGCCCACCATCAGCTCGTTCATTAAGCACGGCGAGCCCTTTAAGCTCAGATCCATCAAGGTCGAGGACGGCGAGCCCGCGAAAGCTGAGTTCGTGTACGACAATAACAAAGCACTCATGGGCTTTCTCGTAGATATGGTCGTCGAAAAGGGAGTCGATGACATTATTCTCGGCTCAATCCCCTCCAGCGAATTCCACAGCCTTCGAAGCGTTGCATCCGTCATCATTTTGGCAGGAGTGCAGGACAAAAATTTTACAAATCCGTCCGACGCCTAATCGGCTGCTTGCTTAGCGACCATGGACTTAGCGTCTCCGACGTTGAGTCCATGCGTCTCGGACGGTTCATGGAATACGTTGAAATTTTTGCGGACCTTGCGAAGATTCGCAAGCCCCCGAAACCCACAGGTATAAGGGCAAATGTCTAACCCTTCAGTCACCGCTACCATCACAGCGGACGATCAAGCTTCGCCGAAAATACGCGAGCTATTGACGCTCTTGCAGAAGGTAGGCGCAAGCGCAAAGTCGCTCCTTAACGAGGGCGGTGTAGGCGGTGCGTATGCGAACAGCTTCACGAGCGCCAACTCGGCTGCGAAAGAGCATCTAACGATCCTCGAAAAAATCCACAAAATGCGTTCCGCTATCGGCGGAACGGTCGCGGGCGTAGTGGGGGCCAAGGCGCTACAAACTGCAAGCGCATCGTTTACGAATTACCTCCCGTATGAGCGGGATGTCCGGTATCAGAAAGCCATTCAGGGCTACAGCAGCTCGGACATGGCGTTGCTGGAACGTCAACGCGTGAACGCTGCGACCGTGTATGGGCTCAAGCCGGAAGACACCTTGCATGCACAGCAAGCGTTCGTCACCCGGAACTTCTCCGCTCCGATCACTGAAGCCGCAACGAAACAGGCCATCGTACTCTCGAAGGCGCTAAACGTTCAGACCGACGAAGCCGCAAGAATCGTCGAGGGCTTGACGTTCGGTCAGGGTATTCATCTGCACAGTCCGGCGGACGCTTCACGAGAGATCAGGAAGTCTGTCGACTTGGCGGCTATCGCCTCGAAGGCTGGCGCGATGACGCCGGAAGACATTCAGGCGTTTGGCAAGTTCGGTATCGGCATGTCCACCGCTGCCGGTATCGACGCTCAGCAAGCGTTCGCAGCAGCGATGACGCTGAAGCGCGCCAATGTTGGGGGCGACGAGTCAGGCGTCTTCATGCGGCAGATGTCAGCTCGCCTGCTCGCACCGACGAAACAGGCCTATGAAGCCTTCGCGCACATGGGCATAAATTATGCCGACTTTGCGCCCCAGGGCAATGTCACACCCGATGCTATCGACGCCTCGCTGAAGCGCCGTTACGGCAAGAGCCTCGGGGACGCAGGGAAGGCGAACCTTTCTGCCGCGTTCGAGGACGAATCGCGCAACGTGCTCAGCAATCGGGAAGACTTTGCGTCTGCGGTTCGCGAAGCCATTGAGGCGGGCGGCGAGAAGCTTTCGAAGACGGATCAAAAGCACGTCACCGATACGGCGCTTCGGCAGTACGATCTGGCGAAGGGCGCATTGAACGGCGGCGCGCTGTTCGATCAGATTCTCAGCAAGGCCAGCCCGCGCGACATGCAGGCGATCATTGGCGACAAGCAAGGCGGTCGGGCCGTCATGTTGCTCAATGCGCTCGACCAGTACCGGGAGTATCTTGAGAAGCTGAAGCACGGCGACGGCTTTGCCGAGAACATCGCGGCGCAACGTATGCAGGGCCTTGCGGCCTCAGTCGATAGGTTGACCGCTTCGATTGACGTTGCGGAGAAGCAAGTCGTCGCGGCTAATCAGGGTTGGCTAACACAGCTCTCTAACGCAGCGGGCAAACTCGCTGCGACGTTCACGGGCCTTTCGGAATCGCAAAAGGAAGCCGCAGGCATCGCGGCGGGCACAGCGAGCGTAGCGGGAACGGCAGCAGCGGGCGCAACGTTGCTCCGCGTTGCAGCGGCCTTTACCGGGCTCGAAGCTTTCCTAACCGGCGCGGCGCTGCTGAGCGGTGGTGCCGCAATCGCGGCCTTCGTGGCGGCGGCGGTCGCGGCGACCAGCATGCTCTACAGCCTAGCCGGGGACAAGATACTCCCCGAAGGCGCGAAGCATTCGACCCCCGCTGAATTGGGAAGGCGACGCAATCTGTTCAACTCGTCGCTCGACGACTTAGTGGACGTTAGCGGGCCGTTCGATAAGTACCAAGCGGCACAGGCTCCGAGACTTCGAGGCCGCACTGCCGAGTACCTCAGCGCGCTCAGGGCCGACGACGGGCAAAGCGCAGGCTGGCAGGACTCGGCGAAAGTGAACGTCGGAAAATCGGACGGTTTCAAAGACGTTGAAGTCAGCGGCACGGTATCGGGCAGCGCGGAGCTTCACACCAGCATCGATGTTCGGCCGACTGCCTACTTCGAGTCATTGGTGAAGCAAGCGCAAGCCGTCGTGAACATGGGGTTGAACGGCAAGTTGGGCACCAGCATGGGCGGCCCCGGCGACAACTCCGTCAAACCCTCAGCGCCCGCACTTGCGGGCGGACATTAACGAAAGGAATGGGGTATATGTTATTCCCAGGATCAGACTGGCGCGCGGGCATGCAGAAGGTCAGCGCGGCAATCGACGACACGATGGGCGGGCTTGTCTTGGTGACGCCCGCCACCGTGCCGAAGGTTAACTTCCCGAGCGTTGAAGACCCGTCGAAGGCGATCACCGTAACTGCGGTGTTCACGTCGAAGGCCGAAACCATCGTGATGGGTGAAGGCAGAAGCGGCGGGCATTCGGTCAGCCCGCTCATTTCGACGAGCAAGCCTGTCTTTCAGTTCAGCTACGCCGTGCTGCACGGGATGCCGTTCAGGCTCCAGCAATCCTACCGCATCACGCGCCTTTGCAGCGGGGAGCGGTTCGAAGTGACGGACATCAAGCCGGACGGCGTTTCGCGTGTTACTGTGAGCGTCGTGCAACTAGGTCGTCAATCGGAGTTCAGATAATGCAGGGCATACCTCGCGTACACTACCAGCCCCGTCAGTCAGCGACGTACGAAGCGCCGCTCGACATTCTGATTCCGGCGTTGATGAAACTGCGCGAATGCAATGACAGCCTCAAAGCTCTCGTGCTCGTCGATTCATTGCCGGATATCATTCTGCCTGCGCTCGCTTATGCCGCCTCGCAGAAAACCTACGTCCCGACCGTCGCGGTCAAGACCGTCGTGAAGTGGTGCGGCCCCGATTTCCTGGTCCGCACCTTGGGCCGTGAACGTGCTCGAAACTTGCAGGCCCGCTACGTTCAAGCGGCGTAACTGTAAGGTTTGTCACCTCACAAGAATTACAAAAGTGCCTGTGCCGCAGTGGTTTCTGGCATTTTCGTGCTTGACGAACGGGGCGATTCAAAGGCACTGTCGCGGCGGGCTTAGAAAACCCATGAGAGGCGGTTCGGTGACCCTCCGTTATAGGGTCACTTACCCTGCGAATACGGTAAGTCCAGAGTCTGCATGCGGATGTCCAGGGCGCGAGCCTAAAGGCATGCAGGGCACGACCTTTCAGTGTTTTCTAGCTCTGGATTCCTGCCGCAAGAGCGGCAGGCAACGATTTGCAGGGGACAAGGGCTGTGCAAGACATCACCATCGCAACACGCATTTTCGACAATCCCGATCCGGCGCGCGGGATCACGCATGAAGTAAAAGACCGCATGGTTCGAAAGCCGTGCGGTTCTTTTTATCTCATAGAGGGGCCGGAGAAGCCGGGCGGCCTTGAAGTCGTAAAGCCGTACAGCCTTCAGGCGGTTTACAGTTGGCTTCAGGATTTGCCGTGGCAGATTGAGCGGACGGTAGTGAGCTGCGCTTAATCGACTGAGGTTACGACTGCGGGACCGCATGCTCCGAAAGGGCGTGCGGTTCTTTCGTGTTGATGGTTGCAGGCGAGCGGCCGGGCAGACGCAAGTACAGCCTTCAGTCTTGAAGGGGATTCGACCAAAACGTCATAAAGGGGCTGTTCGGAGAACACTTAACTGTTTGTCGCGTATCCTCCCCGTGACAACAAGGTATCGCGGCATTCCCATGAATGCGAATAAGCGTATGCCGATTAGCAAATGCGGCACGCCCTTTACGATACAGGCCTGCGGATAAACGTCGTGAAGGACGCCTGGCTGATCGACGAGTGGAGCGCCACTTTTGTCGCCTCCCACGAAATGTGGGGCTTGGACATTCCTTCCAAGGATCAAATCCGGCAACAGCGGTTCAAAGGCCGCCTCTCCAAAGCGCGCGACTGCATAACTGTGGGCGATCTTCGCTAGCATTCTAGCGTAGTCGAGAGGGCGCGTTCTAGCTATCTTGATCGCTTCGCCATCTCGCAAATATTTTTCGATCTCACCTTTTGGGTGTCGGACGATCAGCTCTCCCACAAATTCCGTCGCGGGCTCGACGTGGCGAAGAAAACCAGCCTCTTCCCAATTAAAGCCCAAACAGGACGTTGGAAATTCCTCTAACGGAACGACCTTGTTTTCTGTGCGGCCATCCACACGAAACACAATCATCTGGTCGACGGTAGATTTTGGCTTTCTTCGTGTCTTCAGTTTTAGCTTCGCGCGAAAAGGCCCTAGAGTGCCTTGAAGACAAGACCCTTCAAACCCTTTTGTGATATTGGCACACTTGTCGCAACTTGCCTTCGGCAAAAACCAATCACCACCTTTTGGCTGAAGGCCATAAGGGATAATGTGCTCGTCGGAAAGACTCTCCGTTGATCCGCAATAGATGCAACGCCCAACGGGGGGATATTTGTCCGCGTCCCAACGCCCGAAAACATCGGGTGAAGTCACGGGACAAATGTCCAGTCGCTAATATCCTCAGGGATACCTAGCCCGGAAGGGTTTCCGAACGAGGGCCAAGTGCAAGTGCCGTTCGCAAGCTCTTCGGCTGCCGCCGCAGGAGACGCGTGATTCTCAAGAGCCTGTCCGTCGAACATAAGCGCGAAGCCGCCCCGCTGCGGTATAATCTCCGCAAGTCCCTCGCGCGTTCTGAATATCCATTTCGCCATATTAAACCCCTAGCCCGTGTAAGTTTTAAATCTTCCGTGTCGAACGCCGCGCAAATAGCCGCGCGACACACTCGCCTCAATCTCCGCTTCTAAAAATTCGTTCGCAACAATCAACGCCTTCACGGCTTCGCGCGCGTCACCGCCGCATGCCGCTATCGCCTGATCGGCCGCCGCGTCAAGTTGGTCCGCATCCGGTTGCGGATTGGGCGCGGTTGCTTCAGGCATCGGGATTGTCCGTGTTGACTAGTTCGAATGTTCTCATTACGTTCTAAGCAAGTCAAGATTGCATTCTGCGATAGGTGGGGACCGTTGGTGAAAAAATGCATTTTGATTGTTCTGTTCGCGAGCGGCTGCACAAACGGTGCTTTCGCAGACCCCGTTCGTGATCCGAGTGGGACAGACTCGTTTTTCGCGCTTGGCTGGGCCGCTGCCGCAGACAAGCGGTGTGAGCTGAAAACCTATCGTATTGTTCTACAGCTAGCTAAATCGCGAGGGCTTGTGGAAAACGAAATCGCACAGAACGTTTCGAAGATTGTCGAGGCTGCTCTGCAAGCCGACGACGAAATAAAAACGACGGGCGTCAGTCAATGGTGTGCGAACTATCGTCGCGGCGCGCTTGGTGGGTAGTTCAAGTGGGGAGAATTCGCATCCGCATCGGGCGAGCCGCTCAGAACAGTGGAAGCCGGTCGTCGAGATCGCTAGTCGACCCTGTAGGACGCATGCCTTCGTGATGAAGCTTCAATATATGCGGGCGAACTTCGACCCAAATCATTTCAAGGATTTCGCAGAAAGCAGACCGTCTAGTGGCTAGTTCAGGTCGAATAACCTCCGGCGCAATGGCATCCAATCTTCCGATATAGTCGATGCGATCTCGGAATGGGGGATGATGCTCACGGGGTGGAGCAATGTCCGCCCCCGTCCGCAGTACAGCAGATGCACGCCTTACCAGATCAAGTGAACCAAGGATGAGAACCGCGCCAACCCCCGACATAGCATACACATCGTACATGGGCTTATCAATCGCACCCAACATGCACATAGTCTGGCCAAATATGTCTGCGCCGTGCTCCTGATCGAATGCATCTTCCTCGACGGCCGTTGAATCGACTAGACCGTGGGCTAAAACGTGATGCCCGTACTCGTGACCGATGGAAAAAAGTTCGACAGCTTGGAGCAAAAGGGTTCTGATAGTGCCCTCTTCTTTGCCAAGCGATGGCTCAATGAAATTTATAGGCCAAACGTTTCCTCCAAAATCTCTGAAAATATCAACCCAAATTTGGATGATGTACGGCTCTTCGTCAAGTTTCCGCCGAATAGAGTCAGGCCGATTGTCCACGGCAACTCGATTTTCGTGCTGAAAATAAACGAGCGTTTTTGCCATGGCTTTAGCGATGGCGTTACAGAAGACAAAGAAGGGAAGCGAAAGACCCAATATGCTGGCGTCGGTTGTTAGCACCGGCATTTGGGTTGCGATCAATAGCGGCGTTGGCGTTACACCAAACACCATGCCGTTTTTGATTGGGATTTCGTTTTTTCGGCAGATTTCCTCGATCTCTCGCAGCACCCGAGCCATGATATGCAGGGCGTGAGGATCGTCATATTCCGATGCCAGGGCGATTGTAGCTATGCTGTCCTTGTACTCCTGAATGAAACCGGGCAGCTCGTCTTCCGTCGCGCCACCCGCCTTCGCGGCCTGCTCCAATACTTGTGGGTTGTCTAAAAGCCACTGAACGTGCCGCTCAGGCTGAATTGGAGGCACGCCGTTTTTCTGTGCTTCACTAGCCTGCCGTTGGCGGCGATAGTCTTCAGCCACCCTTCGTTCTTCGTCGTTAGTGGCCATTACGACTCCTACGGGGCTCAAGCCGTACTGTGGCCTTGGATAGCTGGCGGCTCAGATCGAAAGTGTCAAGCCGCCCGGTAAGTCTTTGAAAACAAACGCTCGAAATGGGTGGGGTCCGCTATGTAGCGCTCTCCCGCTACCAGCAAAATAAGCCACTTCTCGCATTTTACAAAAAGTGAAAATAGCTCGTACCACGCTTCGTACCACATATCTTTGGTTCGAGTTTTCGATTTGACGTGCCCACGCACGCGGGGAGGCGATGCCGTCCTTGGCACGCAACGCCACGAGGTGGGGCGCGGCTATGCAGAGGTGGCTATTCCGCCTAAGCATTTGCCCGGTCAGTTTCGATGATCCCAATGCGTCGTTAGGGTCAGGGCTGTTCAACGCTCTTTACTGAATCTCATGGAAAAGATGGATTTGAGACCGCCGAGCGCTGCGGCGTAGCGGTCTTGGGCGATCGTATCGGATTGGTTGATCCGCAGGATATTGTAGGCGAAGCTGCGCATTCT
>Ga0075522_10000793_pt1 | contig 23368 bp, 21 predicted proteins | sample NGEPerA_FD_74796 | JGI IMG/M metagenome (GOLD analysis project Ga0075522, IMG submission 74796) | Arctic peat soil microbial communities from the Barrow Environmental Observatory site, Barrow, Alaska, USA - NGEE PermafrostL2-A | ecosystem: Environmental > Terrestrial > Soil > Wetlands > Peat ...
GACTTGCAGCTCCCGGAGGAGGGAAATTCTTGGCGAGGTAATCGACGATGAGCTTGAAATCGTCGTCGCTCCCCGTGGCGCCGCGACCGCGCATGGAGTCCACCGTATCCTGCCACGTGGCGCGTGTGCCGGTCTGGCTCGTTACGATATCGAGGCCGTGACAGGCTGCACAAACATTCTCAAAGACGCTCTTGCCAGGACCTTCTGGAAGACCCCCAGCAGTCGCGGGGGCAGCCGGGGACGTCGCCGGTGCAGCCGCGGGGGCCGGACCCGGCGCGGGGAAATTCTTGGCGAGGTAATCGACGATCGTCTTGAAGTCGTCGTCGCTACCCGTGGCGCCGCGGCCGCGCATGGAGTCCACCGTATCCTGCCATGTGGCGCGCGTGCCGGTCTGGCTCGTTACGAGATCGAGGCCGTGACAGCTTCCACAAACATTTTCAACGATGCTCTTGCCGGGACCGTCGGGCAGAGCCTGGGCATGTACGGAGACGAGGGAAAGAAAGACGGCTGGGACCAGAACGAGCAGACTCTTCATGCTTTCTATAATAAACCGAACACGAATCGGGCTCAATACGCCCCGCGGCGATACAGCTCGATGCGTGGATCGGCGATGCGCAGGTCGGCCACCTTCCGGAATCCCGCACGGTCCAGCTTCTGGCGAGCATCGGCAGCCATCGAGGCGGGCTGATCGGGGCTGAGGGCCAGGGCGACGCTCCCGGCAGCCGCTAGCGTATTTTCATCACAGGCGCGGAGTTGCGGCTCGAAGAAAAGATACATCGTCTGCGCGCCGCTTGGGACGAAGACCGGGCAGTCCGCCTCTTTCAATTGCGCAGCAGCGGCCTGCCAGCCTTCGCCGGGCCGCCGGATCCAGTGGGCGTCCTCGTACAACATGGCCGCGAGCAGTGCCATCGGAACCACCAAGCCCCAGCCGCGAACCTCGGTGCACGCCGCGATCAGGATGCTGATGGGAACCAGCGCGAAGATCATTTGCCGCGCGGCCAGAAAATAGCCGAAGTAGGCATCCGCGGCCGGCACCAGAAGGAGCGGAACCACCGCGCAAATGGTCCAGAAGATCTTTTCCTCTTGATACCAGGACGACCATCCCAGCGCCATCAGGATCGCGATCCCGGCAAGTGCGGCGCCAGCGTAGCCCGTGCCCATCAGTTCGTGCGGCATGACCAGGAGATCTTTGCCCGTCACCAGAAACCGCGCGCCACCACTGACCGCTCCCTGCCAGGCCGCATGGGCCTTGAAGTACCACGGAAGAAAGCTGAGTGAGGCCAACGCTACGGCCGTTCCGGCGAGCATAATCGCACGGGGTTTTTCTTTCACGGAACTGGTGAAGAGAAGCCAGATCAGGTGCGCGACCGGAACGAAGATACTGTACGGCTGGGTGAACAAATCGGCCGCGACCAGCCCAGCGTAGCCGGCCGCTTTCCCGAACGTCGGCTGGCGAATCAGCGAGAGAAACACGACCGTGGAGAATACGCTCCAGCACGCGGCTTGCGCGTAGGGCCGCGCCTCCAGCGCGTATCGCAAGTTCAGCGGAGAGACCGCGTACAGGATCACGGCCATCAGCGGCATACGGAACCTGGTCTGGCGCGCGAGAATATACACGCCTGCGCAGGTCAGCACGGTGAACAGCAGACTCGGCAGTCGGACGATGAACTCGGAATAGCCGAAAGCCCGGATCATCCAGAAATCGACCAGATAGCCGAGCGGAACTCCGCCGGCATTGCCGGGGACGAAGGCGAGCACGCCGGACACATCTGAAACATTGCGGACACCGTTGAGATCGATAATCTCGTCCATCCAGAGGGGCTTTCCGGGGATCAGCAGGATCAGCGTGGCGGCGTACAGGCCGAGGAAGATGTAGAGAACGCGGCGGGATCGGAGCAGCGGCGTTCCTTTACTCAACATCGCCGATTACTTGGCGTCGCGCCAGTTGTCGCCCACGCCGACATCAACAATCATCGGTACGTCGAGCTTGCGCACGCTCTCCATTTCGGACTTCACCATGGCCCGGACCTCGTCCACTTCGCCGGACGGAGCTTCGAATACGAGCTCGTCGTGGACCTGCAGCAGCATGCGCGTTTCCCTGCCCCGAAGTTTTTTCGCGATCCGGATCATGGCCAGCTTAATCATATCGGCCGCGGTGCCCTGCAGGGGCGTGTTGACCGCGATACGCTCCGCGAAATTGCGGGCGGCGGGATTGCGGCTGTTCATATCGGGAATCGGGCGGCGGCGGCCGAAGAGACTCACCGCCATGCCGGTGCGGCGAACCTCGGCAATGGTGTTGTCGATGAACCGGCGCACGCCCGCATAGCGCTCGAAGTAAGACCGGATGTACAGCTCGGCTTCCTTGCGATCGATCCCGATCGACTTCGACAATCCGAACGGCGTCTGCCCGTAGACGATCCCGAAGTTGACAGCTTTCGCATTGCGGCGCTGCTCGGGCGTGATCATCAAAGGCGGGATCCCCATGACTTCGGCGGCAGTGCGGGTGTGAATATCCTCGCCATTGCGGAAGGCTTCCATCAGAACCGGGTCGTGAGACATGTGCGCCAGCAGACGCAGCTCGATCTGCGAATAATCCGCGACGATCAGCTTCCAGCCGGGCTCGGGAACGAAGGCGGCGCGGATCTCGCGGCCCAGTTCCGTGCGGATCGGGATGTTCTGGAGATTCGGATTCGACGACGACAGCCGCCCGGTGGCTGCTCCGGTCTGGTTGAACGTCGTGTGGACGCGGCCGGTGGCGGGATCGATCAAAAGCGGCAGCGCATCCGCATAGGTGCCCTTGAGTTTCGAGAGCTGGCGGTGCTCCAGCACTTTGCTCGCGATCTTATGCTCCTCGGCCAGATCCTCCAGCACGTCGGCGGCAGTCGAGATCACTTTGCCCTTACCGGTCTTGGTAGGCGCGGGCAGGTTTAGATCCTCGAACAACACTTTACCTAATTGTTGTGGCGAATTGACATTAAAAGTCTTTCCGGCCATAGAAAAGATCTCACCGGAGAGGCGCGCGATCTCCTCTTCCATGCGTGCGCTCATGTGCCGGAGCTGCTCGGGATCCACACGAATTCCAACTTCCTCCATGCGAGCGAGCACCCGAATCATCGGGAGATCAATGGTCTCGTACACCTCGGCGAGACCTTGCGACTCGACCTGCGGGCGGAGCGTTTGATACAGCGAGAGGACGGTGTCAGCCTGCGCGGCGGGATCGGGATCGAGCGGGCGCTCGAGGTATCGCTCCGAGAGTTTCGCCAAATCCGCCGAGCCCGGGTCGGCCGCCAGCAGGAACCCATAGAGCATGGTGTCGTGCCGCAATCCGGGAGCGTCGCCAAAGTGGCGGATCAGCGACTTCAAATCGTGACCGATGGACACACGGGACGGGATTTCGGCCAAAGCCAGCGATCGGGCTACGCCGGGTTTCGCCGAAAATCCCATGACCGGCTGCTCCATCACTTCACCCACGGCGACCGCGAGGGGAGCGTCGGCGGGAAGCGTCTTGATCCACGCGCCCAGTTCGACTTTCGATCCGAGCTGCTGATAATCGCGCTGCCGGGGAGCCGCCGCGGCAGGCGCCAGATCGCGCAGCAGGCTCGAAAATTCGAGGGTGCGATATAGGTCGCGCAAGGCGTCGGCATCCATTTCCCGAAGAGCCAGCGCGTCGAGCTCCACTTCCACCGGCACGTCGACGTGGATCGTCGCGAGCCTTTTGCTCAGCATGATCTGCTCGCGATTGTTTTGCAGGCTTTCGCGATAGGTCTTGCGCTCCACTTCGGCCGCGTGCTCGATGGCGTTCTCGACCGAACCGAACCTCGTGATCAGATCGCGCGCGCCTTTGTCGCCGATGCCCGGCGCACCCGGGATATTGTCCACCGAATCGCCCTTCAAGGCCAGCAGATCCGCGACTTGATCCGGACGCACCCCCATGTACTTCTCAGTTTCGGCCGCGTCGTAGCAAAGATCATCCTTCATGGGGTTGATCATGCAGACGTGATCGTTGACGAGCTGGAGCATGTCTTTGTCGCTGGAAATGATCACGACGTCCAGCCCCTGCTGCACCCCACGCCGCGCCAGCGTCCCGATCACGTCGTCGGCTTCAAAATTCGGATATTCGAGCACTGGGATTCGCATGGCCTCCAGGATTTTGCGGATCCAGGGAATCTGCTCCAGCAGATCGGGAGGAGTCTCGCTGCGGGTGGCTTTGTACGCTTCAAAGACCTCATCGCGGAAGGTGGGACCTTCGCTTTCAAAGATCGCGGCGAGGTAATCGGGCTTGTGCTGGGTCCGAAGCTTCCGGACCATGTTGTGGAAAATGTACACCGCCTCTGTGGAAAACCCGGCTCCCGTACGCATGGGAGGAGCACCGGAGCGGGCTCGAGCATGGTAAGCCCGAAAAATGAACCCAAAGGAATCAATGAGGAAGAGACGCGGCACCTCCCTTATGGTATATGAGGCCCTTGGGAAATTGCGAATTTGCCACAAGAATACTCATAGTGTCTACTAATAGACACGGTACGATAACAGCAAGTCATTTTTTTTCAGAAAGCTAGCGACTCTATACCCCACACTGTTACAATCACCTCAGTACCTGTTCATGCTCAGTTTGGAGCCACAGTTCTGAGATTCGAGACGACGGTCCAACGGCCTGTCGAAGCCTCTGGCGTGGGGCTTCACTCGGGAGTTCCAGTCCGCATCCGCATCCTCCCAGCGCCCCCTTCCACCGGGATTGTCTTCGTGCGCAGCGATCTGGGCGGTTTCCAGATCCCCGCCAGCTGGCGTCACGTTCAAAAAGTCAGCTACGCCACCAGCCTGATGCGCCAGGGCGTGCTGATCTCGACCACCGAGCACCTGCTCAGCGTGTTCTACAGCATGAGCGTGGACAATGCCTATGTCGAGATCGACAACCTGGAAGTGCCGATCCTGGATGGCAGCGGGCTGCCGTTTGTCGAACTGATCCGCTGCGCGGGAATCCGCGAATACCGCAAGCACCGGAGATACCTGCGCATCCGCCGGCCGGTGTCGGTAGAAGGCGGCGGCAAGCGCATCACGATTCTGCCCTCGGACCGTTTCCTGCTGACCTGCGAAGTCTATTTCCATCATCCACTGGTGGAGCGGCAGACCCTCGAAATCGAAGTGACGCCGGAGCGCTATGCCACGGAAATCGCGCCTGCACGCACGTTTGGCTTCGAATACGAGCTGGACCAGATGCGCAACATGGGATTGATCCGCGGGGCGTCGCTCGATAACGCGGTGTGCTTCGATCGCACCACCATACTCAATGAGGGCGGTCTGCGCTTCCCGGATGAATGCTGCCGGCACAAGGCGCTGGACCTGATCGGCGATCTGGCGTTGATCGGCAAGCCGCTGCTGGGACATGTGATCGCGGAAAAAGCCGGTCACGCGATGCATTTCGCGCTGGTCAACCGCATCATGAACGATCCGACGCTGTACGAGATCCTCAGTTTCGATCAGCTCGCCGGGCGGGTCGCACACGCGTTAGTTTCCTAAACCTAACGATGCGAATTTTGTTTCTTGCTTTATTCACCGCAACCGCGATGATGGCGCAATCCCATGGTTATGTGTTCGCCGCGCCGGGAGCGGCGAGCGTGAACGGAACCAGCACCGCGCTGATTCATCTGGGAGTCGGTGGCGAGGCCGTACTGCCGATGGGAATCGGGGCCGGCGCCGAACTGGGTTTTCTGGGCCGCACCAGCCTGGACGTGCTGGGGACCGCGTCCCTCAACGGCTACTATCACTTCCATCGAGACGGATCGTGGAAGCCATTCGTCACGGCGGGATACTCGAATTTCTTCACGATCGGCAGCCACAACAATCTGGCGAACATCGGCGGTGGCGTCAATTACTGGTACAAGGACCACCTCGGCATCAAGCTCGAATTCCTCGATCACTTCTCCACGGGAACGAATTCGGCCAACTACGCCGAGTTTCGCTTCGGGTTCGATTTCAAGTAGCATCACGGGTTGAAGCAAATCCCCAATCTCCTGACTGCAGCGCGTCTGCTAGCGGCGCCTTATATCCTCTATCTGCTGTGGACAGGCAGCTACCGGACGGCGCTGGTGTGGTTCACCATCGCCAGCGTGACCGATGTGCTGGATGGATTCCTGGCCCGGCGGCTTCGCGTTGTTTCGAAGATCGGCGCGCTGCTGGATCCAGTCGCCGATAAAGTCTTGCTCAGCGGTTCGTTCTTGACTCTCGGATGGCAGGGCATCATCCCGATCTGGCTGATGATCCTGGTCCTGGGACGCGACCTGATGATCCTCGGCTTCGCGATCGTCGCCCTGGCGCGCAAGACTCGCCGCGACTTCCCGCCTTCGGTGTGGGGCAAGGCAAGCACTGCGAGTCAGATCGCGTACGTGCTCTTTGCAGTGGGCCACCAAGCCGGCCTGACTGCGCTGACGGTGGCGACGATTCTGGGCTGGATCGCCGCCACACTCACGCTGTGGAGCGGGATCGACTACTTCATCAAAGTGTCACGGCGGGTATCATGAAGGGACTGGATGTCCGATCCCTTCCCCGCCCCGATTTACGCCGAGACCGTTCTTTCCCATAACTTCGAAGACGCTAAGAAGTATTTCCTGAGCGCGCTGCTGGAGATCCACTACGCCCACACGCGCATGCTGGCAGGTTGCGGGCTGCTGACTCGCGAAGAAGAGGGCAAGCTGCTGGCTGCGCTGCACGGGCTGGATCGGAACCGCATCGCGTCGGCACACTTCGATGGACATTGCGAGGATCTGTTTTTCTTCATAGAAGGCTTGCTGGAAGAAGCCGCGGGACGCGAACTGGCGGGCAAGATGCACACGGCTCGCAGCCGGAACGACATCGCCGTGACCCTTTATCGCATGGCGGCGCGGCGCGAAATTTTGGGGACGGCGCACGCGCTGGCCGAACTCCGGACCGTGCTGCTCAAGTTCGCCGCCGATCACGTCCTAACGATCATGCCGGCCCACACTCACACGCAGCCTGCGCAGCCGACCACTCTGGCGCACTATCTATTGGCCGCGATCGAATTCCTGGCGCGCGATTCCGCGCGGCTCCAGGCTGCCTTCGCCCGCGTGAATCTCAGTCCGATGGGCGCGGCTGCGATCACCACGTCGGGATTTCCCATCGATCGAGATCGAACCGCGCGCCTTCTCGGATTCGACGGACTCGCCGAAAATTCCTACGGCGCCATCGCGGCGATCGACTACATTACAGAGACGGCGGCCGCTATCGCGGTGGCTATGATCAACATCGGCAAGCTGGTCCAGGATTTGCTGCTGTGGTCGACGCGCGAGTTCGGATATCTGCGCCTGGCCGACGCGTTCGTGCAATCTTCCAGCATCATGCCGCAGAAGCGCAATCCCGTGGCGCTGGAACACGTCCGCATCCTGGCCAGCCGCGCGTTGGGCGAAGCCCAGGCGGTGCTCACCTGCGCCCACAATACTCCCTTTGGCGACGTGAATGACAGCGAAGACGATCTTCAGCCGCTGGTGTTCACCATGTTCGCTGACGCACGCCGGGCTTTCCGCCTGCTCGCGGGCGCGCTCGCAACTGCTCAGGTAGACACAATCCTCATGGCCGATCGCGCCCGGCGGGATTTCCTGACCGTCACCGAACTGGCCGACACCTTGGTCCGGCGCGAAGGCTTGAGCTTCCGGGAGGCACACGCGCTAGTGGCTGATGCGGTACGGGCTTGCGGCACGCACGACGATCCGGCTTCGCTGGCCGAGGCGCTGCGAAAGGCCCGTCCGGCGTTACAGCTTACGCGCGAAGAGATCGAACGATGCCTGGACCCCGAATACTTCGTGCAAATCCGGACCGTGACTGGTGGTCCAGCCCGCGAGCAGACTTCGGCCGCCTTGGACCGCGCTCGCAGTGAACAGAGTCACATGGATGCTTGGATCGCATCCGCCGAAGCTTCCCTGGATGCAGCCCGGACGGCCGTCACGGGGTGTCCTTAAACGGAAAGACTCGGGCCCGATCGTGGTCGAGCACCTTCGACCAGCCGTCGACTGGCTTGCCCGTTGGCCCCAGCAAGCACCAGCTTCGAACTCTTCCTCCAGGTTCTGACAAATACTCGATGATCCTTCCGTACAGGTCATAAACCACCAGTGAGTCGGATCCGTTGCGTGAAACGCGTCCGGACGTAAGCCGACCTACAAGCCCGCTAGGGCTCAGGACATAGACCAGACTTAAGTCGGGCGAAAGATCCATCAATCAGCAGAGCGTTCAGGTACACTCCGACGCTATCGGACTAGGCAAGTACGCGGCCACTCTGGCACGTTGAGAAATCAGTGGGATCGCTTCAACTCAGGCGTGCGAAGCGGGCGATTTCACGCAGCATCCGAGCCTGGCTAGGTGATTTCGCGCAGCACGGCGCACCCTGGCTGGGGTTCCCCCCCATTGCTCGCGCTGCACGGTCCGTTGTATTTCATGCGAATGTGGGTCGGTGACAAAAGGCCCCATTCTTGCTTTGGATCAAACAAGCAACGACTTGAGCCCCCTATGATGTCCCTTCTTCAGATCTGCCAATGGCTACAGGTGACTCCGATCAGCACCTCCATCCGGGAATCGATCCTCGCATTCCCGGTGATTGAAGGTATGCACTTGCTCGGCATCAGCGTGTCGGCCGGATTGATCGCGATATCCGACCTCAGAATGATGGGACTGATTCTCAAGAAAGAATCGGCCTCCGACGTGTTCCACCAGCTCATTCCATGGATCTCGGCCGGGTTCACGATGATGATCATCACTGGATCGCTGCTGTTTCTGTCCGAGCCAGTGAAGTGCTATGGCAACATCTCATTCCGCTTTAAGGTGCTGTTCCTGTTTGTGGCGGGAATCAACATCTTGATCTTTCACTCCTCGAAGATTTACCGCCGCATGAGTGAATGGGAGTGGGCCGAGAATCCGCCGCGAGCCGCCAAGCTGGCGGGATGGATCTCCCTGATCAGCTGGGGTATCGTGATCGTCGTGGGACGGACGACGGCGTATAACTTCTAAAGCAGAACCAGCTTATCCTGCACCTCTCCAGTCACGCGGGCGCTGGTCTCGTCGACAAACACGTCCACCTCAGACCGTACGCCGAACTCCGGCAGATAGATTCCCGGCTCGATGGAAAAGCACGTCCAGGGGATCACGCGACGCTCATCGTGCGTCTCCAGGTTGTCCATATTGGCTCCGGCACCGTGAACCTCCACGCCAATCGAATGTCCGGTGCGATGAAAGAAATACGCCGCGTACCCGGCGTCGCCGATGTACTTTCGCGCCGCGTCGTCCACCTGATACCCACATAGCTGCTCCTTCGCAGCCACCGCGGCCTTCACTCGCGCGATCGCTTTATCTCGCGCGTCGCGCACAATCCCGAACACCTTCTCCATCGCCTCAGGAGGCCGTTCGCCGCAATATCCCACCCAAGTGATGTCATAGTACACGCCGTCTGGAACGTCCAGCTTGGCCCACATGTCTAACAGCACCAGGTCCCCGCGCCGGATTTCCGAGCAGCGTTCCTCGGTCGGATTGTAGTGTGGATTCGACGCGTTTGCATTCACCGCGACATCCGGACCATGATCCGTGATCAGTCCACTAGACCGGAACTTATCCAAAATGTCCTGCTGCATCTCCCATTCCGTGACTCGCTCCCCCGCGCGAACTTTACTGGAAATACGCGCGAACGCGTCCGCCCGAATCTTGTCGATGCGCCGTCCCGCCTCCAGATGATTCTCGAGTTGCTGCTGATTCCAGCGCGATTCAAACAACTGGACCAGATTCGCCGACGTAACGACGTCGATTCCCATACCGCGGACGAGATCCACCGTGCCGGCGTCCACCATCGCGACGTAGGGCACCGCGCAGTTCGGCGAGTATTGCATCGCAACGCGCTTCGCTGATCCCAGAATTCGGCGTATACCTTCCACTAATTCCTGCCAGCCGGCGTACAGTTCGATTTTGCCCGGAAGATCCTTGAGGGTTTCGAATTCGATCTTGTGAGCCAACCCGCGCGGCTCGCCGTTCGCCGGCACAAAGTAGTACCAGCGGCGCGTCACCATCGAGCCAGGCGTGAACTGCAACACGCGATACGCCAGCGGGTCGCGCTGGTGATGATCGAAGAACAGCCAGCCATCCAGTCCTTCTTCCCGCAACGCCGTCTGAATTTCTGCAAGTCTCATGGCCTTTGTTTCATGTGGTAATCCGCCGCCAGTTCACGCGCGTCCGGAAACTCGCGAGCCCCGCCACATCGCGCGCGTCCACTACTGAGAACGAAATCACGTCATCCAGCCAATCCTGGCTGTAGCCGTCCGGATATTGAGTGGCAACCGTCAGTGTATAGTCTTGACGCGTCAGCAGGCAATCGAATCCGAACTCGACCTCGAAGATCTCGCCCGCGCGCACGCATCCCGAATCCACTTGTTCGATTCGCGTGTTGGTTCCGAAGACGTCGATACCCAGGCGGTTGCGAATCAGGATGCCCACCACTGGATTCTCCAGATCCTTCTCCGCCTTGGCTCGCACGACGATGGTCACCGGCTCACCCGGAGCTACGTTCTTGCTCGGCAACATCTCAACGCCCAGGATGCGGCTGGCGCCGTCGCCATGGCGATAACTGCCTCCGAAACCTTCGCCTCCGGTGCGGGGCGCATCCTGGCGCTCGAGCACCATGCCGACATAACGATTCACCACCTCACTCGGCGCGCCGTACGCCGCCACGCGGCCATCGACCATCAGCGCCGCGCGATCCGAGAGACGCTTGACGAGTCCCAGATCGTGCGAAACGAACAGCACGGTCACCTTGCGCTGCTTCAACTCTTCGAACTTCTTGATGCAGCGGTTGGCGAAAATCGCGTCACCCACCGCCAGCGCTTCATCCACGATCAGGATTTCCGGATCCACGTGGATCGCGGTCGAGAACGCCAGGCGTACGTACATACCGCTGGAATATTCCTTCACCGGGCGGTTCATGAAGGATCCAATCTCGGCGAACTTTTCGATCTGGGGAAACACCCGCTCCATCTCCGGACGCGAGATCCCCAGGATCTCGCCGTTCAGGAAGACGTTTTCACGCCCGCTGAATTCTGGATTGAAACCGGCGCCCAGTTCGAGAAGCGCGGCTATCCGTCCGCTCGCCAGCACCCTCCCCCGAGTCGGCTCCAGGATCCCGCAGATAATCTGGAGGAGCGTGCTCTTACCGCTGCCGTTCGGACCGACGACGCCCAGGACCTCGCCCCGTTCGACACTCAGATTCACGTCGCGAAGCGCCCAGAATTCCGAGGGAGGCTGGTGCGGCAGGAATGGCAGGATTTCCGTCAGCCGATCCAGCGGCCGGCGGTACAAACGATAAACCTTAGAAACGTTCTGGACGTGGAGCAACCGAGACCAGTTTAACTCCCCATCCTCACGCTCCGCCGAAACATATCGGGCAACGGCAGCGGGTAGCCGATCAAGCACATCTGATCCAACGCAAATAAGACCACGCTTTCGAAGCCCTTTCCCTGGGCTGAATGAGCCTCCTTCATCCATGCCGTGGTCGCATCGCCGATCCCCACCAGGTGGCTTCGCTGCGTCGCTGGAAACGCCGGAAATCCACTGAGCGTGAGAGCCTGTTCGGCCTTATCTAGGTTGCGCTGAAGCGTGAAACCGAAGCCCTCTGTCTTCAGGCAATCGAGCGTAGCCGCCGTCCATTGGCTCGGAGGATAATTGATCGCACGATTGAAGTCCGTCTGATTGACATCCAGCGGATAGAGCACCTCAAACCGCGCATTCGTATACGTTCCGCGGACGTAATCCATGATCGCGGCTGTGAAGTTTCCCAATACCGTCTGCAGAAACGCGACTTCATCGGGATACGCCGCCGGATCGGCCGTATTGTTGGTAAACACCGTCATCGCCCTTCCGTACTGCGCCAGGAATTGACTCGTCGTCCAGGCATCGTAAAACGGCATTCCCGAAAACGCGTTGCCGAGCCCGTCATTCGGAAAATACCACCACTGCTCCTCGCCGAATTGAAGATAGGGCTGCAGGCCGGCATCCGACTGAAGCGTTGCCGCATCCAGGTACACTTGCTTCCAGAAAGCGAGACTGGCGGGCGAAAAGTTCGTCTGGTACGAAGGCGTCTGCAACAGAATAGCGTCGCCGCCTGGACCTCTCTGGACCATGCCCACGCCCACGGCCGGATCCACGTCGCGCAACTCAGTGCTGAAAGCCGTCGCGACGTCGATCCCGTAGCCTGCGAGAGCGGTGAAGAAACTTTTGTTCCAGTCCCGCACCGCGCGATTCAACCTGGGAGTGGCCGTCAAATCCGTTCGCCACACACCCGTATGCCCACCGGAGAACGTCGCGGAGACGCTCACCGTCAACGTGCTGCTAGTCGTGGATTTGTCCAGTGTGTAATGGTTCCCATCGTCACCCAGCGATCGCGAATAAAACGTAACCACGCTCCCGGAAACACTCGCCCATATGCCCGTATATCCATGATTAACTTCCTGGGCGTACGAGATTGCGATTGTTTCCAGCGTGTCGCCGTCATGCATCCCCCGCTGGATCTCCGTCGGCGATGTACCCGTAGGATCGTCATCGCGTGCCAGAAATATCGAAACAAACTGGCCCGGCTCCGGCGTCCCTCCGAACGTTACGTTTCCCGACGCATAGACGTTGTCCGGATTTGCCAGTTCGTAAAACCAAAGTGCGCCCACGTAGTGATTCTGGCGGCCCTTGAACCCCAGCGTATCGATCAGCCAGGCCGTTCGCTCCGCCGCCAGCGCGATCGAGTGATCCGTGTCCCAATCCGTCGCCAGCGTCATTCGCGACTCATCTGGAAATGCCGGAAGAGCCGTCGTAGGCATGACTGTCTCCAGAAAGTCGAAATAGAAATCCCCGCCTGCGGGACCCGCATGCGTGATCGTGATCGTATGAGTCCCGCTGCCATACTCGCCAACCAGCCAACGAATTAGCACGTCCTCGCCCGGGACGCGAAGATTCACGGTGATGGCCGTGCCGCCATCCACTACAATCGAGAGTTGGGCGCCGTTCCCCGTGTATCGCGTCCCCACGTACAGCGTGTGACTCTGCGCGGCAGTGTACTGGAAGCGGATTGCGTCACCCTCCGTGGTCGTCGAGCGAATCGACCCGCCCGAATAGTTTCCGCGTGTGACGTTCCATGACCCGCTATACGTCATGCCGATCGCATCGTCTTCATAACGGCGGCTCCCTGGTCCCGCCACCGAGTACGTACGTCCCGTGCCAGTTACCGTCCAGTTCGAAATGACCGCCGCGAATTCGCTCCGCTCGAAAGCACCCGTCTGCAGGTCCGCCGCATACGTCCAGCGCAGCTTGCGGACCTTGTTCGTCGGAACACTCGCCCCGTTCCGGTCCACCAGGGAAGAACAGTCGATCGTTACCCGCCATTGCGTCGGCGATGTGCCATTCGCCAGCGTCTTGAACGCCGCATCCCACGTTGCCGATCCGCTTGTAGAGGAGTAGACTCCGAACCGATTCCCGTTCGCGCCCGCCGCGCTGGGGTAAAAGACGCGGATCGTGGTTCCGGTTTGCGTCGCCGTCAGAAACGGCGATGTCGGCCCGTTCATGCCGCCCGTAATTGCCGCAACGATGGTGTTCAGTGTGTCGCCGGAAGCTACTTGGTACGTGTAACTCAGCCCGAGATATCCCAAACCCACGAATTCTCCCGCCACTGCCGTGCCGGAAAGCGTGAAATCCGCATACGCCGATTGATAGCTGCCCTCGATCGCCTCCGCGTGATCCTTCAGCCGCACGAAATATGGATCTGCCGCTGGATCATCCCCAGCCCACACTCGCAAATACGGCCAGTCAACGGTAGGGAATAGATCCGAGTCCAGCGGAACGCAATTCGTGCGGGTCTCGTCGTAAGTCAGCACTAGCCCGCTCAAATCGCCATCCGGCAGATTTCGTAACGCCGGATGCTCGTAAACGTTATCGCGATTCCATTCGATCACCGCCCAATCGAACTGTTGCCGCCAGGTTCCCGATACCGTGAATCCATCCGCCGACGCGCCGCTGATCGCTGCAATCGCCGATGGATGCAGAAAGAAGCATTGCAGATCCCGATCTGGTGTAAGCTTGCTAATTTCCATTTGCAGCTCAGAGTCGAATGGTCACTGTTAAATCACGGCCCGGCAAAGTACCCGCGGCTGTCGGTACCGACGTGATATCCAGATCCAGCAGCGCCCTCGCGGCTAGGGGCGCCAGTCCGAACCCGCCCACCACGTTTGAAGTCGTCTGCCCGTCCGCAATCGTCAAAGTGCAGTAGGACGAACTGTTCTGCCTCACTTGCAGCTCGATCGCGCCTCCGCTGGGGGCTTCCCGCACCACTGCGGAAATATCGCGGGCCGCATGCGGATTCTCGATCACCAACGGCGGCGTCGCTCCAGCCTGAATCGCCAGATATCCCTGCGTCTGAACCGAGAGTTGACCGCCCGCCAGCGTACGCAAACCCTGGTCCGTCGTGGCGCCAAATGCGTCCGTCCCAACCAGCCCGCCTCCCACTGCGTTCGTCATATACAACTCGGCCGCGCCAATCCGAACATTCGGAAGAAATACGGAATAGCTGAATGCGTCACTCGCCGGGCTCCCGAAGAATCCTTTTACGAAAGGCACCACCGCGATCAGACGCCGTAAGTGATACACCAGCGTCGCGGCAGCATGCGTCGCGGCCGTGCTTCCGAACGATCCCCGGATGACTTGGTACTGCGTCCCCCCGCCGGCAACAGCGCTCACTTCCAGGATCTCGCCTTCGATCTGCACAAAATCCCCAGCGCCTGCCGGGCCTGCTGCATTCAGAGTTACTGTCGCATCGGTCGCCGTGATGCCACTCGCCAGCGAGAACGTGGTCGGGCTGCTGAGCTCGTCCCAATAGAACAGACCCAGCGTCCCCGCTTCAATCGTCTGCGTGTTCGTCAACGTGGTGAACGTGATCCCCGCCAGTTCCACCGTTCCCTGCCCCGTCAGATTCAAAGCGAACGACGGCTGCGGCGGCGTGTCGGTGTCCACCCCTCCTCCACTCCCGCCAATCTGCCAGCGGGTCAGCGGGTTCAGTTCGTAGGCGCTTTCTTGATCCAGCGAGTTGGCCGACCGTCCCGATATTTCCACGGTCGCCCCTGGCGTGTTCGGAACCTCAAACTCCGCCGGACTTGATGCACTAACGCCACCGAAGTTCCACGTTCCGTTCGCTACCACGAAATAGCTCGTCGAATCCGGCTCCACTTGCCAGGGTGGGCTGATCGTCAACGTGGTGTCGGTGTTCGTCACCACCACACGCTCTTGCGTCGCACCGGTCCCTCGGGTCACCCGCACCACGGCGCCTTTGAAGTTATTCGCCGCCATTCCCAGTCCGCTTTTGCCGATGGTTGTCGCCGAATGAATCTCCACGTTCGCTTCCGGCTGCAGTTCCAGCCTCCAATAGAAGTTCGCGTGGTTGTAGTTGCCGTCCGGCGGACCCACCAGCTCTGTGGTTGCTCCCGTATCGGCGAACGAGCTCGCGACCGCCTGCCCCTGCGCGATCCGCAACAGCTGAATCGGATTCGTTCCGCGGTACACCGAGAATGCCGTTGTATTGCCCGGAGAAAAGCTCAATCCCGTCAGGCTCACGGCGTTCGTATTTGTCCCCGTGGGAACCTTCGCCCGTACCGCGAACGATAAACCGCTTTCAGCACCGTTCGCATCCGTCGCGCTTACTGCGTAGTACAACGACTGTCCGCCCGCGAGGGTTCCGCCTGTGACGGCAATCGTCGGATTCACGCTCACCAGTGGAATGTTCGCCAGTGACGGCGCCTGAGCGCCTGGTACTGTGAACGCCGCGCTTAGCTTCACCTGGAATCCGCCGTCGGGAAGCGGAATCACCGTCTCTGTAACGCCGAATTGTTCGATCCCGTTGCCATCCAGCAGGCTTCCTACCAGAGGCCGCGGAAGTCCGTTTTCCGCCGTTCCAGTTCGGCGACCCCCGGCCGCGCTGGCCCCGCCCGACGTGTACCAGGCGTCATCGTGCCATTGTGCTGTGATCAGAACGGTCTGATAGTTCACTCCGGGAGCCAAACGCAGGACCCGGAATGGTTGTCTCTGTAACCCTTCCTTCACATACGTGACCGTGATCAGATCGCCCGGGACAAGCCCTGCGCCGCGAACGGTTGTCTCGAACTCGACTAACGTGCTACCGACCGTCGACTTCGCCAGTTGCAAGTCCAGCATCCGCGTCGCCTGGTCGAAGTTCGGCAGTCCCAGACCCGGAAACGCGGCGGTAACTTCCCGTTGCGTCAACAGCGCGTCGTCCACATCTACCAGAGACAGACTGTCTTGCTGGTATTCGTTGAACTCGTCCTGGAATTCCACCGTCAGGCGGTTTGCCGTGTCGGCTCCGCTCGTCGCGTACAGTCGGATCGTCGGTTCCCCGCTCGGCTTGCGCAGAATGCCCGAGAACGCAGCCGACCCATCGCTGAACTCGTATGCCGGCCAGCCTCCGTTCAGCACCTCGGTGCTGTTGCTTCCGTCCGGCTTCGTGGGCTGCTGCAACGCCAATGTGTTCTCCACCCGTAGCGTCAGCAACCCTCCGATTCCGTATGTCAGCAGCAGCGACGATCCATTCCGGATGCCCCGCGCGACTTCCGCCGCGCTCCATCGCCGATTCACAACAAGGTTGCATTCGAATCGCGGGGTCAGGACTGTGTTGCCGTAAAGGTCCGTGGTCTGGATCGCTTCCTCGCAGTACGCCGCAGTCGTGGCAAAACTTGTCAGATCGACATCGGACGTAAGCCAACCGCTTCGGCGCAGCACGTCCAGCAAGACCCACGCGGGATTGTTTGTAAATGCTTCGCCGAGGGATGCGCCGTTCTGATCGAACCGTTCCAGTTTCAGTCCGGCAAGGAGGACCTGTACTCTGGGTAGCGACTGGCCGTTGCTAATCGAGTTCGGCACCACCACACTGACCATCGCCATGCTGCCATAAGGATCGCCGCCCGGAAACTCCGGATTGAATGAGCCCGACCGCGTGCCGCTTGTGATCAGGTCGTACCAGCCCGTTCCAGTCATGTCCACGCCGCTAACGCCCTCGGGAACTTCCACGTCGTTGACGACGACCTTCAAGATCTCCGCGATCTCCCCCATCCCCAACAGCACTTCCAGATGCGTCAGATTGCCATCGTTTCTAGCGAAAACCACCGGTGGCTGATACCACGCCGTCCCATACACCAGCGGTACAAAATCGTTGTATCGAGTCTCGCTGGCGATGATCGGAGAAAGATGTGACCCGGATTCCCCAAAACTCCGCACCTCGATCTGCGCCGGCACGAACTCCACTCCGCCGAAGCGTCCGATATCGAACATCCCCCGCGCTGTACATGCGGGCCGCGTGTAGTCGCACGTCGTGAATGGCTGTCCTCCGTTCAAGGTGTCCAGCGTGCCCACTCCGCCGGTCTGATCGGGCGAGTACCCGCAGCGATACAGCGCCGAATATTTTCCCTTCGCGCCGCCAGTCACTGCTTCCAGCCGCTGGTTCGTCGTCGCCGGAAATACCCACGGGCACCGCCGTTGGATCCGCACGTCCGGGAGCACGATCCGTTGCAGATTGAGTCGATTCGTGAACGTGACGCGCAGTGCCGCTTCCGTGGTCTCTTCCGCCGCATTCGCAATTCCACGAAAGACAATCCGCGCTTCCGACGCTGCTTGCTGCGCAGTCAGATCGTAAAACAGTAATTGGACAGTGACCTGCGCGCCGCGAAATCCAGTCTCTCGCTCAATTTCGGAAAAGCGCGAGTCCGCGTTAGCGAGAGTTACTGTGATTTTGGTGTCTTCCGGGGCCGCGGCCAGTTCAAAGAGATTGTGCTTCAACAAGCGCGCATCGTAATTGTTTCCGTTGAATACCGCTGCGTGCGTCCCCCAACGCTCCACCGAACCGTTCGGCAAGGTGCAATCGAACAAAAACAGTGGAGTCGATGGCGCCTGCTCTTCTTTCAGTTGATCTATCGTTGGCATCTAGGTTTCAACTCCCCACAATCCTGACCGTCACATTGAAGAGGTCCGTGCCCTTCGCCGTCACCGTCAGTTCGTCCTCCGCAAACCGGGCCTGCGCATACACGCCCCCATTGCTTTCGGTTTTCTTGTAGTCTGATGCGCCTATCTGCGCCTCTACTTGCATTCCGAATAAATCCACGATTGCACCAACATCCAGTCCCACCCCGAACACGACGCTTTCTGTGTTCAACCCTAAATCAACGTCCAACAAGACCCGTCGCCACTGGCTCGTCAAGGCGATACTCCTCGTTGCGCTTCCCCCCGAGGTCGTCGCCGATAGTGTAACGTTCGATACGCTCGTCGTCTTCGCCCACACGCTCAGCGTGTATCGGAAGTTCCCGGGTACTGCCAGCGTCTGCGTCACCGCACCTGCTGCCGACCCCGCGTTGACCACTTGCGTCGCCCGCGTCGTTCCCAAAGGATCACTGACGCCTGGCGTCAGCTGAATGAGCGGACTGCTGTTCCACGCCGGGTCGCCGAACTCCTCACTGCGCAGCAGCAGGTTGCCGAACGGATCCAAAAAAGTGAATGTTCCGAACCTTCCCGCCACGGTCTGGAAGAGTGTGTCGATCGCCGCCCATTCGTTCAGAGTCAGACCGGAAGCTTGAAGCTCCCACTCCCGCATCGCGGCATCCGGATCCGCCAGGACCACCGTGCTTCCATCCCCCAGCGTGTTCACGACGGTGCGTGTTACGTTCCGCCTCGTGACCGGATACAGCGCCGATGCTCCCGTCGCCAATTGTGGAAAAGCTGGCATTTCAGCGGTTCTCCTTCACCACTACCGAAGCCGTGCCGTCGCTTGGCCCGCGATAATCCGCCGTCATGGTGTCGCCTTCGAAACTGCAATTCGCGTATATGGTTCCATCCCATGGATCGGTGAATCCGAAGGTTCCTGCCTGGCCGCCTTGTTCCACGAAAAACTCTTCTAAGCCAGCCAGTTCCGTTTCATCCAGCAACTCCAGCCGGATCAGCCACCGCTTCAGCGGAGCCCCAAAACCGGCAAATCTCTGCTCGCCGCCGTCCAGAAAACGCAACACTTGAGTCGAAAACTGGCTCGTCCTGTCCGACGGATACTGCGCCACCACTCCTGTCTTCAGCGTTGGGAAATTTGCCACCTACGCCTCCCGCACCACATCGTTAAGCACGCTTGACTCGAGCATCGCCTGTCGAACAGCCATCGCGATATCGGTACTGTGATCCAAAAACGACTGGCTATCCATCGCCTGCACCTGCACCGTGATCTGCGCCGGCGCACTCGCCTGCCCCCCGGCCGGAGCGGCTCGCGGCAGTCCACCTTGCGGATTGTCCACCGCGAACGCCGGCCATCCGCTCTCGCTCACTCCTCCGTTGACTTGAATCGAAGGCGGCAGCGCGAACTTTGTTAGTGGAGCTGGCATAGTGCTGCTTCCGCTTCCCCCGAACAAGCTCGCGATCCCCGAAATCAGCGGGCTCAGAGCCAGTCCCCCGCCGAGTACGTCCAGCAGCGTGCTGCCCGTCGACTGACCGGACGAAGCCCCGCCCGACGAACTTCTGCTCGTCCTCTGCGAGCTCGCCTGTATCGATGCAGTCGCGGTTTGACTGGCCGTCTGCAACTGCTGCAACTGGTCCGCGAGCCGCGCGATCTCTTCACTTAGTCCGACCGCGCCCGCCCCAGTTCCTCCGATAGTCCCCGACAGCACATCTCCCACCGTCCCCGGATTACCTGCCATTCAGTCCCTCCGCCCGCAGCTCTTGTTCCAGAACCAGGAATGCGTCCGCCTCGCACGCCGTCGGATCCTTCCACCCCCATGCCTTGGACGCAAAGAATTTTTCCAGCAACTCGATGCTCTTTGCAGTCACCAGCGACTTCGGGCATTCGTCCGTCGACGCTGGACCGCGAGCCCACACGATTCGCTTCGTGCCCCGTCGTTCTACTGGAAGAAAGCCGCAACGTCTGCGCGATTCCAGGCCCTGCTTCCGGCACGCGTCGCACTCCCACCGGGATCCGTCTCCGCGCAGGAAGTGGAATGCGACAATCAGTTTTTTCGCTGGTCCTCGCTCAACCCGCACTCGCCCTTGATCCGAGTCAGCATCTCCTTGGCCAGATCCAGAGGACCCTTCTCGATCATCGAAGACGGTGTCGCAGCGTCCCCGTCAATGACCAACCCCTGGATCTCTGCCAGCCCCCATTCGAGATACACGCGGTCGACCTCGGCGGCCAGCATCGCCGCCTCGAGCTTCTCACGCGGATCCTCGCCCGCTTCCAGAAATTCGACCTTGCGGCTGATCTCCCGGATCCTTCGCACCAGTTCGATTTTTCTCGCCACGGAGATACGCGCCACGCGGAATCGCACCCCTGCGCACGTTTCCGCCTCGAACCACGCTGAGCTCTCGTGAGCCGAACTACCCGAAAGCGATATACAGCTCGTCATCCACCGTCCCCTGTGCTCGGTCGTTTTGAAACGACCACTGCAGCCGAGTCTCACTATCGTCGAATTCCGGCACCTCCGGAACCATCGCCGGCATGTACGCTCCGAACAATTGCCCCGCCTGCTCTCCCAACTGCAACATCACTCCGATCGGCGACCTCTGGCGCGCCGCCTGATACAAACCCTTCGTCTGCGTGTCATCCTGCTCGAAAATGCGAAAGTTCAGACGCACCGTGCGCTCACCTGCCGCGATACATCTCGCAAAATCGCTGCCGAACTCCTGCACCCGTTGCACGATTCCGTTCGTCATCGTCAGTTGCGCCGCCGTCAGCGTGAAGAACTGGCTTTCGGGTGCGCCCATCCATACCTGCCCCAAGTGCCCCGGAACAATCGTGTAATCGAAGTCTGCCGGAGCCGGTTCCGCCGGATAACTCCCCAGCCCCGCCTCCCCGCTCACGAAGCTCGAGCTGTCTACCAGATCTTGCGATGGCCCCGAAAAATCGAACTCGTGAAAGTCTCCGTTCACTTTCACCGTCATCGTTTCCATCGCCGCGCCGTTCAGGATCCGCTGCACCACAGTGCTCGGATCCCAGTAGTCGTAGATCGTCGTGCTGCCCAGATCGGTCGCCAGTTGGAACGTTGCCGTCGCTCCGATCGCCGATCCCGCCACCGGCGACGCCGAAAACCCCGCATTAATGAACACTGTCGTCGTGTTCTGAACAGCCGTCACGAAACGGATCTCGCCGCCCGACGTGATCGCTTGGCCCGGAGTCAGTCCATGCGCGGCTGCAAATTGAATCTGTGTCTGCCCGGTGACCGCGGCCACCGTTCCGCCCGCGAAGATTACGGGCGAGGCCCCCATCGCCGCCTGAAACAGCGGCCCATGGGTCGGCGGCGAGCTCTGATCCGTCCATTGCGTCATGAACGTGTTCAATTGGAAGCTCGTGCGCCTCCGGATCCGATTCGGCAGTCCCGCGAACGTCCGGCTCCCCGTCTTATCGCGGCGGCTCGTCTGCTCCGGAACCTGCCGCGCCGTCAGCTTCACAAGCGGGATCCGATTCGCCCCCGTGATCCCTGCCGCCTGGCCGTAGCTCGACTCCAGCGCCACGTACACTCGATTGTTGTTTGATGATATGTAGCAACTCATTTGCGTTTATTTGCTGCCTACAAGGACAAGTCCACTTCAAACTCGACTTTCGCGATCTGCAGGAAATTCCGCCCGCCGTGCCGCACCGGATCGATACTCGCTTCGTACCCGCCCGTGAAAAACGCTCCTTCGCCCCAGCTCCCCCGATGCGCGTCCAGCACCTGCGTCACTGCCTCCACATACAGCCGCAATTGCTCCTCTACCCCTTCGATCCGATCCTGCGAAACCCGTACCTCGGCCACCGTTCGCACCTTGCCTGAAAATGTTCGGAACTTCTCGGTCAATAGGTTGCGAACACGGTCCGTGTACACATGCACCGCTGGATATTTCACAACCTGCGCACGCTCGCTCAGCTCGAACGAAACGTTCTGGTTCGTCACCTGGGCCGGAAGAATGGCAGCCAGCGCCACCCCGGTCTCCTCCGCGATTCCCGCCACCGCCGGACCGAGTCCAGTATCCGGCGCCGTCAGGAACTCCATCATCTTCCGCACCGCGACGCTTCCTGTCTTAGCCATCGCTTCAACCCCGCCGCAGCATCCAGCCGCCGCTGATGTAGGTGTCCGGGGCCTGCCCGTTTCCCGGCCCTGCACCCGCCGCCATGCCCGTCCCTGGCAGCGTGAAACTCTGCCCCACCGGAACCGGCGCCGGATTTTGCAACGCCAGTCCATCGGGCGTGAGCCCGAGATAGACATTGAAACCCGTCGCCGCAGATGGAGGAGCCGTCATCTGCACCACCGGCAGGCTTCCGGCCGGCGCTCCGTAAGCAGTCATTTCGCTCGGCGCTCCCTCCTGCCCCGACGCCCCAACCCACGACACCCGCGCATAGTAAGTGGTCTCGGGAATGAGACCAGCCACGGCACTGAATACCGGAACCTGCGCCTGCGGAATCGGAGTCAGCGCCAGGCCTACGCCGAAATGAAAAGTGTGCTCCCGCGCGTTCCGCGTCAGTTCCCGGTACTCCAGAAACTTTGGCTGATACCGGTCGTTGAGCTGATTATTGAACACATCCCGGTACACGATCTCCAGCGTGTGTACCGCATGCCAGCGCTTCATCTGCCGCGTAACCACCACGTCCGATACGCCGATCATTCTGCGCCGGGCCGTGGGCGTTCCTATCTGGAAAGGCGAAAATACCTGCAAATTCGTGCCAGCGTGATCCAGCAGGAAATCCAGTACTACCTCCGCGATTTCGTCGGTCGCCAGGTCCAACTTCACTCCCAGGTCGATCGCTTCTAAGTTCGCTAGCCCAAGAATTGCCGACTCATACACGCGCAGGTCCTCGGTGCCGTTCGGACTACCGTCTGTCAGCAACATTCAGTTGCGCCTCTTTCCATTTCGCCTCCGCTTCCGCCCGGAACTGCGCCGTCTCCTCCGGATTCGCCAGGTCTGCCTTCCCGTCCGCGATCAACCGCGCCGCTAACGCTCGTGGCAGTTCCGTTTTTACGCCGGCCCGGCCCCCATCCGGCGTAACGCGGCTGACCACCACCGCGAACACCGCCTCGATCAGAGCCTCGATCCTGCGGATCTTTTCGTAATACGCGAGCAAATCCATATGGCCCCTTTACGCCCCATGCAGGGGACTGCCTCCGGTTTCGACAAACCAGTTTGGATCTGTCCAGACCAGTGCCCGAAACCGGTTGGCTGTCCCCTTTTCTCCCCCCTAACTATTCACCTGCACCCCGAAAATGTTCCGCAGCACGCCCGCCCCATACAGCACATCCACCGTGAACTGCTGCGCCAGCGTGTTCGGCTGGTAGCTCATCGTCACGCGCAT
>Ga0075522_10000794_pt1 | contig 23358 bp, 19 predicted proteins | sample NGEPerA_FD_74796 | JGI IMG/M metagenome (GOLD analysis project Ga0075522, IMG submission 74796) | Arctic peat soil microbial communities from the Barrow Environmental Observatory site, Barrow, Alaska, USA - NGEE PermafrostL2-A | ecosystem: Environmental > Terrestrial > Soil > Wetlands > Peat ...
TCCTGCGCGGTGATGTTCGCCGTCGAACTTGGCGCGCCGTTCCTGATTTTCGCGCCGCGCCGAATCCGGTTTTTTGGCTGCGCCGCGATCATCAGTTTGCAGACGCTGATTTTGCTGACCGGCAATTACACGTTCTTCAATTTTCTGACGCTGGCGCTTTGCCTGTTGCTGCTCGACGATTTCATTTTGCAACGGATCATGCCGTCCGGTGTCCGGCGTTTGTTCGCTTTCAACCTTCGACCTTCAACCTTCAACCTTTTCCGCCGCTGGCCGCATGTAGTCACAGTTCCAATCGCGGTCGTGGTCATTGCCATCTCACTTTTCCAAGTGGCGTCCTTGTTCGGCCCGCGTTCCGGCCTGTGGTTTCCGGCGACGTATTTGGAGGCGCAGCTCGCTCCGTTCCGAACCATCAACCGCTACGGCTTGTTCATGGTGATGACCACCGACAGGCGCGAAATCATTGTCGAAGGCAGCAACGACGGCGCGACGTGGTTGCCCTACGAATTCAAATATAAACCCGGCGACGTGAACCGCCGCCCCGGTTTCGTCGAGCCGTTCCAGCCGCGATTGGACTGGCAGATGTGGTTCGCGGCGCTCGGAAATTATCAGCAAAATCCGTGGTTCGAGGAATTTTGCGAACGGCTGTTGCAAGGTTCGCCGGACGTTTTGGCGCTGCTGGAAAAAAATCCGTTTCCCCAACATCCGCCGCGTTTCATTCGCGCCGAATTTTACAAATATAAGTTCACAAATTTCGCCGGACGCCGCGCAACCGGCGCGTGGTGGCGGCGCGAATTCGTCGGCGAATACTTGCCGCGCGTTTCCATTCGTGAATAAAATCCGCGCGAGTTCATGAGCGAATCGAACGAACGCCGCGCGCTGGATTGGTTCACGCCATTCCGTTTTGCGATTTTGCTCGCGCTGCTGATTTTCGCCGCGTTCCCGCAAGTCGTTCTGGGCCTCGAAACTTTCGTCGCGCGCGACTATGGTTTCTTCGCTTTTCCGCTCGCGCATTTCCAGCGGCAATGTTTCTGGCGCGGCGAACTGCCGTTCTGGAATCCGTATAACAACTGCGGCGTGCCGTTCCTCGCGCAATGGAACACGATGCCGCTTTATCCGCCGTCGCTGATTTACCTGACGTTGCCGCTGACGTGGTCGTTAAGTTTTTTCTGCCTGCTGCACTTGTGGTTCGCCGGGCTGGGAATGTATTTTCTCGCGCGCCGCTGGACAGCCAGCAACTTCGCCGCTGCGTTCGCCGGCGTCGCGTTCGCGTTTAACGGATTCACGCTGAACCTGCTCATGTGGCCGAGCCACATCGCGACGTTCGCGTGGATGCCGTGGGTGGTGCTGGCGGTCGAACTCGCGTGGCGCGAGGGGAGGCAAAAAATCATCCTCGCCGCGTTCGCCGGGGCGATGCAAATGCTCGCCGGCGGCCCGGAAACCATTTTTCTGACCTGGCTGATCGTGTTTGCGCTGTGGCTGCAACAATTTCTCACCAACGAATCGCCGCGCGTCGCCCTGCTCTGGAGATTTCCGCTCGTAGTTGTGTTGGTCATCTCGCTTGCCGCCGCGCAACTGCTGCCGTTCCTCGACCTCGTCGCGCACGCGCAGCGCGAATCCGGCTTCGCCGATTTGCGCTGGTCCATGCCCGGCCGGGGCTGGGCCAATTTCCTCGTGCCGATGGCTTTTGGCACGACGCACACGGAAGGAATTTTTTTCCAGCATGGCCAATACTGGACTTCGTCGTATTACCCCGGCCTCGGCACGCTCTGGCTCGCGCTGCTGGCGTTGCTTTGCCTTCGGGAACGTCGTGTCTGGCTGCTTCTCGTCATCGCCATCGCCGGGCTGGTTTTTGCGCTCGGCGAAAACACGCCGGTGCTGCCCGCGTTGCGAAAATTGATTCCGCAGTTGAGCTTCATCACCTACCCAATCAAATATGTTTCCGTCGTCATCTTCGCCATGCCGCTGCTCGCGGCGTTTGCGCTGGCCCGTTTTCAGAAAGTCCAGCCACGGCTGCTGCCGCTGGGCGCAATTCTATTCGCGCTGCTCGCCGGCATTTTATTTTGGACGCAGCTCGCGCCGATGCCCGGCGACAACCAGCACGCAGCTTTGTTGAATGGATTTTCTCGCGCGGCATTCCTGCTTTTGATCGGAACAATTCTTTTCGCGCTGACACGCAAAGCCAGCTCCAAGCTGCTGGCGCTGCTTTTGATTCTGACCGCGTGGCTGGACGTGTTCACGCATGAGCCGGCGCAAAATCCCGCCGTGCCACCGAGCGTTTATGAATTGAACCTGGCGCGTGCCAAACTCGCGATGAATCCGCAGCCCGAACTTGGCGGATCGCGTGCCATGCTCTCGCCGGCGGCGGCGCTGGAACTCACGCGCTTCGCCGTCAGCGATCCGAAAAACAATTTTCTCGCCAAGCGCCTCGGCTATTGCGCCAACGCCAACCTGCTCGACGCCGTGCCCAAAGTGGACGGCTTCTTCTCGCTCACCCCGCGCGAATTTGACGGCCTGCTCACGCTGATTTATTCCGCGACAAACGCCAACTTTTCGCGGCTGGAAGATTTCATGGGCGTCGCGCAAACCACCGCCCCGGACAATTTGCTGGCGTGGCAGGCGCGGACTAATTTTCTGCCGCTAATGACCGCCGGACAAAGGCCCGTGTTCCTCGACGACACAAATACGTTGTCTGCGTTCATGCGAAATGATTTTGACGGAAACAAAATTGTTTTCCTGCCGCCGGAAGCGAAATTGTTCGTCACGGTTTCAAACCAAACCCCTGCAAAAATTCTCAAGCCAAAATTCGGCACGCAGACCGTGGACGCTGAAGTGGACGTCGCCGCGCCGTCGCTCGTCGTCATTGCGCAGACTTATTATCACAACTGGCGCGCGGAGATTGACGGCCGGCCGGCCAAACTTTTGCGTGCGAATGTCGCGTTTCAAGCCCTGCAAGTTCCCGCCGGCACACACCAAATTCATCTCTTCTATCAGGATCACGCGTTTGAAATCGGCGCGGCGGTTTCCATTTGCATGGGGGTGAGCTGTCTTGTCAGCCTGGTGGCGCTGCGCCGCCGGGAATTGCCAGCCCCATAGTGGCACAGGCGTCTCGCCTGTGTGTTTCAACGCCGCCGCCAAAACGCACCGGCGAGATGCCTATAGGGCACGACTAAACTTTTTCAAACTTCTGCTCGACAAAAAATTTCTGCCGGTTTCAATCATCAGCGGCATGGCGAAAACTTCCAAACCCAAGCGCATCGGCATCCTCACCGCCGGCGGCGACAGTCCCGGCCTCAACGCCGCCATCCGTGGCGTTGGCAAAACCTGTCTCGGCTTCTATGGCATCGAAATCTTCGGCTTCCGCGACGGCTTTCGCGGCCTCGTCGAAGACCGCAAGCTCAAGCTCGACAAGTCCAAGCTCGCCGGGATTCTCACCGTCGGCGGCACGATTCTCGGCACGAGCCGCGACAAGCCGCACCGGATGCTGATTGACGGACGCACGCGCGACATGACCAGCGTCATCGTCGAGAATTACGAGAAATATGGACTGGACGCGCTCGTGTGCCTCGGCGGCGGCGGCACGCAGAAAAACGCGCTGCACCTTGCCAACGCCGGACTCAACGTCATCACGCTGCCCAAGACGATTGATAACGACGTGGCCATGACCGATTCCACTTTCGGTTTCGCCACCGCGCTCGACATTGCGACCGAGACGATTGACCGTTTGCACAGCACGGCGCACAGCCACCATCGGATTGTCGTCGCGGAAATCATGGGACATCGCGCCGGCTGGTTGACGCTCGGTTCGGGAATTGCCGGTGGCGCGGACGTGATTTTGATTCCCGAAATTCCTTACAACGTGGAAAAAATTTCTGAAGCCATCAAACGCCGCAGCCGCGCGGGAACAAATTTCAGCATCGTCGCCGTGGCCGAGGGCGCGATGAGCATTGACGACGCGCGCGCGTTCAAGTCCGCCGAAAGCAAACGCGAGCGCGCCCGGACGCTGCACGACAAAAAGGAAGCCAAGGTTGAACTCGCCGCGCTCGAATCGCGGCACACGGGCAACACCATGCGCCTCGCGCGACAGTTGGAGGAGCTTACGCATCTCGAATCGCGCGTGACAATCCTCGGCTACGTCCAGCGCGGCGGCACGCCCTCGCCCGCCGACCGCCTGCTCGCCACGCGCCTGGGCAGCGCGTGCGGCGATCTCATTAACGAAGGCGTTTTTAGCGTGATGGTGGCCGCGCGCGGCGACGGCACCGAACCGGTGCCGCTGGAAAAAGTCGCTGGCAAACGCAAGATCGTCCCGCCCGACCATACCTGGCTGCAAACCGCGCGGCATGTGGGAACGTGCCTGGGTGACTGAACCGGAAAAACCGAAGCGGGCCATCGCAAAAATTTTCTCGCCAGCGGCGGGCAAAGCGCTTTGAATCCATGGACAAATCATGCGCGCCGATCAAAATCATTCCACCCGCCCCGGCGAAACGCGGCGGCAGTTCATCAAGCAGACCAGCTTCGCCGCCGCCACAATAGCTGGTGCTGGACTTTTTCCACTACCGGTTTCCGCTGCCGAAAGGAAACCGGCCATTGCCATCGCACTCGACAAATCGGACGCGGTCGTCACGGAACCGCCGGTGCAATGGGCAGTGGAACAGTTGCGCGATGCTCTGATTGCGCGCGGCGTTTCATCGCAAATTTACGCGAGCCTCGATGAAGCTCCGCCCGCGCAGGAGTGCATCTTCGTGGCGGGCCGCGCTTCGCATCGCGGCCAATTGATTTTGGACGCCGCAAAAATTTCGTTGCCGGAGGCTCCCGAAGCTCTGGCCCTGGCGCGCGGGAAAATCGGGAGGCGAAATGTTTTGCTGGCCGCCGGTGCGGATGCGCGCGGATTGGTTTACGCGCTGCTCGAACTCACTGACCGCGTGAAGTTCGCCACCGAGCCGCTCGCCGCACTGAAAATTGTGAAGCCCGTCAGCGAGCGACCGGCCAATTCCATCCGCAGCATTTCGCGCGGATTCACCAGCGACGTGGAGGACAAATCGTGGTTTCAAGACCGTGGCTTCTGGCCGCCTTACCTCACGATGCTGGCGGCAAACCGTTTCAACCGCTTCAATCTTGCGCTCGGACTCGGCTATGATTTTGCAACCGGCCTCCGCGACACTTATTTTTATTTCGCGTATCCGTTTTTCCTGTCCGTGCCGGGTTACAACGTCCGCGCGATGCCGCTGCCCGACACCGAGCGAGATTTGAATTTGAAAATGCTCCGGTTCATCAGCGATGAGACGGCGCGGCGCGGGCTGCATTTCCAGCTCGGCATCTGGACGCACGCTTATCAGTGGACGAAAAGCCCCGATGTGAATTACACCATCGCCGGTCTCACATCGGAAACGCAAGGCGCCTATTGCCGCGACGCCCTGCGCACGCTGCTGATGCAATGTCCCAACATCACCGGCGTGACACTGCGCACCCACGGCGAAAGCGGCGTAGCCGAAGGCAACACGGAAATCTGGAAAACGATTTTCGACGGCGTCGCCCAATGCGGGCGCAAGGTGGAAATTGACCTGCACGCAAAGGGCATTGACCCGACAATCATTGACGCCGCGCTGGACACCGGGATGCCGGTGACGCTCTCGCCGAAATTCTGGGCCGAGCACATGGGCCTGCCTTACATGCAAGGCGCGATTCGTCCGCAGGAAATGCCGCGCAACAATCACGACACCGGTTTCTTCTCGCGCAGTTCCGGTTCGCGCTCGTTTCTGCGCTACGGCTACGGCGACTTGCTCACGGAGAATCGTCGCTACGGAATTTTGCATCGCGTCTGGCCAGGCACGCAACGATTGTTGCTCTGGGGCGATCCTGAAACCGCCGCCGCTTACGGGCGCGTTTCGAGTTTTTGCGGCAGCAACGGCGTGGAAATTTTCGAGCCGCTCTTTTTCAAAGGCCGCAAAGGTTCCGGCCTGCCCGGCGGGCGCGATGCTTACGCGGATGCCGCGCTGAAACCGGCGCGCGATTTTGAAAAATACGATTACACCTACCGTGTCTGGGGCCGGAACCTTTACAACCCGGACGGCGATGCGGACGGCTGGCGGCGCACATCGGCGCGGCAATTCGGACGCGGCGCGGAAGCGGCGGAAGACGCGCTGGCGTCGGCCAGCCGGATTCTGCCGCTCGTGACCACGGCGCATTGTCCGTCGGCGGCGAATAATAATTACTGGCCGGAACTGTATTTCAACATGCCCATCGTGGACGCGAACCGGAAGCATCCTTACTCCGACACGCCCAGCCCGAAGCGCCTCGGCACGGTCAGCCCGCTCGACCCGGAATTTTTTCTGGGCATTGACGAGTTCGCCGACGAACTGCTCAAAGGCGAATCGAGCGGGAAATATTCCCCGGCCTGGGTCGCGAACATGCTGGACGAACACGCGGAAACGGCTTCGGCCCGGTTGCATGAGGCGCAGTCAAAAGTCCGCGACGTTCCAAGCGCTGATTTTAGACGCCTCGCCTTGGATGTCGCCATTCAGGCCGGACTCGGAAAATTTTTCGCAGCGAAATTCCGCGCCGGAGTTCTCTTCGCGCTTTACGAGCGCAGCTTTTATGAACCGGCGCTGGCAGCGGCGCTGAAGGCGAACCGCGCGGCGCGCGCGGCGTGGGCGGAACTGGCGGAAGTGGCAAAAGGCGTCTATCGCGACGACATCACTTTCGGTCCTGAATATTTTCAGCGCGGCCATTGGCAAGATCGGCTGCCGGCGATGGACGGAGACATCGCCGACATGGAAGCGCTTTTGAACAAGACGACCGGCGACGGCAACGCTGCATTAAAGCTGGATCTGAAAGTGGTTGAACCAGCCATGCACGCAGTTCTCGCGAAACAGAAGCCCGACGAACCGCCGCCGCTCGCGGAATTTCACGGTCCGCCGCCATCGTTCCGGCGCGGCCAGCCGCTGGTCATAGTCGCCAAAGCGACCAAGTTTGCCGGCGTGCGGCTGCGTTATCGTCACGTTAATCAGGCCGAGATCTGGCGGATGGTCGAGATGGAACTGGCAGAAAAAAATTATCGCGCCGTCATCCCGGCGGAATACACGGACTCGCCGTTCCCGTTGCAATATCATTTCCAAATCCGTCCCGAAGCCGGCAGGACGCGGCTTTATCCCGGATTGCAACCCGGCTGGCACGGCCAGCCCTACTTCGTCGTGCGCCAGACGTGATAAACGGGGCAAACGAACCGGCAGCGGAGCTGCTTTTTCGCCAATGCGCTGCGCTGCCTGCCCGTCATTGATTTTCCGCCGCCAGAAATCTTTCCGCGTCAATCGCCGCCGCGCAGCCCGCGCCGGCGGCGGTGACGGCCTGGCGATAAACATGATCCGCACAGTCGCCCGCCACAAACACGCCAGGGATGCTGGTCATCGTGCCTTGCTGCGGAACGATGAAGCCGTTTTCATCCGTGGTGATTTTGTCCTTGAAGATTTTTGTGTTCGGCACATGGCCGATGGCGATGAACACGCCGGCACACGGCAAAAAAGTTTCCCCGCCGGTCTTGAGATTTTTCAATTTCACGCCCGTCACCTTGTCCTGCTTCACGTCGAGAATTTCGGTGACGGCGGAATCCCAGATTGGTTTGATTGTTTTATGCGCATGAACGCGTTCGGCCATAATTTTTGACGCGCGCAAGGAATCGCGGCGATGCACGAGATGCACGACGGAACCGAAGCGCGTCAGGTAAAGCGCCTCTTCGCACGCGGAATCGCCGCCGCCGACCACGACGAGCGGCTGGTTGCGAAACACTGGCAGCGCGCCGTCGCACGTCGCGCAATAAGTGGTGCCCTTGGTTTCCAATTCCGCTTCGCCCGGCACACCGAGATGCTTGTGGCTCGCGCCGGTGGCGATGATGACGGTTTCCGCCAAAACTTTTTCGCCATCCACGGTCAAAGTAAATGGCCGTTGCGAAAAATCCACGGACTCGACGACGCCGAAACTGGTTTTTGCGCCGAAACGCTCGGCCTGTTTCTGCATCCGCGTCATCAGTTCGCAGCCGTCCACGCCTTCGGGAAAGCCGGGGAAATTTTCGACGATGCTGGTGGTGGTGAGCAGGCCGCCGGGCTGCTGGCCAGTGAGCACGAGCGGCGCAAGCTGCGCCCGCGCCGTGTAAAGCGCCGCCGTCCAGCCCGCCGGCCCCGATCCGATGATAACAACTTTTTCCATAGGGCGCGCAAGTTAGTCCGCAACGGGAAAAGTTGCAAGCGCGCGGCCGTTGCGGCGCGCAGAAAAATCAGTCCAGTTTTTCGCGGCCACCGTAGCCGGTTTCGAGGTCGTGCCAGAATTCGATGTCGTCCTCGTCGGATTCCCAGCAGAGAAAAATTTCCTTGCCGCCAATGAGGGCGGGAAAATCAATCAGCCCGCGCGTCAAATCCTTGATGAAAATCTGCCGCTGCTGAAACTCGGCGAGAATCTGTTGCATCCCGGCCAGCGCGCGAATCCAGTTGTTGACCGTTTCGCCGCCGGTGTCCTGGCCTTCGGCGTTCAGGCCGCTCAACCGTTTGTCATACAGATCCACGTCGCCGCGAAAGCGGTTGAGTTCCGCCAGCCACGTGCGGACTTGCGGCAGCAGCGCCCGCGCCTCGTCGCGCGTGTAATGTCTGGAGAAACGATGTTTCATGGCAAAAAAGACCGTTCGCGGCGGCTGCGCAAAACAACCACCGCGAACGGTTGAAATCACATGGCGATGGCAGGTTACTTCTGCCAGGTGCGCTTCTTGTGACGGTTCAAACGCAGCTTCTTGCGCCGTTTGTGTTTGTTTATCTTTGCCTTGCGGCGTTTTTTAAGTGATCCCATATTTGGATGTCCGGATTATTTAGCAAAATGCGGCACAAAAGGCCAATTAAATTTTTTGCCGCCAGCCAGTCTGAATCAAATCGGAGCGACCGGAAGGTTCATGGCAGACCGGCGGCGGTTTCTTCAAACGCAGTTTGTTTTAGCGGTGCCGTGGCAGCGCGAAGGCGACCCACGCATCGCCGCGCGGCGTGCCGAGATGCGCGACGCCGGTGGCGGGGATGACGACATATTGTTGACCGTGCAATTGATAAGTTGCCGGCGCGGCGCTGCCCGCAAAAGGCAAGGTTGCCGCCCACAATTCTTCGCCGTTGTTCTTATCAAACGCTCGTAGCTTGTTGTCACGCGTCCCCGAGACAAACAAGAGGCCGCCGGCGGTTACGATGGCGCCACCGTAATTTTCCGTGCCGGTTTTGGTCATTCCTTGCGCGGTCAATTCCGGATACTCGCCCAGCGGAACTTTCCAGACCAGTTTGCCAGTGTTCAGGTCAATGCAATTCAGCGTGCCCCACGGCGGCTTGTTGGCGGGGTAGCCTTGGGGATCGTAAAAACGCGGATAGCCCGCGAAACTATATTGGGGCCGTTCGGTCTTTGCATCGGCTGCCGGCGCGGGGCGGTCGCGCACCATGAGATAATCCAACAGCGCCTTCAAATCCGCCTCGCTCAATTGTTGGTTTGCCGGCATGGCGTTTTTGCCCGTGCGAATTTGGTGGATGACTTCCTCGTCGCTCAAGCGGTGCCGCAGTCCGCGCAACGGCGGCGTGACGCCGACGCCCAGGCGGTTGATGCCGTGGCAACTGGCGCAAGTGGTTTCAAAAATCTTCTGTCCCGGAGTTTTCGGCGCATGGGGATCGTCGGGCGGATCATCATCGCGCATCGTCGTAATGGCCCAGCCGATGTGATTTGCGGTCACATAGAGCCGGCCGGTTTTTTGGTCAATGCACGCGCCGGTCCATTCGGCGCCGCCATCAATGTCAAACAAAAGCGTTGGACGGCCTTCCGCCGTGGGCAAAAACCGGCCCGTGCGCATTCCTTTGAAATGCGACAGCGCAAAATCATGCGCCTCTGGCGTGCGGTCCGTCAGGTCGTCCTCGGTGAACACCAATTTGGAAAAGGGTTCTGGCAATTCCAAATCCGGCTGATACGGCCACGTTCGTTCGCCGGGCAAAGTGCTGGTGGGCGCGCGGCGCAGGCGGAAGGGAAAAATCGGCTGCCCGGTAACGCGGTCGAGCAGAAGGGTGTTTCCGATCTTTGTGGTTGCTGCCACGACATCCACTTTGTGTTCGTCGCGCGTGATGGTGGCCAGATTTGGCGGCGCGGAAATATCGAGATCCCAAATGTCGTGCCGGACTTCCTGAAAATGCCAGAGACGCCTGCCGGTGCGCGCATCCAGCGCAATGAGGCAGTTGCAAAACAAATTCTGTCCGAGATGACGCACGCCGTTGAAATTGGGTTTCGGCCCGCCGGTGGTGATGTAGGCAATGCCGCGGATGTCATCCAAGGCCATGCCAGCCCAGGCGTTGGCGGCATAGTCCTCGGTTTTGTCCCAGGTGTCGTAACCAAATTCGCCGGCGTGCGGAACGGTATGAAACGTCCAAAGCAACCGGCCGCTCGTCACCTCAAGTCCCCACACATCTTTTTCGAAACCCGGCACGATGATGATTTTTTTGAAAATCGTCGGCGCAGCGGTGGCCGCGCCAAATTCCTTTTCTGACACGCCGGGCAAATATGTTTTCCCACCGTCGCCAAAATCCGAAATCAGCCGTCCGGTTTTTGGGGAGATAGCATACAAAAAATGTCCGGCGCAAAACAAAACCCGTTCCCGCGCAAAGAAACTGCCCGGCCAGTAAGTCAGACCGCGAAACGCCGGACGGCCCGCCGGCTTGAACCGCCATATTTCCTTGCCGGTCGCGGCATTGGCTCCCACCAAAAAATCGCCCGGCGTCGGAGTAATCATCACGTCGCGCACGATGATGGGATTGCATTCCAGCGCGTTGCCGGCGTCCCGTGAATGATAAGTCCAGGCGACTTGCAGGTTGGTCACGTTGCCGCGATTGATTTGATCCAAAGCGGAATAACGCCGTCCGCCGTTGTCGCCGTGGGAGCGCGTCCAAGTTTTGAACTGATCATTCCGCGACAGGCGTTCCGCGCGCGTGAGGTCTTCCGTTTTCGCCGCCGGGATCACCGTGTAAAGCGGCAACGCCTCACGCGCCTTGGCATCTTCCACCGCCCAGTAATTGGCTGGCGCCGCCGGTTCCGCATAAACGCATCGAAAAAAAAGGATGGCCATGGCCACGCCGCCGCGAATTACTGATCTTATGGTTCCAGAATAGATCATTCAATAGACCACCTTGTTCAACGGATACTCGATGATGCCTTCGGCGCCGGCGGCTTTCAGTTGCGGAATCAACTCGCGCGCGACCTTCTCGTCAATGATCGTTTCCACCGCGACCCAGCCTTTCAAACTCAAATTGGAAATCGTCGGGTTACGCAGCGCCGGAAGTTCCGCCAGCAGTTTCGCCAGATTTTTTTCGGCGATGTTCATTTTCAGGCCGACTTTCGTCTCGGCGTCCAAGGCACCTTTAAGCAGCAACGCCATCGTCTCGATTTTTTTGCGCTTCCATGAATCTTTCCAGGCGATGTGGTTTGCAATCAAGCGCGGCGTGGAACACAACAGTTCGTCCACGATGCGCAGCTTGTTCGCCTTGAGCGACGAGCCGGTTTCCGTGACCTCGACAATCGCGTCCACGAGTTCGTGCGCCTTCACCTCGGTCGCGCCCCAGGAAAATTCCACTTCGGCCTTCACGCCGTTTTTCTTCAGATATTTTTTTGTCAGGTTGACGACTTCGGTGGCGATGCGTTTGCCCTGCAAATCCTTCACGGATTTCACCGGCGAATTTTCCGGCACGCACAACACCCAGCGCGCGGGCCGGCGCGACACCTTGCTGAAAAGAAATTCGCCGACCTCGTGAACCTTCGAGCCGTTCTCCATGATCCAGTCGTAACCGGTGATGCCGCAGTCGAGATAGCCGTGCTCGACGTAACGGCTGATTTCCTGCGCGCGAATGAGGCGGATCTCCAGCTCGTCGTCGTCCACATACGGCACATACGAACGGCTGCTGACCTGGATGTTATAGCCGGCCTTGGCCAGCTTCTCGATGGTGGCGTCCTGCAAACTTCCTTTCGGCAGGCCGAATCTTAATTTTTTGCTCATGTAGAAATTTATTTGCTGGCAGAGGATAAAGGATTTCCTTCCGTTTGAACAACTCGAATTCCGACCGGAGTTCTCCGAAGACGCACAGGGCTGGCATCTTTGTTGAAACACGCCGCAATAAACCAATTCAATGAAGTCAGAACATCCGCAAAGCCGTAAAAAATAATTTTTAGGTTGGACAGCGTTTGTCCGATCGGCTGTGCTAATAATTGGCGCATGAAACGAACACCAGAACATATTCCGCGAAATGAAACGCAGAGCCAGCCTACATCTGAATTGAAAGGCCTTGTCGGATTAGGCATGAAACACGAAGCGCTAAAATTAGCGCGTCGCACATTGAAGCAGCCGGACATTACAGCGAAAATTTTTGATGGCGCTTTGGATGCCATTCTCACGCTTGCGGACAAATGCAAACCGTGGACGCCCGTGGTCGAGGCCGCCTATGCGCGTTTGCCAGAACCTGATCAACAAGCCGTCCGCCATTGGATGCTTTATTTTTACAATTCCTGTAAAAATCATGAGGCCGCTGCCAAATTTATTCTGTGCCGGTTTGTCGGTGAAGTGGACTTGCTGGATTTGGCCTTCACATGCGAGACGTTGCTTGAGTTAAAAAGAATGGATGAAATGGACAAGCTCGCCGAAACGCTTTCGCGGGCAATTAAAGAAGCCGGGCATCCGCTTATGCGAACGCACCTCGCCGAATGTTTGGCCGAATATTACACCCGAAAAGGCCTTTGGAACAAAGCGATCGAACTTTGGGAGTTCGTTCAGCAGGATAACATTTTTTGTCAAAATGCCATCGGGGGCATCGTAGAAATTCAGATCGCAGCCGCGTTGCTTGCGATCAAGCGCGGTCTTGAACTCGTCAAGAAATTCAATCAGGACATTAATCCTAAAATGGAAACGACCTTACCTCGGAACGACAAGGCGATTCAGCAACAGACGGAAAAGCAGTTCCGAAAATGGCGGAAAATCCTGGAGAAAATCGTGCCGGAAAAGCGGCAGAAGGAGTTGGGGCTTGAATTGGTGAACTAAACCTTACCTGTTTTATTTGGATTGTTTGCAGCTTCATTTATTTGCAAGACAAGCGGGTATGTAGCGCGAACAAAATTCCAAAATTTTTCAGCCGCCTCAATAAATGATGAAGCACTGGCAGACTTTTTAGCGAACCAAATCCAAGGGTCATCGTAAGGGTCTTTGTCCCAGTTTTCGAACCATAACCACCATTCCTGCGGCTCGGATTCAATCATACCTTGCCGCGTCTTTAGAAGTTCATCACGCAAAGTTACGGCAAATGAGATCGTTGATAACTTTTCCACATTTGTGTTTTTATCAATTCTCCGAAGCCCAATTCCATAATAAGTTGGATATGCTTCTATTGCATATTCGAGACCTTGAGTTTTTTCGCCCACTGACGTAAGCCGAGCGCTCAATCTAAAGCATACATTCGGTTTGGTTTCCTTCTTCCAAGCTTCGTCCCAAAGAAATTTATAGGTTAAATCTCTTGGTCGAGACGTTTTGATTTCGCTTTCAAGCCCTTCCCAAAATTGTCTTGCCAACATTTCGCGTATTTCTTCTCCGTGCCGGATAATCTCAAGAACATTTGGCAGATTTTCTTCCTTCATTAAAAATTCAATAACGGGGTTTCCCTTTGAAATATACATAATCGCCTCCTATAAAGATTTAGTGATTTGCAAATATTGCTTAATAGCAGAGTTCAGCGTTGGTGCTTGAATGCGATTTTCAACATCTTTCAAGATGCGCTCTAACCATGTCCGAATATGTTCGGAGTATGATAAGCACACACATTCGCTTTCGGAAATAGTATTTGGCGATCGCCCGTCTGGCGTTAGGAAAATCAAAATCTGGTCAGGGAATTCCGCCTTTTTCATATTGAGCCATTCCTTATATCTAGCCATTTGTTCCTCTTGCTCACCAGCATCAATTTTATTCTCGATTGCGAGAATAAATCCATTTGCCCGCAGAACTATATCAAGACGGCCAAATTTCGCCGCCGACTCTTCGACCGTAATTCGCCAGTTAGACGGTTTTGTTGGTTTGCTTGGACGAGGCAAGCCAGTCACTTCAAAAAAAAGATTCAAGAAATGATCTTTTTGACTGTGTGAACCACAGGGATCAAGCAATTCCGCAAGAAATCGCGAATGTAATTTTACTTCTCTGCGCTCAATGTTCAATACACGAAAGATATTAAAATGCGGAGCGGTTTCAAACTCCCAAGATTTTTCCTTTTTCTGAAGTTCGGGTAGCGCAATCTCGAATTTCCCTAAAAATTGTTTAATTCCGACCAACGCCTGATTTTCATTCTGTTTGAATTCCGCAAACCGGCCTAAAAATCTTTTCAGGTTTTCAACTGATTGAATTGCCGATGCGTTCATGTTTGTCTCTTACCTCAAATGATTCGCCGAGTCGGCAAACGCCAGGTCATTCTGTTCGGCTTGGGAAAGCGGCTGGAATTTGCCGGCAAATTCACGCAACGGACGCGGCTTTCTGAAAGTTTGCGGTGCGCCGGTCGGCAGCAGACGCGCGACGGGCCGGTGATTTTTTTCAATCACAATCTCGCTGCCGGGAGTCAGCGTTTCCACCAATTCGCCGAGCCGCGATTGGGCGTCCGTTAATTCAACCGTTTGCACGTTAAAATAATGTCCCGCAATTTATCGCCGTGCAAGCGGTCATTTTCACCGCAAATGATTCGCCGCATCGGCAAACCGGCGATGATTAGTTTTCCACAACCTGATGAGAAATCACGCGCCGTCCGGCACGAGAATGTGGCCGCACTATTTTGCGCGTAGCAGCGGACATGAATCCGCTCATTCTCATCCGGCGGGAGAAGTTTGAGCCGATTCACATCGGCTGCTACTTTTTTAACGGACGGACGGCCACGCTTCCGTCGTTCACTGCACATCCGTGATTTTCCAATCCTCGCCGTCCGGCTTCAACAAAAATTTGTAATATCCCACCACGGCGGGGCCGGCATACCACCGGCCCAGAACGTCCACCGAATCATCAGCGTTCGGCTCGCCCACATCCGCGCTCAAAATCATCGCCGGCTTGCCGGTATCCTTGTCCAGTGGCGTCTGGTTCCCCCGCAAATCCGCATGATAGCTCATCTTGACCGGCGGCGCATGGTTGGGAAATTTTTTCATCAACCACTCGACCTGCGAGTCGTCCGCCTGCACAAACACCGCCGTGTATTCGGCGAGATCCCAAAAATGCCGCTCCAGCAAATAACTGAAAACCAACTGCTCGATCTTCAATTCATCCGCCTTCGCCAGCCGCTTCGGCTCCGGCAACGCGACCATCGCGTTGGTCACGGCGTCGCGAACTGCCGTATCGTCGCTGAAAACAATTTTCTCCTTGTTCGCAACACAGCCCGCCACCGCGATTACGAGCAGCAAACCAAACACAAAATGGAATTGTAACTTCATGATTTTTTCCAGACAACCTTGCGCCCGGCCACGGAAATTTCCTGACGCGCCAGCGCAGCGACGCATTTGGGATAGAGTTCATGTTCCGCCGCGTGAATCCTTTGGTGCAGGCTTTCCGGCGTGTCGTTGTCCAGCACCGGCACGGTTTGCTGGCCGATGATGGCGCCGGAATCCACGCCCGCGTCCACAAAATGCACCGTGCAGCCGGCCGCTTTCACGCCGTAGTCCAGCGCCTGTTTCCACGCTTCCAGACCGGGGAACGACGGCAGGAGCGACGGATGAATGTTCACGATCCGGCCTTCAAATGCTCGCAAAAAATCGCCTTTCAAAACGCGCATGAAGCCGGCGAGCACAATCAAGTCCACCCCGGCGGATTGCAACGCGCCCACAAAAGCGCGCTCCGATTCCTCGTCCAGCTTGGTGCGGAATTTTCCCGGCGGAATGAATTGCGCCGGAATTTTCCGGTCGCGGGCGTGCGCCAGAATCCCCGCGCTTTCGACATCGCTCAACACGATGGCGATTTCCGCCGGGATTTTTCCGGCGGCGACGGCGTCGGCAATCGCGGCAAAATTCGAGCCTTGGCCGGAACCGAGGAAGCCGATGCGAAATGGATTGTTCACCACAATTTGAATAGCAGAGCGCGCCGCCAAAACAAGTTGAAAGGTTGGTGGCGGACAGATTCGGCGGAGCGCGAGTTGTCTCAACTCGCAGCGGCAACGCCAAAGCGGCACGGATTAATAGATTTTCATGGCGTCGCTGGCTGTCCGCGCGCGGCGAGTTGAGACAACTCGCGCTCCGTGGATGAAACTTGCCGCGCACCCGGCGCTGCCCTATTTTCCCGCCGTGAAGAAAAACGCCCGGCCCGACATCCCGCGCAAGACGATTTACCGGCTTTCGATTTATTTGCGCTGCCTGGCGCGGCTGCGCGAGAACAGCATTGGCACCGTCTCCAGCGAGGCGCTGGCCAAGGCCGCCGGCGTCAAGCCCACCCAGCTCCGCAAAGACCTGGCTTATTTCGGCACGTTCGGCACGCGCGGCCTCGGCTACGATGTCGCGGATCTTTCCCGGAAAATTTCCGACGAACTCGGCACCTCCAGCCTGCAGCCCGTCATCCTCGTCGGCGTCGGCAACCTCGGCCTCGCCTTGCTTTCCTATCGTGGATTTGAAAAGGAAGGTTTTGAAATCATCGCCGCCTTTGACGCCGAGCCGAAACGGAAACGCGACAAGGAAATCAAGCAGCCCATCCTCGGCATGGAGGAACTGCCGGCCTTCATCAGCGAACACGGCGTGAAGATGGCCATTCTCTCCGTGCCCGCCGCCGTCGCGCAATCCGTCGCCAACCGGCTCATTGAATGTGGCGTGGCCGGCATTTTGAACTTTGCGCCCATCGTGCTCGCCGTGCCGGAGGACGTGATGGTCAACAACGTCAATCTCGCCATCGAACTGGAAAACTTGAGTTACTTTATCCAGAACTGAATCGCGTGGTGAGACCTCTGCGGTAATAACCCATCGCCAAAATCTTCCCCGATTAAACGGGCTGGATTATGATTATGATTATGATTGCGATTATGTAACCGCCAAACAATTCCTGCGCTGGACAAGTCCGGCGCGTTGCGGCAGGCTCGCCGGGTGGAAACTCCTCCAATTTTGCCGCCGCCGGCGGATGCGCCCAAACGCCGGCGCAAGGGCCGCAAGAAACTGATTTTCTTCATCCTGGTCGGCATTGCCCTGGCGGGCGCGGCGATGTATTGGGCCTTGCGGAAAAAAGAGCCGGTCGTCACCGTGCAGACGGAAAAGATCGCGCGCCACACCATCACGGAAACGGTCATTGCCAACGGGAAAATTTATCCGGTCTTGCAGGTTCACATCAGCCCGGAAGTCAGCGGTGAGATCACCAATTTGCCGGTCAAGGAAGGCCAGTTCGTTCACAAGGGCGATCTGCTTTTGCAGATCAATAAGGACGTTTATATCGCCGGGTTGAACCAGGCCAAGGCCGGTTATGAATCCTCGCTCGCCGCGAAAACGACAGCCGCCGCGAACCTGGAAAAGGCCGAGGCGGATTACAAGCGCAACAAGGCATTGTCCGACACCAGACTGCTTTCGGACTCGGACTTCATCGGCTTCAAGGTGGCCCGCGACGTGGCCCAGGCCCAGGTCGAGAGCGCCGAAGATCAGGCCAACGTCGCCAAGGCCACTGTGGACAACGCGCAGGATCTGCTCAACAAGACCACCATCGTCGCGCCGCTGGACGGCACGATCACCACGCTGAATTCCCAGCTCGGCGAGCGCGTCCTGGGCACGGTGCAAAACGCCGGCACCGACATCATGATCATTTCCGACTTGAGCCAGATGGAGGCGCGCGTGGACATCGGCGAAATGGACGTGGTGCTGGTGCAGGCCGGACAAAAGGCGACGCTCGAAGTGGATTCGTTCAAGGACAAAAAATTCGCCGGCGTCGTCACCCAGGTCGCCAATTCGTCGGAAGGGCTGAACTCCAGTTCAGTTCTCGGCGGCTCCGGCGGCTCATCGGGTTCCGGGCAATCCGCGACCCAATTCCAGGTGCGCATCCGTTTTACCGAAGGCGAATTGTTCCGGCCCGGCATGTCCGTCACCGCGACGGTTGAAACGCGCACGCGCACCAACGTCATTGCCGCGCCGATCGCCAGCGTGACCACACGCACGCTCAAGGCAAAGACAAAGAAGGAAATCGCCTCCGCAAAAACCAATCCGGCGCCGGCCAATGCCGTCGCGGCGGCAAACACCGGGACGAATTCCGTCAAGTCCGACAAAAAGACGGATGAAAAAAACAAGCCGGTGGACGTGGTGTTTGTCGTCGAGGGCGGCCACGTCAAAACCGTGCCGGTGAAAATCGGCATCAGCGACGACAATTATTGGGAGATCACCGACGGCCTGAAGGAAGGCGATGAAATTGTCAGCGGCGGTTATCGCGCCATCAGCCACGACCTCGACGACGGCAAGAAAATCGTGAAGGGCGCCGCCGAAGCGGACAAGAATTCAAAATGAAAAATGTAAAATTAAAAACCGGTTTTCCCGCGCCGGATGTTTTTTGAACTTTTAATTTTTAAATTTTTCTTCGCATGAGCCTGATCCGTCTCCAGAAAATTTCGCGGCGCTACCGGATGGGCGCGGAGATTGTCCACGCCTTGCGGGAAGTGACGCTCGAAATCCAGCGCGGCGAATACGTCGCCATCATGGGCCCGTCCGGCTCCGGCAAATCCACGTTGATGAACCTGCTCGGCTGCCTCGACACGCCGAGCGGCGGCACCTACGAACTCAACGGCAGCCACGTCAGCGAGATGAACGACAACCAGCTCGCCGAAATCCGCAACCGGGAAATCGGTTTCATTTTCCAGACATTCAACCTGCTTCCCCGCTCCAATGCGCTGCGCAATGTGGAATTGCCGTTGGTTTATGCGGGCATTCCCGCCAAGGAACGCCGCAAGCTTGCGCTCGCGGCGCTGGCCAGCGTCGGCCTGGCCGACCGCGTGCATCACAAGCCGAACGAACTTTCCGGTGGCCAACGCCAGCGCGTCGCCGTCGCCCGCGCGCTGGTGAACAAGCCTTCGATTTTGCTGGCGGACGAGCCGACGGGAAATCTCGATTCCAAAACCGGCACGGAAATCATGGCCTTGTTTCAGCAGCTTGCCGACAAGGGCAACACCATCATCGTCGTCACGCATGAAGAAGAAGTGGCCTTGCACTCGCAGCGCGTCATCCGCATCCGCGACGGCTTGATTGCGAGCGATGAGGTGGTCGGGAAATGATTTTAGACAGAATGACAGAATGTTCAGAATGGTTTTATGAAGACCGAATATGATTTGGCGGGAAAAGTCATCGGACTGGCGATGAAAGTTCATTCGACTTTGGGCGCGGGTTTTCTTGAATCCGTTTATTACAAAGCGTTGGCGCATGAATTGCAAAAGGCGGGCATTCAGTTTGAATCTGAAAAGCCTTTAACCGTTCTTTACGACGGCATTTTAGCGGGAGAATTCGTGGCGGATTTATTGGTTGAAAATGAATTGATTGTTGAATTGAAAGCCGTCCAAAGTTTGGCGGCTGCCCACGAAGTCCAAACGGTAAATTATCTGGTCGCCACCGGAAAAGACATTGGCTTGTTGATTAACTTTGGCGCGGAGCGGCTGGAATTCAAAAAGAAATTCCGGCTGGCGAGGCGGAAGATTTTGACAGAATGACAAAATTTTCAGAATGAAATTATGAAAAGCAAATCCAGTTTTCAAAACCAATCCAAACAGACAAGGTGGAAAATTTATTCTGACCATTCTGTCATTCTGTCTAAAAAAATGAATTTTCTCACCGAACTGCGCGAAGGCCTGGCGATCTCGTGGAGCGCCATCCTGGCGAACAAGCTGCGTTCGGTGCTCACCACGCTGGGCATCATCATCGGCGTCGTCACCGTCACGCTGATGGGCACGGCCATCCAAGGTTTGAACAGTTCGTTTATGAACAGCGTTTCCTCCGTCGGCGCGGACATGCTTTACGTGGACCGCTTCGGCTGGTTCATCAATTCGGTTCAGGAATGGATGAAGGCCATGAAAAATCCAAAAATCACGCTCGTCGAATCCGACCGGGTGCAACGCCAAATGCAAGCCGCCGAGGATGCCGGCGGCGCGTCCGTGCTCGCCTTTAACGAAGCCAGCGCTTTGTTGCGGGAAATGAAACTGGCCGCGGCCGTCGCGCCGGTCGCGCAGGATGACGCGCCGGTCAAATATAAAAAGCGCGGCACAGCGGACGCGCCCGTGCTGGGCACGACCGAACAATTTCAGATCACGGGCGGACTGACGGTGGCCGAGGGCCGGTTTCTCTCGGCGGCGGAGTGTGACGGCGGCCGGCCCGTGTGTGTCCTCGGCTCCGATCTCGCCACGAATTTATTTCTAGGCGAGTCGCCCGTCGGCGCGACCATTTCCGCCAATCAGCATGATTTCCGGGTGGTCGGCGTGCTGGCCAAACAAGGCGGCTTCGCCGAAAACGGCGGCGCGGACAACGAAATTATCGTGCCTATCACGCAGTTCACCCGCGCGTTTTGGGCCAGGCCGGACTACGAGATTCAGGTCAAAGCCCGCAGCGTCGCCGAGCTGGCCGATGCCAAGGAGGAACTGCGCGTGGTGCTCCGGCGGTTCCGCCACATCGCGCCGGACGACCCGGACAATTTCGCCATCAACCAGCAGGATCAGATTCTGGCACTGTTTCACAAGGTTGCCGGGACCATCGAGGGCATCGGCCTGTTCATCACGGGGCTGTCGCTGTTCGTTGGCGGCATCGGCATCATGAACATCATGTTCGTGTCGGTCGCGGAACGGACGCGCGAAATCGGCGTGCGCAAGGCCATCGGCGCGAAAAAGCGGACCATCCTGCTGCAATTTTTGATCGAGGCCGCGTGCATCTGTCTCATCGGCGGCGTCATCGCGCTGATGATCGCCTGGCCGACAACACTGTTGCTGAAAAGATTCATGCCGGCGGCGATGTCGCCCACCATCGTGAGCATAGCGCTGCTGGTCTCGGCCGTGACGGGCATATTGTCCGGCTTTTTTCCCGCCTGGCGCGCGGCGCGCATGAACCCCGTGGATGCGCTGCGCAATGAATGAGCCTGTTATGTGTGATGCTTTGAACCGGCGGATAATTGGATTGATGGATAAGTGGATCATTGGATTGATGGATAAGTGGATCATTGGATTGTTTGTGCGCGCGTCCGCACCAGTCCATTCATCCACCAATCAATTTATCCATCCGCCCAGCCAACCCGTCCGCAAATGATCACACGAGGAATCCGCATCCTGGTCGAGGCGCGCGAAAGCTGCTGGATGGCCTTCAGCGCGATTGCGGCGCACAAGCTGCGCTCGGCGCTGACGCTGCTCGGCGTGCTGGTCGGCGTGTTTTCGATCATCGTCGTGATGACGGCGATGCGCGTGATGCAAAGCAGCATCGAGCGGGAGTTGAGTTCGCTCGGCGGCGAGACGTTCATGGTGCGCAAATGGCCCGGCACTTTCATCGGCCTGTCCAGCGGCGATTATGAAAAATACTGGCGGCGCAAAGACATCACGCTGACGGACGGCAAACGCCTGCAGGAGAAAATCACCCTGCCGGCGAACATTGGGATTGAAGCCGTGTTCTGGTCGGGCGAAATCAAGACGCGCTACAAAACCAGCGCGCCAACGGTGCGGCTTTACGGCGAGACGCCCGGCAGTTTTCCCGCGCACAACTGGAACCTCGCCGATGGCCGCCTGCTGATGGACGCGGACGTGGACAGCATGCGTCACGTCTGCGTGCTGGGCTTCGGGCTGGCGACCAATATTTTCCCCAACAGTTCGCCGCTGGGCGAGGCGGTCAAAATTGACGGCATCAATTACTCCGTCATCGGCGTGCTGGAAGGCAAAGGCGGCGCGATGGGCGGCGACCAGGATAATTTCGTCGTCGTGCCGCTGACGACATGCTTGAACCGCTACGGCCGCTGGTGGCGCAGCCTGAACATCCTCGTGCAGGCGCCCGGCCGCGCGAGTTACGACGCGACCGTCGAGGAAGTGCGCGGCCTCATGCGCCTCATCCGCAAGGTGCCGCCGGGCCAGGACGATGATTTTGAAATCGCGTCCAACACCTCGATGATCGAGCAGTTCAACGGTTTCACGCGCAACGTCCGCATCGGCGTGGCGCTGGTGAGCGGCATCGCGCTGCTGGCGGCGGGCATCGGCATCATGAACATCATGCTCGTTTCCGTCACGGAGCGGACGCGCGAAATCGGCATCCGCCGCGCCATCGGCGCGAAAAAGCGCAACATCATGGTGCAATTCATCATGGAGGCCATCGCATTGTGCGAAGTCGGCGGCGTGCTCGGCGTGGCGTCCGGCATTCCGACCGGCAACCTGCTGGCGTTTTTCATGAAACTGCCACCGGTGATTCCCGTGGACTGGGTCATCCTCGGCCTGGCGATCTGTTCCGTCGTGGGAATTGTTTTTGGCACCTACCCCGCGTGGAAAGCGGCGAACTTGGATCCGATTGAATCGCTGCGCTACGAATGATTTGACACCAGCCGCGCCGGGTTTCAGTTGCCGTAAATCGTCCTTGTCTCGAAAAAACAATGATTGGCGGTGATCGGCGACCGCAGCAGCACGGCGACGGAGAAGAAAAACCAGAACGCCGGCGGCCAGTTACATGTGGGCGGAGACGGAAACGAAACTGTCAAAACCTTGCCGCCATCTTCGCCTTCATGACATTGCGCGGCGAAATCCGCTGACGTTGGCGGCCAGCCGGGTTTTGTTTCCGCCTTCGCAGCTTGCTTCGGCGCGGCAGGCTATGGCTAAATGTGCCGCGTGAAAATCGTTGGCATCATTCCCGCGCGCTTTGCTTCCACCCGCTTCCCCGGCAAACCGCTCGCGCTCATCGCGGGCAAGCCGCTTCTCCAGCACGTTGTCGAGCAATGCCAGTTGGCGAAATCGCTTTCTGAAATCATTGTCGCGACAGATGACACGCGCATCTGGGAAGTGGCGCAGAATTTCTGCCGCGTGGAGATGACGCGCCCGGAACATCCGAGCGGTTCGGACCGAATTGCGGAAGTTGCCGAAAGAATTTCCTGCGACGCGATTGTAAATATTCAAGGCGACGAACCGTTGATTGACCCGTCGGTGATTGATTCTGTTGCCAGTGCTTTGGCAGATTGCGAAATGTCCACCGCTGCGACGCGCATCAAAAATCCCGCCGAACTGGACAATCCGAACGTCGTGAAAGTGGCTGTCAACGCCGCCGGTCGCGCGTTATATTTTTCGCGGCGCACGATTCCGTATCTGCGCGACAAAGTAGGACAGGCTTCCAGCCTGTCCAGCGAGCGCGAAAGCGCGAGCGTGG
>Ga0075522_10000795_pt1 | contig 23357 bp, 22 predicted proteins | sample NGEPerA_FD_74796 | JGI IMG/M metagenome (GOLD analysis project Ga0075522, IMG submission 74796) | Arctic peat soil microbial communities from the Barrow Environmental Observatory site, Barrow, Alaska, USA - NGEE PermafrostL2-A | ecosystem: Environmental > Terrestrial > Soil > Wetlands > Peat ...
GCCCCAACCCGTGCCGCCGCCCCCGCTGATCGCCGCGCCCAGGGACATTCCCTATCCCGGCGTCATCGCCCTGGCGGTGGACGCCACCGACCTGGCGCACGGCATCTTCACCGTCCATGAGACCGTCCCAATCGCCGGCCCGGGACCGGTCACCCTGCTCTATCCCAAGTGGCTGCCGGGCAGTCATTCGCCGACCGGGCCGATCGACAAGCTGGCCGGGCTGACCATCACCGCCGGTGGCCACAAGGTCGAATGGCGGCGCGATCCGGTCGATGTCTATGCTTTCCACGTCGAGGTTCCGCCCGGCGTTTCGGCGCTCGATCTCGACTTTCAGTTCCTTTCGGCGGTATCGAGCCGCGAGGGCCGGGTGATGATGACCCCGGACATGCTCAGCCTCCAGTGGAACACTCTGGCGCTCTATCCGGCCGGCTACTTCTCGCGGCGGATCATGGTCGCGCCGAGCGTGCGCCTGCCGGCCGGCTTCACGGCGGCGACGGCCCTGGAGGCGCGGCCGGGCGCCGGCGGGGTCACCACCTATGCGCCGACGCCGCTCAACACCCTGATCGATTCGCCGATGATCGCCGGGCGCTGGTATCGCCAGTTCGACCTCGGCGGGGCCGGGCCGGCGAAGGTCCGGCTGGACGTCGTCGCCGACCGGCCCGATGAGCTGGCCGCCACCGCCGATCAGATCGCCGCCCACAAGGCGCTGGTCGCCCAGGCCGCGAGGCTCTTCGCCTCCCACCACTACGATCACTACGATTTCCTGCTGTCGCTCAGCGACCACATGGGCGGCAATGGCCTTGAGCATCACCAGTCGAGCGAGGACGGCACGATCCCCAAATACTTCACCGATTGGGCCAAGACCCCGGCCGGACGCGACCTCTTGGCGCACGAATACGTCCACTCGTGGAACGGCAAGTTCCGCCGCCCGGCCGACCTGTGGACCGCGAACTTCAACACCCCGATGGGCGATTCCCTGCTCTGGGTCTACGAGGGCCAGACGCAGTACTGGGGCTATGTCCTGGCCGCCCGCTCCGGCCTGATGAGCCGCCAGGAGACCCTCGACGCCATCGCCGCCACGGCGGCGACCTTCGACCACCGGGTCGGCCGCGCCTGGCGCCCCTTGGAGGACACCACCAACGATCCCGTGATCGCCCAGCGCCGGCCGTTGTCATGGCTCTCCTGGCAGCGCAGCGAGGACTACTATTCGGAAGGTGAGCTCATCTGGCTCGACGCCGACACCCTGATCCGCCAGCTCTCCGGCGGCAAGCGATCGCTCGACGACTTCGCCCGGGGCTTCTTCGGCGTCGATGACGGCAGCTTCGTCACCCTGACCTATGGCGTAGGCGACGTGGTGGCGGCGCTGAACGCGGTCCAGCCCTATGACTGGGCGTCCTTCCTGCGCGCCCGGCTGGAAGGCCACGGCCCCGGCGCGCCGCTGGACGGCCTGGCCCACGGCGGCTACCGGCTGACCTACACCGATGTGGAGACCGACTACCTGAAGAGCGCCGAGAAGCGCCGCAAGGTGACCGATTTCTCGTTCTCCATCGGCGTCGTGGTCGGCAAGGAGGGCGAACTCACCGACGTCACCTGGGACGGGCCGGCGTTCAGGGCCGGCCTCACGCCGCAAACCAAGATCGTGGCGGTGAACGGCGAGGCCTGGGACGCCGACGGTCTGAAGGACGCGGTCAAGGCGGCGCGCGGGACGGCGGCGCCGATCGATCTCCTGGTCGAGGACAACAGCGAGTACCGCGCCGTGCGGATCGACTATCACGGCGGCCTCCGCTACCCCCATCTGGAGAGGATCGCCCAGACCCCGGCCCGCCTGGACGACATCCTGGCGCCGCGAAGCTAGAAGCCTCGAGCCGCTCCCGCCAGCACCACGCCGGTGAGGATCGCCACCCAGTGGGTCGCCGCCGCGACGACCACGAAACCGTGCCAGATGGCCCGGCGGTAGGGCAGCGTGCGGCGCAGATAGACGATCACCCCGGTGGAATAGATCAGGCCGCCGATCAGCAGCAGGATCATCGCGGCCAGCGGAACGCCGGTCAGCATCGGCCCCAGCGCCGCCACCACCACCCAGCCGAGCGCCAGGTAGAGGACCACCCAGAAACCCTTGCCCAGGCCCGGCAGGAACAGCTTGCCCGCCGCGCCGGCCAGGGCCAGGGTCCACACCGTCGCCGTCATCGACACCGCCCAGGCCCCGGTCAGCCGCTGGGTGGTGAACGGGGTGTAGGAGCCGGCGATCATCAGGAAGATCGCCGCGTGGTCGAGCCGGCGCAGCAGCGGCCACCGCCCGGGACTGGCGAGGTTATAGGCGGCCGAGGCCATCAGCATGGCCACCAGACAGGCGGCGTAGATTCCGATCGCCGCCGCTTCGCCGAGGCGCCCGAGGCTCAGGGTGAGGACCAGCAGGATCACGCCGCCCAGCCCCCCGGCGGCGAGGCCGACGACATGGACCCAGCGGTCGGCGGAGCGCTCCACCGGCGTGGCGTAGTGCGCGGCGCCGGCGAGGACGGCGGGAAGCTGAGAGGACACGGCGGGATCCCTTATCGAGCGCCGACTATCGGGCCGGAATGCGTCGAGGTCGAGACGGGCCGGTCAATGCCGTAGCCCCGCCAAGAGCGGGGCTTCGGCGAATGCGGTCAGGCCGTCGGCGGCGGTCGCCATGCGGACCTCCGTTGAATCCCCCCCGCGAGCCGAAATATCCACCGGCTCGGTTCCAGTTCCCGTCCCTGGCCAGCGTCTCCCTGCCGCATGGAAACTCCGGATCGCGCCGTCTATCCTGGGTCCGGTCCCTCGAGTGGAGTCGTCCCCCGTGCACCTGGATTTCCTGATCGGCGCGATCATCGGCTCCGGCCTCGCCATCGCCTTCGGGCGCGCCCCGGCCGAACGGCTCCTGGCCGTCGTCCAGCGGCGCCTGCGCCGGCGCGACTGAGCGATCGGGGGACGGGGGATGGGACGGGCTATCGCGCCCCCTTGCGCCTGATCGTCTTTCAGGCTTGACCAAGGGAACCGGCGGACGCAGGCTACGTTAATAGAAAAGCAATCCGCGCGGCGCTGTGCCGACGTTGGTCGGAGGGAGCAATCCATGGGTATCCTCAGTTGGCTCATCCTGGGCCTGATCGCCGGCTTCATCGCCAGTAAGATCGTCAACAAGACCGGCGAAGGCCTGATCATGGACATCGTCCTGGGCATCGTCGGCGCCGTCGTCGGTGGCTGGCTGTTCGGCTTCTTCGGCCACACCGGTGTCACCGGCCTCAACATTCCCAGCATGATCGTCGCGGTGATCGGCGCCATCGTCGTCCTGCTGCTCTATCACATGGTCGTGCGCCGCCGCGTCTGACGCGCCGGGCGCCTTTGAGAGACGAAACGGGCCGCCCGGGGAAGCCGGGGCGGCCTTTTTCGCGCGCGATCTGGCGTTCGTGCGCTGAAATCCAATCGGCGCGGCGGCCCGTAGAGATCACGTCGTCACCATTGACGGCGGAGACTCTCGAGGACGAAGGCGCATGCGCAATTCGAACAATCACCTGCTGGCCGCCGTCGCGGCCGTAGTCCTGGCGGCTGGCGGCGGGGCCATGGCCCAGGGCATGGGACACGACCCGATGGTCGGCGGCGCGGCCATGTACCCGACCAAAAACATCATCGAGAACGCCGTGAACTCCAGGGATCACACGACCCTGGTGGCGGCGGTCAAGGCCGCGGGCCTGGTCGATACTCTCTCGGGTCCGGGACCGTTCACCGTCTTCGCGCCCACCAACGAGGCCTTCGCCAAGCTTCCGGCCGGAACCGTGGATTCGCTGCTGCAACCGGACAACAAGGCCACCCTGGTCAAGGTCCTGACCTATCACGTGGTCGCCGGACGGATGACCGCCGCCGACCTCAAGGCCGCCATCCGCGCCGGCGGCGGCAGGGCCACCCTGACCACCGTCGAAGGCGAACCGCTCACCGCCTCGGTGGCCGGCGGCCGGATCATTCTCACCGATGCCAAGGGTGGGACATCGACGATCACCATCGCCAACGTCCTGCAGTCCAACGGCGTCATCCACGTCATCGACAGCGTGCTGATGCCCTGATCGGCGCCGCCCCAGCCGCCCGCCTTTTAGGCGCCGAGACGGTCAAGCGGGACGACGATGTTCACGATCAGGCCCTCGGGCGCCCAGTCGCGCGCCAGGCGGCCGCCGAGGTGGCCGGCCACGCTGCGCCGGACCAGGAGCGAGCCGAACCCCTCGGCCGGCGGGGAACCGGCGAGGATCGGGCCGCCGGTCTCCTTCCAGCACAGTTCGAGATCGTCGGCGGTGATCGACCAGGCCACGGTCACCGTGCCCGACCGCTTCGAGAGCGCTCCATACTTGACCGCGTTGGTCGCCAGTTCATGGAGCACCAGCGCCAGGGCGTTGGCGGCCTTTTCGCCGACGGTCGCCGGCGGCCCGCCGATCCGCAGTCTGGACGGCGCGCCGGAGTCCGCCGGATCGGCGTAGGGCGCCAGAACCGCGTCGGCCAGCGGCCCCAGATGGGTCAGCCGTGCGGTCACCGCCCCGTCGATCGACACCGAGGGCAGGATCAGTTCATGGGCGCGGGCGATCGATCCGAGCCGGCCCCGGATCGCATCGACCACCGGCCGGGCGCCAGGGTCGGCGCGGCTGCTGAGCATCACGATGCCATCGATCACCGCGAACAGGTTCTTGATCCGGTGGTTGATTTCCCGCAGCAGCAGGCCTTGCGATTCCTCCGCCGCCTGACGGGCGGTGATGTCCTGGAAGGTGCAGATCGCTCCCGTCAGAGCCCCGTCACGGAGGATCGGCCGAACCCAATATTCGACCGGAAAGCTGGCGCCGTCCTGGCGGAAAAACCGCTCGTCGGCGACATGCCGCGGCGCCCCGTCCCGCGCCCCTTGATAGATCGGGCAATCGGCCCGGTCATAGTCCGAGCCGTCGCCGTGGGAGTGATGGATCACGTCATGCAGCTTGCGGCCGATGACGTCGGACTCGCTGGAGAACCCGAGCATGCGCAGAAAGGCGGAATTACAGTGGGTGGTCACGCCCTCGCGGTCGATGCAGTAGAACGCGTCGGCGGCGGCGTCGAGGATCAGGCGAAGATAGCCCCGGCTTTCGTTCAGCTCCGCCTCGGCCCGCTTGCGTTCGGTGATGTCGAAGAAGAATTGCGCCAGCCGATTTTCCGCCACCCGGCCGATTCTTATTTCGTGCCATCGGCCGGTGGCGCGGTTGTGAAAGTCGAAGGTGGTCGGCCGGCCGGTGCGAAAAACCTCGTCGCACACCGCCAGCCAGGGAGGATAGGGCGGTCCGGTTCGGCTGAGCTTGGCGCCGATGACTTCGGTTCCGACGCCGAGCATGCCGCGCAACGCCGAGTTCATGTCGATGATCACGTAGTCCGTCAGCCGACCGGCGTCGTCGCTGATCGGGTCACAGAGCGCGAAACCCTCCGCCATGGTGTCGAACAGCGCCGCGTAGGCGAGGTCCCGCTCGGTCCGATCCGAGGAGTCCGGCGCGGGGCTGGGATTGTCTGGCGTCATCGAATCGGCTCGCCGTCTCCATTCGCCTGGCCGGACACTGTAGCCTCAAACCACCGGTGATCGAGAGCGTTCCTGTCGGGCGCCGCCGCGGGCCGCCCACCGGGGCGACTTCAGGCGCCCGCCGGACCCGCCGCGTCGAGGCGCCTCTGGCCGTCCTCGTAGGCGTTGCGGAACTTGGGCTCGAGCAGCGCCTGCAGATCGCGGTCGGCGTTCGCCTTCAGCGCGCCATGCACGGCCATGTATTCTTCCCAGGCGGCGCTCATCCGGCTCCTCAGTAGCGGCAGGCGGCCATGGAGCCGGCTCTCCACGGCGTCGGGGCTCAATTCGCCCAGGATCGCGGTGACCGCGCCCCGCATCCCCGCGAGCGTGGCGGTCAGATGATCGCTCAGGTCCGCAAACGACGCCTTTACCGCGCCGGGTCCCTCAAGAAAGCCGTCTTCCGGCTGGTGAAGCAGGTCGATCGCCACCCGCCGCGCCGGCGCCCAGCGGAAGGGATTGTTGCCGGCGGCGTGGATCCGCGTCCCCTCCAGGCGCAGACTGTCCTTCAACGCCGCGCGCTGGCCCATCAGGGCGGCGAGGCCGTTCACCATCTCCCGATAGACTTCCCCCGCCCGCCGCATCGCGGCCAGCGAATCGACGCTGGAGAGCGAAGATGGATCCAGCCCCGCCCCCTGGCAGAAGGCCTCGATAAGCGCCCCCTCGGCGGGCATGGCTTGCGGCCCGCCGGCGCGGGCCGGTCGGCCGGCCGTGGGCGCCACTCCGATCGCCGTTTCCCCGGATCGTGGGCCGTCGTCGCCGGGCGCGCCCGCGACGATCAGATATTCGCCGAGACGCAAGGTCTGTCCCGGCCGGATCGCCGCCGGAACGCCCTGGGGCGCCGGCTGGCCTTCGGTGTCGAAAAAAAGTCCGTTCGAACTGGTGTCGATGACCCACAGGGCGCCTTGATGGCGGCGGATCAGGCAATGACGGCGCGAAACCGAAAGGCTCGGATCGTCGATGACCCAGTCGGCCTCGCGGTCCCTGCCGACGACCAGGTCGCCGTCGCCGAGTTCCCGTTCGTCGATCGCCGAGGAGGGATCGTCGCGGTGGAACAGTCGCAGCCTGGTCATGCCCGGCCCGCCATTAGCGGGGGCCGCGCCGCCACCGCCCGCGCCCACCGTCCCCGCCAGAGGGTCGCCGCGGGTCTCGATTCGCCGGTTTCGATCGCCGGATCGGCGGGCCGCGGCTCGTGGCTCGCCGACGCCACTCGCGTGGCTTCGGCCTCGCCGCGCCCGTGGGATGGGTTCCCCGCGGTCGGATCGCGGGGCCATGCCGCGGCCGCGTCGCGATCCTCGACCCTCTGGGCCACCGCGTTGGCGAGGCGGTTGAATTCGTCGAAGAGTTCGCCGAACTCGTCGCGGCGGTGATGCGAGATACGGAAATCGAGATTGCCCCGCGAGGCGTCCCGCAAGGCGCCCTTCAGCCGCCGGATCGGCAGCGCCAACAGCCGGGCGGCCAGATAGCTGGAGCCGAGCACCACGCCCAGGGTCACCGCGGCCAGCGCGATCAGCAGCTCCTGCACCTGTCTGGCCGCCGCCGCCAGCTGAGCTTCGCTGAGGTCCACGGCCACCAGGCCGAAGGAACGGCCCGCGTAGCGGATCGGACTGGAGAACCGGAAGTCCGTCGTCCCGCCTCTCGCGGGCAGTTCGCTGACCACCATATTGGCGGTCCTCTCGATGATCGACGCCTTGGCCGCGCCCGGCTGGCGCGTGCCGATCATCCGCGAATCGCTCGAGGCCCGGATCACCCCTTCGGTGTCGGCCACGGTCATCCGCCGCACGCTGGCGTCTCGCGAGGCGGCCTTGACGAAAGCCTGGACGGGCAGCCAGTCACGGCTCGGCGGCGGCAGGGCGGCGTTCTCCGCCGCCTGCAGGGCGGCGTTGTTGGCCACGAACGAGGTGATCGCCGCCCCCGAGGTCAGGGCCATCTTCCGCATCGTGCCGACCTCGGCGTTGAGCACCGCGCCGGTGCTGGCCGCCAGCACCATCGCGGTCGCCAGGGTCATCAGCAGGGCCAGGCGGATCTGCAGGGGAAGATGGCGCCGCCCCTCCCGCCCCTCGCCCGACCGCGCGTCGAGAAACTTGCGTTCGCGTCGCAGGGCTTCGGCGAGAGCCTCGCCGTCGGAGAACCGACGATCCGGATCCTTGGCCAGCAGCTTCTGAACGATGAACTGCAGGCCCTTGGGACATTGTGGCGCGAACTCGCTCAAGGGCCTGGGATCCTCCCGGGTTATCTGCAGCGCGAGGCTGGCCGGGCTCGCCCCGCCGAACGCCTTTCTCCCGCAGATCAGTTCGTAGAGGACGACGCCGGCCGAAAACAGGTCCGAACGGCCGTCGATCGGGCGACCGTAGGCCTGTTCGGGGCTCATGTACCTGGGCGTACCGATCACCTGGCCGATCTGAGTCTTCAACCCCTCGTCACCGTCGGGACCCTCGGCTTCGTTCATTCTGGCGATGCCGAAATCGAGGATCTTGACCGACCTGCCATCGGGCGCGAGCATGATGTTGGACGGCTTTATGTCGCGGTGGACGACGCCGAGCTGGTGGGCGTAGCGAAGCGCCTCGGCCAGTTGCAGTCCAATATCGACGACCACCGACGGGGCCAGCATCGCGCCGGGACCGAGCACGGCGTCCAGCGCCGAACCCGGGAGAAGCTCCATGGCGATATAGGCATGGCCATCGACGTCGCCGACGTCGTAGATCGTCACGATATTGGGGTGCGACAGCGCGCCGGCGGCCTTTGCTTCCCTCAGGAACCGCGCGGTGTATTGTTGGCTGCGCCGATACTCGGGCTTGAGCACCTTGATGGCGAGGATCCGGCCGATACTCGGGTCGTGGGCGCGATAGACATTCGCCATCGCCCCTTGACCAATGCGGGCCTGTATCTCGTAGCGTCCCAGATGCGGCAAGCGAGTCACTCTCCGGACGCTCGAATCGGCGTTTCCGGAACGCAGTATTGGGCCAAATTGATAAACGAAGGGTGCTTATGGCCGGCCTTGCAGCGCCATCTGGAGGCGCCGCGCCCGGCCCAGTTCGGCTTCGATCGCCGCGTTCGAGGGATCGAGGGTCTGGGCGCGGCGGAACAGGTTCACGGCGAGGTTTATCCGTCCGCCGTTCATCGCGTCCAGGCCCTGGGCGCGCAGGTGCGTCGCCGCCGCCGGATCGCGCGGGACCTCCGCCGGATCGCGCGGGACCGCCGCCGCGGGGGCCGGCGCGCGGACCGTCGCCACGGCCACCGATGCACGGATCGGCGCCTGACGGACGCGCGCGGCGACCGGCGTGGCGCGCGGTCGCCGGGGAATCAGGATCGTCCGGCCGACCAGGGAGTTCCTCGGCACGCCGACGCCGTTGTACCGCGCCAGCGCATAGAACAGGCGCGGATTGCCCAGATACAGCCCGGCCAGCGAGGCGAGCGTCTCCTGAGGCTTGACCACATGCGGAAAGCTTCGGTCGCCGAGCAGGAGTCTGGGATCGGTGTCGATCTCGTCGAGGAGGGTCTGGGCGCTCCGGCTTTCCGGCTGCGCCGTGATCACCGCCATCAGCTCGGCGCGCGCTGCGCGCGCATCGCCGTTCTCCAGAAACTCGACAGCCCTGGCTTCGCGCTGCGCCGGCTTGAGAGCCGGGGTGGGGGCGATCGGCGCCATCGACGCCGTCGAGTGGACCAGCCGGAGCTTGGGAGCGGTCGCGCAGGCGGCGAGCAGGAGCGCGAGGCTCGTCGCCATCACCCCGTGGCGGATCGAAATATTGTTCATGCCGCGGCGACCTCCCGATAGAGCTTGGCCTGTTCGCGGCGAGCTGGCGAACACGACATCGCCAACCATTCGGGGTCGGCCACCGTCCGCTCGAACTCCGCCGCTGGCAGGGGGCGAGCGAAGAAATATCCCTGGAACATCGCGCAACCCAGCCGCCGCACCGTCTCGACCTCCGCCAACGTCTCCGCGCCCTCGGCCAGGATGGTCATTCCCAGACCCCGCGCCAGCTCAACCAGGGACCCGCAGATGGCCTGGTTGTCGCTATCGACATCGACGCCGGTGACGAACTCGCGGTCGATCTTCAGCTTGCTGAATGGCAGGCGCTTCAACTTGCTGAGGCTGGAATGCCCCGTACCGAAGTCGTCGATGGCGACGCTCACTCCCAGGCCGCGAAGGTCGGTCAGCAGATCGCGGGTTCGATTTTCGTCTTCCAGCGCGGCGGTTTCGGTGAGTTCGATCTCGAGCTGCGCGGCCTCCAGCGCGTGGCGCTTCAGGGTGCGTTCGATGATCGCCGGCAAGCGGCCGTCGCGGAGCTGGCGGCCGGAGACATTGACCGCCATCTTCATGCCGCGCAGTCCCAGATCGTTGAGCATCCGGACTTCCCGGCACGCCGCGTTGAGCACCCACAGCCCGACCTCGTCCATCATGCTGGAATCTTCCAGCACCGAAATGAAGGCCCCCGGAGGCATCATCCCGATCTCGGGCCGCCGCCAGCGCAGCAGGGCCTCGGCCCCGACCACGCGACCGGCGTCGAGATCGACCACCGGCTGAAAGTGCAGGAGGAACTGATCGCCGACGATCGCATGGTGGAGATCCTGTTCGAGTGTGAACCGCTTGCGCGCCTCGGCCGCCGATCGGTGGGACGCGAAGCTGAGTTCGGGCGAATCGCCCCGGCGCGTCAGCTGCAGGGCAGCCACGGCGCTGGCCAGCAGGGCCGGCGCGGTGGCCCCGTCACGCGGCCAGATCGCCGCCGCCAGCTCGACTTCCGGATTGACCTCGACTTCGTCGCTTCGAAGTTCCTGGGCGAGAATATAGCCGACGGCGTGCATCTCCGAAGCCACCGCCTTGGCGTCGATGGTGTCGCCGAACCAGACCGCGAAACAGTCCCGGTCGATGTGCGCCAGATGACGGCTGGGGCTGACAAGCCGCCCGAGCCGGCCGGCGAAGGCCGCCAGGGCCCGGTCGGCCGCGGTCTGATCGAACGCGGCCAGGCGATCGTGGTCGCTGAACCGGATCACGCCGACGATCGCGCCTTCCGGCCGCGCCTCGAGGACCCCGGCCAGCCATTCCAGAAACGCCTCCCTGGCCGGCAGGCCGGTGACCGGATGGCGATCGGCGCGCTCGCCGGCCTCCGGCGGCGCGACCGCGCGGCCGGATCCAGCCGCGCGAGCGGCGCGTCGTTCCCGGGGCGGACGCACCGAGGCCCCTCCGCCGGCTGTCCCGGCGTCGGCGCCGGCCGGCTTGAACAGATGGTTGATCGCCACGATGGCGATGACCGGGGCGCCGAGAGCCAGGCAGAACAGCAATCCTCCCATCCAGTCGCCGCCGGGCGGCCCGGCGGCGATCAGCGCCAACACCATGGCCAGCGGACCGGCGGCGGCAAACGCCGCCAACCCCAGGACCATCGCCCGATTGGGTCGCGAGGAAACGGCGGTGAGCATCGAATGGGGCAAGGTTTGGGATGCGCGATGGGCTGAGCGGGACCGGACCAGGATCTCCCTTATGCCGTCGCGCCGCCTGCCAAGCGGTGAACGAACATGGCTAACGATTGGTGACCGCGGGACTGGCCGCCGCTTCCCCATCCCTTCGCCCGTCGGCTGAATTGCGATGCCGGCATTGTTTTCGGAGCGCGGGGGGGGGGTAGCGCCGTCCCCCGAAAGGGATGAGACGAATCGTGACCGATTTATCCTGGCCGCCGAAGACTTCAGGTTATGTGCTTGGGGCTCGGCGGATCGCTGGCCGGGAAGCTTTCCTCCACGCTCTCGTCGATCAGCGCTTCCTGCCGGTCCTCGGCGTGCTTCTCACGCTCGGCGAGGTGGTCGTGCAGCTTATCCTCGGCCAGCGGCCGGGCGTCGCGGGCTTGCGGACCTTCGCCCTTGTCGAACGCCGCCTCGACCTCCTCCCTGTCGATGCGCGCCGAAGGCTCGCCCGCCTGCCCCAGGTTTTGTTCCTCGGTGCCGTCTCCCATCATCCCGGGATGACGTTCGCGTCTGTCGGTGTCGGCCATGGCGGTTCCTTCCTTGCGTGCCTCGTAAGCCCGGCGACGCCGGGGCGTTCCCCGACACCCCCGACCGATGTCCGTCGGGGATTTCCTTGGCGGCTCTCAGGCGTGCTGGTCCCGCCGCTGACCGCCCAGTGCGGCGGCGGCGCAGGCGATCAGAGCGCCGATGAGCATCGCCAGGGCGGTGAACAGGGAGGTGGCCGAGGCCGCCTTGCGCGCCTTGTCGGCGGCGTCGCGCTCGGCGGCGAGCGTGGTATCGACCCGGCGTTGCGCGTCGGCGGGCGCGAGGCCCGTGCGCGCCGCCACCAGGCCGGCGAGATAGGCGCGGTCGTCCGGCGGCGGGGCCGGCGCGGCCACGTCCTTGGTCAGGATGCGTCCCGCCTCCGCCCGAACCGCCGGGGCCGAGGCGCTGTCATCGGGACGGCTGGATCGGAACAGGCCATCGGCGTCATAGGCGTAGGGACCGGAGGCTCCGTTCGTGTTCGCCGCGCGCGTGCCCAGGCCGACGGCCAGGGACGCGGCGCCGGCCACCAGCAGCGCGACCATGACGGTCGCCACCGCCCAGGTGAGAAAGCCGTGGGCCGTGTCGCGGAAAAACACCTCGTGGTCGTGAAGCGCGGCCCACCGGGTCCGCAGACGGCCGGTCAGATAGCCACCGACCCCGGACGCCACCCATTGCACGATGATCAGCCAGATGCCGGTCACGATCGTGAACGTCGCCACCGCGGACCCCGCGCCCATCCCCGGCGAGCCCTTGGCGAATCCCAGTCCCGAGCCCAGCGCCAGCAGGATCAGGCTTGTCGCCGCCGCCACGAAGGCGCCGGCGATCACCGCCGCCCAGGAAACCGCCGAAGGCGCCCTCTCGGCGCCCGGCGACAGGGGCGTGACGGTGACGATCTCAAGTGTGTCGGAGGCCATGTCCGGGGTCCTGTCTGCTGGTGAGAGGTCAGTGCCAGAACAGGGCGAGCAAGATGATGATGGGAATCGGAACCCCCAGGATCAGCAGTAGAATTGAACGTCCCATGCCCTCTTTCCTCCCGGTCTCGAAACTTAGCCCTGAACGCGAAAGCGGCGCTTGGGGTTCCCCTTGGCGACCGGCTCGTTTCAAGTTCGCCGCGACACCGATCGCGGGGACCCCGGCGTTGGTCCCGATCCGCCCAACTTCGGCGATCCGGCCAGCCCGCCTCCAGGCGTCACGGCCTCGCTAAGAAGGGGCCGCTTGATCGTGCAACCGTCCGCGACTTCGCGCGCTGGCAGAGGGACGGTTGCGCGAAGACTGCTTCGGAGACCGTGGGGCATGTCATCGGGAAAATCGGGGAGTCGCGACAACCCGGCGGCGCCCGGCGCTCGCCACGCCATGACCGACCCATCGTGGTCGCGATGACCATCGAGGACGCGCTCACCGCGGAACACCCCTTCCACCCCCTCCCCCTACGGTGGAGAAGCTATTACGCCAGCGATTCTGAGATTTGTGAATCCCGTAGTCTTAATATTACTGGGTCATAGCCGGAGCGCGGGCTTCCAGCCCGCTCCTTTTTCTTTCGTTGACCCGGAATCTCTCAATGAGAAGTCCAAAGAGATACCCTTCCGATCAGCGCAGAGCGGGCTGGAAGCCCGCGCTACGGTTATGACGCAGTAGCAGTAGCTCGGCGGGGAGAGGGGGATCGCGCCGGGCCTCGTCGGCGATCCCAAGGATCAACATCAGCGCGGACTGGCATGACGCCGCGCGCCCACCGGCCGGGCCAGCCACGGCGAGGGATCGCGGGCGCACAGATCATTGCGCATCGCCGTCGCCGCCACCCCTGCCTCCCCCATCGCGTGGCTGATCTGATCGAGGCCCATGACCACGTCGCCGGCCGCGTAGAATCCGGGAACCGACGAGCGCTGGTGAGCATCGACCCCGACGCAGCCGTCCGACGTCACCTTCGCGCCGACCGACCGCGCCAGATCCGATTGCACGCGCGTGCCCATGGCCGGATAGACCGCTTCGAACACCCGCCGCTCGCCGGCCAGGGCGAAGCCGAGGCCCATCGATTCCAGCCGAAATCGCGTCAGCGGCCCGTCCACCAGCTCGACGCCGGCCAGCGCCAGCCGGGTCCTTTGCGACTGCGTCAGATCGTGCCGTCCCTCGGGCGCGATGAGCGTGAGATCGGCGGTGTAGGTCCGCAGGAACAGCGCCTCATGCTCCCCTCGCTTGCCCGTGCCGATCACCGCGACGGCCTGATCGATGACCTCCGTTCCGTCGCACACCGGGCAAAAGCGAAGCCGGCCGGCCGCCACGGCGGCGCGGGCCAGACGCTCGGACATCTTCGGGCGGTGGTTGGTGACGCCGGTGGCCAGCAGAACGGTGCGCGCCCAAATCCGGCGTTGGTCGGCGCGCGCTTCGAAGCCGTCACCCGAAACCGCCAGATGCTCGACCCGACCTGGCTCGATGGCCGCGCCGTACCTGACCGCTTGCCGGCGCATCCGGAGGATCAGGGCGCGGCCGGAGATGCCCGCCGGAAAGCCGGCGTGGTTGCGGGTGCGCGGGATCATGGCCGCGCGGCCGCCTCCCGCGTCCAGCAGCAGGACCGTCAGGCGAAAGCGGGCGGCATAGATGGCGGCGGTGAGCCCCGCCGGGCCGCCGCCGACGATGAGGCAGTCCACCTTCGGCGTCACTTCCGACCTCCATGGGTGTTCCGGGTTGACGACGTTGACCGCAACACGCGGCCACGCCTCGCGTTCCGGAGTTCTTGACGGAAGGAACCATCCGCAGCTCCGGGTGGCGGCTCCAGGAACGCATCGACTTGAGAGGCATTTCCGATGGGTCCGCGATGGGATCGCGGCGTTCCTCAAGAGGTCCGAATGCTAAGGCGGATCGCGATCGCCATTCCGGCCCGCAACGAAGCCGAGCGGATCGGAGCGTGCCTCCGGCGGCTGGGCGAGCAGCCGGCCGACGCCCGCATCGCCGGCCTTCGGGTCGTGATCCTGGCCAACAACTGCGATGACCAGACCGTCGGGCGCGCCCGCGCCTTCGGTGCGGATTTGGACGGACGATTGGAGGTGAGATCCGTGGCCCTCGCCGCCGACCGCGCCCACGCCGGATGGGCGCGGCGCCTCGCGCTCGACGCCGCGGCCAAGCACCTGCGCGACAACGGCGATGTGCTGATGTCGACCGACGCCGACACCGTGGTCGCGCGCGATTGGATCTCCAGGACCCTGGATCACCTCGACGACGGCTGGGCCGCCGTCGCCGGCCTCGCCCGGCTCGACCCGCGCGAGACCAGGGCGCTGGCACCGGCCCATCGCCTGCGCCTCGCCCGGATTCGCCGCTACGACAGCGCCCTGAACTATCTCAAGGCGCTGCGCGACCCGGGCGAGCCGTGGCCTCGGCACTTCTATGAGGGCGGCGCCAGCATTGCCCTCACCCTGGGGGCCTATCGCGCCATCGGCGGGGCGCCGACGCCGGAAGTCGGCGAGGACAAGGCTCTGTTCGAGGCCTTGCGGGCGATCGGCGGCCGGGTTCGGCACGCCCTCGATGTTCGGGTGACCACCTCCGCGCGGCTGCGGGGCCGGGCGCCGGGCGGGGCTTCCGACACCCTGGCGCGATGGGGCCGTCAGGGGGAAGGCGAGGCGGTCGCGGGGATCGCCACTCTGTCGGCGTCGCTGGGAATGACCAGTGCGGGCCCGGCGGCCTTGACCTTCGCCGATCTTCCCGCCCAGACCGCCGCCGCCCGACGGCTCGTCGAACTCGCCCGGGGCCGCGCCAGGGTTTCCGAGGAGGCTAGCTGAAGGCCTCGATTCGCCGCCACAGATCGAGGCGATACTCGCGGCGGCGTTCGGCCTTCTCCACGCGCGCGACTCCCTTCAGCCCGGCCCACAACGCTTCGACGGCGGCGTCGGCCGAGCGGGGGTAGTCCGTCTGGCCCAGCCAGTGGACCAGCAGCAGCCGCCCCGCCGGGGCCAGCGCCCGCGAGATCGCGCGGGCCACGGCCGTCAGATCGGCCTCGTCCCAATAATAGACGACCTCCGAAAGGATGATCAGGTCGTACGTCCCTTCCAGTCCGTCGGCCACGCTTCGCGCCTGGCGGAACTCGACGTTAGCCAGGTCGGCGCACCGCCGCCTCGCCTCGGTCAGGGCCGTCGCCGACAGGTCCGTGGCGACCAGGCGGTCGCAGACGGTCGCCAGGTCACGGGTGAAGACGCCGATCGAACACCCCATCTCCAGAGCCCGACGAACCGGTCCTTCGCCGAGACTGGCCAGGGTATCGGCATACTTGGCTCTCTCGTAGTCGCTGGTCTCGAAGTCCCAGGGATCGCGGCTTCCCCGATAAAGGGCTTCGAAATAGTCCGCTCCCAGCGATCGCGATCGTCTCACGCCGCCTCCAGGAAGACTTCCACCGGCCGCCTGGTCAGGGCCGCCAGTTCGGGGGGAATGCGGAAGGCCGCGGGGGCGTCGGCGATCAGGCCGGTGGTCTGGGTTCGGTGGCAGGCCAGCGCCCGCCGCCGGACCGCGACCGTCGAGGCGCATTCCAGAGACCACAGCGGGACGCTCTCGTCCGCGAGGCCTTCCTCGTTCCATCCCCAGACCAGATATTCCATGCGGATGACCACCGACGGCAGGCGCGGCGCCAGCGCGGCGGCAACCCGCGCGGCGGCCAGATGGTCGCAATGGGCTTCGCCGCGCCACGTCGCCCATAGGCTTCGGGGATCGAACGACGACGCCCAACGGCCGAGGCCCGACACGCCTTCCTCGAAACCAGGATCCTCCGGCCCGAACGGCGCGGCGTCCGGCCAGTCCATGAACAGGGCGTCGCCGGAGGGAACGCCGAGCACCGCCAAGGCCGCGATCGCCTCGCGCCGCCGGGTTCGCGCCAGGCGACCGGCGGGCCAGGCGCGGGAGCCCGGATGCGAAGCGGCGCCGTTGGTGAGGAAGGCGACGCGCGGTCGCAGGCCCAGGGCGCAGGCGCTGGCAATCAGGCCGCCGCATCCCAGAGTCTCGTCATCCTGGTGCGGAGCGAGGATGAGCATCGGCGAGAGCGCGCGCAGTGAGCGGATGTCGAGAGGACGCGCCCGGCGGCTCATGTCGAGCCACGCCCGATGGCCGACGGCGATCACCACAATCGATCGCCCCGCCAGCAATCGCGCTCGATGAAGCCGGCGGCGGCGCGGTCGAGCGCCTGGTCGGGAGACGGCTGGCGCAGATAGAGGGCCAGGTCGCGGCAGGCCTGGTCGATGGGATGGTCGTCGAAGAAGGCGCCGGTGCCTACCGCGCGCGCCGCCGCCTCGATGGCGGCGAGTCCCGCCCGCTCGACGACGCCCCGGGTCATCAGCACGAAGGCGACCTCGTCGGGGCCGGCGTTGGGACTCTCGGCGCGGACGGCGGCCTCGCGCACCCACATCATCGCCGAGCGCGCCTCGGCCAGGGCGACGGCGAAGCGGGCGCGCTGGGTCGCGTCCTTGCCGGTCGCGGAGGCGGCCAGATGGTCCCGGATGAGGCCGACGATCCGCTCCACGCCGCCCAACTGGACGGCGGCGAACCGCCAGGCGCCGGCCGAGAACCGGGGCTCGCGCTCGTAGTCACCGGGCGCGCCCAGGCGTTGCGGCTCGCCGGCCGGCAGGCCGCCCAGCTCGTAGGTCCCGCTCACCGTGGCCTTCATGCCCCGCACTCTCCACGAGGATGGGTCGGCGCGAGCCGCGTCGCTGGCATCGGCGATGACCATCTGGCGCGGCCCTTCCCCGTCGGCGGCGGTGATCACCGCCAGGTCGATGAAGCCGGCCCCGGTGGCGAAGCACTTGCGGCCGCGCAGCACCCCCGCCGCCGCCGCCGTCCGATCGATGGCGACGCCGGGCGGCCGCTCGGTGTTCCACACCCCGTGGACCCGCCCCACCGCCAGCGCCTGGGCGAGCGCCGCCCGCTGATCTTTGTCGCCGTACCAGGCGATCAGCCGCGCGCTGTTGACGTGCCCCTCGAAGATTCGGCCGAGACTGAGGTTGGCCCGGCCCACCAGCCTCAGCGCCTCCATCAGTTGGACCGCGCTCGCCCGGCCCGCCCCGAACGCCTTAAGGGCGCCGAGATCCCGGAGCAGGGCCACGTCTTCGATCGGGAAGGCGCCGCGGGCGTCCAGATCCGGGACCCGCGCCTGGATCGCCGGAATCGCCTCGCGAAGCCGCGCGATCACCGTCTCGACGTCGGCGACCGGAGGGGTGTGAGTCATGCGAAGGACTGTCGCGGGCACGTTGGTGCTCCCTTGCGATCGCGAGTGGCCTCGCCGCTCCCAAACGCCCCGGAAGCCGGGACGATCCCGGCCGGAACGGATGACCTTCGACTTGGGTTTCGAAACCGAGGCGCGGAAGCTCCGGGGCGAGAAAGGTCAGGGATCAATGGCGCGGCGGCTGAAGGTTTTCACCTGGTCCGACGGCTTCCACGTCTACACCTTGGCGAGCCCATCGCGCGCCGGTGCGTTGAGAACCTGGGGCTTGGCCCGCGACCTGTTCAAGTCTGGCGAAGCCCGGGAGATCACCACCGGAAGGGACTACGGGGCGGCGCTTTCCAGGCCTGGGGAGACGATCAAGCGGGCGGCGACCGTCGATCTGGAAAAGGCCGCCGCCAAGGGCCGAAGGCCCACCGCCCCGCGCGGACCCTCGAAGGCCCGGATGGCGCGGATGGCGAAGTTGGAGCGTGAACTGGCCTTGCTGGACAGCGCGCATGCTGCCGAGATCGACGGGATCGAACGCCGAAGGGCCGAACTGGCCACCGAGGCGGCCGAGCGGGTCGCGATATTCAAGGCGGCCCGCAAAGCTTTGGAGAAACGCTTGGCGGCGGCCAAGGCGGGGCCGAGGCCCTGAGTCGTCCGGCCGGGAACCGGGCGCGGACGTTTCCATTCAACCAGGACGCTCGCCGGAGAAACGACATGCTGGAAAAGACGCCATCCGCCCTCGGCCACGCCCTGCGCGCCGGCCTCGACGAAACTATCTGGGCCGACGAGGCCATCGCCACGCCGGAATCCTCGTCGTCAGCAGGGCGGACTTCGACGACGGCGACTCGATCCCGAGCCGCTTTACCGAGGATGGCGACAGGACCTCGCCATCGGTCGCCTGGAACGGCGCCCCAGCCGGCTGCGCGGGGATCGTCGTGGTGGTCAAGGACGCCGACAGCCCCGATCCCCGCATCGATCGTCCATCTGCTGGCTTCGGTGGCCGGGGCAGCGGAGATAGAGCGCGGTCCCGTTGGGGAGGCGCCCATCGCCTTGCGTTAAATAGCACTAAGTGCTATTCGCCTTTGCGATGACCGATGCTGAGGAAACCGCGCGGACCTTCAAGACCGCCTGGTTCGCCAAGGCGGCGCGCAAGGCGCTGATTGACGACGCGGAACTTTGCCGGGCCATCGCGGAAGTGCGGAAAGGTCAAGCCGACGACCTCGGCGGGGGTGTGTTCAAGAAGCGCCTAGATAAGAATAGGAGCCGGAGTATCATCCTCGCCAAGGGCCGCGCGCATTGGGTTTACGAATATCTGTTCTCAAAGAAAGACCGGAACAACATCGACGACAAGGAACTGGCGGCCTTTCGCAAGCTCGCCCGGACCTATGAGGCGTTGGACGTTCAGCAGCTAGATCGACTCCTGAGAGATGGAGACTTTACGGAGATTTGCCATGAGCGTTAAGCGTAAGTTCAACAGCGATGCCTTTGAGGCCATCCATTCGTCTGCCTCGGCACTGTTCAAAGTAGGTGCGATCGACAAGGCGACTATGCGCGATTTCGATGAAACCTGCCTGGCCGTCACGCCGACCATCGCGCCGGCGGCGATCAAGCAGCTCCGCGAAAGCAACAAGGTCAGTCAGCCCGTGTTCGCCCGCTACCTCAACACCAGCGAAAGCACGATTGAGAAGTGGGAGACCGGGGCCAAAAAGCCGAGCGGCGCCGCCCTGAAGTTGCTGGCCATCGTCCAGAAGCACGGGCTCCAAATTCTAGCTTAGCCCCTGTCGTCCTGTATACGAGTATACAAGCTCCGCGCCGATCCGGATCATATAGAGCTTCTTTACGCCCCAGTCTCCGAGATGTGTGAATGCCGTAGCTCCCCACGGGAGAAGTGTCCTCGAGCCAACCCGCGCACAGGGCTTCGGGCACGAAAGCGAGATGTGTGAATATCGTAGCGTTCTTCACAGGGGAGAGGGCCAGGTGACGCAGTAGGACAATCCGGTAGCCCCCAAGAAAGGGAGCAGAGTGTCTCTCTCGGTCTTAGGCTGGGACGCCGCGCTCCGGCACGATCCGAGCGTGCGTTCAGGAACCGGCGGAGGCGACCGCGTTCGGGAGCCGGATCTCGAAGGTCGCGCCGGGGTGGTGGCGGATGGTCAGCTCGCCGCCCGCCTGTTTGACCAGGGAGCGCAGAAGGGTGGCTCCGAGGCCCCCGGTCTTGCTTTCGAAATCCTCCGGCAGCCCTTGTCCGCCATCGCCGACGCAGAGCAGGGCGTGATCATCCTCGGCTTGAAAGCGGACCGAGATCTCTCCTTGGTTCGGCGGGGGATAGGCGTACTTCACCGCGTTGGTGACCAGCTCGTTGACCGCCATTCCCAGCGGGATCGCCCGATCGACGGCCATTGGCGCCGGACGCGCTTCGACCGTGATCCGGATGCGGTCATCGGGAAGCAGCGAGCTGGCGAGACGCGCGCACAGGCTTTCCAGATAGTCGCCGAAGTCGATCTCCCCGGAGAGATGTCGGTTGGACAGGCTCTCGTGGACCTCGGCAATCGACTGAACGCGATCCACCGCCTTGTTCAATTCCGCGCGGAGCGCCGGGTCGCCGCGGCGCGCCTGGGCGCCCAGCATGGCGGAGACGATGCCGAGGTTGTTCTTCACCCGGTGATTGAGTTCGTCGAGCATCCCCGCCTGCCTGGTCTGCGCGGCCTTGCGCTCGGTGATGTCGAAGAACAGTTGCGCCATCCGGCTGGAGGTCACGCGGCTGACGTGGACCTCGTGCCAGAGCCCCGTCGGTGGATTGTGGAATTCGAACACCGCCGGCGATCCGGTCTTCAGGACCCGATCGCACACCGCCAGCCACGCCGTCTGGTCGCCGGGCGAGTCGCTCAGCCGTCCGCCGATCGCCTCCGGCCCGACCCCCAGCATCCGCTGCAGGGCGGGATTGATTTCGAGGACCACATAGTCCTTGAGACGGCCCTCTTCATGGAGCGTCGCTTCGCACAGCGCGAAGCCCTCCGACATGGTGCGGAAGAGGGCGTCATAGTAGAGGTTGCGCTCGCCGAGCGCGCCCTCGCTCCGACCTAGCCGCTCCACCAGCGTGCCCACATGGCCGGCCACCGCGACGATCGCCGCGGCGACGGCGGTGTTCAGGGAAAGGTTGACCAGGCTCACCCACAGCGGCCGGGGGTTGGCCGGCATGGGTTCGACGAACAGGAACCAGGCCAGCGCGGCCGCCATCGCCGTCGCCGCCGCGCCGGCCCTCCAGCCGCCCAGCAGCGTAGCCAGCAGAATGGCCGGAAAATACAGGCTGAACGGCGCTATCCCCGGGGCCGACCAGCCCCAGACCCAGGCGGACGAAGGTGGCGACCGCGATCAGGCCGACGGCGATCGCCAGCTGTTCCGGCGCCCGGCTGGCGCGGCCAAACGGCAGCCGCGACCGCGGACCCGACGGCGCCGAGATGTTTCCGGCGACAGGCCGGTGGCGATCGGCGCCGTGAGACGCCCCGTCCTCTTCACCCCAAGCCGCCGCCATATCGCCCCCGATGGATATCGCGAAATTGGTCCCTTGAGATTGCGCTCTATCAAGCCGATTGTCTCTGGAAATAGCGAACAGGCGTAACCGGCGCCGGGATCCATTTGCCCTTCCACGAAGTCGGTCGATCACGTCGCCCCGTATGCCAGCGCTCGCCTAGGGCTGGCCGCTGCCGCCGGATGAACCGTAGATCTGGCCGGTGGCGTAGCTGGCGTCGCCGGCGGCGAGCTGGACGTAGATCGAGCCCAGTTCGGCCGGCTCGCCGGGCCGTCCCAGCGGGGTCTGGCCGCCGAACTTAACCAGCTTGTCCTGCGTCGCTCCGCCGCTCACCTGCAGCGCCGTCCAGATCGGCCCCGGCGCCACGCCGTTGACCCTGATGCCCTTGGGACCGAGCTGCTTGGCCAGCGACTTCACATAGTTCATCGTCGCCGCCTTGGTCTGGGCGTAGTCGTAGAGATCGGGCGAGGGATCGTAGGCCTGCTCGGAGGCCGTGCCGATGATCGCCGAGCCGGCTTTGAGATGCGGCAGCGCGGCCCTGATGATCCAGAACGGAGCGTAGATGTTGGTCTTCATCGTCCAGTCGAACTCTTCGGTGGAGATGTCGAGGATCGAGGCGTGGGTCTGCTGGCGTCCGGCATTGCTGACCACGATGTCCAGGCCCCCCAGGCCATGCACGGCGTCGGCCACCAGCGCCTTGCAGAACGCCTCTTCGCGGATGTCGCCCGGCAAGGCGAGGCCGATCCGGCCCTCGGCCCTGATCAGCGCGATCACCTCGCGGGCGTCGGGCTCCTCGGCCGGCAGATAGTTGATCGCCACGTCCGCGCCCTCGCGGGCGAAGGCGATCGCGGCCGCCCGGCCCATGCCGGAATCGCCGCCGGTGATCAGCGCCTTGCGTCCCGCCAGCCGCCCGGAGCCGCGATAGCTGGTCTCGCCGTGGTCGGGCCGGGGGTCCATCTTGCTAGCCAGACCCGGCCAGGGCTGCGACTGGCGCTTGAACGGCGGCCGGGCGTATTTGGTGGTCGGATCCTCGATCGGCGCCGGAGGCGGCGACATCGGCGCGCCCTGACCCGCCGCGGTCGTGCTCGCCGCCGCCACCATCAGTCCGATTCCCCCTCCGCCGACGATGTGGCGGCGCGAAACCGAATTCTCGTCGTTGTCCATCGAGCTCTCCATGGCGGGGCCGAGGGACGGAACGTCATCGAGCGGCTTTTGGTTTCTCGAGGCTCCGATGGAAGTTCCTCGGCGAAGGCGGAACCGATCCCGGACTTCCGCGCTGAGCGCCGCAGGCGAGGGGCACGGGATGGGCGCACCGAGGATCTTGTTTGCGCGGGTGTGCCTGGCCGCCCTCGCCTGCGCGCTCGCGCCGGTCGGGCGCGGCGCCCTGGCGCAGTCGGTCGAGGATCTCTGGCGCCTGTCGATCGACGAGCTTTCGAAGATCGACGTCTCGTCGGTGTCCAAGTCTTCCCAGGCCCTGAGCGACGCGCCGGCGGCGATCTATGTCATCACCCACGACGATATCATCCGCTCCGGGGCCACGCGCCTGCCCGATATCCTCCGCCTGGCGCCCAACCTCTTCGTCGCGCGGACCAGCGCCAGCAACTTCGTCATCACCGCGCGCGGATTCAGCGGCAACGCGCAAGCCCAGAACTTCTCGGACACAAGCTTCTCGTCCTGATCGACGGCAGGACCGTCTATTCGCCCCTGTTCTCGGGCGTGTATTGGGACATGCAGGACGTGCCCCCTGAGGACATCGACCGCATCGAGGTGATCAGCGGTCCGGGCGCAACCCTGTGGGGGGCCAACGCCGTCAACGGCGTCATCAACATCATCACCCGCAAGTCCTCCGACACCCAGGGCGGTGTGATCGACGTCGGGGCCGGCAATCTCGAACAGAGCGTGAGCTTGCAATTCGGCGGCAGAATTGCCCCGGATCTCACCTGGCGCATCTACGCCAAGACCTTCTCCGACAGCGATACGGTCACCGCCGCCGGCGCGCCGGCGCACGACAACTGGTCCAAGCCCCAGGGCGGTTTCCGCCTGGACTGGGACCCCGGATCCTCCGACACCGTCACCCTCCAGGGCGACACATACCGGGGGTACGAAGC
>Ga0075522_10000796_pt1 | contig 23355 bp, 18 predicted proteins | sample NGEPerA_FD_74796 | JGI IMG/M metagenome (GOLD analysis project Ga0075522, IMG submission 74796) | Arctic peat soil microbial communities from the Barrow Environmental Observatory site, Barrow, Alaska, USA - NGEE PermafrostL2-A | ecosystem: Environmental > Terrestrial > Soil > Wetlands > Peat ...
ATGTCTGATGGCGGTGAACCCGTCCACGGTAAAAGCCCTAGCGCCGCAACAGCCGATAGCGCCTCGGCACTAGGTGCAGCGGCCGCGCTAGACCTCGCAGCTGGCTGCTTAGCAGCGGTGGCGCGCGCACGCAGGCGCTTGCCCGGCGCCTCACCCGCCCAGGCTCCGGGATATACGTCGCGTACCGCGCCGAGCCATTCCTCCGCCTCTTCCAGGGATTCGAAATATCCCATGTGCAGGCGAAAACGCTCACGCCGGTCTTCCAGTCTGCGGCTGACAAAAAAGCTGAAACGTTTGAGCTCTGGGACATCGGGCTGCGTAAGAGCCATCGGCGTCGTCGATGAACACAGATTGATTACAAATAAATCGGGCTGTGCTGCAGCCGAGCTGCGAGCGGCGGCATCCTCACGACCTAAGTCCTCGGCTGCCATCTGTGGCTTCAACGTCATGTGTCTCCCCGGACCCCGATGCATCAAAGGCCACCGATTCATAGCCGCAGTTGCAATGCCGGGAGGGGTGACAAGCGCGCACGCCGTGCGACGTTGGCAGCCCCGCCGTCATAGGAACTCGTCCATTAGACCGGTGGCTTTGCGTCCCCGCCTTTCGACGGGTTTGCCCTACTCACTTCAGGTGCGCAGTGTCAAAGCGTCGCCGAAAAGAGTCAAGCACCTAACACAGTAGTTGACGTACGTATCACTTTCCGATCCATTTCATCAAACATAATGCGGCCCTTAGCTCGCCGCGCGCGCGACCCTCTCGTGAGTGAGACTCGTGCGCGCCTGCAAGAGTTCCGTGATCGCGGCGGCAGCGAGTGGTCGTGCGAGGTAGAATCCCTGCGCAGCATCGCAGCGCCGCTCGCGCAGGAATATCAACTGTTCGTTGGTCTCGATGCCCTCGGCTACCACGCGTTTGCCGAGCGCGTGGGCCATCACGATGATGGTTTCGACAAGCGTCGCTGATGCCGGATTTTGCGGGACCTCGTCAAGAAAAGTGCGATCGATCTTCACCGTATCGATCGGATACTGTCGCAGATAACTCAGCGACGAATAGCCGGTGCCGAAATCATCGAGCGCCAAATGCACGCCCAACTGCGCGAGCCGCGCAAGTGCTGCACCGGCCGTCGCGTCGGCGAGCACGCTCTCCGTAAGCTCAAGCTCGAGCAGCGATGCCGGCAGGTCATATTTGTCGAGCGCGCGGCGTACCAGCTTCGGAAATTCCGAATGCTTCAGTTGCTGTGCGGAGACGTTAAGCGCAAGGCGCGGCGGAGCAATATTCTGCTCGCGCCAGATCGCCAGCTGCGCGCAGGCTGCTTCCAGCACCCAGCCGCCGATATCGACAATGAGTCCGCTCTCCTCCGCCGCCGGCACGAACTCGCCAGGGTGGCGCATGCCATCGCGCGGTGTCTGCCAGCGCAGCAGCGCCTCAACACCAACCAGTTCGCCCTCGGCGATACCAAACTGCGGTTGATAGAAGAGCGAGAATTCACGGCCGCGCAGCGCATGCTGCAGGCCCGTGATCGTTGGCAGCGCAGGTTTATTGGTCATGTTCAGATCGAAGAACATCATGCGGCCGCGACCCAGATCCTTCGCGCGATACATCGCGGTATCGGCGTTGCGCATCAGATCTTCGATAGTGGTCGCATCTTCTGGGAACAAGGTGATGCCGATGCTCGCGCAAACGTAGCAATCGCGTCCGGCGATATTTACGGGCAGTTGCAGCGATTCAATGATTCGTGAGGCGACCGCGCAGGCCGCATCGGGATTGACTACGTTGCGCAGAATGACCGTGAACTCATCGCCGCCGAGGCGGGCTACGGTATCACCGTCTTTGATGCAAGAACGCAAACGCTGCGCGACGATGGTCAGCAGTTGGTCGCCGGCGGTATGGCCGACGGAATCATTGACGCGCTTGAAATGGTCAAGATCAATATAGAGAAGCGCACCGCGGCTCAAGCCTGCAACTGCATTGGCAAGTTCCTGTGCCAGGCGATCGCGGAACAGCAGCCGATTGGGCAACGCCGTCAATGGATCGTAGTGCGCCTGGCGGTACAGGCGTTCATCGCGTGCACTCATTGACAATGCCACCGCAAGGCGCTCGGCGAACTTGCCGCCGCAATGGGCAACGACGGGATCGGCGACCGGCACTTCGCGGTAACCTACCGCGAGAATCGCCTCAAGGCGCTGCGCCACGATGACCGGCCAGACCCAGAAAAACACGGCGCCCGTGTCAGCGAGCGGCTTTAGGAAGCTATGGCGCACGTCTTCGCAGCGTACGACAGTGAGTCCTTCAGTCTCACCCGCGAGCGTCTCCATCATGCCGTCATCGAGGGCGATCCGATTGACCGGCAAATCATTCAAGCCGCTCGCCAAGAGATAGACACGGCCGCGTCCCGGCGCATCCGCGTCGCGCAATGTGATGCCGACGCTTTGACAATGCGTGAGGGCCTGGACACGCGACATGATGGCGTCGAGAACGCGCTCGAGTTCGACGGATTGCAGCAGCAACTGGTCAATCTGCGCGAGAGTTTCAAGTGCTCGGAACTGTTCATCGAGGCTGACGACACTGCGATTGAAGGCTTCAACAAGTTGGCGCGGCTCTTCGGCCTCGGGCAGGGCGAGCACCCCGAACTCCCTGGCACGCAATGCTGCCAGCGCCGTCGTCAGCGTTTGCAGCGCCGGTACGTACGCGCGGGTGAGATAGGCGGCGGTGAGCGCTGCGCCCGTTACGGCGACTGCCAGTACCGCTGTTAGAGTGATCCAGGCGTGGCTCGCAGCCAGAAAGGCGAATAAAAGCACCGGCAGCACCGCGCAAACGCAGAGCGCAAAACCGATGCGCCGTTCCATACGGCCGTCTAGGGGCACTCCGCCCATGCAATGGCTTTTCCGCGCAACTGTAATACGGTGAATCTATTCGATTGGGCGCAGCGGCCCTGAGCATTGCGTCAACGATCAGAACATTGTGCCGCGCAAATGTTGCGCCAAAATGTGAAATGAATCACAGCGCGCGTTCAAGCCGTCCCTTTTGCGCCAATGTGAGTAGGGCCGTGTAGGTGTAGCGGGAGATCCCGCGGCGGCCAGCGCGCGCCGCGCCCAGCATCGCGAGCGCCACCGTCTGTGCGGGAATTCCGCGGTAGATAGTTCGCGATCCCCTGAGCAGCGGATTCACCGCTGGCATGAGCAAGCTCGCAGCAAGCTCAAGGGGGCGCATTTCACGGCGCCAGCCGAGAAGGAGGGCAGGCTCGAGAATATCTAACCCGGCGAACTTAAGGCCGCTGAGGGCTTGTTCCATTTCGCCCTTGGTGCGCAGATAGAAGTTCCTGGAGGTTGGACTCGCTCCTGCAGCGGAAACGACGATGAAGCGCTGTGCCTGTGCTGCCTTGGCTACTGCCGCGAAGTTCACTACATAGTCGAAATCGACGCGACGGAATGCTTCTTGGGAACCCGCCGCGCGAATAGTGGAACCGAGACAGCAAAATGCTGTGTGACAGCTTAAGCCCGCGAGCTGTGTCGCAAGCTCATCGAACTTCACGGTTCTGTTGGCAAGACGCCAATGCTCGCGAGCAAGCGGCCTGCGCGTTAGCGCAAAGATGCGAGTGAAGTCGTCCGCCTCAAGCAGGCCGTCGAGCAAGTAATTACCCACAAGGCCCGTAACACCGGCAAGCAGGGCAACTTTAGGTTCGATGGCGCTCATGAATCACGGCTGCTTAATCAGCAAGCCTGTAAGCCGACAAGTGCTCACGCCGAAGCGTTCGTTGCCCCGTAGCGCGGCGCTTCTCGGGCCGCCGCTCGTCTATCTTGGTACTTTGATGCTGAAGCCACCCACGGCGGGACACTCCGGACCGCCATAAACCAAATGGTGTTGGCCTAGATCGGCTCCGCGCAGCTAACACTGATCGACTGGATTTCCTCGCCCGGCGACACGGTGATGTCACGGCGAACCTCCCGGTAACCATCACGCGTGCCTACGACTGTGTACTTGCCGGGCTTCAATTCAATTACACGTCGTGAGAACGTCCCACGGAAACCAATGCTCGGTATTGCGATCTGTGTCGCATCGTCCGATATCACGGCGAGCTGCACGAGTTTGTCAAATTCGGGCAACAGAATCTGCAACCGCGCGATCTGCGAGCGAATCACAGGACCTGACGGATATTGCTCGCTCGCGGTTTCAATGAGTGCCCTGGCGCCACGAACCTCCTGAGGGTCGGCAAGTCGTTCTGGCCGATCAAGCAGCGTTTGTAGCCGCTGTGCAAGCAGCGCGCGCGCCGCGGTACGCACTTTGCCCTGCTGCGCGTATCCGAGCGTCGGATCAACACTCAATGCCGCTTCGTATTCATTCAGTGCCTCATCCCAGCGCTCTTGAGCTTCAAGCGAAGTAGCCCGCTGGCGCAGCCCGTCCAATCCACGCGAGCGCAGCGCCGTGATCACACGCGCCATGCCGTCGGCGGCGTCATGTCCATTGGGATAATACGAAAGTGCCTTTGCGTACGAGGCACGCGCTTCGGCTAGCTTGCCAGCGCTAAGAGCTGCGGCGCCGGCAACGACCGCCAACGTGTAACCATCGCCGGTGCTTGCGCTATGGTCGCGCGTCGGGGAGGTGCCGGCTGTCGCGCTCCCAACGTCAGACACGACGCCGCGATGCGCATCTTGTCCAGCGGGCACAGCATCCTTTTGCTGACCTTTGGCATCTGCGTCTGTCAGCACTGGTTGCGCGCCATCGCTGTCACGCAGGCGTTGCAAACCATCCTGTGCCTTGCGACTTGTCGGGTCGATGCGCAACGCGCTCTCAAATGACTGCTTCGCGACCTGCGCACGGCCAGTGGCGAGCGCCCGCTCACCCGCGGCAAGCAGCATCGCAACTTCATGCGGTGCGCGCTTCTGTACAGCGTTCAGCACATCCTGCGCCGCGGCGAGACGCTTTTCGGCAAAAGCCGGATTGCCCGCCTCAAAGGCACCTAGCGCCTCGGCAGACATGAGTTTGGCGGAACTGAATTCGCGTCCGCCCCAGGTATCGGCCCCGCGCGCTTCAAGGGCCGCCAACTGCTGATCAAACGTGGAGCGTGCCTGCATGAGCCGCGCGGCAACCTGAGAGTCCTCGCGGCCTGCCGGCACCGTCGACACAGACTGCTGCGGCTGAATGGATGGCGGGGCGGTATGCGAAATCATCTCCATGACATCGGGAGACTCATGCGGCAACGAATAAAAGACTGCGGCGACCAACGCCACAACGGCCGCCAGCACCGCCCAGGGCCAGCGACGCGCCTTTATTGGCTCGAGTTTCATCAAGCGCGACGCCGGAACCATGTTTGGAAACGTCCACGGCAAGGGTTCGCTTTGCATTTTGGGCGCAGGCCCAAGCGGCGGCACCACCTCAGTAGGTAGCGGAGTCTCTCGAGCCGATCGTTCGACCACGGGAGCGACCTGCGCAGGCGGCTGCGCTGCCGGTCGCTGCTCGACTGTGGATGCAGCCTTGGTCAGCGACGTTGGCGGTGCGGTCCTCTCAGCCGCAGGCGCTGCGCGCTTCGGCGCGGCAGGCTGCTTGAGCGCGCGCTCGATGGTGGGCGCCGCAATTTTTGCTGGCGGCGGCGCGCGGCGACGCTCAATCCTCGGCGCCGCACTCGCGGCCAGCGACGCCCCTGCAAGCTTCTCGCGAGGCCCGCGCTGTGGTTGCGGAGTGGAATCGAATTCGAAATGCAGCGTGTCGTTCAGTGTCGCGTCAATCTCATCGATCACCGCGCGCATCGACTGCGGTCGCCGGCGCGGATCCTTGTCCAGCATCCGCATCACAATCGCGACGAGCTGCGGCGGAGTTGGCTGCACGGGACGCAATTCATCGACAGGTTCTTCGAGCGCACGTTGAACGTCGAAATGCGGGTAGTACGGGGGCTGACCGGCTAGAAGTTCGTAAGCAAGCGCTCCCAATCCGTAGATATCATCGGATATGGCAGGGTCCTCACCGCGCAGCTGCTCTGGGCTTGCTGAAAACGGCGACAGCCCCGAGCGTGGCCGCTCGCGCGTCGCGTTGAGTCCGGCCCCCGCGATACCAAAATCGGCGAGCAGCGCGTGATTGCCGGCGTCAAATAACACATTGCCAGGTTTCAGGTCGCGGTGAATGACCCCCTGCTCATGCGCATACTCAAGCGCAGCGGCAATGTCCAGCAACACCGGTATGATTTGCAGGTAACTGCCGCCGCGCAGACGACGTAGATCGCCACCTGGCGCGAGTTCCATCGGCAACACGGCGTTGTTGGCATCGCGCTGCGGCGTATAAACTTTGAGTATCGAGGCGTGATCGAGTAGGCCCGCGACCTCATGCTCATGCTCAAGATCAATCCAGGCGGTTTCGCTGCGAGCAAGAGCCGGGCTTAGAATCTTCAGTGCGACTTCAATGCCGAGAGTTGCATCCTGGGCGCGCCAGACTTCACCGTAACCGCCCGCGCCGAGCTTCTCGAGCAAGGTGTAGCGGCCAAGCAATCGGCGATCGTCAGAACTCGTGCGCACAGCATCCATTGCCGCATAATATCGCACGTGCCACCGCTGCGAAGCGTCCGATTTTGGTGCCGCCGGTACCTGGAATCAGAACCCAAGATTAAGTTGTGGATCGGGCGCCCGCGGCACCCGAAACTGCGTCGTATCAAGAGCCTGGCTGCGGGCCGTGTTCAGGGCGAGTCTGCGGCAGGCAACCTCGAAGCGACGCCGCACGAGCTCGGCAAACGCCCCCCTGCCCACCATGCGCGAACCGAAAGCCGGATCATTGTCCCGGCCGCCGCGAATGTCTCTTACAAGCGACATGACATGCGCCGCGCGCATTGGGTAGTGGCATTGCAGCCACTCGCGAAACAAGTCCTTCACTTCATGCGGCAACCGCAGCATTACATAAGCGGCGCGGCCAGCGCCCGCAGCAGCGACCGCCTCGAGGATATGTTCAATCTCGTGGTCGTTGACCGCGGGGATCACCGGCGCCACCAAAGCGCCAACTGGAACGCCTGCGGTGCGCAAACTGCGGATGGCGCGCAGCCGCGCCGATCCTGCAGGCGCTCGCGGCTCAAGGATGCGTTTCAAATCTGAATCGAGGGTCGTGACACTGACGTGCACTGAGGCAAGACTGTCGCGTGCCATGGCCGCCAGAATGTCGATGTCACGCTCGATCAAATTAGCCTTCGTCACGATCGTGACTGGGTGTCGAAACTCCCTCAGTACTTCGAGAATCGACCGGGTGACTTTGAGGTCACGCTCAATCGGTTGGTACGGATCGGTATTAGCGCCGAGATTTATGGCTTTGCACACATAGCGCGGCCGGCTCAACTCTTCCCGCAGCAGCTCGGCGGCGTTCTGCTTGTAAAAAAGCTTGGTTTCAAAATCCAGCCCCGGAGAAAGATTGACGTAGGAGTGCGCAGGCCTTGCGTAGCAATAAACGCACCCATGACCGCATCCGCGATAGGGATTAATCGACTGCTCAAAAGGAATGTCGGGCGAATCGTTGCGCGAAATGATGGATTTCGCGTGCTCCGCCGTGATCGTGGTCGCAAGCTGCGCAGGCTTTTCATCCCCCTCCACGAGCCAGCCGTCATCGACGGCCTCCACGCGCTGAGATTCGAAACGGCCTTCCGGGTTGGAAATGGCGCCGCGGCCTTTTCGCGCTTTCGAAAGGTCATTCATTACCTGTATGAATATACAGGGTCGTGGCGCGTTCCTTCAACCACACTGTTTTATAGCCGGAATTCGTAACACAATCAGTGGCCTGGGAATTTATCGATCTTGGCGAGTGTCGGAAACAATCGCATCCATAGGAGGGTGATGAAAAGCGTCGCAACACCGCCGACGACTACCGCCGGTACGAGGCCGATCCACGCTGCGGTGAGGCCTGACTCAAACTCGCCAAGTTCGTTCGAGGCGCCGATGAAGACTCCGTTCACTGCGCTGACGCGGCCGCGGATCGCATCAGGAGTCTCCAACTGCACCAGCATGTGACGGATGTAGACACTCGCCATGTCGCCGATGCCGAGCAGCAACAGTGCGCACAAAGATACGAAGAACATGTTTGACAGGCCAAAGACCACAGTCGCCACCCCAAACAAGCCGACCCCCGCAAACATCCACCGCCCGACGTGCCGCGCCATTGGCGTGAAGGCGAGCACAACGGCGGCGAGCGCCGCGCCAACGCCGGGCGCTGTGCGCAGCAGCCCAAGCCCGGTGGGGCCAACATGCAATACGTCGCGCGCGTAGGCGGGGAGCAGCGCAGTCGCGCCGCCTAACAGCACGGCAAACAAGTCCAGAGAGATCGCCCCCAGAACAACGGGGCGAGAACGCACGAAGCGTATTCCTTCGAGCACCGCGTGCCAGGACTCTGACGGTGCGGCCTGTGGCAATGTCGTTTCGGTCGGTGCTGCCGCGGCACCTGCCGGCCGCAGTTTTGCAACCATCATCAAGATCGCCGCCAGCGTAAGCAGAATTGCGACAACAGCGTAAACGGTGCCGGGACCGCTCAGATACAGCAGACCCCCCAAGGTCGGGCCTGCGATCGTTGCCACCTGAAAACTCGAGGAACTCAACGCCACCGCATTGCCAAAACTCTCTATCGGGACGAGAGTCGGAACAATGGCCTGTGACGACGGCATGCTAAAAGCACGTGCGATGCCAAATAGCACCATGACGGCAAATACCGGCCAGACGACCTGCAAATCCGAAAGCGTGAAGACCAGCAGTAACAGCGCGCACACGACTTGCAGCGAATAGCAGATTGCAAGGATCTTGCGCCGATTGAAACGGTCGGCGGCGTGACCTGCGATAAGCACCAGCGGAATGAACGGCAGGAACTGCGACAGACCCACGAGCCCGAGGTCGAGAGGATTGTGTGTGAGTGCGTAAACCTGCCAGCCAACCGCGACGGTTTGCATCTGTACTGCAAAAGTGGCCAAAAATCTTGCGGCAAGAAATCCGGCGAATCCCGGATGACGCAGGGCGGCAAGTGGCCGCTTGGGTTGCGATAATGCAGAGGCTGGGAGCACGTGAGCGTCAAATCTTACCAGCTGATTGACGATCAGGGCGCGTTGCGGGCATGATTGCCGCGATGGTTCCCTCCGGGGATCAAATGGGAACGCGGTAGGATTCATTCTGATCCGCGGCTGTCCCCGCAACTGTAAGCGACGAGCCGAGCGCCACTTAAGCCACTGGGAAACCGGGAAGGCGACGCCAAGCACTGACTCGCGAGCCAGGAGACCTGCCATCGACCGTGGTCACGCACGAACACATTGGGCGGGGTGCCCTGATGGCGAACGGGCTTCCGGTCACAACTGATTCCGGAAAATCCGCGCTTCGGTTCGTAGTGACGTGTCACGACACTACGAGGCCGTCTCATGTTCCGCAAATCTCTGCCACGTGCACACCGCCGTGCGTTTGCATCCGTTCTATTTATTGAGCTACTTGCACTGCATGCTGCAGCAGCACTTGCCGATGACGAATTGCAGCCGAGCGATGCTCTGTCACGCGTGATCGTGAGCGCGACGCGGCTGCCGACACCAGAGGATGAAATCGCAAGCAGCGTGACACTCATTACGGCCGCGGACATCGAGGCGCAGCAAGCGCGCACACTGCCCGATATCTTGCAGCGGGTGCCGGGACTCAACATCGTGCAGAGCGGCGGTGTCGGCGCTGTAACGTCCATCTTCATGCGCGGCACTAACTCGAACCACGTCAAAATCTACGTCGACGGCATCGACGTCGCAGACCCCAGCACCCCTGCAGACGCTTTTAATCTTGCAAATCTGCAGTTGGCGGACATCGATCGCATCGAGGTGCTGCGCGGCCCGCAAAGCGGCCTCTACGGGTCCGACGCGATCGGCGGTGCGATCTCCATTGTGACCAAACCCGGCGCGGGCCCGGCGCAGCTCGCCGGCAGCCTCGAGGGCGGATCCTTTGGTACTTTCAATCAGACCGCGTCCTTGAGTGGTTCTACCACGGACTTCAACTACGTTTTAAACGCCGATCACCTGCGCTCCACCGACTCCCTCGTCACGCCGCTAGACGTACTGGCGCCGGGTGAACAGAGAAACCCCGATTCCTACGACAACAAATCGTTCTCAACGAAGCTCGGCGCGCAATTGACGACTGATCTTGATGTGAGGGCGGTCGCGCGCTACGTCGACACCACGCTGCTGTTCACCAACGATGATTTCTTTGACAGCATTCCGGACGCCGTGCGCAGCCGCGAGGACGCGCAACAGCTCTACACCCGTGCAAGCGCGCACTTGGCGCTCTTTGCGGGTCGTTTCGATGAGACGCTTGGTGTCGGTTACAGCCTCGACCGCACCAGCGACTCGGGTCCTGAAGCCGCAGCGAGCGTAAACCGCGGCAATCGCCTGAAGGTCGACTGGCAAGGCAACATCAAGCTTGCGGACACGCAGGTCCTTACCGTCGGCGCCGAGCACGAGCGCGATGCGATTCAGGCAAGCCCCATCTCCGCCTCGACCACTGTCAATTCAGGCTTTGCACAGCTGCAGTCGGGGTTCGATGCGCAGTTCTTTGACACCGTGAGCGTGCGCTACGACAACAATGACCGCTTCGGCGGCAAAACGACCTATCGGATTGCGCCGGCCCATATCATTAGTGCGACCGGCACCACCTTCAAAGGCAGCGTCGGTAGCGGCTTTAAGGCGCCGACGCTCAACCAGCTATTCGTAAGCTTTCCGGCCTTCGGGTTCCTCGCCAATCCCGATCTCAAACCCGAAACCAGCGTTGGCTACGATGTGGGCTTCGAGCAGGCGCTGTTCTTGAAGCGCCTCAACTTTGGTGTAACGTATTTTCACAATCACATCCGCGATCTGATTAATGGAAATGATACGTTTAGCAGCGACATAAACGTCGGCCGCGCAACAACTTACGGTACCGAAAGCTTCGTTGCTTACACGCCGGTTGCACAAGTCGCGCTGCGCGCCGACTTCACTCATACGATTGCGCGCGACGATATCCTTGACGTGCAGCTGCTGCGCCGACCGAGGACCAAAGTAAGCTTTTCCGGTACCTGGCAGGCCAGCAATGCGCTGTCACTCTCCACGACCGTCGTATACGTCGGACCCTGGGCGGACGGTACGCGCGAGACGTTTACCCCCGTGACGGCCGGCGGCTATGGCACGACCAACATCGCCGCAAACTATGCGCTGTCGCCCAAACTGTCGCTTTTCGCACGCATCAACAATCTTTTCGACCGCCGCTACGAAGATCCAGTTGGTTTTGATCACCCGGGGTTGGGCTTGTTTGCAGGGGTCAATGCCGTCTTATAGGGCAAGTTTGCAAGCACGCAGGCACGCGTCATAATCTGCACAACCTTGTGCTGCGCTTCAGGGGGGCTGCGGTGAATCTTGCCGATCCAGTTACTGAGCCGACTGCAACGCCGACGCCGGATGAACGTACCTGGGGGACGATCGCGCACCTTGCCGCCCTCGCTTTCTTCATTGCTCCTTTAGGCAATGTCCTAGGGCCGCTGGTGGTCTGGCTCGTCAGACGTGGACATTCGCAGTTTGTGGCTGTCGAAGCGCGTGAGGCGCTGAACTTCAACATCACCTTTCTGATAGGTGCGCTCGTGTGCGGGCTCTTATTGCAATTCTCAATCGGCATCCTCTTTGGCGCAGTGTGGTTCGTTTTTTGGCTTGTCATGACGATCATTGCCGCCTTGAAGGCCAATGAAGGAATCCCCTACCGCTACCCGTTCACGCTACGGTTCGTGAAATAACACCGCCCTGCTTACGCCCCCAGGAACATTCGGTAGGCAGGGTTCTGGGTTTCTTCTACGTACGCATAGTGCAGCTCATGCAGGTGGTCGATGAACTGCACGCGCTCGGCCGGCGGTACTTGAATGCCCGCGAGCACGCGGCCGTGATCCGAGCCGTGATTGCGATAGTGAAAGAGGCTTATATTCCAGCGCGTGCCGATGGCGCGCAGGAATTTCAGGAGTGCACCCGGTCGTTCCGGAAATTCGAAACGGTACAGTAACTCCTGCTCGATGCCGCGTGCATGGCCGCCGACCATGTAGCGCACGTGCAGCTTTGCCATCTCGTTGTTGGTCATATCCGTGATGCTGTAGCCCGCTTCACGCAGCTGCAGCATCACCGCGTTGTGCTCACTGCGTCCCTGCGAGAGTCCAAAGCCCACAAAAATCTGCGCGGCGCGGGCGGTCTCGTAGCGATAGTTGAATTCGGTGACGTTGTGGGCGCCCAGTGCTTCGCAAAAGCGCAGAAAGCTGCCCGGCGCTTCGGGAATTTCCACAGCGAGCAATGCTTCACGCTGAGCGCCCAGATCGGCGCGCTCCGCCACGTGCCGCAGGCGGTCAAAGTTCATATTGGCGCCACTGTTGATCGCAACCAGGCGCTGATTCTCAATGCCGGCGCGCGCCGCATACTTTTTAATTCCGGCCACGGCCAAAGCTCCAGCCGGTTCCACAATCGAGCGTGTGTCTTCAAATACGTCCTGTATCGCCGCACAGATCTCGTCGGTGTCGACGAGCACAATCTCATCCACATATTCGCGTGCCAGCGCAAAGCACTCCTCGCCAACGCGCTTCACGGCAACGCCATCAGCGAAAATGCCCACTCTTTCCAGGGTCACGCGCCGGCCGGTACGCAGCGATTCGTACATGGCCGCCGCATCCTCGGGTTCAACACCAATGACTTTCACGTGCGGGTAGAGATTCTTCACGTAGGCGGCGATACCGCCGATCAAGCCGCCGCCACCGACCGGCACGAAGATCGCATCAAGCTCACCGCCGCTCTGCCGCAGAATCTCCAGCCCCACGGTGCCCTGTCCCGCGATCACGTCGGGGTCATCGAACGGATGCACAAACGCAAGGTTGCGCTCGCGTGCAAGCACCAGTGCGCGGTCGGCGGCGCTGTCGTAATCATCGCCGTGCAGTACGACTTCCCCGCCCAAGTCGAGCACCGCCTGAACCTTGATTTGCGGCGTGGTCTGCGGCATCACGATGACCGCCGGTATCGAGCGGCGCTGCGCCGCGAGTGCCACGCCCTGAGCATGATTGCCGGCCGACGCACAGATGACGCCGCGTTTTGCAACGGATGGGGACAGATGCGCAATCTTGTTGTAGGCGCCACGCAGCTTGAATGAGAAAACCGGCTGCAGGTCTTCGCGCTTCAGAAGCACGCGGTTACCAATGCGGCGCGACAAGCGCGGCGCTTCTTCGAGTGGAGTTTCGCTTGCGACGTCATAGACACGCGCGCGCAGAATTCTCTCGATATAAGGGCTTGCCACGGTCGTCCTCGCCGGTTGGGGGAGGGCAAGCTTAGCGACTTGCAGACGGCTTGCGAACTGCCACAGCGATCGGCAGTAGCCTCGCGTGAACCGTTAAGGCGTTAGCGGCGCTCAGCGAGCGGGCGCACCACGAAGCGAAACTGTGCCTTGCCGACCATAACGATGTCGCCGTCCTTTAGAGTCTGTCGAGTCACGCGACGTCCATTCACGAGCACGCCATTGGTACTCTTCAAGTCCTCGATGATCGTGTGCGTCGGACCGGCAAGAATGACAGCGTGGTGGCGGCTGATGAACTTCGCATCGATCATGAGGTCGTTCTCGGGTGTGCGCCCGATCGTGGTCTTTCTGCCGAGCATGTGCACGACTTCCGACTCGCCGTCGCCCATCCGAATGAACAGCCGTGCCGCACCCTCCGGCGCCGCCTCGTGGCTGCCGCTGGCGGCATTGGGATCGAGCCGTTTGATGCCCTGCTGAATATTGCCGAGCAGCGCCTGACTGTTGGCGGCTTCGGTTTCGAGGCGGTTCATGAGCAGATCGCGTTCGGCAAGGGTGCGGCGCGCCTTCTCGACGATTTCACGCGAGTCGTCGCGCGTCTTGGTAAGTTCATCAAGGCGCGCATTCTTGCCGCGCAGATCGGCCTCGAGTCGATGAATCGAGTCTTCAGCCGCGCGCACATCGCCGTCGAGCTCGTGTGCGCGCTCATTGCTGATGCGCAGCTCTTCCTGCAGGGAGGCAACAACCTGGGCTTGGTCGACGCGCTCGGTTTCAAGCTCACTGATGCGCGTGTTAGCCGCCAATAGCAGCGCCGATTGCTGATTACGTTCGGCTTCGAGACTCTCAACCATCCCGAGCCACTGATCGCGCTCGCTCGTCACGCCGGAAAGCTCCACTTCCAGCCGCGCAAGGCGCTGGCGCTGCTCGGCGATCGCGCTCTCCATCGTATTGCGCAACGCCAACGCAGCAACTGCCGCCGCTTCCTCCTCGGCGATGCGCAGGTTCGCCGCAGCGAGCGCCGCTTCGAGCGTGCTCAATTCCTTCGCCTGCGTCTGCGTCTGCGTGATGGCGCGGTCAAGTTCGCGCTGCAACTCGGCCAGATTTTCAGACTGCGCCAGCGCGGCTGCTGTCAGCGCCGCAATGCTCGCGTCGCGCGCAGCAACTGTCGCTGTCAAAGTTATGTTGCTCTCATTGCGTTCCGCGCCGAGACGCATCTCTTCTCGTATCTGTTCATCGCGCTGCGCCAGCGCGGCGCCCAAATCATTGACGTCTTTCTCGAGCACCGCGACGCGCTCGTTACGGTCCTCAAATTGCGCGCGCAAGTCGCGCAGATCTTGCGTACGGCTGGCAAGGTCGCGCTGCACTCGCGTCAGGCGTGCATCGCGATCGCTGACATCATGATCAAGACCACGCAGCAAGCCGTCGAAAATCGAGCGACGGCCCTCGAGCGAGCGCAGCGTCTCCAAATAGCCGGTGTTACGATTCTGTAGTTCGCGTACTTCTTGCTGCGCAGCATTCACCGCGCGCTCGCGCACGGCGAGCTTTGCATCCAAGTCGATTTCACGCGTGCGCAGAGACCGCGCCACAGCGTCCTGGGATTCCATCGAGAGCCGCAGCTCTTCATTGCGTACTTCGGTTGCAGCGAGGGATGCCTGAGTTTGCGCGAGTTCCTGCATGAGGGTGAGCGCACGCTCGTCGGCAGCAGCGCGCTCGGCGCGAGTGGAGGCAAGTTCGCGTTCGAGTTCGTTGAGGCGCTCGCCCTTACGTGTCAGGCGCTCCTCGACATCCTTCAAAGATGTTGAAAGCGCTCTGAGGTTGATCTCAAGTTGAATGCTGCGGTCTTCGGCAGACGGATCGGCCGGTGCCGCAGCAAGAGCGGTCATGCCTGAAGGAATGATCCACGTATCGGTACTGGCAGCGTGCTCCGGTGCCATATCGGCAACCTCGAGTACCGGCAGTTCCGCGGTAGAGTCCAGGTCCTCGTCTGTCGACGGAACCGATTGGCGCTGCACGCTCATGTTTAGCGCACCCCTTATTCCTTTATAGATATGCGCTTAAAGTGTAGCGCGGTGCGCGGGCAGCGCGCGGTTGAGCCTAATAAATTGTGAGCGAAGTCCGCTGCTGTGACATAACCCAGCTGCGGCGTTAGCCGTGCAAGAAGGTCGACGTTGCATCCACCAGAGCCTCGGGTGCAGCTTGGTACCATCCGGGGCCGGCATTGGGGAAATCCACCGTGCGGGCGCTCGGCAGCAGTTCGCGCGCGCGCGCCGTGGCATCCCAAAATTCATCCCTGGGGCGCAATACCAGTACCGGTTGGGTCATGAGCCGCAAACGCTCCTTGAACGGATATTGCGCTGCGGCCTGCATACCCCACGATGCCTGCGGGCCGTTGTTCAACATTGCGGCGACGCGGCGCGCCAGGACTTCAAGTGGCACACGCTGCGCGGCACTTGCGGCAGCACGACGCCATTCCGTCATGAGATAACTACCGTCCTCATTTGGCGACGTCGGCCACGGCGCGCGCAGGAATTGGCTACGTTCCGCCTCGGTCAACGCAGGTATCGATGCCAAAATGACGCGCCGCACCTGCGCGGGCCGCGAAATGGCAAGCTCAGCGGCGACCAGCGCGCCGGTTTGGGATCCGAGGACATCGAGCTTGCGAAATCTCATCGTATCGATGAAGTCGCCGATTGCCGCAGCGTAATCCTGAATGGCAGGCGGGCTGGGAGGAGCCTCCGATTCTCCAAAACCGGGCAGATCGGGGGCATACACTGAGCGATCACCGCCCCAAAGGCTTAACGCACCTGCGAACATACGCCCGGTCAGCGGTGTCTCGTGCAGGCAAAGAAGAGTCGTAGCCTCCTCGAACCCCCCGCCCGCCGGCATCGCGTTGTACACATGCAGCTGACCGTAGCGGCATTCAAAATAAGCGCGCCGCACGCGTGGCTTTGTACCGCCGTCACGGTTCACGCGCGATCGAACTGCCATAGTGCGAGCTCCTGGCGCTTATCCGGTTTTGGTGCGCGCTCTGCCAGGTGAACTATAGGGATCTACCTGAGGTGCTGTCATGATTCGGTTTGCAATCTTGATTGTGCTGGCGGTGTCGACCGTCGGCTGCGGCCTTACGGAAACAGTCGGTGCGGCTGCGACCGATGCCAGCGCGAAAGCGCAGGAATTAAAACAGGCGCAGGCAACTCAAGCGCGGGTTCGCAGCGAGCTTGATGCTGCAGCGCATGCAGCCGCTACGCAACGCGACGACGCTGAAAAAGCCTCGCAGTAGCCCCTCGGCAATCGCGGTGCCCGAAGTGCATGGTGCCGGACTGGGCGCGCCTGCCTAGATCGCAGGCGCGCCCCGTTCGCTCAAGGCGTCAGCGATGCTTTTTGCCGCGCAATCGCTTGATGAGTGAATCGGCCTGTTTTGCCGCAAAACGGCGCGCGATCTCGAAGTTTCCAGGCGCCGCGCGCCGGCTGGCGGATTTTCCTTTTTTCTTCGCACTCTTGCGCTTCACCGCAGCTTTACGCGTGCCCTGCTTGGCTACCGCCCTCGCCCTTTGCTGCCGGCGTTTCTTGCCAGGCGACTTCTTGGCAACCGCTTTCTTGGCCACTGTTTTTTTCTTGGCCGGCGCTTTTTTGGCCGCCGCCTTTTTTACAGGCGCCCTCTTCGCGGCGGATTTCTTGGCCGCGGCGGGTTTCTTCACGGCTGCGCTGACCGTGGCGGGTGCCTGTACCTTGGGCGGCGCTGCGGCCACCGCAGACGATGCAGGCCGGGCCTTTAGTGTCGGCGGTTCCGGTTTCCGCGGTGGCGTCGTGGGTGCACTCTTGGGCGCCGCAACCTTCGACGTCAGTGCGGCCGCTACTCTTTGCGTCGCGTGCAGCGCAAACGGCGCGCCTTGCGGGTCAGTGAGGTGCGCGATCCAAGTGCCGCCGGGTACCTCCATCGGACCGTTGAGGACCTTAGCCCCTACAGCCTTCGCGGCGCTAACGGATTTATCAATGTCCGGAATCTGCACGTAGCTCAACCACCGCGTCGGTACCGGCATATCTGCAGTCGGCTTCCACATGCCAATCGATGCCGTGTCGCCAAGACCCAGCAGATGATAAGTGCCCATATCACCGACGGCGTGCGTGGCGACTTCACGCCAGCCGAAGAGCTCGCCGTAGAAATGCAGTGCGCCGATGGGATCGGATGTTGCAAGCTCATGCCAGCTGAACTCCTGCGGCATCGACGATGAGCCACCGGACTGCGTGGTGGCGGCCGGCGTGAACAGCGCGAAAACCGCCCCCTGCGGATCGGCGAGTACTGCAAATCGGCCGGTGTCGGGAACTTCAGTGGCGCCCATGTATACGCGCGCACCCAGGCCCTGCGCGCTCTGCAGCGTCGCATCCAGGTCAGGGGTGCCGATGTAGGGCAGCCAATGAGAGCCCGATGCTCGCGCAGCCTCGGGCAGGGCGCGTATACCACCGAATGGACCCTTTGCCGTGGCCCACATGATGTAGCTTGGATCCTTCTCCCAGGCTTGGGTCTTCCAGCCCGTGAACTTGGGATAGAAGGCGCCCGCAGCCTTGATATCCGTCGTCATCAGGTCATGCCAGACGAATCGGCCGCGAATGTCAGCGTTGCTCATATCGTTTTCCTTCTAGTTAAGCGACTACCACTCACCGGTATTGGGCATCGATTTCCAAGGTTCGGCAGGCTCAAGTGCCGCACCTGTTTGTAAGAGTTCAACGGAGATGTTCTCCGGCGAGCGTACGAACGCCATCTGTCCGTCGCGCGGCGGCCTATTGATGGTAACGCCATGCTCGGCAAGGCGCTTGCACGTCGCGTAGATGTCATCCACGGCGTACGCGACGTGGCCAAAATTGCGGCCGCCCGAATAAGCCTCGGGGTCCCAATTATGCGTAAGCTCGATCTGGGCGGAGTCATCCCCTGGCGCTGCCAGATAGACAAGCGTGAAACGACCCGCTGCATAGTCGCGACGTTTCACCTCGCGAAGGCCCAAGGCATCGCAATAGAATCTCAGCGAGGCGTCAAGGTCGCTCACGCGCACCATCGTGTGCAGGTACTTCATAGCAGTCAGAACATCTCGGCAGGGCCCGGCGTCTCGATTTCAACATCGTGGCGCGAGGCAATGAAATCCCCTGTGATCATCTGCGCGTAAGTCTGGCCGGGTCCGACCATGGGATACACCCCGGCATCCGGATCAATCATCACCTCAACGAATGCGGGCCCGTCGAACTCCAGCAACTCACGGATCACGCGCGGCACGTCTTCTTTTTTATCGAGCCGTACGGCGTAGCGAAACCCGTCCGCCTGCGCCGCCTTTACGAAATCCTTCTTGTGCAACGAGCGGTCGCTTGCCGACAGCCGTCCCTTGAAAAAAAGCTTCTGCCACTGCTTCACCATGCCGTCGCCGAAATTATTGAGCACTACGATCTTTACCGGCAGCTCATAGGTCGTCACCGTTTCAAGCTCGCCGATGTTCATGCGGATGCTCGAATCGCCGTCGATATCGATCACGAGCCGGCGCGGATTTGCGATCTGCGCGCCGATTGCCGCGGGCAAACCAAACCCCATGGTGCCCATGCTGCCGGAGGTGAGCCAAAGACGCGGCGTGCGAAAATCGCAATATTGCGCGGCCCACATCTGGTGCTGTCCGACACCCGTTGCAATGATTGCTTCGCCGCGCGTGTGACGATTGATCTCCTCGATCACGTAATACGGCTGTATTAACGGGCTGTCGCGATCGTAGTTCATCGCGTGCGCTTGCTTTAGCTGTGCGACCTCAGCCTGCCAGAGCGTGTAGTCGGGCCGAAAACCCGTTTGCCGTCCGTAGGCGGTGAGCGCCTGCAGCGCCTCCGGCAAAGCGCCGACATGACTCCAGTCGACGTGCTTGACCTTGTTGATCTCAGCCCGATCAATATCAAGATGCGCGATGCGTTTGGCATTGCCGGCGAAGCGCGCGGGCACCCCGGCGACCCGATCATCGAAACGCGCCCCGAGCGCAATCAAGAAATCGCAGTCATCAACCGCGTAGTTCGCAAAGGCCGCGCCGTGCATGCCAAGCATGCGCATCGATAACGCCTGTGTGGTATCAAATGCGCCGATACCCATGAGAGTCGTTACCACCGGAATCCCAAAGTTCAGGGCGAACTCCTGCAACGCATCGGCAGCCCCGGCGTTGATGACCCCGCCGCCGGCATAAATGAGGGGCCGGGAAGCCGCGCCCAACATGGCGAAAAATTTCGCCGCCTCATCGGCTTCGAGCGTCTGGCTCGCCAGCTCCTGCATCCGGCGGCGGTAGCCCGGCACCGGCAGCATGCCGTTACCCTGGAATTCGCCCTGCCAGGTCTGAACGTCCTTCGGAATGTCGACGACGACCGGTCCCGGCCGCCCCGTGCGCGCGATTTCGAACGCGGTGCGAAGGGTTGCTTCGAGCTTCTTCGGATCGGTGACGAGAAAGATGTGCTTCGCAACCGCGCCCATGATTGATGGCACGGGCGCCTCCTGAAACGCATCGGTACCGATGGCCCCGGTCGGCACTTGGCCACAGATGACGACGATCGGCACCGAATCGGCCATACAGTCCCGTACCGGCGTCACGGTGTTGGTCGCGCCCGGGCCTGAGGTCACGAGGCACACGCCGACCCGCCCGGTTGCGCGCGCGAATCCGGCTGCCATGAAACCTGCGCCTTGCTCATTGGCGGGAACGTAAAGGGGCATCGGCTCTTCACCGGCGACCCCCTTGCGCTGGTTGTAGAGAAAAACCGCATCGTAAGTCGGCAGGATCGCACCGCCGCTGTATCCGAATATGGCTGAGACCCCTTCGTCCGCCAGCACCTGCACGATCATCTCGGCGCCGCTCATGCGTTGGCCCGCCTGCGGATGAGCAGCGTTTCGCGGCTGGATTACCGTGTCGTTCATCAAATCGGCCGTGGTCAGCATGCGACGGGGATAGCCTCTTGAAGACTAGCAGCTTAAAGGCGCCGTGCAAGCCGGCGCGACGAGCACGCGGCAGCGCGCTGTGGCCCGATCCTTTATTCTTCAGCTACATCCGTTACCGGCGGCCTTCCATGCGTCACATCATCGCCATATTGCTGCAAAACGAAGCGGGCGCCCTCTCCCGGGTGGCGGGCCTATTTTCTACCCGTGGCTACAACATCGAATCGTTATCGGTGGCGCCCACCGAGAACGCCACGGTTTCCCGGATCACGCTCGTGACGAAAGGATCGGAGGCGGTAATTCAGCAGATCGTAAGTCACCTCAACAAGCTGGTCGACGTGGTGAGCGTCGAAGACATGACGTTGGGTGAGCATTTGGAGCGCGAGCTCGTGCTGTTGAAATTGAAAGTCCGCACCGGGCAAAGCGATGCGGTACGCGGCTACGTGGTGCGCACCGGGGGCCGGGTCTTGGATCCGGCGCCAGACGGCTTCGTGGTCGAACTCACCGCAAGTGAGGCGGAAGTCACCGCATTCGTCGCCGACCTGGCGCGCCAAGCGCAGATTCTGGAGGTGGCGCGAAGCGGCGCGCTGGGAATGGGCAGGAGCGCCCGTGCTCTGCGAATCGTGCGCTGATTAACCGGGCAGCGGCGCCGTGGCAATGGCAAGGTCGCGCACCGCGCGGCCGCCAATGAGGTGTTCTTGAATGATGCGCTCGAGATTCTCGGGCGTGCAGTCTCGATACCAGGTGCCTTCCGGATAGACGACGGCGATCGGACCGGCGACACACACACGCAGGCAGTCGGCCTTGGTGCGCAGGACCGAGCCTGCCGGCGCGACCAGACCCAGCTCCTTCAGGCGCCGCTTCAAGAATTTCCAGGATTCTTGCTGCAGCTCTTCGGAGGCGCACTTGCCGCCGGTGCAGAGGAATATGTGCCGTCGTGCGAGTCCCAGGCCGATCTCATCGATTGCCCGGCGCAGTGATTTGGCCTCGCTCATCTTCTAAACACGCGCCACATCAGAGCGCCGCGTCGTCGGTCTCCCCAGTGCGGATGCGGATGACGCGGCCAATGTCGGTGATGAAAATTTTACCATCGCCGACCTTACCAGTCTTTGCCGCCTTGATGATCGCGTCGATGACCTGATCGAGGAGATCGTTGCGTACCGCAACTTCAATACGCGTCTTGGGAACGAAGTCGACGACGTATTCGGCGCCGCGGTACAGCTCCGTGTGACCGCGTTGCCGGCCGAAGCCTTTTACTTCGGTGACGGTCATGCCCGAGACGCCGATATCGGACAACGCAGCGCGCACGTCATCCAGCTTGAAGGGCTTAATGATCGCGGTGACGAGTTTCATGCACGAGTTCTCCGTCGAACTTCGAAGTTAGGTTCTGGCAGGCTGCGGTATTTTGCAGCTTTCATGCCACACCCTGCCCGACAATAAATAGCGGGCTTTAACACGACAACATGAGTTCGCTTGCCGCGCGCTGCACCATTCTAGCGCAGTTCTGCGCCCAAACTGCTTGGGCTTGGTGCATTAGAACCGGGGCCGCTATTCTCCCTACCCATGCAGCCATCAAGAATCCTGATTGTCGGTGCGGGCCAGGCCGCCGTACAGGCTATCGATACGCTGCGCCGCAAAGGATATACCGGGTCGATTGCGCTCGTTGGAGAGGAAGACTCCTGGCCTTACCAGAGGCCGCCACTATCCAAGAAATACTTGGCCGGCGCGCTGACCCAAGAGCGCCTCCTCATCCGCCCAGCCCATTTTTATGCGGAGCATGCGGTTGAAGCGCGCTTGGGTCAGCGCGCGATGGAAATTGATCGCAGCGCACAACGCGTGCGTTTGGCTGACGGCACAACGCTTGCGTATGACGAGCTCTTGCTCGCAACCGGCAGCCGGCCGCGAACGCTTGCGGTTCCGGGAGTGCAGTTGGCCGGCGTGCATTTCTTGCGCGCACTCGCGGACGTGGCCGCAATCAGTCGCGATCTGAAGGGCGCGCGGCGCCTTGTCATCGTCGGCGGCGGCTACATCGGCCTCGAGGTCGCCGCCACCTGCTGCGAACTTGGCATTGAAACAACGGTGCTGGAGATGTCCGACCGCGCGATGAATCGCGTGACCTGCGCCGAAGTATCCGCCCACTTTCAAGCCGAACATGCGCGCCACGGGGTCAACATCCTCTGCAATGTGCGCGTGCGGGCAATCGCAGGAGAAAGCGCATCCGGTCGTGTGCGTGCGGTCGTAAGCGAGGATGGCACTGAGTATCCGGCTGACATGGTCATCGTCGGCGTCGGAGTGGGCCCGGTCGATGAGCTGGCGAGCGCAGCCGGGCTGCAATGCGCGAATGGCATCACGGTGGACGAGTTCTGCCGTACCTCCGATCCACGCATCCTCGCCGCAGGCGACTGTGCGATTCATCCGAGCCCGCATTACGGACGCCTCCTGCGTCTGGAGTCCGTCGACAATGCATTCGAGCAGGGCACAACGGCTGCGCTTAGCATGCTGGGAACGCCCCTGAAACACGACAAGATTCCGTGGTTCTGGTCCGACCAATATGACCTGAAGCTCATTATCGTGGGACTGAATCACGGCTACGACCGCCTTGTAATTCGAGGCAGCCAAGCAGCGCGGAGCTTCAGCGCCTGCTATCTTTTGGATGGCGAGCTCATCGCAATCGACACGGTGAACAATGCGAAGGATCAAATGGCTGCACGAAAATTGATCGCGGCACGCGCGCGGCCGCACGTGGACAAGCTCGCCGATCCCAATCTGCCGCTGCGCGACTGCCTCTAGCCATGCACGCCATTGCCGTTCATGGCGGAGCGGGTGCTATGCCGCGGCGCGACGCGAACGATGTGCAAAGCCAAGCGTATCTTGCAAGTCTTGCACTCGCGCTTGATGCGGGCTTTGCGATTCTCGATGCGGGCGGCTCGAGCCTGGATGCGGTCACCACCTGCGTACGCATGCTTGAAGATGACCCGCTTTTCAATGCCGGGCGCGGCGCGGCACTGACACGCGACGGCTGGGCCGAGCTTGACGCTGCGGTCATGACCGGCGCGAACCAAAAGGCTGGAGCAGTGGCCGCGGTGCGGCACATCAAGAATCCGGTGGACCTCGCCCGGCGCGTGATGGAGAAATCGCGGCACGTGCTCCTGGTTGGCCCCGGGG
>Ga0075522_10000800_pt1 | contig 23336 bp, 21 predicted proteins | sample NGEPerA_FD_74796 | JGI IMG/M metagenome (GOLD analysis project Ga0075522, IMG submission 74796) | Arctic peat soil microbial communities from the Barrow Environmental Observatory site, Barrow, Alaska, USA - NGEE PermafrostL2-A | ecosystem: Environmental > Terrestrial > Soil > Wetlands > Peat ...
GGAAAACCGGCTCTGGGCCTTGGGCTGCGTGAAAATCAATTTGCAGGTGCGCGGCGCCAATCAAGCCGTCGCCGCATTCTACCAAAACCTGGGGTATGTGGTGGAGGATCGCATCAGTATGGGGAAGGTTGCGCCGGATGATCCGCTTCCACTGCGCCCGCTTGACTCGTCCAGGCGCAGTTGATTTGTCTCGCCCATCATGACTCGCGCATTCATTTTCCCCGGACAAGGCAGCCAGGCCGTCGGCATGGGCAAGGCATTGGCCGACGCCTTTGTCCCTGCGCGTGAAGTGTTCCAGGAAGTGGATGACGCGCTGTCGCAGAAACTGTCCCGTCTGATGTGGGAAGGACCGGAGAGCGACCTCATCCTTACCGAAAATGCCCAACCTGCGATCATGGCGCTGTCCATCGCCATCATCCGCGTGTTGCAGAAAGAAGGGGGGATGGATCTGGCGCGCCATGCGCGTTTGGTGGCCGGTCATTCGCTGGGCGAATATTCCGCGCTCGCCGCCGCAGGCGCCTTCGCGCTGGGAGACACGGCCCGGCTGTTGAAGACGCGCGGCCAGGCAATGCAGTCGGCCGTGCCGGTAGGCGAGGGCGCGATGACTGCCCTGATCGGCGCCGACATCGATGTTGCCGAAGCCGTGGCCAAGGAAGCGGCAGGCGATGACGTCTGCGTGGTCGCCAACGACAATGCCCCCGGCCAGGTGGTGCTGTCCGGCGCCAAGGCGGCGATGGACCGCGTGCCCGACATCGCCAAGGCCAAGGGCGTTAAGCGCACCATTCCGCTTTCGGTGTCCGCGCCCTTCCATTGTTCCTTGATGCGGCCCGCCGCCGATGTGATGGCCGATGCTCTGGCCAAGGTGAGCATCCGTCCGCTGTCCGTGCCGGTCCTTTCCAATGTCACAGCCCAGGAAGCATCCGAGCCCGAAACCGTGCGCCGTCTGCTGGTGGAACAGGTCACCAGCCGAGTGCGCTGGCGCGAAAGCATGCTGGCGCTGCGCGGGCTGGGGGTGGACACGACCGTGGAGATGGGCGGCAACAAAGTCTTGACGGGCATGATGCGGCGCATCGACAAGGATATTCAGGCGATCACGCTGGATACACCGGCGGAAATCGAAGCTTTCGCGAAAGGCTTATGATGATGTTTGATCTCACGGGAAAAACCGCACTCGTCACCGGAGCATCCGGCGGAATCGGTGGCGCCATTGCCAAGGCGCTGCACAGCCAGGGCGCCGCTGTGGTCCTCTCCGGCACTCGCGCCGAGGCGCTGGAAAAGCTCAAGGCCGAACTCGGCGAACGCGCCTTCGTCGCGCCAGCCAATCTTTCCGACCCTGCTTCGGTCGAGGCCCTGCCCAAGGCCGCGGAAGCCGCCGCCGGCGCCCCCATCGACATCCTGGTCAACAATGCCGGCATCACCCGCGACAATCTCTTCATGCGCATGAAGGACGACGAGTGGGACCAAGTGATTCAGGTCAATCTCACGGCCGCCTTCCGTCTCTCGCGCGCGGTGTTGCGAGGCATGATGAAGAAGCGCTGGGGCCGCATCGTCCAGATCACCTCCATCGTGGCCGCGACCGGCAATCCGGGCCAAGGCAATTACGCCGCCGCCAAGGCGGGACTGATCGGCATGACCAAGAGCCTGGCGGCGGAAGTCGCGTCCCGCAACATCACCGTCAACGCCGTGGCGCCGGGCTTCATCCAGACCGCGATGACTGACGTGCTCACCGATCAGCAGAAGGACGCGATCGCCACCCGAATCCCCTTGGCTCGCATGGGCAAGGCGGAGGAAATCGCCGCCGCCGTGGTCTATCTGACGTCCGAAGAAGCCGCCTATGTCACCGGCGAAACCATCCACATCAATGGCGGAATGGCCATGTTGTGATATTAGAATCAATAGCTTAACTGCGAAGTGGCGGGGCTTGTTCGATTGTGTTACCAAACCGCCCACTCACGAGCCACCCCCTAAATGGTGAAACAAGTGAGGTCCCGGCCGTTCACTTGAGCGGAATCGGGTTTTGAAACTAGGAGAGGCTTACAAGTGAGCGATACTACGGAACGCGTGAAGAAGATCGTCGTCGAGCATCTGAATGTCGATGCCGAGAAGGTCACCGACAATGCGTCCTTTATTGAAGATCTGGGCGCCGACAGCCTCGACACCGTCGAGCTGGTCATGGCGTTCGAAGAGGAATTCGGCATCGAGATTCCCGATGATGCCGCCGAATCCATCGTGACGGTGGGCGACGCAGTCAAATATATCGACAAAGCTAACGCCTGATTCCCGACTCATGCGCCGGGTTGTGGTAACGGGTCTGGGCCTAGTCACGCCGCTTGCCTGCGGCGTGGAGGAAAGCTGGGCCGCCTTATTGGCCGGCAAATCGGGCGCCAGCCCCATCACCAAATTCAAGACCGAGGACCTGGCGACCAAAATCGCCTGCCAGGTGCCGCGCGGTGACGGCGCGGCCGGAACGTTCAACGTCGATCAATGGGTGGATCTCAAAGAGCAAAGGCGGATGGACGATTTCATCATCTTCGGCCTGGCTGCGGCCAAGCAGGCGGTGGTGGATTCCGGCTGGGTACCCAAGACCGAGGAGGAACGCTGCCGCACCGGCGTTCTGATCGGAGCGGGCATCGGCGGGTTGGCGGGAATCGAGGAAGGCTCGATCCTGGTCCATGAAAAAGGCCCGCGCCGGCTCTCGCCGTTCTTCATTCCCGGACGGTTGATCAATCTGGTCTCGGGCTATGTCTCCATCGAGCATGGCTTCAAGGGCCCCAATCACTCTGTGGTGACGGCCTGCGCCACCGGCGCGCATGCCATCGGCGATGCGGCGCGGATGATCGCACTCGATGATGCCGATCTGATGGTGGCGGGCGGCGCGGAAGCGGCGATCTGCCGGATCGGTATCGCCGGCTTCAATGCCTGTCGCGCGCTTTCCACCGGCTTCAACGACCGGCCCACCGAAGCGTCGCGGCCCTATGACAAGGACCGGGACGGTTTTGTGATGGGTGAGGGCGCCGGCGTGGTGATGCTGGAAGAACTCGAGCACGCCAAGGCGCGCGGCGCCAAAATCTATGGCGAAGTGAAAGGCTATGGCCTCTCCGGCGACGCCTTTCACATCACTGCGCCAGCCGAGGACGGCGACGGCGGCTATCGCGCCATGCAGATGGCGGCAAAGCGGGCGGGACTTTCCGCCTCGGACATCGACTACATCAACGCCCATGGCACTTCGACCATGGCGGACGGCATCGAAGTGGGCGCGGTGGAACGGTTCATGGGCAATGCCGCGCCAGGCAAACCCATGTCCTCCACCAAATCGGCCATCGGCCATCTTCTGGGCGCGGCCGGATCGGTGGAAGCGATCTTCTGTCTTCTGGCGATGCGCGACGGGATGGTGCCGCCCACTATCAATTTGGACAATCCCAACGTCACCACGGTGATGGATTTGGTCCCTAAAAAAGCCAAAAAGCATGACGTCAATGTCGCGATGTCCAACAGCTTCGGCTTCGGCGGCACCAATGCCGCGCTGATTTTCACTAAAGTGTGATGCGGCGCTTTCTGATCCTCCTGATCCTGTTGGGGGTGATCGGTGCGGTCGCGGTGGAATTGGCCAATGAGATGTGGGCCAAGCCCGGGCCGCTTGCACAACTCACCACCGTCCTGATCGCGCCCAAGACCAGCACCCATGACATCGCCGCGAAGCTTCAGGACGCGGGCGTGGTGGCGAATGCGCTGCTCTATGAAGGCGAAATCCGTCTCCAGGGTCAGGCCTCCAAGGTGAAGGCGGGCGAATACGCCATTCCTGCCCATGCCAGCATGGCCGATGTCACCGCGATCATGGTCTTGGGCAAGTCCATCCAGCACAAGCTCACCATCGCGGAGGGCTTGACCTCCGACATGGCCTATAAACTCGTGGTCGCCAATCCGGTTCTGGTGGGCGATGCGGGGCCGGAACCAGCGGAAGGCGCGCTTCTGCCCGAGACCTATCTTTTCACCCGCGGCGCCACGCGGCGCGAGATTTTGGCGCGCATGGAAAAGGCCGAGACGAAATTTCTCGCGCAGCAATGGGCCGCGCGCGCGGATGGCTTGCCTTTCGCCACGCCTCAACAGGCGGTGATCATGGCCTCAATCGTGGAGAAGGAAACCGCGCTTCCCGAAGAGCGCCGTCATGTCGCCGCGGTCTTCCTCAACCGGCTCAAAACCGGCATGAAGCTTCAGTCCGATCCCACTATCATTTACGGCATCAGCAAGGGTTATCCGTTGGGCCGGCCGATCTATGAAAGTGAGATCGAAGGTGCGACGCCCTACAATACCTATGTGATCCCGGGCCTGCCATCCGCGCCGATCTGCGATCCCGGCAAGGATTCGCTGGCGGCGGTGCTCAGGCCCGAAGACAGCAGCGATCTTTATTTCGTCGCCAATGGCAAAGGCGGCCATGTCTTCGCCGCCACCGAAGCGGAGCATTCGCGCAACGTCGCAGCCTGGCGCGCCATCGAGCGGGCGAAAGACCCCATGGCGCAAACCACACCTGTGGAAAGCTCCACAACCACGCCGCACAAGCGGGCCAAGACAAGGTGACAGCGGCGAAAGCCGTGTTTAAATTCCCACACCTTCGGAGATGAACACATGACCATCGGCAGCATGACCGGCTTTGCCGAAAGCACCGGCAGCCATGACGGTTTGCGCTGGCGGTGGGAAGCCAAAAGCGTCAATGGCCGCAGCCTGGAGCTTCGGCTGCGCACGCCACCGGGATTCGATTCGCTGGAACAGCCGGCCCGCATGCTGGCGTCGGAGCGTTTTCGCCGGGGCAGTTTCCAGATCAGCCTAACGGTGGAAGCAGACGCGGCCACGCGCGGGCTGAGGGTGGATCCAGTGGCATTGGCCAGCGCGGTGAAACTGGCGCGCGAAGTTGCCGCCGAGACCGGACTGGCGCCGGCCCGCATTGACGGCTTGCTGGCGCTCAAAGGCGTGATTGTGCAGGACGAAGCCGGTATTCCCGATCCGGTGGCGCGGGGACATCGCGACGCCGCGATCCTGAAAAGCCTGGCCCTGGCGTTCGATGCGCTGGTCAAGGCGCGCTTGAACGAAGGCGCCAAGCTGGGGCAGCTTTTGTCCGGCCAGGTGGACGAGGTCGCGCGCCTGGTGAATGAGGCCGAAGCCCTGGCCGCGGCCCAGCCCGAGGCCTTGCGCCAGAAATTGACCGCGCAGCTCCAGGAATTGGCCGGCAATGCGCAAGTCGCGCCGGAGCGGCTGGCGCAGGAAGTGGCGCTGCTCGCCACCCGCGCCGATGTGCGCGAGGAATTGGACCGGCTCAAGGCTCACATCCAGGATGCGCGCGCCCTCATTCGGAGCGGCGAAGCGGTGGGCCGCAAGCTGGATTTCCTGGCCCAGGAATTTAACCGCGAAGCCAATACGCTTTGCTCCAAATCCGCCGATATCGCGCTTACTCGCGTGGGATTGGCGTTGAAAGCCATGATCGACCAATTCCGCGAGCAGGCCCAGAATGTCGAATGAGATCGAGCGCCGGGGAATGATGCTGGTCCTCTCTTCGCCGTCGGGTGCGGGCAAGACCACGCTGTCGCGCCAGCTCCTGGAACTGGAACCCGCCGTCACCATGAGCGTGTCGGTCACCACCCGGCCGCCGCGCCAGGGCGAAGTGGAAGGAAAGGATTATTTCTTCGTCTCGCCCAGCTCGTTTCAGGGCATGGCCGAGGGCGGCGGCTTCCTGGAACATGCACAAGTGTTCGGCCATCGTTACGGCACACCCAAAGAGCCGGTGATGATGGCGCTGACCAAGGGGCGCGACGTGCTGTTCGACATCGATTGGCAGGGTACTCAGCAATTGCGCCAGCAGGCGGGCGACGATCTGGTGAGCATCTTCGTGCTGCCGCCCAGCCATGCAGAACTTGAGCGGCGACTGCGCGTTCGCGCCCAGGACGCCGAGGATGTGGTGGCGGGGCGCATGGCGCGCGCCAGCAACGAGATCAGCCACTGGGCGGAATATGATTATGTGGTGATCAATGATGATCTGGAAACCACGGTGACCAAGATCCAGACCATTCTAGCGGCCGAGCGCATGAAGCGCAGCCGCGCCACCGGCATTCCTTCATTTGTCAGTAAGCTAACCCACTAGGGCCCGCGCCAGCGCGGTAAATTGAATCACGCTGAGCTCTTCCGGTCTTGCGGTGGGATCGATTCCGGCTTTTTCCAGCAGCGCTTCTCCGCCCAAGGGCTTCAGGCTCTGGCGCAGCATCTTGCGGCGTTGGCCGAAGGCGGCGGCGGTGACGGCTTCGAGCTTGGAAAGTTCGGCCGGGGCCACGGGCTGGGGCAGGGGGTCCAGCCGGACGATCGAAGATGTGACTGAGGGCGGCGGCACGAAGGCGCTGCGGTTCACGTCGAACAGGATTTTCGCTGTGGTGCGCCAGCCAGCCAACACCGCCAGCCTGCCATAATGCGCACTGCCTGGTTTGGCGGTGATGCGCTCGGCCACTTCGCGCTGGAACATCAAAGTGAGGCTGGCCCACCAGGGCGGCCAGGCATCCGCCGTGAGCCATTTGATCAAAAGCGCTGTTCCCACATTGTAAGGCAAATTGGCGGCGACCCGCACCCCCGCAGGCAGGATCGTTTCTTCCGGCAAAGCGAGTGCGTCGGCGGAGATGATGTCGAGCTTACCCGGATAGGCGGCGGCGATTTCCTCCAGCGCCGGCAGGCAGCGTTGATCGCGCTCCACTGCGATCACCTTGTCAGCGCCTTCCTGGAGCAGGGCGCGGGTAAGTCCGCCGGGACCCGGCCCCACCTCATAGAAGACGCCGCCATCGCCCGCGCCCGCCGCGCGCGCGATCCTGGCGGTGAGATTGAGATCGAGCAGAAAATTCTGGCCCAGGGACTTTTTCGCCGCGAGGTGATGGGCGGCGATCACCTCGCGCAGGGGCGGCAAGCCGTCCTTGCTCACTTCGCCCACCTCATTGGGCCCGCCTCACCGGGCCCGCGCGTCGGCGATCGCGGCCGCCATGCGGATGGCCGCGATCATGCTGCGATGATCGGCTTTGCCCTTGCCCGCGATATCGAAGGCGGTGCCGTGATCGGGCGAGGTGCGCACGATGGGAAGCCCCAAGCTCACATTCACGCCGTCCCAGAAGGACAATGTCTTGATCGGGATCAAGCCCTGGTCGTGATACATGGTGAGGACCGCGTCATAGTGTTTGCGCGCCTCGTCATGGAATAGCGTGTCGGCGGACAGGGGCCCGGTCACTCGGTGGCCGCGGGCCTTGAGAAGCTGGACCGCCGGGCCGATCAAATTCTTTTCCTCCTTGCCTAGCATGCCTTCCTCGCCGGCGTGGGGATTGAGCCCGGCCACGGCCAAACGCGGTTCCGCGATCCCAAAGTCGTGGGCCAGCGACTTCAAGATGATCTCGGCGGTCTCGATGATCGAGTCCTGGCTGATGGCGCCCGGCACTTCGGCCAAAGACGTGTGGATGGTGAGCGGGACCACGCGCAATTTCTCGCTGGCCAGCATCATCACCGCGCGGGGCGCGCCGGTGAGGAAGCCCAGGAATTCGGTATGGCCGGGATAGGGAAAGCCTGCCTCTTTCAACACCGCCTTGTGGATGGGCGCGGTGACCATGGCTGCGGCTTCGCCGGCAAGGCAGGCTTTGACCGCGAGTTCTATGGCTTCGATCACGGCCGCGGCATTTTTGGGATCGGGCTTGCCTTGTGTGGCGTTGGTCTTGGCGTCGGTGGCGATCAAGGATGTTTGGTGCGTGGCGAAAACCGTCGCATCGCCCACCAGCTTCAAGGGATGGTCGCCGATCCTGCCGCCCAATTCGTCAAACGCCGCAAGCGCGATTTCGGGACCTATTCCCGAAGGTTCGCCCATGGTGATCAGAATCGGAGCGGGGTTACCGGACCTCGACATCGACGCCGCGCCTAAGGTCGCGCATATAGCGGCGCGCCATGGCGGAAATCTGCTGGTCGAACAGCATGTTTTCCACGTCATGGCGGGTCGGCATCACATAGGCGGTCTGAATCACGATCTTCTTGTCGCAGCGCGCGATCATTTCCACGCCCGCGGTCGAGATGAAGGGTTGGGCCATTTCGCCGGAATGCGTGTTGGTGAGCGCCTTCTGGATTTCGGGGCTGAGATCGCCCACCCGCATATTGCCCAAATTCATATAGACCGCGCCCTTGAGCTCTTCGGGCACCTTGGAAAGTCCGTCGCAGCTGCTGAAGCCGGTGCGAATATTGGCGGCAAGCTTGCTGGCGCTGTCCACCATGTCCTTGGTGGTGCCGGCGCCCAGCGGCAACAGCAGACGCGCCAGCGGCAGCACGCTGTCGGTGCTGATCGCGTCTTCCTTGGTGGTGCTGATCTTGGTGCCAAGCGGTTCCTGGCGTGCGCGCAGAGCCAAAATGTAATAGCCGCCGATCGAGCGGATGGGAGGCGAGACGGTGTTGACTGCCATCTTGGTCAACGCGGCGTTAAGTTCCGGCGCCAGCTGGCCTTCATAGACATAGCCGATGTCGCCGCCGGCCGCCGCGGAAGGCGACTGGCTGAATTGATGAGCGACCATGGCGAAAACGCCGCCCGTCTTGAGCTGGGTCTCGACCGACTGGGCATCCTTCAGCGCGTCAGCGTCCTTGTCGGGATTGTCCACCCGGAAGAAGATCTCGCTCACCAGATAATGAGGCTTGTCGGCGCCTTCGGCATAACGCGTCAGTTCCTCGCTCACTTCTTCCGGCGTGATGTTGATCCGGTCCTCATATTCCTGCTGCACCGTCTTCTGCCAGGCAAGCTGGGCGGTGAGCTGGCGGCGCAGCGCATCCTCGCTGGAGCCCGCATTGCTGAGAACTTCACGCAGCTGCTCGATGGTGAGATGATTTTCGGTGAGCATGTGGTTGATCTGGGAATCCACTTCGCCCGGCGCCACGGTGATGTGTTTCTTGATCGCCTCGTTCAGCTCAAGCTTCTCGTCCTCCAGCTGGGTAATGATCTGGATGCGGATGCGCTTGAGTTCCTCGCCCTGGGGCTGGATGCCGGAGGTGGCAAGAAACAGATGCATCCGCTGGCGCACTTCATATTCGGAGACCGCGAAGTCGTTGATCACCGCGGCTACGCCGTCGCTGTCGGCGTCGGCATCATCCGTTTCGGCGTGGATCACCGCAGGCTGCCAGACTTTGGGCTTGGTCGGTTCTACCGTGGCGGTCTTTTGCGCTGGCTTGGAGGCGGTGGCCGGTTGAGAGGGAGTTGTGGCGGCAGACGGCTGCGTGGCAGTGGGCGCGGGTTCGGCGGCCGCGACGGTCTGCGCCTGGGCCGACAATGCCAAAGATGCCGAAAAGGCCGAGGCAAAGAGCGCGGATAAAAGGATACGCATGGGTCTAAGGTCTGTCTTCGCCGCTGGTTCGATCACAGGGTTTGGCCTCTGGCATGTCCCTTCGGACATGCGCCTGCAACTCCGGTTGCCCCTAACCCGCGATACAGAATAAGCAATTTCCTCGCCCGATCAAGCTGGCCGGTCAGGAAATGGGCCCTTAGGGATGGGCGGTATTGAACACGTTCCTGGGGAAAAGGCTGAAAGGCTCGACCGGCTGGTCGCCGGTCTTGAGCGAAAAGCGCAGGACCAGGGAGGTCGAGGGCGGGACGCCCTGAGCGATATCCTCGACATATTTCCGGCGGTAAGCCAGGGAAACCGCCAAACATTCATCCTCATAGCCCAGGCCGTATTCGCTATCCAGCATCCGGCCGGCCAGAAGGTCGCGCTCGATGGCGGCGAAGGCCTGCCAATTCTCGTAAAAGTTAATATCGCCCTGGATGTTCAACTGCTCACGGGCGGGAAGTTCCAAAGTCACCTGGTCCGGCGGCAATTGCAGATCGGGAACCGCGGCGGGCAATTGCACATAGGCGATCTGCAGCGAGGAGCGGCCATAGGTGCCGGTGGCGTAGACCTCATGACGCACCAGAGTGCCATTGGTGCGGTCGAAATCCAGGCGATCGGTGAAATCCAGATGGGGAAGCTTGAGCGTCACCCGGCCGATAATGTCCGAGGTGGTGCCGTTCTCGCCCGTGAAATCAGCGAAGATGGGATCCGGTTTCACCCGATAGGTCTGGGCTAGAAGGCCCTGCAGCTCGCCGCCATTGAACAGTGCGTCGGCGATGAAACCGACATTGGCGCGGGGCCCGCTCTCGACCAGATCGTAGCCGGGAAGCTGGTTGACGCTGAAAATGTTGTTGTCGTCGAATTCGAACGCATCTTCGTCCTCGACCGGCAGGCCGGCGGGATTGCCGCCATAAGGCTGGGCGATCAGCTGCGCCACCGGTTCCAGCATGTAGGTGATGCTCTTTTGCTCGTTGGCGATGAAGGGCCAGCGCCAGTCGAGCGCCACATAGGGAACGCCGCGCGCCACATAGCGGCTCTTGTCCGGCACATTGGGAAAATCCACCGGATCATTGTTGTCGACATGGAAGACGTCGCCGCGGGCATCGGCGATGAAAGTCCAGAGCTGGCCGCCGCCGAAGATCAAGGGCAGGCGCCAATCGACTTCGCTGGTGAAACGCTGGCTGTCGGGGCCGTCACTGCGTGAAAGTGAAACGCTGTTGAGATCGAAACGGAAGCGTCCGCCCGCGATGTTGGAATCCGGAATGAAGGTGTAATCCAATTGCGGCAGGACATAAGGGATAAAGCCCTGCACGTCGGTGGCGCGCAGGCCCTGGAAATAATAGGCGCCCACCAAAAGCCGCGAGCGTCCCGTGTCGTTCTCGACAAAGAGATTGTTCACCAGCCGGTCGAGGAACGAGATGTCGTAGAACCGCATATAGGCGGTGTTGTTGGTGAGTTCGGCGTTGAAACCCGCGCTCCAATTGTCACCGATATCGAAGCGGCCCGAGCCGAACAGATGGTCGTAGAATTGCGGGCCCGCGGAGTGACCGCCCAGTCCGCCCTCGGGATTGTAGGCGATCGAATCCTGGAGCCACATACCGCTGTCTTGCCAGCGTTGACGGTATTCCGATTCCACCAACTCGCCGCCTTTGGTCGAGACTTGCGGCGCGATGGTGAGGTCATTTTCGGGCGAGAACGAAAAATAATAAGGGAGGCGCGCAAAATAGCCCACATTGGTTTCCGTACCGATATCGGGCGTAAGGAAGCCGCTGGAATGTTTCACCGTAGGATCGGGCTCGGTGAGGAAGGGCGCGTAGAGAATGGGTACGCCCAGAAGGTCGACCGTGGCGTCGGTGAAATGGATGCGGTGCGCGACTTGATCATAGACCACGCGTTCCGATTTCACCTGCCAGAGCGGCGTCTTCTGCCCCGGCTGGTTGCAGATCTTGCAGGGGCTGTAATTGGTCTGGCGCGCGATCACCATGGTGCCGCCCACGCGCTGGGCGCTGGCGGCGGTGAGCCGGCCATTCTTGCCGATCAGCGCGCCGAAACCGTTGAGCGCGCCCTCGCGCATGCGATCGGTGAGCACGACATGATCGGAAAAGGCGACGTTGCCCAGCCGGTCGGTGAGGCTGACATGACCATCGGCGGTGACCTTGTCGGTCTTCTGGTCATAGGTGACGCGATCGGCATCGAGGATGCTGCCTTCATCGATGATTTCGACATGGCCCACCGCCGCGACGGTCTGATTGTCGCCGTCGTAATCCATCGCATCGGCCTGCAGCAGGATCTGGCGCTCCGCGGGCGCGGCCGGCTTGGCGGGCGCAGTGGCGGCTTTCGCCGTCATCGGAACCGTCAGCGCTGCGCCCAATAACAACGCCGAAAGACGCAGGCTCATCCATCCTCCTGATTGAACAGGAGGGTCATGCCGATCAGAATCGCGGCGATGGCGGGCGCAGTGGCCGCGAGCAGAACCGGCACGGTCCCCGACTGGCCCAGGACGCGGGTGAGGTCGGAGAAGAAATAGACGCCGAAGCCGCAGGCGGCGCTGAACAGGATCACTTTGGAGAAGCCGCCCTCGCGCGCCAGGCGGAGCGAAAAGCTCGCCGCCATGAACACCATCGCCGCGAACAGGGCCGGCAGCGCGTAGAGCGTATAAAGATAGAGCTGGTAGCGGAGAGCGGAGAAACCTGCAGCCTGGGCGGCGCGGATGAAGCCAGGCAAATCCCAGAAGGACAGTGTGTCGGGCGAGGCAAAGCTTTCCTGAATCTGGGCGGGCGTAAGCGTAGTCTCCAGCATGTACGTAGCGTGATGCTGCGGCGTGCCGCCGGCGCCGGAGACCCAGGCATCCTTGAGCAGCCAGGCATGGTCCTGCAATTCACCGGTCCTGGCGTCGATCCGGCCCTTGAACTGATCTTCGCCGCCGTACAGAAAGACGATCACGTCCTCCAGATGTTGGCCCTGATCGGCGACGCGCAGCGCATGGATCACCGATTGCTGCGTCTCATTGCCCTGGCGCAACCATAATCCGTTCTGCGACACCGAAAGCTGCGAAGCCTCGCCCTTGACATAGCGTGCTTCCATGCCCGCGAACTGGGCAAACATGCGCGCGGATACCGGCGTGACGACAGTGACGGCGAAGATTCCCACCAGCACGGCCACGGCGAGCGGCGGCAAAAGGAAATCCCACGCCGAAACGCCTGCCGCGCGCGTCGCCACCAACTCCTGGCTGCGGCTGAGCCGGGCGAACGTGAAGACGCCGCCCAGAAGGATGGCGAAAGGCAGCATCTTCTGTCCCAGGTCGGGCAATTGCAGCACCGCCATGCCCACCACCACCGAAGTACCCACAGAATGTCCGGCAGTCCGGTTCAAGAGATCGACGACGTCGATGGAGAAGGCGAGCAGCAGGAAGGCGCAATAGACCACCACCACACCCAGGAAGAATTGCACCGCCAGATAGCGGTAGAGCGTCCAGGACCAGCTCATGCCATGGCCTCTTTGAAGCGCCGGCGGCGTTCCAGGATCGCGGCAGGGCTCAGTCCCATCAGCACGATCCAGGCCAGCGCCATGCCCAGGAGCGGAATGACGTAGAACAGCGGGTCGAGCGCCGGATGGCTGGAGGCGGGGCCGGCCACGCCATAGCCGGCGATCCGCACCGCCGCCGCGGCCAGGCAAGCCATGGTGAGGCGCAAGGCATACGCGCCGCGCTGGCGCCGCCCCCTCAGCACCGCGGCCAACGCGATCATGGCGAAGGCCAGGCAGTAAAGCGGTTGTGACAACCGGTTGTTGGCTTCCGCCAGATAGGTGGTGCGGATGGAAGGGGGAAGATTGGCTTCCCGGGGATTGAGCAATTCGACCAGCGACCGTTCATTGGTTTGGCGCTGGCTCGCCCGCGCGGGACCGCCGAACTGATCGAGATCGAATACGTCGCGGCGGAACTTCAGCACCGACAATTGGCTCCCGCCTTCCGCGCTCTGTTCCACCGTGCCGTCCAGCATGATCAGGCGGGTGCCGAGGGGGGTCTGGGCCAGCTCACCGCGCTCGGCCAGATAAGTTACGGGCCGTTTGGCGTCGCGGCTGTCATGCACCATGATGCCGCGGATCTGCCCGTCATTGCCCAAGAGACGGATGAAGACGGTGAGGCCCGGTGTCGGCACATTGAACTCACCTTCGTTGAGCAGGGCGGCGCCGATATCGGCGCGGATGTCCAGCACCTTGGCATTGAGCGCGCGCTGTCCCGCCGGCATCAGCCAGAGCGCGCAGGTCCAGGTGACGATCATCGCCAGAAGAGCCGCGATGAAGACGGGCATGCCGAGCTGGCGCTGGCTGTAGCCCGCGGACGACATCACCACCAGTTCGCTGTCGCCGGCGAGCCGCGACAGGGTGAACAGGGTGCCGAAGAAAAAAGCGATGGGCACGATGATCACCAGGAGCCCGGGCAGGATCAGCATGGTGAGATAGATGAAGGTGGGCGCCGACTGGCCGCGATTGATCACCAGATCCAGCAGCTTGAGCGACTGGGTGAGCAGAATGACGCAGGTCATCAAGAGGGTGAGCAGCGCCACGGGTCCCAAAAGTTGGCCCAGCACATACCAGGACAGCCGGTTCCAAGGACGGCGTGGCCGTTCGCCGTCAAGGCCGCTATGGTGACGCTCTCTCATCTCAAGCCCTGCGCGCGGGCGGCCTCTGGACTTTCGCCCCTCTCGCGATTCGGTAAACTAGCACTGCTTTTCCGCTCTTCGCCAACCCGCAAATCTGGAGAGATTCATGCAGATTTCTTTTGTCGCGCTTACCCCCAAGATCCAAACCGGCAGCTGGGTGGTGGCGGCGTCCGAGGGCGGGAAATTGTCGCAAGGGGCGGCCAAGGCCGACCAGGCGAGCGGGCGCGCTTTGAGCCGCGCGCTCAAAGTTTCACGCTTTACGGGGAAATCAGGGCAATTTCTGGAAATCGCCGCACCTGCCGGTCTTTCCGTCTCCCGCATCCTGCTGGTGGGGCTGGGCAAGGCCGAGGCGCTGGATGGCAAGGCGCTGAACGTGATCGGCGCCCAGATCATGGCGCGGCTGGAAAGCGCGGGCGAGACGGCGGCGACCTTTGAGATCGAGATTCCCAAGGGGGCGAAAGTGAGAAGTGGCGAAGTTGCGGCGCATCTGGCATTCGGCGCGCGGCTGCGGAGTTACAGTTTCGACAAGTACCGCACCCGCAATTTGGATGAATTCAAGAAGCATCTCTCGACCCTCAAGGTGGCGACCGCGGATGTGGCGGCGGCCAAGCGGGCCTATCAGGCGCTGGAGGCGGTGGCGGATGGCGTCACCTTGGCCCGCGACCTGGTGAACGAGCCGCCGAATGTCCTTTATCCGGCTGAATTCGCGCGCCGCGCAAAGGCGCTCACCAAGTTGGGCGTGAAGGTGGAAGTGCTGGGCGAAGTGGAAATGAAGCGCCAGGGCTTCGGCGCGCTTCTGGGCGTGGGCCAGGGCAGCGCGCGCGAAAGCCAACTGGTGGTGATGCAATGGCTGGGCGGCAAGAAGAAAAGCGAACCGGTCGCCTTTGTCGGCAAAGGCGTGTGCTTCGATTCGGGCGGGCTCTCGCTCAAGCCGGGCAGCGGCATGATGGGCATGAAGGGCGACATGGGCGGAGCAGCCGCCGTCACCGGGGCCATGATGGCGCTGGCCAAGCGCAAGGCGCGGGTCAATGCGGTGGGCGTGATCGGCCTGGTCGAGAATATGCCGGGCGGTGATGCGATCCGTCCCGACGACGTGCTCAAATCCTTGTCAGGACAGACTATCGAAGTCCTCAACACCGACGCCGAAGGGCGGCTGGTGCTGGCGGACGCGCTCACCTACACCCAGCGGCGCTTCAAGCCGAAATTCATCATCGATCTGGCGACGCTGACCGGCGCCATCGTGCAGGCCTTGGGTTTCGAGCATGCCGGCGTCTTTTCCAACAATGACAGGCTGGCGGAACGGCTGAGCGAAGCCGGGCGTCATACCGGCGAGCGAGTATGGCGGCTGCCGCTTGATCCGGCTTACGACAAGATGATCCGCTCCAAGATCGCCGATGTGAAGAATATCGGCGGCGCCAATTCCGGCTCCATCACCGCCGCGCAATTCCTCAAGCGCTTCATCGAGAGCGGCACGGTGTGGGCGCATCTGGATATCGCCGGCGTCGCCTGGCAGGACGGCGAGCAGAAACCCATGATTCCCAGCTGGGGTACGGGCTGGGGCGTCAATCTGCTCAATCAATTGGTGCGCGAGCATTACGAAACGTGACCGAAACGCTTTTCTATCATCTGGAGCGGCGGGCGCTGGAAGACATTCTGCCGGGGCTGGTCGAGAAATCGCTGGAGCGCGGCTGGCGCGCCGTGATCAAGACCGAGTCCTCGGAACGGTCCGACGCGTTGGATAATCTGCTCTGGACCTATGACGACTCGAGTTTCCTGGCCCATGCCCAGTCGGGCGACGGCGAGCCCAGGCGCCAGCCGGTGTTGATCACGGTGGAAGACGAGAATCCCAATGGTGCGCAGATCCTGTTCTGTGTGGGCGGGGCTGAGCCGTCGGATTGGGCATCGCTCTCCACGCTGGCGCGGGTGGTGATGCTGTTCGACGGCCGCGACCAGACTTTCGTGGACCGCGCGCGCGTCGCATGGAAGAAAGCCAAGGACGCCGGTCACGATGTGACCTATTGGAAGGAACAGCCTTCCGGCAAATTCGAGAAGCAGGGTTGAATGTTATACGGCATTGGTCTTCCAACCCTGATCATTGATCTGGCACTGGCCTATCATGTGATTCGTACCGGTCGCTCTTTTCTTTGGATTTTGGCGATCGGTCTGCTGCCGCCCTTTAGCTGGATCGCCTATGGCGCCTTCGCCATCCTGCCCGACATGTGGTCCAGCGCGCCGGCCCGGCGCTTTGCCGACAATGTTGTGAATGTGGCCGACCCCGGCCGCAATTTCCGTGAGAAGCAGCGCCAGGTGGCGACGGTGGGTTCGGCCGATGCCAAGCGGGCGCTGGCGGAAGAATGCATTTGCATGGGCCATTTCGCCGACGCGGTGGAACTGTATGAAACCGCCATGGCGGGTCCGTTGGGCGCCAGTGACCCCACGCTTCTGAAAGGATTGGCGCGCGCCAAGATGCTGGCGGGCGACGGCGCGGCGGCGGAATGCCTGTTCCAGCGCCTCAGGGATACCGATCCCGCCGCCTTCGATGCCGATGCGGAGCTGGACTATGCCCGCGCATTGGCGCTTCAAGGCAAGAACGACCTGGCGATGCGGCAATATGAAAGCGTCGTGCCGCGCTATCCGGGCGAAGAGGCGCGTTGCCGCTTTGCGCTCTTGCTGGAGCAACTGGGCCAGGAGCAGCACGCCCAGCAATTGTTCCGCGAGATTCTGGAGTCCGTGAAAGGCGCGCCCAGCTATTACCGCCGCCGCCAATCAGAGTGGACGCGCATCGCCCGCCAGCATCTTAAGTAAGCGCGAGGGATTTTGGTCGATGAGCAGGAGCGTCGTGCGGAGCGGGTGTAATGCTCGTGAACACGCGCGACGCACTCAGCGGCTAAAAGACCCGCGCGTTTATTCAGCGGCCATCGCGGATTCGTATTCCTGCTGCAGAGCCAGCCACTGGATTTCGGCGGCGGCGAGCCTGCGCGCGGCGTCGGCGCGTTTCTTGGAGACGGCGCTGCCCTTGGCCGGATCCCTGGTGAACAGCAATGGATCGGCCAGCGCGCGGTCCAGCTTGGCCAATTCCGCCTGCAGCGCGGCAATCTGGGATTCAGCGGAGTCCGCACGATCCTTGAGCGGTTTCAATTCACGGCGCTTCTGGGCGCTATCGCGGCGCGTGCTTTCCTTGGTGGGCTTGGCATCCGTTTCGACGCGCCGTGTGGGCGCATTGTCGCCAGCCAGAAGGAAGCGGCGATAATCGTCAAGATCGCCTTCATACGGCGTCACCTTGCCGTCCGCCACCAGCAGCAATCGCTCGGCGGTGGCTTCGATCAGGCGCCGGTCATGACTCACCAGCACCACCGCGCCGTCGAAATCATTCAGCGCAGTCAAAAGCTCGTTGCGGGCGTCGATGTCGAGATGATTGGTAGGCTCGTCCAGGATCAGGAGATTGGGCTTGTCCAAGGTGGCCAGCGCCAGCATCAGCCTGGCGCGCTCGCCACCCGACAATTGCCCCACCTTGGTGAGCGCCTTATCGGCTGAGAAACCGAAACCGCCCAGTTGGCCGCGCACTTCTTCCAGGGTCAATTTGGGGCGAAGTCCCGACAACGTTTCGACCGGCGTCAGCGAAAGATCGAGTTCTTCCTGTTGATGCTGGGCGAAATAACCCACCGTCAGTTTCCGGGCCCGCACCAATTCGCCGCCCATGGTTTCGAGCTTGCCGGCCAGCAATTTCGCCAAAGTGGATTTGCCGTTGCCGTTCTTGCCCAGAAGGGCGATGCGGTCGTCCGGGTCGAAGCGCAGTGACAGGCCGCTGAGGATGGGCTTGTCTTCTTCATAGCCCACGCTGGCGCGGTCCATGGTGATCAAGGGTGGACTGGCTCCGATCGGCGTGGGAATGCGGATGGGCGCCACATATTCGTCCGGGGGCACTTCCACCACCGCCATCTTGGCCAGCATCTTGAGGCGGCTTTGGGCCTGGGTGGCCTTGGAGGCCTTGGCGCGGAAGCGGTCCACAAACGCCTGCATATGGGCGCGCGCCGCTTGCTGCTTCCTGGCAAAGGCGACGTCCAGCGCGCGCTTGGCGGCGCGGGTCTCCACGAAAGTGTCGTAATTGCCGGTGTAGAGGGTGAGCTTGCCGCGCTCCAGATGCAGGATGAATTCGCAGACATTGTTGAGCAGATCGCGGTCGTGGCTCACCACCACCACGGTGCCGCGATAGCGTTCGAGATAATTCTCCAGCCACAGCACGCCTTCGAGATCGAGATAGTTGGTGGGCTCGTCGAGCAAAAGCAGATCGGGTGCCGAGAACAGGATCGCCGCCAGCGCCACGCGCATCCGCCAGCCGCCGGAGAATTCGCGGCAGGGCCGAAGCTGGTCTTCGGCGGAAAATCCCAGGCCGGCCAGAATCCCCGCCGCGCGGGCGGGCGCGGTATAGGCGTCGATGGCGTCCAGCCGCGCATAGATGTCGCCCAATTCATGGCCGTCGGTTTCATGCTCGGCCCGGGCCAGCAGATCGGTAAGTTCCTTGTCGGCCTGCAGCACCGTGTCGAGCAGGCTCACATCGCTGCCCGGCGCTTCCTGGGCGACCGCACCCACTTTCCAGGCGCTGGGCCAGCCCACTTGGCCGCCATCGGGCTGCAATTGTCCCAGGATCACCTTGAACAGAGTGGATTTGCCGGCGCCGTTGCGCCCGACCAGGCCGGTGCGCCGTCCGGCGGGCAGATTGGCGGTCGCGCCGGAGAGGATTTCCCGGCCCGCGATGCGCACCACAAGATTGTCGATCGCCAGCATGCCGCGCCCCTTATCGACTGTCCTCGCGTCCTGCAAGGGCCCCGGCGTCGCGGGCTGGGTTGCGCTTGCCCCGGGCACAGACACGCCGCTATAAGGCCCGCGCTTTATTTACCGCACCACCTGGAGACCGTCATGGCTGTCGAGCGCACTCTTTCCATCATCAAGCCGGACGCCACGCGGCGCAATCTCACGGGCAAAATCGTCGCCAAGTTCGAGGATGCGGGCCTGCGCGTGATCGCCAGTCGCCGCACCCGCCTGTCCAGGGCGCAGGCCGAAGCCTTCTATGGCGTGCATCGCGAGCGGCCCTTTTTCAAGAGCCTGGTCGAGTTCATGACCTCAGGCCCCGTGGTGGTGCAGGTGCTGGAAGGCGAGAACGCCATCGCCAAGAACCGCGAAGTGATGGGCGCCACCAATCCCGCCAATGCCGCGCCCGGCACCATCCGCAAGGAATTCGCCGAAAGCATCGAGGCCAATTCGGTGCATGGTTCCGACGCACAAGATACCGCTGCCAACGAGATCAGATTCTTTTTCAGCGATTTGGACATTGTTGGGTGAGCCGGACTGCCAAAAGGTCCGGTAGACCTTTTGTCCGGCGAACGCCGCAGCGTCTTGGCGGAACTTTCGCCAAGACGCGAGGCCGGGCAGGACGCAGGGCTCGCATTTCGTTATAAGGCTCCCGTCAAAAATGACGGGAGCCTTTTTCATGCGGGGAAAAACCGTCGTCATCACGGGCGCCACTTCGGGCATCGGTGAAGTCGCCGCTGTCGAACTGGCCGGGCAGGGCGCGCGCGTCGTCTTCACCGCCCGCGACAAGGAACGCGCCCAGGCCACCTTGGAAAAATTGCGCCGGGTCAATCCGGCCTCTGGACATGTGGTGCATTTCGCCGACCTGTCGCTGCTCTCCGAAATGCGCCGCGCGGCGGAAGAGATAAGGGAAGAACCCGTCATCGATGTCCTGATCAACAATGCCGGCGCGCTCTTCAACAGCCGGATCGAGACCCAGGACGGGCTGGAGAAGAGTTTCGCTCTCAACCATATGTCCTATTTCGTGCTCACCAACCTTCTCCTCTCACGGCTGAAGGCGGGTGCGCGCATCATCAACACCGCGTCCGACGCGCATCGCCGCGCCAAACTCGATTTTGACGATCTGCAGAGCAAGAAGAGTTACAGCGGCTTTGCCGTCTATTCCAAATCCAAGCTCTGCAACATCCTGTTCACCCGTGAACTGGCTCGGCGCATCGCCGGCACCGGGGTCACCGCCAATGCGCTGCATCCGGGTTTTGTTGCCACCCGCTTTGGCGACCAGTCGGGCGGGGTGCTGTCGGCCCTGGTCCGCGTCGCCAAACCGATCGGCGGGATTTCGCCGGAAGAGGGCGCCAAGACCATCATCTATCTGGCGTCTTCGCCCGAAGTGGCGCGGACCAGCGGGAAATATTTCACCAAATGTGCGGCAGCGGCGCCATCGGCCGAAGCGCGCAACGACCAGGATGCGAAAAAATTATGGAATGTCTCGGCGGAGCTTGCGGGTAGGGCGATGGCGCCCGTTTAAACGAAAACTGCCAGGCCTTTTTCCAGCCTGACTTTATCTTCCGCCACCAGACGCAGCGCTTCAGGATAGAGTTTGTGTTCAACGTTCCGCACTCGCGCCGCCAAAGTTTCGGGCGAGTCATTGGGATGAACCGCCACCGAGGCCTGGGCGATCACCGGGCCCGCATCCAGTTCCGGCACCACGAAATGCACTGAAGCACCGGATTGCGCTTCGCCCGCTTCCAGCACGCGCTCATGCACGCGCATGCCTTTATAGGCAGGAAGCAGTGAGGGATGAATATTGATCAGCTTGCCTGCCCAGGCGCGGGCAAAGCCGTCGGACAGAATCCGCATAAAGCCCGCAAGGCAGACGATCTCGACCTCGGCGTCGCGCAACGCTGCATCCAGTCCGGCGTCGAATGTTTCGCGCGTCTTGCCTTTGTGGGGGATCACTTGCGTGGCGATGCCTGCATCCGCGGCCCGCGTTAGACCGCCCGCATCTTCGACATTGGAGATCACCAGCGCGATCCGGTAAGGCGCGTTCTTCTGTGCTGCGATCAGGGCGCCCAGATTGCTGCCGCGCCCCGAGATCAGGACTCCGACTTTTTTCAAAACTGCAATGTCCCGCGATAGACGGTTTTCGCTTCGCCTTCGCCGGAAATGAGATGCCCCAGCCGCACCGCCTTGTCGCCGCATTGCTGGAAGGCCTCGATGACATGGCCGGAATTCTTTTCTTCGACCACGGCGACCAGGCCGATGCCGCAATTGAACGTGCGCAGCATCTCCGCCGGCGTGACCGCGCCTTGTTGCGCCAGCCAGGCTAACACAGGCGGCGGAGTCCAGGATGAAAGTTCCACTTCCGCGTCCAGGCCTTCGGGCAAAGCGCGCGGCAGATTCTCGGTGATGCCGCCGCCGGTGATGTGGGCGAAGCCTTTGACCCCGCCCACCCGCATCGCTTCCAGCGCGCTCTTCACATAAAGCCTGGTGGGCGTCATCAGCGCTTCGCCCAATTTGGCGTTTTTCGCGAACGGCGCCGGTGCGTCCCAGGGAAGGCCGCTTTTCTCCACCAGCTTGCGCACCAACGAATAGCCGTTGGAATGCACGCCCGACGAGGCCACGCCGATCAGCACGTCACCGGCCTCCATCTCGTCGCTCTTGGGCAGCACCATTCCGCGCTCCACCGCGCCGACCGAGAAACCAGCGAGATCGAAATCGCCTTTGGCGTAAAGTCCCGGCATCTCCGCGGTCTCGCCGCCGATCAGGGCACAGCCCGATTCCTTGCAGGCGCGGGCGATGCCTTCGATCACGCGCGCGGCAGAGTCCACGTCCAGCTTGCCGCTGGCGTAATAATCCAGAAAGAAAAGAGGTTCCGCGCCCTGAACCACCAGATCGTTGACGCACATCGCCACCAGATCCTGGCCGATGCCATCGAACAATCCGGTCTCGATGGCGATCTTGAGCTTGGTGCCCACGCCATCGGTGGCGGCAACCAGAATGGGATCGCGGAACCCTGCGGCCTTTAAATCAAACAGGCCGCCGAAACCGCCCAGATCGGCGCCAGTGCCGGGACGGCTGGTGGCGCGGGCGGCAGGCGCGATGCGCGCGACCAAGGCTTCGCCCGCGTCGATGTCCACGCCGGCGTCTTTATAAGTGATGCTGTCTTTGTCCGACATGAATCCACGCGACGGAGATTTGGGTTCCACCTCGTTTAATCAGACGAAAGCGGGCGCGCAAGTCGCCTTAAAAAGCTAGGATATCGTCATGTCTCTGGAAGCCGCTATTGCGGTGCATCGCTTCGGCTTGGGCGGTCGCCCGGGGGAAATCGACGCCGTGGGGTCCGATCCCAAGGCCTGGCTGGTGGCCCAGATCGGTACGCCAGCGGAACAGCCTGTTGCGCCGGACGGCAGCAGCTTTTCCGACAGCGGAACCCTGGTCCGCCAGGAACAGCAGATGATCGCCCAGCGCCGCGCCATCAAGGCGGGCGATCCCGACGCACAGAAAAAGCTGGCCGGCGGGCGGCTCAAGATTTTCACCGGCGAGATGGCGGGCCGCTTCAAGCTGGGCTTCATCACCAAGCGGCCGTTCGCCGAGCACCTGGTCTGGTTTTGGACCAATCATTTCACGGTCTCGACCACGGCAGGGCGCACCCTCAATTTTTGTGGCGCCTTTGAGCGCGAAGCGATCCGCCCCTATATCGCCGACATATTCGAGAACATGCTGCTGGCGGTGGCCAGCCATCCCGCCATGCTGGTCTATCTCAACAACAACGCTTCGATCGGGCCCGATTCGCCGGCCGGCCAACTCACCGGGCGAGGCCGCAACGAGAATCTGGGCCGTGAATTGATGGAGCTTTATTCCCTGGGCGTGGATGGTGGCTACAGCCAGGCGGACGTGATCGCGTTGGCCAATATCCTCACCGGCTGGGGGTTAGATCCCAATGCGCCGTCCGGTTTCGGTTTCTTCGCCAATCGCCACGAACCCGGCGCGCAGACCCTGCGCGGCAAGACCTATTCGCCCGATCTCAAGAGCGGCATCCAGGCGGTGCGCGATCTGGCGCATGATCCCCATACCGCCCATCACATCGCCACCAAATTCGCCACCTATTTCATCGCCGACGAACCTTCGCCGCAATCGGTGGCGCGGCTGGAAACGGTATTCAACAAGACCGGCGGCGATCTCAAGGCGTTGGCCATCGCCGCGGTGGAAGATGACGCCGCTTGGGGGCCCAAACCCAACAAGATGCGCTCGCCGGTCGAATATGTGACGGCGGGCTATCGCCTGCTCGACCTGCCGGGCAGTGACGCGGACGGACAATTGACCCGCGCCGCGATGATGAGCGCGCGCGCCGTGGGCGAGTTCCCCATGACCGCATCGTCGCCCAAGGGCTGGCCGCTGACCTCTGATGCTTGGTCGGGACCCGATGCCGTGCTGAATCGCATCGAGTGGGCCAAGCAGGTGAGCGGGCGGATGCCCGAGGGCTTGAATGCCGCTAAAG
>Ga0075522_10000802_pt1 | contig 23330 bp, 22 predicted proteins | sample NGEPerA_FD_74796 | JGI IMG/M metagenome (GOLD analysis project Ga0075522, IMG submission 74796) | Arctic peat soil microbial communities from the Barrow Environmental Observatory site, Barrow, Alaska, USA - NGEE PermafrostL2-A | ecosystem: Environmental > Terrestrial > Soil > Wetlands > Peat ...
GGATGACGCAATCGTCATCCTTGGCGTCATCCTTGGCGTCATCCTTGGCGTCATCCTTGGCGTCATCCTTGGCGTCATCCTTGGCGTCATCCTTGGCGTCATCCTTGGCGCTGGCGTTGTCGTCGGCCATGTCAGATCTTCAGCATCGAGAACACGATCGAGAAGATCGCGTCGGTGACGATCACGAAAAAGATCGATTCGACCACGGATTGGGTCGTCAGCTTGCCGACGCTCTCGGCGCTGCGCGTCACATTCAGTCCCTCATAGCAGCCGACCAGCGCGATGATCGCCGCGAAGAACGGCGCCTTGACGACCCCCACCCAAAGCGTCGACGGGCTGATCGCCGTTTGCAGTTGGGTAAGGAAATTCGGGATGTTGATATCGAGCGCCGCCCACGACATCAGCGAGCCGCCCAGCAGCCCCATGAAATCGGCGAAAAACACGATGAGCGGCAGGGTGACGCAAAGGCCGAACAGCCGCGGCAGCACTAGCACCTCGATCGGGTCGAGACCCAGTGTGCGCATCGCGTCGATTTCCTCGTTGACCTGCATCGTGCCGATCTGCGCGGTGAAGGCGCTGCCCGAGCGGCCGGCGATGATGATCGCCGCCAACAGCACGCCCAGTTCGCGCAGGACCGAAACGCCGAGCAGGTTGACCGTGTAGATCTCGGCGCCGAAGCGGCGCAGCTGGTCGGCGCCCTGATAGGCCATGACGACGCCGATCAGGAACGAAAGGAGCCCGACGATCGGCATCGCATCGAGCCCACCGACCTCCATCTGCACCAGGGTCGCGGTCAGCCGCAAGCGGCGCGGCTGCTTGAGAAGGCGCCCGATCGTGACCGTCACCAGCCCGGCAAAGCCGAGGATGTCGTAGACCCGGTTCAGCAATACCAGCGTGATGCGGCCGAGCCGCTCGAGAAAGCCGATCAGGGTGTGGTGCGGCGGTATCGGGTGCGGCAGCGGCTCGGTGACGCCGCGCGCCCGTACCTGGTCGAACAACGGGGCGAAACGCGCCTGCAGGTTCGACAGCTCGACATCGTTGCCGCGCGCGGCAAGCTCGTGCTCGGTGCGCAACAACAGCCAGGCTCCGGCACTGTCGAGCCGGTCGACGCCGGAGAGGTCGACGGTCACATGCCGTCCCTGCGGCAATTCAAGGTTGTGCAGGCTGCGGTCGAGCTCGGCGGCGGAGACCACCACCCATTGGCCCTCGGCCCGCAAGACCGTCTCGCCGTGTTCTTCCGATGCGAGAATTGTCGCGGCTGGCGCCATGCTTTTCCGACAACAGGGAACGCGGCGGGCTAACCCTTTCCAACTACGCGAAAAGCGGCTATGCCGCAACGGAAAGCCACGAGGGCCGCCGCGGAGAGGCGCATGGACCTGAAGCAACATATCCGATCGATCCCCGACTTCCCGAAACCGGGAATCCTGTTCTACGACATTTCCACCCTGCTGGCGCATCCGCAGGCCTGGCGGGCCACCGTCGAACGCCTCGCCGAGGCGGTGCGCCCGCTGCGCGCGGACCTGCTGGTCGGTATCGAATCGCGCGGCTTTCTCGTCGCCGCGCCGCTCGCCTATGCCCTGGGCAGCGGCTTCGCGATGGTCCGCAAGCGCGGCAAGCTGCCGGGCAAGACCGTGAGCTTCACCTACGATCTCGAATACGGCACCGACACGATCGAGATGCAAGAGGACGCGATCGCCCCCGGACAGCGTGTCCTCGTGGTTGACGACCTGATCGCCACCGGCGGCACGACCGAAGCGGCGATCAATCTCGTCGCCCAGCGCGGCGGCACGGTGGTCGGCGCCGCCTGCCTCATCGAGCTGAGCTTTCTCAACGGCCGCGATCGCATCCCGGTCCCGGTGACGGCGATGGTGTCTTACGATTCTTGAGTAACCGGGGCCGCGCTTCTCGCGACCACCGCGTAGACCGGCGCGCCAGCGCCGGGCGGAGTGCGGTCGAGGCAGCGGACATCGCTCCAGTTGCCGGCCTCGGCGAAATAGCGCGCGACGAGCCCCAGTTGTCCGGTCTCGTCAAACAGCCGCCAGCACCCGGTCGCCGGGGTGCACAGGCAGCGGTTCGAAAAGGTCACGACCAGCGGCGCACCCGGCTTCAGTACGCGGCCGATCTCGCGGATGATCTCGGCCGGCCGGGTAAAATGCTGAACGGCGCCGCAAATGGCGGCGCCGTCGAATTCTCCGTTGGCAAAGGCGAGCTGCGGGTCGCGGTTGAGGTCCTGGACGCGCCATTCGTCGAGGAACGGGTTTTCCGCCAGCACGCAGGCGTCGGTCCCGAGCCCGACGATCCGCCGGTAATAGATTTCCGGCGGCAGGTGCGACACCCAGCTCGACATCACGTCGAGAACCGCGCCGCCCGCCGGCATCACCTCGCGGTAGAGCTCGGTGATCGCCGCCAGGGCAGCGGCGTCGACATCGGCGAAACCCTCCACGTCGGAGGCGTGAAACCGAAGGTCGAGCGCGAGCGACAGCGAGGCGGGGGGATGCAGCGACATGGCCCTATTCGATCGTCCTATGAGTGAAATAGGAAAACCAGCGCCCCGGCTCAAGCCCCGACGCGCTCATTCTGCGATAGCTCCTTCCGCCGGGCTGAGCGCGAGGCCGAGATCGTGCGCCACCGCCGGATGGGTGGCCTTGCCGCGGCAGATATTGAGCCCGTCGCGCAGATGCGCGTCGTCCGACAAGGCGCGGCGCCAGCCTTTGTCGGCGATCGCCTCGACAAACGGCAGGGTTGCATTGTTGAGCGCCACCGCCGAGGTGCGCGCGACCGCGCCCGGCATGTTGGTGACGCAGTAATGCACCACCCCTTCCTCGACATAGGTCGGCGACGCGTGCGTCGTCGGGCGGCTGGTCTCGAAGCAGCCGCCCTGGTCGATCGCGATGTCGACGATCACCGAGCCCGGCCGCATCGCCCGCACCAGCTCGCGGCCGACCAGCTTCGGCGCCGCCGCGCCGGGCACCAGCACCGCGCCGATCACCAGGTCGGCGGCCTGAACCTCGCGCTCGATGTTCTCGACCGTCGAGAACAGCGTGTGGAGTTGCGCGCCGAACTGCATGTCGAGCTCGTAGAGCCGGGGCAGCGACTTGTCGATCACGGTGACGTAAGCCTCGACCCCCATCGCCATGCGCGCCGCGTTGGTGCCGGCGACGCCGCCGCCGAGGATCACCACCTTGGCCGCCGGTACCCCCGGCACGCCGCCGAGCAGGATGCCGGTGCCGCCCTGCTCCTTCTCCAGGCAATGCGCGCCGACCTGGATGGCCATCCGCCCAGCGACCTCGCTCATCGGCGCCAGCAGCGGCAAGCCGCCGCGATTGTCGGTCACCGTCTCGTAGGCGATCGCGACCGCGCCCGAACGCAGCAGCCCCTCGGTCTGGGCCGGATCGGCGGCGAGGTGCAGATAGGTGAACAGCACCTGGTCCTCGCGCAGCGCGCGGACCTCGTCGGGCTGCGGCTCCTTGACCTTGACGATCAGCTCGGCCACCGCGAACACGTCCGCGGCCCGTGCCAAAATGCCCGCGCCGGCCGCTTCATAGGCCCGGTCGTCAAAGCCGATCGCCGCGCCGGCGCCGCTCTCGACGACGACCTTATGACCGTGGTGAACCAGCTCGCGCACGCTGCCCGGCACCAGCCCGACCCGGTACTCGTGCGTCTTTATTTCCTTCGGAACGCCGATCAGCATCGCGGCTCTATTCTCCCGCTCCATTTCGGCACAGAGATAGTTCCATCAGCTATCTGCGGCGAGTCGTCGCGGTCCTCCGTAAGGCCACGGCCGGTTAATGCATAGCGTATAGGTTACGCCCGCCCGCCTTACCGTTCATGGAATATGGGGACGATGGAAACACCGGCCATCATCGCGCTTATCTATATCGCTATCGGCGCCGCTATTTTCGCCCATCCGCGGATGCCGATGACGCCGCACGATTTTCACTGGCGCCGCCAGATCGAGATATTTCGCGGCAATTTCCGCGACGTGTTGGTGTGGCCGCTGGCGGTGTGGCTTTGGGTCGCCGAGCGCCGGTAACCCTCTCACAACGTAGGATGGTAGGCCGTAGTAGGCCGTAGGATGGGTAGAGCGCCAGCGAAACCCATCATCTGGCAGCGGCGAGATGGGTTTCGCTGGCGCTCTACCCATCCTACAGCAGTTTTTGCACCACCGCGTCCGCCAGCGGCAGCGAGGCGGTCAGCCCCGGCGACTCGATCCCGTAGCAATTGACCAGACCCGGCACGCCGTGCTCGGCCGGCCCTTGCACCGAGAAATCCGCCGCCGGGTCGTTGGGCCCGCTGATCTTCGGCCGGATGCCCGCATAGCCCGGCTGCAGCGCGCCATCCTTCAATCCCGGCCAATAGCGCCGCACCGCGGCGTAGAACGAGTCGCAGCGGCGCGGATCGACGCGGTAATCGACATCGTCGATCCATTCGACATCGGGCCCGAACCGCGCCTGCCCCGCCAGGTCGAGCGTGATATGGACGCCGAGCCCGCCCGGCACCGGCACCGGATAGATCAGCCGCTTGAACGGCGTTCTGCCGGCGAGCGTGAAATAGCAGCCGCGGCAGAAATAGGCCGGCGGGATCGTATCGAGCGGGATGCCGGCAATCGAGCGCGCCAGCGCCGGGGCGAACAGCCCGGCGGCGTTGACCAGATAGCGGCAGCGGATGGTCGCCGGCTCATCGCCGCCGACCTCGAGCTCGAACCCGTCGGCCAGCACCGTGCCGCCGATGAGCGGCGTCTTAAATGCGACCATCGCGCCGTTCGCCTCGGCCTCGCCCTGATAGGCGAGCATCAGCGCGTGGCTGTCGATAATTCCCGTCGACGGCGACAACAGGGCGGCCACGCAACGCAGCTCCGGCTCCATCCGCTGCGCTTGCGTGACCGAAAGCCATTCGAGGTTGTCGACGCCGTTGGCCTTGGCCGCCGCCTCGATCTTCTCGACGCCGGGGATTTCTTCCTCGCTGGTCGCGACGATCAGCTTGCCGATCGCCTCGTGCGGCACGCCGTGCTCACGGCAGTAATCGTAGAGGCGGCGGCGGCCCTCGACGCAGGCGGTCGCCTTCAAGCTGCCCTTCGGATAGTAGAGCCCGCCGTGGATCACCTCGCTGTTGCGCGAGGAGGTCTCGAAGCCGATCGTGTAGGCCTTTTCGAGGACGACGACCTCGCGTCCCGCCAGCGCCAGCGCGCGCGCCGCGGCGAGGCCGATCACTCCGGCGCCGACCACCACCGTCTCGACCTCGTCCACCGCCCGCGCCCGCCTCGCTGCTTTGCCGCCGCATTTGGCCGGAACCGTTGCTGCGCCGCAAGCCCGCGCGTCTAGCGGCAGGGCCTTGACTTCGAGTTAGGCAATTGGCAAATTCCCGAACATGATCGCCGCTGTCGCCAAGGCGCTCGCCAGCGAACGCCGTCTGCAGATACTGGCCTGGCTCAAGGACCCACGGCTGCACTTCCCGCCGCAAATCGACGGTGATCTGGTCGAGGACGGAGTCTGCGCGGTGTTCATCGCCAAGAAGCTGAGAGTCTCCCAGCCTACCGCCAGCGAGCACCTGAAAATCCTCTCGGCCACCGGCCTGGTGCGCGGCAAGCGCATCAAGCAATGGACCTTCTACAAGCGCGATGAAGAGCGCATCGCGGCGTTGAAACGGGAATTTCAATCGGCATGGTGAGCCGCGGAGGAGCGAGGCGACGATGCAGTTAGCCTTTCAGCAAGCGGATGTCTTTGAATTTCCGCGCAAGACGCGCGGCATTGGTTCGCGCCGGCGACTTTAGACGGCAGCCCCGAATGCGTCTGTGACGGGAGAGAGGGATGAACGGCAAATCGCCGCCGGTCGCGCGCTCGGTCGCCGGATTGCGCCGGCAGGTCGCGCTGTGGCGCGCCGCAGGCGAGCGCGTCGGGCTGGTGCCGACGATGGGCGCGCTGCATGCCGGGCATCTGGCGCTGGTCGCGGCGGCGCGAGGGCAGTGCGAGCGGGTCGTGGCGTCGATCTTCGTCAATCCCAAGCAGTTCGGCCCGCGCGAGGATTTCGCGACCTATCCGCGGCCCGAGGCGGATGATTTGGCGAAGCTCGCGGGAGCGGCGGCCGATCTGGTCTTCATCCCGCCGGTCGGGGAGATGTATCCCGACGGCTTCGCGACGACGATCAGCACCGGGGGCCCCAGCCAGGGGCTGTGCGGGGCGCAGCGGCCGGGGCATTTCGACGGGGTCGCGACGGTGGTCGCCAAGCTCTTGATCCAGGCAACCGCCAACGCCGCGTATTTCGGGGAGAAGGACTACCAGCAGCTGATGGTGGTGCGGCGCATGGCGCGGGATCTCGACCTGCCGGTCGAGATCGTCGGCGTACCGACCGTGCGCGAGCCGGACGGTCTCGCGCTGTCGTCGCGCAATGTCTATCTCTCGGCTGAGGAGCGCCGCGTCGCGCCGCACCTCAACCGGGCGATGCGCGAGGCCGCCGCCGAGATCGGCCGCGGCGCGGCGCCCGGACCGGTTCTGGAGCGGGCGGTCGCCTCGCTTACCGGATTGGGTTTCGCGATCGAATACCTGGAGCTGCGGGACGGCGTAACGCTAACGCGGCTCTTCGAGCTGAGCCGGCCGGCGCGGCTGCTCGCGGCGGCGCATCTCGGCCACACCCGCCTGATCGACAATATCCCGGTCGCAAGAACTTGATCGGGCTGCGTTAAACCGGCGCGATTGTTTGACTTTCGGCGCGCGGCGAAACGCAATAGCATGCCTCTTGCAAGGATGCGGTAAGGAAACGCCGCCGGGGATGGAGGGGAGCATATGAGCAAGTCGTCGCGCCGTGATGTTCTGAAGATCGCGCTCGCCGGAGCCGGCGCCGGCGCTTTGCCGTGGCGGGCGAAAGCCGCCGGACCGACGATCACGATGCTGCACGAAAGCTCGTTCATCAAAGTCTTCGACGAATTTTTCCAGAAAACGCTGGCGCCGAACTACGAAAAGGAGACCGGCGTCAAAATCGTCTACGAGATCACCAGCGTCGGCAGCCTGCCGGCGCGCGACAGCACGGTGATCGAAACGGGTTCGGGCGCCGACATCAGCATGCTCGCGCTGCTCTTCCCGTTCCTCTACCAGGACAAGCTGCTCGACGTCAGCGACATCGCCGAGGAGATGGGCAAGAAGCAGGGCGGCTGGTACGACGTCGGCAAGGAAGCCGGCATGGTCGACGGCAAGTGGAAGGCGATCCCCTTCAGCAATATCGGCCAGCTGATGAATTGGCGCACCGACTGGTTCAAGGAAGTCGGGGTCACCAAATTCCCCGACACCTGGGAAGAACTTTACGATGTCGGGAAGAAGCTGAAGGCCAAGGACCATCCGTTCGGCTTCGAGCTCGGCCATGGCTTTGGCGACAATCACGGCTGGCTCTATCCGCTGCTGTGGTCGTATGGCGGGCACGAGGTGGAAAAGGACGGCAAGACGGTCTCGATCGACTCGTCGGAAACCGCCGCGGCAATCGACTTCGCCCGCAAGTTCTTCAAGGACTGCATGCTCGACGACGTCTTGAGCTGGACCGACGTCAGCAACAACAAGGCCTGGTACGCCGAGCAGATCTCATGCACCAACAATGCCGAGAGCATCCTGTGGCTCGCCAAGCGCGACTTCCCGGACATCGCCAAGGTCACCGACCAGGCGCTCAACCCGCAGGGGCCGAAGGGCCGGTTCCACCTGATGAACTCGATCACCCACGGGGTCTTCAATTTCTCGCCGCAGAAGGAGGCGGCGCACGATTTCCTCAAATGGCTGATGGACGAGAAGCAGCTCGGCGCCTGGTATGCCTCGGCGGACAGCTACTACCAGCCGGTGCTGAAGGGTTATGACAACGCCCCGATGTGGGATGTCGAGCCGCGCAACAAGCCGTACCGCGACGCGATGGCGACTGCCCATCTGCCGGGCTGGCCGGCGCCGCCCGACCGGCGGCTGGCGGAGGCCGTCGCGAAGTACGTCGTCATCGACATGTTCGCCAAGGCCTGCAGCGGCAGCTCGACCAAGGACGTGATCAAGGCGGCGGACTCGCAGTTGCGGGAAATCTACAAGGCCGCCTAAGGCCGCCTGAGTCCCCGGGGCGCCATCCGTGGCGATCCGCTCGGAACCCTTTATCGGCGTCGCGTCACGCCCGCGCCGGACCTTCTCGCTGAGCGAGTGGGCCGATCGCGGCACCGTCTTCAGCTGGCTGATGATGGCGCCGCCGATCCTGTTCCTCCTGGCGCTGGTCGGCTATCCGTTCTGCTACGGGATTTTCTTGAGCCTCGAGGATCGGCAGGTGGCGCAGCCCGGCACCTTTGTCGGCCTCGCCAATTTCGTCAAGGATGCCCACGACCCGGTGTTTTGGCAGGTCGTGCGCAACACCTTTGTCTATACCATCGTCGCCACGCTGTTGAAGATGGTCGGCGGGCTCGGCCTGGCGCTGGCGATGAACCAGCACTTCAAGTTCAAGAACATGGTCCGGGCGCTGCTGCTCCTGCCGTTTATCGTGCCGACGGTCTTGAGCACGGTCGCCTTCATGTGGATGCTCGATCCGGCGTTCAGCGTCGTCAACCGGATGCTGTTCGAGTTCGGCGTGCCGAAGCCGGGGCCGTCTTGGCTCGGCAACCCGATCCTGGCGATGTTCTCGATCATCATGATCAATACCTGGCGCGGCCTGCCATTTTACGGGATCACCCTGCTCGCCGGGCTGCAAACCGTGCCGGTCGAACTCTACGAGGCGGCGACGATCGACGGCGCCAGCGGCTGGCAGCGATTCCGCTTTGTGACCCTGCCGCTGCTGCAGCCGATCATCCTGATCGTGACCTTGTTCTCGGTGATCTTCACCTTTGCCGACTTCCAGCTCGTCTACGTGCTGACGCATGGCGGGCCGCAGAACGCGACCAATCTGCTGGCGACTTACGCGTTCGATATCGGCATGGGCGCGGGCCAGCTCGGGCTTGGCGCATCGGTGGCGCTGACCATGCTGCCGGCGCTGGCGCTGCTCATCGTCGGCATCACCCTTTATTTGCGGAAGAAGACATGATCACCGGTTACGGGCCGATCCAGCGCACCGTGCGGGTCTGGGCGCCGGTGCTGTTCTTCTTGGTGGTGGCGCTGTTCCCGTTCTACTGGATGGCGATCACCTCGATCAAACCCAACGCAGAACTCTACAGCCAGCACACGATGCCGCTGCTGGTGCATGCGCCGACCCTGAAGCACTACATAGACCTGCTCAACACCACGAGCTTCCTGCTGTGGACGTGGAACACCATGGTCGTCGCGGTGGTGTCGACCGCTATCTCGCTGGTGCTGGGGATCATGCTGGCCTACCCGCTGGCGCGGATCAATTTTCCCGGCGCCGGGCTCCTCGCCATCGGGGTCGCGGCCGTCTATCTGGTGCCGCAACCGCTGCTGTTCATCCCGCTCGCCGACATCATCAACCGGCTCGGCCTCGGCAATACGCTGACCTCGGTAATCCTGACCTACCCGACGATGCTGGTGCCGTTCTGCGCCTGGCTTTTGCTCGGCTATTTCAAGACCGTGCCGATGGAGCTTGAGGAGGCGGCGCGGATCGACGGCGCCAGCCGGCTGCAGACGATGCGGAAGATTTTCCTGCCGCTCTGCACGCCGGGCTTCATCTCGGCCGGCATCTTCGCCTTCACCCTGGCGCAGAACGAATTCCTCTACGCCCTCATCTTCCTGACCAAAAGCTCGGTGCGGACGGTGCCGGTCGGCGTTATCTCGGAACTGATCAAGGGCGACGTGTTCTATTGGGGCCAGCTAATGGCGGCGGCGCTGCTCGGCTCGATCCCGGTGGCGATCATCTATTCGTTCTTTGTCGAGCACTATGTCTCGGGCCTCACCTCGGGGGCGGTGAAAGGGTAGCGTCAGCCCCACAGCCGGTCGCTGGCGATGCGGGCGCCTTCGGCGAGCGCGGCGAGCTTGGCCCAGGCGATCGACGGCACGACGATGTTCTGCTGCGCGGCGAAGGTCGCGAAGCCGCAATCGGTGCCGGCGACGACGCGCTCGCGACCGACGAGACGCGCGTAATTCTCGATCCGCTGGGCGACCAATTTGGGGTGCTCGACAAAATTGGTCGTCGAGTCGATGCAGCCGGGCATCAGGATGGTGTCGTCGGGAATTTTCTTCTCGCGCAGTTCCTCCCATTCATGCGCGTGGCGCGGGTTGGCGGCCTCGAACAGCAGCGCCTGCGGCCGCGCCTTGACCGCGACGTCGAACACCGTGGCGAGCGGGATGTCGTGGGTGTGCGGGCCCTCGTAATTCCCCCAGCAGATATGGAGCCGCATGGCCTCGGGCGGGATGTTCCGCGTCGCGTGGTTGACCGCCGCGATGTTGCGCTCGGCGATCTTGAGGAATTCGGCGTCGGAGAGGTGCTGGTACTGGTTGTGCCGCGCCGAGCCGAGGTCGGGCGCGTCGATCTGCAGGATGAACCCGGCCCGGTGGATCGCCTCGTATTCCTCCTGCAGCGCGCCGGCCAGCGCTTCGACATAGGCGTCTTCGTCGCGATAGTAGCGGTCGGGGACGAACTTGGTCAGCACGCCGGGCGAGGCGGCGTTCATGAAGGCCTCGACCGGACGCTCGGCGGCGACCGCGGCGGCGAGGTTCGCGAGGTCGGTGTCGAGCGGCTGCCGGTTCTGGTAGGAGACCGGGCCGGTGCAATACGGCACCGCCGCGGCGGCGAACCACGAGGTGCCGCCGCGCTGGGCGCGCAACCGCTCCATGAAATCGGGGTGGTCGAGAATGTCGCGGTGCGCGGCGGTCCGCGGCGGCGTCGAATGCTCGGTGCCGGCCACCGAGCCGATGCCGGAAAGGCGATGCCGGACGTAGAAGGTATAGCTGATCTTGCTCTGCTCGCCGTCGCAAACGCTGTCGATGCCGGCGGCGACCTGCTTGGCGACGACATCGCGCACCGCGCCTGTCAGACGAAACGCCAAGGCGCCTTCATCGAGCGTATCGCCGACTTCGCGCGCCATGGTCTGCGCCAGGAGATCGGGCGGCCGCGGCAGGCTCCCGACATGCGTTGTCAGGATGCGATCGGTGCTGGTCTTCATCGCCGGGCGTCCCTCATGGGTTCGCCGGGCAGGTTCATCCTATCGCGCCCCGGCCGCAACCCCATGCGCCGCTTCCGCCATTTTGCGCGACCGCAGCGGCCGCAGGACGAACAGCGCCATTCCGACGACAATGAAATTCATGATCGCCGTCACCACCAACACCATATGCCAGCCGCCGGTCGCCGCCTTGATGAGATTGGCGAGCGGAACGAGAAATGCCGCCACCCCCTTGGCGGTATAGAGCAGGCTCAAATTGGTGGTGGCGTATTTCGGCCCGAAACTGTCGGTGCAGGTCGAGGGGAAGAGGCTGTAGATTTCACCCCAGGTCAAGAAGATGAGGCCGGCGAACACCACGAACGCCCACGGCGTGGTGCCGAGGGAACCGAGCAGCCAATAGCTGATTCCGCCCAGGGCGAAGGCGATCGCCATCGTGTTTTCGCGGCCGATCTTGTCGGAAACCCAGCCGAACATCGGCCGGGCAAGGCCATTGGCGACACTATCGACCAGCAGCGCCACGGTCAGCGTCGTCGCCCCGATGAACAGCACCGAATTCGCCACGTGGAAATCCTTGGCGATCAGCGCGACCTGCGCGGTCGCCATCAAGCCGCTGGCGGCGACAATCAGAAACATGGCGTAGAGCACCCAGAAGACCGGGGTCGCCAACATCTCCTGCGGCGAATAGCTTTCGGTGGTCTGGATCACGATGAACGGCGTGACGGCCGGCGTTTCGCCCGAGAACGGCCCGCGTATCCACCACGCGAGGATGAAAACGACGACGCCTTGCACCAGTCCGAACCAGAAAAAGGCCGCGCCATAGCCATAGGCGGCGATGACCGCGCGGATCGGCACGACGGTCACCGCCGCGCCTGCGCCGAACCCGGCAGCCGTCAATCCAACGGCAAGACCGCGTCGATCGGGAAACCACTTCACCGCGTTGCCGACGCAGGTTGCGTAGATCGCGCCGGCGCCGATGCCCGACAGCACCGCGCCGAAATAGAGCACCGGCAGGCTCTGCGCGGCAGAATTGACGATCCAGCCGAGCGCGATCACCACGCCGCCGAACGCGATCACCAGGCGCGGGCCATTTTTCGGTCCGATCCGGTCGCCGATCCAGCCCTCGATCGGGGTCAGCCAGGTTTCGAGCGCCACGAAGATGCTGAACGCGACCTGGATGTCGACTACGGCCCAGCCGTGCGCCGTGCTCATCGGCTGCACGAACAAGGTCCAGCCGTATTGCAGGTTGGCGGTCATGACCATGCAGAGGATGGCGATGATCAACTGGAGCCAACGGCTCGTCGGCGAAACGCCCGCTGGCCGGGGCCGCTCTGCCATGTCTTGCACGCCGCTCCCTCCCGACTTTCCTCGCGCGCCGCGCTTGTCCGGCGGGAACGCTCCGGATTTTTGTAATATTTCCGTCAGTTTGAAAACGCCGTCCACAAGCAACCGTCCGCGCGACAATTTGTCTTGGCTAAATTGCCCGTTCCGGATCTTCGCCGCCTGGCAGGTAGCGCCTATTCAGCCGCGGCGACAGCCTCGCGGCGGCCGAGCTGCTTCAGGCAGCGGTCGATCCACAATTTGGTCAGCTTCTCCTGCGCGCCGTTCTGCGACAGGCGGCGGCGCAAGGTCGGGAAATCGACCCGGTCCATGTCCTGGTCCTGATTGAAGCAGGAGAACACGATGGTCTCGGTGCCGGTGACGGGATCGCGCTGGCGCTGCAGGCACTGCGCGCAGATCTCCTTCATCATGCACTGCATCGGCGAGTTGACCGACGCGATCGCCCGGTGCCCGGGCCGGAGATATTGCGCAAGCCGGGCGCGCCGGGCTTGCGCGACCGCGTTCATCATCATGTCGGAGCCGATCGCGATGACCCGATCCACTGCCGCGAGCGGGATGTCGATCAACCCGAGCTTGCCGGCGCCGTAGGCCTCGAGCGCCTCGACGATGTTGCCGACAAAGGCGCGGTCCTGCTTCCGGCCGGGCGCGAAGCCGGGCGCCTCGTCGCAGCACCAGACGATGGTATCGGCGGCCGCCTCGATGTCCTCGACCTTGTAGCGGTCGGCGATGGTCTTGTAGCCGGCGAAATAGAGCACGCGCGAACCCTCTTCCCGCAGCGCCGCGCCGATCGAGAACAAGACCGCGTTGCCGAGCCCGCCGCCGACCAGCAGCACGGTCTCGTCCGGCGGGGTCTCGGTCGGCGTGCCGGTCGGGCCCATCAGGATGACCGGCTCGCCCGGCTGCAGCAGCGCGCAGAGGTCGGATGAGCCGCCCATTTCGAGCACGATGGTCGATAAGAGGCCCTTGTCGGCGTCTATCGAGGCGCCGGTCAGCGCCAACCCTTCCATCGCCAAGGTGGTGCCGCCGCTGCGCTGGGCGAAGGTCTCGTAATTCTGCAGCCGGTAGAACTGCCCCGGCTGGAAGGCGCGGGCGGCCATCGGCGCGCGGACGACGACCTCGATGATGCGCGGCGTCAGGCGGATGACTTCATGCACGCGGGCGCGCAGCTCGTCGTCGAGCCTGGCCTTGAGCGCTTCCGGGGCCGGCGCCGAGGGCGCTCGCTTGGCGAGCATGCGACTGACCACCGGATAGCCGCGCGTCGCGCCGCCCATCGCCTTGACGACGTTGCCGGCAAAGCTTGGGTGCAAGTCGCCGAAGAAGCTGACGGCGCGGCCGTCGGGCATGAGGCTCATCAGCACGTGGGCGGCGTCGGGCTTGGCGACGCGCTGCGGCGTCACCTTGTTGCCGTCCTCGTCGAGCGCCTGGAAATAGCGGCCGTCGAGTTCGACATGGGACGGATCCTCGCGCGCCAGCACGGTGTTCGGCTGGGTCCCGGCGGCGACGAGGATCGTGCGCGCCGGCAATACCACTTGCGGCTCCTCTTCGCTGCGCGCCAGGCGCAGCGCCACGGCCTGCTCGTCCCGATCGACCTCGACCGCGACCGGAGTGAGGCCCTCGGCGAAGCGGATCCCCTCCTCCATCGCCTTCGCCACCTCCTCGTGGTTGAGGGTGTAGCTCGGCGCGTCGATAAGGCGCCGCCGGTAGGCGATCGTGACCCCGCCCCAGCCGTCGATCAGCTCGGCGAAGCGGGGCGCCCTGCCCTCGCGCTCGGCGGCGGCGCGCTCGACGCGGATCGCCTTGGCGTGGGCGAGGAACTCGTCGGCGACCTCGCTCTCGGCCTCGCTCCAGCCGACACGCGCCGCGGCGGCGCCGCGCTCGGCGGCGAGCGTCTCGTAGCGCGACAGGAACTTCTCGACCTGCAGCGGGTAATAGGCGAGCGCTTCGGTCGCGGTATCGATCGCGGTAAGGCCGCCGCCGATCACCACCACCGGCAGCCGCACGGTGAGGTTGGCGATGCTCTCGGTCTTGGCGGCGCCGGTGAGTTGCAAGGCCATCAGGAAATCGGAGGCCTGGCGCACGCCGAGGGCGAGGCCGTTCTCCATCGGGATCACCGTCGGCCGGCCAGCGCCGGCGCACATCGCGATATGGTCGAAGCCCAAGGCGAAGGCGTTGTCGATCGTCAGCGTGCCGCCGAAACGCACGCCGCCATACATCGCGAACTGTTGGCGACGTTCGAGCAGGAGGCGGACGATCTTGAGGAAATTCTTGTCCCAGCGGACGGTGATGCCGTATTCGGCGACACCGCCGAACCCGGCCATCGTACGCGCGTCGAGCCGCTCGTAGAGGCTGGCGATGTCGCGGATCGGCGCGAACGGCACGTGCTCGCCGAGCGCGGTGACCCCCGAGATTTCCGGCGGCAGCGGCTCGATCTTGAGGCCGTCGATCGCGGCGACGAAGTGCCCGTCGTTGATCAGGTGATGCGCCAAGGTGAAGCCGGCGGGGCCGAGCCCCACCGCCAGCACCTTGTAGCCCGAAGCCGGCTTCGGCAGCGGGCGGCGCAGGTTGAGCGGGTTCCAGCGGGTAAGCAGGCCGTAAATCTCGAACCCCCAGGGCAGCGCCAGCACGTCCTTCAAGGTGCGGGTCTCGACCTGCGGGATGTCGACCGGCTCCTGCTTCTGATAGATGCACGCCTTCATGCAGTCGTTGCAGATGCGGTGCCCGGTCGCGGCGCAAAGCGGGTTGTCGACCGCGATGACGGCGAGCGCGCCGAGCGCGTAGCCGCGCGCCTGGACCAAATTCATCTCGGAAATCTTCTCGTCGAGCGGGCAGCCGGCGAGGGTCACGCCGAACACGCTCTTCCTGAAACTGCCGTCTTTTTCGTGCAGGCCGGAACGGCAGCTGTCCTTGCTTTGGTTGTGGCACCAGATGCAGTAATTCGCCTGGTCGAGCGCGCCGGCGAGGTCGGTGCCGGCATCGGTCAGCGCAAAGCCGTCGCGCGCGCGCCAATCATGCTCGGGCAGGCGCAGCATCGTGACGCCGTCGTGTTCGACGGTCTCAACCGGCACGAGGTGCTGCATGTCGAGCCGGTGCGGCACCTTGAACAAGAGGCCCCGGCGATGTTTCTGTTGGCCCGCCGGGGACAGGGTCGCCCAGGCGGCATATTCGATCGCGGCGCGCAACGGCGCGGCGTTTGCCGGCTCGTCGCCGAGCCAAGCCGAGACCGTCTCGGCGAAGCGGCGCTCCCAGGCGAGGATACCCGTTCGCGTATCGGGCATCTCGCCGACGCCCAGATGCGCCTGGAGCGCGAGGCGCAACGCGTCGCCGTCGAGCGCGGTTGCCTCCGCTTCCTTGATTTCCTTGAGGGCGCGGCGCTGGACGAAGAGCCGCTTCACCGAATAAAGCGGCGCCAACGCGTCATGCCGCACCTGCAACTCGCGGATTTCGGGCTCGATGCCGAACAGCGCCCCGAGGAAATCCTCGACATGGGGCGCGAGGTCGACGATCAACTCGGACTCGGTCTTGCGCTCGACCGCATCGACATCGACGCGCGCCGCCATCAGCCGGTCGTGCAGCGCGACGTCGCCGGCGGCCAGGTGCGCGACGAATTCGCGGTCGAGCGTGGTCAGCCCGTCACGCTCGTACAGCTCGGTAAAACCGAGCCCGTATTTGAGGGCAGGTTCGCTCATCGCTGCTAATTAGGTGATGAAAACGGGAGAAACCAGTCCGCAAATAGCCGCAACAGCATTGCGCCGAGGGCAGCATCCTCGGGCGCGGCGGACATCCGGGTGGGCGGTTCTGGGAAGGCGCCGCTATATCCCGGCATACCATTCATAGCCGCGGTCTTCCCAAAACCCGCCGCGGCCGCCGGCGATGCCGGCGAAACTATCAACCAGCTCGATGCGCATGATGTATTTCGCCATCTTGTAGCCAAGCTGGCGCTCGTCGCGCAGGCGCAGCGGCGCGCCGTAGGGAATGGCCAACGGCGCATCGTTCATGTCATAGGCGAGAATTGTCTGGGGATGGTAGGCTCCGGCAAGATCGATGCTTTCGTAGTATTTCACCTCGCCGGCATCGAGGGTGCGCTCCATCGTATCGGCGCAGAAAAACACGACGTAGCGCGCCGCGGACTTCGGCCCGACCTGGTCGAGCAGAGCGCCCAGCCGGGCTCCCGTCCATTTGCCGATGCAGCTCCAGCCCTCGACGCAATCGTGGCGGGTGATCTGGGTGCGTGCTGGCAATGCGCGCAATTCGGCGAGGGAGAGGCTTGCCGGCCGGTCGACCAGGCCGGTCACTTCCAGCCGCCAATCGGCGAAAGCTTTCTGCGCCAGCGCCTGATAATCCGCGTTGTCCGGGTTGGAGGTGCCGTTGCTCTTGAAGGGGGTGGAAAGGTCGGCCTCGCTGAATTCCGGGGCCATGGCATAACCCCCCGTAAGCGCGGGCTGCACCGCAGCGTCGAGCGACTGGGCGCGGCCGATAAGGCGGGTGAACCAGGCGGTGTTGGACAGCCTGTCGCAGCCGCCGAGGAGCAGCGCCGACGCGCCGGCGGCGGTCCGCTTCAGCAGCCGGCGGCGATCGATATCACTCAACACGGCCCTTCTCCTCGATAATGACGTACCGTCCGGTGACCATCGAGCGCAGGTTGTTCCAGACACCCGACACCAGCACCATCGCGACGTGGATCAGCGTGAACAGCACCAAGGCAAAGGCGCAGACGAAATGGATCGTGCGCGCCGACTGCCGACCGCCAAACAGCGCCGGGAGGAAAGGATAACCGGCGTCGAGCCGCGGCGACATCGCCAGCCCGGCGAGGATAAGCACCGGCACGACTCCGAACACGACGATCAGATAGGCCAGTTTTTGCAGCACGTTATAACGCTTCGCCGCCTCGCCGCGGGGAAAGCGAAATCGCAGATGGTCCCACAGGGAGCGGCCGATATGCCCCGCCTCTCGCCGTGACGGGAGCAGGTCGCGGTGGAGATGGCCGCTGAGCATCGACCACAGCAGATACAGCGCGCCGTTCACCACAAAAAGCCAGGCGAAGAAGAAATGCCAGCGACGGCCCATCGCCAACCATTGCGGTCCCGGAATCGTGGCCCAGGACGGGAAACCGCGAGCCGTTGCGGCGCCGCTCCCGTCGGCGGAGAGCCCGAGCACGCCGGTCGTATCGACCGAGTAGCCGAAAACGGTCGTGATTCCGTGTGGCTGTCCGGCCGCGTCCCTGTTTGCCGCAAGCTGCAAGACCGGGTCGTCGAAGCGCGAACGGCTCCCCCAATAAAGCGCGGGGTGGGCATTGAAGATCTGCAACCCGCTCATCAGCAGGATCGCCATACAGAACACGTTGATCCAATGCCCCAGGCGCACCGGGACACGGTGGCGGTAGATCCGCTCCCGGCTTACCGTTTTCTCCCTCTCGGACGGTGATGCCATCGCTTTCCGTTGCCTCGCCTTTGCTTTGGTCGGCGTGCGCCTATCAGACCCCGTTTCGGTCGCGAGCCGCCGGTACGTATGCCGAAAAGGCGCCATCGGCGCAATCGAGCACCGCGTTCAGCAGCACCGCGCAGCCGGCGGTGAGATCGGCGGGCTTGGCGTCCTCGATTTCGTTGTGGCTGATGCCGCCGACACAGGGCACGAAGATCATCGCCGTCGGCGCGACTTTCGCCATGTAGACCGCGTCGTGGCCGGCGCCGCTGACGATGTCCTGGTGCGGCAGCGCCTGCGCCTGCGCCGCCTCGCGCACCGCGCCGACGAGCGCAGCGTCGAACAGGGTCGGCGGGAAGTACCAGAATTCCTTGACCTCGGCTTCGAGCTGCTGGGTCGCCGCGGCTGCGGCGCAGGCGGCGCCCAGCTCGCGGTCCATCGCGGTCAGCACGTCGTTGTCGGGGTGCCGGAAATCGACCGTGAAGAAGACCCGGCCGGGGATCGTGTTGCGCGAATTGGGGCTGACCTGGACAAAGCCGACCGTGGCGCAGGCATAGGGCGCGTGGGCGTGTCCGATGCGATTGACCGCGTCGATCATCCGCGCCGCGCCGACCAGCGCGTCGCGGCGGCGCGGCATCGGGGTCGGACCGGCATGCGCCTCCTGACCGGTGACGGTGATCTCGTACCAGCGCTGGCCCTGCGCGCCGGTGACGATTCCGATCGGCAGGCCGGCGGCTTCGAGGATCGGCCCCTGCTCGATATGCGCCTCGAAATAGGCGGCGACCGGGTGCTCGCCGACCGGCGCCGCGCCGGCGAAGCCGATGCGTTGCAGTTCCGAGCCCAGCGTCAGCGCCGGTGCGTTGTTATCTGGGGTCTCCAGGGCATTCTCCAGGTCGAACACGCCGGTGAACGCGCCCGAGCCGACCATCGCCGGCGAGAAGCGCGAACCTTCCTCATTGGTCCAGGCGACGATCTCGATCGGCGCCTCGGTCTCGTAGCCGAGATCGTTGAGGGTGCGCACGACCTCGAGCCCGGCCATGACGCCATAGGAGCCGTCGAACTTGCCGCCGGTCGGCTGGGTGTCGAGATGGCTGCCGGTGACGATCGGTGCGAGCGCCGGGTTGCGGCCCGGCCGGCGGGCGAAGATGTTGCCGATGCGGTCGATGGTGACCGCGCAGCCGGCCTCCTCGCACCAGCGGATGAAAAGCCGGCGCGCCTCGGCGTCGAGATCGCTGGCGGCGAGCCGGCATACCCCGCCCTTCGCGGTCGCCCCGATCCGCGCCAACTCCATCAGGCTCCCCCACAGGCGCTCGCCGTTCACGGTGAGGTTGCGCATTATTCGTCCAATCCAAGAAATTGCCTTAGAGCCGAACTCGCGGCGCGCATTGTGCGCTCATCAAGGGAGCCGATCCGCCGGCCAATTTTGGAGCGCGTCACAGTCTGCGTCTTATCGACCATAATATCGGATCGCTTTTGCAGGCCGTTGCCGCTGCTCGGTTCAACTCTGATCCGAATGACGGGCGACGCCTGCAAGTCGCTGGTTAAAGGCAGTACCGTCAAGGATTGCAGACTACCAAATGCGTCATCCTGCATTATCAGCACCGGCCTGGGTTTACCGTACTCCCCAGCCAGGACAGCGCTGACCAGATCACCGCGGGCTATTTCCATTTTTTCGATCTGCTTCCTCTTCGCGCGCCGCCAGTTCGCGAGCGAACTCGTCAAAGTTGGCATCAAGCTCACGCATGACCTGAGCCTCATCACTGTTCGGATCTTGCGCGGCCGCGTTAATGATTTGGCATTGCCGGCGGGCTTCGGCCTCGAACACCACGCGCCTGCGGTGCTTTACATGCTGCCGCACCAGCTCACGCAGCAATTCGCCAACCGGCTTCGCTTCTGCTTCGGCGATCTCGGTAAATTCATCCTTGAGGGCGGCATCGATGCGGAACGTGACGGTTTCGGTCTTGGCTTCCGACATAACAAAATCCATGTATGATGAATTGTCATACAGTATGTAATACCACTCAAGTAACTCTCAAGCCGCCACAATCTTGTCACCGCTGACCGATTGGCGGAAGATTGATCCATTCCGAGTGTGTCCCCTGTGCCCGGGTGGGCAAGAAATGCGTGAAAAACTGAGCTTGGCGCTTGGTCTCCTAATGATTGGAGGTGCTGCCTATCTGGCATTTCCCATCTCCGACCTGGTATTCGGCTATCCCTGGTCCGGTCTCGCAGCAACCGTCGCGGGTATGGGCGCGCTCAGGATGCTATCCGATGCACCTATATTTCGAGCCCTCAATCAGCGGTCTCAGTGCCGGGAACTGCAACGTGAAAGAGAGGATGAAGATCGGCGGATGCGAAGGGTGCTCAAGAGGTCTGGCCTGCTGAAATAAGAACTGTACTCACCGAAATCCCGCGCCCACGAGACCGGGACCCGCTTGTCAGCGGTTGATGGTTGGCCGAAGATTGGCCCTTCCCGAACATCTAGAGGATGCTATGCAGGCTTGGTATCATTGCGAGAACACTTACCCGTTCGTGCCGCAGGAGGTGCTGGACGCATCGGACTCGGTCCGCGCCAGCCTTCCCAACAAATATTGCGACCCGAAGATCGCCGCGCAGCTTTTCGAGGAATGCCTCGACGAGCACCTCTTTTGTGACGAACTCGGCGTCAACATCGTCTCGATCGAGCATCATTCGGGCATCAACAGCCTTTACGGCGCCTCGCCGATGATCCTCGGCATCGCGGCGCGGCAGACCAAGAACGTGCGCATTCTGTCATTGGGCACGCTGATCTCGGTGCGCACCGACCCGGTGCGGATCGCCGAGGAATACGCCACCGCCGACATCATCTCGCGCGGGCGGCTCGAGATCGGCTTTGTCAAATCGGGCGACAGCGAGATGGTCTCGGGCAATGCCAATCCGGTCGGGTATGTCGACCGCTTCTGGGAGGCGATCGACGTCATCAAGCTGGCGCTGACCGCTCAGGACGGCCCGGTGAGTTTCGAGGGCAAGCACTACAGCCACCGCCACATCAACATCTGGCCCGGCCCCTACCAGAAGCCGCACCCGCAATTCTGGGCGGCGACCGGCGATCCGGCGACCTCGGCCGAGATCGGCCGGCGCGGCTACATCAACGCGCTGGTGCTGCGCGGCCCGGAAGCCAGCAAGCGCGCCTTCGACGCCTACAAGAACGCACGGGGCGAAGCCCGGCTGCCCGCCGCCGGCACCGACAAGTTCGCCTATGCGGTGCTGTGCGGCGTCGGCGACACCGACGAGGAGGGCCTCGCGGTCGGCGCCAAGACCTTGTGGTTCCTCAACACCAGCCTCAAGCAGGCGCCGCAGATGTCGAAATTCCTGCCAGGGCGCAACCCGCCCGAGCTGGCGCCCAACATCTGGCGCACGACCGGGGTGCGCGGCCGCCCAGCCGACGGGCTCATCGGCATCAGCGCCGAGACGGCGATCCAGCGCGGCATCCTCGTCGCCGGCAACCCCGACACCGTCGCGCGGCAGATCATGGAGATCTACGACAAGGTCGACGGCTTCGCCCACCTGATCTTTATCGGCCGCTCGGGGTTCCTCACCCATGAGGAAGCCAAGAAGACCATCCGCCTGATGGCGAAGGAAGTGCTGCCGCGCCTGCCGGCGGCGACCGTCACACCGGAAAGCGTGCCGCAGGCAGCGGAATAGATCAGCCGCCCGGCCGGTAATCGACAACGTGAGTCGCGCTGCCGGCCCAGGGTGAACCCTGCAGCTTTGCGAGCAGCCGGCAGTCGGCGGTAACCAGCGGCGCCTGCCGCGCCTCGGCGAGCGCGAGGTAGAAACAGTCGTAAACCGGATGATCCAATTCGGCGGCGATCGCCGTGGCCCGCGGCGCCAAGGCAGCGAGGCCGGTCAACTCTGCGAAAAGCCGCGGAAGATTGACGGCGATATCCACCAGGTCGATGGCCGCGATGCGCCCCAATCGTAGCCACTTCCATGCGACGTTGCAGGCTTCGGCAACAATCAGTTCCGGCGCGATCAAATCGGGTGTTTCGTTCAGTAGAGCCGATGCCTCGGCGGCATATTGCTCTTTTGAAAAAAACCACTTCACCGCCACGCTCGCATCGACGACGCAGGTCACCGCGAATCCCGATCTTGGCGTATCAGCTCCTCGGCGGTCGGATACGGGCCGCCGGTGTCCCTCGCGGCGATGTCCGTCCGTATCCGCTCGAGTTCCGCCAGCAGTTCCGCCCGGCTGGGCCGGGCCGCCTCGGCCAGCACCTCACGCAAGCATTGCTCCAGCGACTTCCGCTCCGCGGCGGCGCGCTGCCTTAGCCGCTCCAGCACATTGTCATCGATATTGCGGATGACGACTTGGCCCATGGCTCCCTCGCCGCACACTGATTGCACGATGATATCATCTGGTGGGCCGGCCGGACAATGCCTATAGTCAGCGCGACAAATGCCTTCGCTGGAGGAGCTCGCGATGAATGACGCCACCCCCTGGGTCGACCCCCAGCTGATCGCCGCCGGCAAGCTGCTGCAAGAAAAGGGCCTGGCCGTGCCCGACCGCACGGTCGCGCCGCTCTCCGAAGTGCGCGCGGCGCAGGACCGCGTCGGGGCGTTTCTCGGCCTCGACTCGGTGCCGCTGCAGAGCGAGCGCGACGTTATGCTGCCCGGTCCGCATGGCGATGTGCCGTGCCGGTTCTATTACCCGGAGGGCATCGATAAGCCGGCTTGCCTCGTCTATATGCACGGCGGCGGCTTTATGCAGGGCAGCCTCAACAGCTGGGACCATTTCCTGCGCGATCTGGTGCGACAGAGCGGTGTCGCGGTGATGTCGGTCGATTACCGGCTGTCGCCCGAATTCAAGTTTCCCGTCGCCTTCGACGAGACCGTCGCGATGGTGCGGCTGATGGCGAGCGACGGCGCGAAGCAGGGCATCGACCCGCACCGGCTCGCGGTCGGCGGCGACTCGGCCGGCGCCAACCTGGCGCTCGCCGCCGCGCTGGCGCTGCGCGATGCCGGCGAGAAGCTGCTCAGCTTCCAGCTCTTGATTTACGGCGTCTATGCGACCGATGCCGAAAGCGCGTCGTGGCAGCGTTTCGGGCAGGGCGCCGGGCTCTCCCAGACGCAATTCCGCTGGATCCTCGAAACCTATCTCGAAACTCCGGCGCAGCGGGCGGATTGGCGGGTCGCGCCGCTGCTCGCCGACCTCAAGGGCTTGCCGCCGGCGCATCTGATCGTCGGCAGCCTCGATCCGCTGCAGGACGACAGCAACAACCTCGCCGCCAAACTAAAAGCCGCGGGCGTGCCGACGAACCTGACGGTCTACCAGGGCATCAATCACGGCTTCATCCGCTACGCGCGGCTGATCCGGACGGCGCGTAACGCGGTTGCCGATTGCGCCGCGGCGCTCAAAACCGCGTTCGCCTAAGTGTCGAAGCTATGAAGGTTGTTCATCCGGGTCGGTGGTATGAGGCTGGGGTTGCGAGACCAGCCAACCCAATGCCGGAGCCCCGGATGAACATGCACAAGAATGCGCGGCTGA
>Ga0075522_10000803_pt1 | contig 23321 bp, 28 predicted proteins | sample NGEPerA_FD_74796 | JGI IMG/M metagenome (GOLD analysis project Ga0075522, IMG submission 74796) | Arctic peat soil microbial communities from the Barrow Environmental Observatory site, Barrow, Alaska, USA - NGEE PermafrostL2-A | ecosystem: Environmental > Terrestrial > Soil > Wetlands > Peat ...
TGCTCTCAAGACAGCGAAGGAAGAGATGCGTACTCGCATCATGGCCGGAATGTCGGCTCGCGCGGTCACGGCGCTCAAGGAAGAGATTTCAATGCTCGGCGCCGTGCGTGTGCGCGACGTCGAGGCGGCACAGGCGCAGATCGTCGCGCAGGTCCGTTCGCTGGAAGCAGCTGGCGAAATCACGATTGGTGTCGGAGCGATGGAAGATGCGTTCATCGAATAGGCCGGGCGTTCTCGCGCCTGACGCGTTCAATGTCACTGCGGCCCGCTGGTCCCCGGACGAAATGTCGACACTGGCATGGAGTGCAGGATCCGACGCCGCGCCCGAGTCCAAGGTTGACCAAGTGGAGCGTGAAAGACAGGAGCTCGAACGCCTGGTGGAAGGCGCGCGCGCGGCCGGTTACGATGCAGGCAGACTCGACGGTGAGCTTGCCGGAGCAACTCGCCTGCGCAACGCCATTAGTGCAGCGGAGGCAGCGCTCGAAAGCATTCGCTCAAACGAGACAAAGTGGCAGGAGTGCGTCCGGGAGAACGTCTCAGCTCTCGCGCTAACGATCGCGAGGCATATCGTAGGACGCGAGCTCCATTCCGACGCAGCAGCAGTGGCGGATCTCGTCAAGCGCGCACTTGCTGAGTTCCCAATTGATCAACCGATGCGCGTGCGGGTGCACCCGCATGATCTCTCACTGCTATCGCAGCCTGTTATCGCAGGTGGCGATGCGGTATCGATCGCCCCGAACCGGGACGTACGATGGTTGGCAGACGGGCGCATCATGCCTGGTGGTTGCGTTGTGGAAGGGCGCGAACGGATCGTGGATGGGCGTGTCGACACCGCACTCGAGCGACTGTACCGCAAACTGACAGACAATGTTGCTTGAGACACTGACCGATGCAATCGGCGACACGCCGCGCTTCGACAGGTACGGTCGCGTTACGCGTGTTGTTGGCCTGGTGATCGAAGCTACTGGCATCGACGTTGGCGTCGGAGAGCTGTGTCGCGTAACCAGCCTCACTGATGACCGATCCGTCCTGGCTGAAGTAGTTGGCTTTAAGGAGGACAACGTCATCCTGATGCCGCTCGGTGAATTGGATGGCCTGCATGCAGGCAGTTTTGTTCAACCGCTCGGTCGTTCTTTTGGAGTGGACGTCGGTCCGGCACTACTGGGACGAGTGTTGAATGGGCTGGGGCATCCGATAGACGACAAGGGGCCCATGGAATTTGCAGAGCGCGTCCCACTTACGGCGGAGCCGCCAAATCCGCTTGACCGTCGCATGATCGACGAACCGCTCGAGACCGGTGTGCGCGCAATCGACGGAATGCTCACGATTGGGCGCGGACAGCGCGTCGGCATCTTTGCGGGTTCTGGTGTCGGAAAGAGTACTCTGCTTGGTATGATCGCACGTCACGCTAAGGCTGATGTAAATGTCATTGCTCTGCTTGGCGAGCGTGGTCGCGAGGTACGCGATTTTATCGAACATTCGCTTGGAGAAGAAGGACTCTCGCGCTCGGTTATCATCGTAGCAACAGGGGATCAGGCCGCGCTGGTGCGCGCACGTGGCGCGCTGGTTGCGACGGCGATCGCAGAATACTTCCGAGACCAGGGAAAGCAGGTTCTATTGATGCTCGATTCCGTGACGCGAGTAGCAATGGCATGGCGCGAGATCGGCCTCGCCACGGGCGAGCCGCCGACGACCAAAGGATATCCACCCTCGGTATTCGCATCGCTTCCGCGATTGCTGGAGCGCGCGGGCAATGCACGCGTTGGCGGAATCACGGGCATATATACGGTGTTGGTGGACGGCGACGACTTCAATGAGCCTGTCGCCGATGCGACGCGCTCCATTCTCGACGGGCACATTGTTCTGACGCGCAAACTTGCGTCGGCCGGTCACTTCCCTTCCATAGATATCCTGGATAGCAAAAGCCGCGTACGCGATCAGGTGATTTCGAAGGACCATAGAAGCGCGGCAGAGACGATCCTGCGTACGGAAGCGACGTATCGAGAAAAGGAAGACCTTATTCTGGTGGGCGCGTATCAAAAAGGTACGAATGCGGCTGTCGATTCTGCGGTCGAGCATCGCGAATCAGTCCTGAGTCTTCTGCGCCAGCGCGCGGACGAGACGACTCCGCTTGGCGAGACGTGTGGCAAGATGCGCGACCTGGCGTCACGGATCGCGCTCTCGAACAAACAGGTCGCATAGACATGTTTCGATTCCGACTGCAACAGGTGCTGGATCTTCGGGAGAGCCAGGAGCGCCAGCTCGCGACCCAGCTCGCTACGGCATTGGATGCCGAACGTGCTGCCAAGGATGCACTGGATGGGTTGCGCGCCGAGCGGGTAGCGGGTGCAGAAGCAGTGCAGGATGGTCAGGCGCACTCTGTGGGAGAGCTCGCAACCCTCGCCTACATCATGCACCAGCTCGACGACCGAATCGCGGGCGTAACCGATGAGGTTAGTGCTGCCAACGTTAGTGTCTCCCACGTTCAGGAAGCACTCACGGCGGCGTTCAAGGATCGGCGCGTGCTCGACCGACTTCGTGAACGGCACGAAGAGACCTACCGCGCAACCTCGGAACAGACTGATCGTCGTACAATGGACGATGTAGCACTGTCTCGCTTCGTGCATAACGACAACGATCAATGAAAAAACTTCTAATTCCATTCGTCGCCTCTTTTGGCTTGAGCCTCGGGATAGCGACCGGTATCGTGATTGTCAGAGCGCCGAAAGTGGTGCCTGCTGTGGTTGTGACAAAGGCGGCGACCGCAAAGCCCGACTCGGCTGCTACAGCAAGCGATACTACTGCAAGCGCCGCGGCGGATTCATCCGCGGCCGGGACGGCAGCATCGACTGCACCGTCACAGACCGCTCCACAGCACGCGGATTCCTCCACTACGCCAAACGCCGCCACGCCAGTATCGGAAAAGGCGACGCGCTCACGAACGCCATCGCAGCCGAACACAAAGGTCGCGTCAATTCCGGCGACCGCTCCGAAGACGGTAGATCGACCAATGAAACCAGTCACTGATTCGATCATCGACCGGAGGCTAGCTCAGGTGTTCGGCGCGATGCAGCCCAAGGATGCTGCGCGCGTGCTCGAGCAAATGGGTGACGACGATGTACGCTCGATACTGGGATCGCTCTCGAGCAAGCAGCAGGCGGCAATCCTCGGAACCTTTCCAACCCAGCGGGCAGCCACAATTCTTCAGGCGACTTTGCGCACAGCATCTTCCGGAGGCCGTGAATGACGATGATGAGCGTTAATTTCGCCACATCGGAGAATACGCCCAACGTCGATGCTCCCGCGTCGTCGCGATGGAAGCGAGATTCGGGTACATCGAGCAGTTCTGGTGCGAATGCGTTCGCCGCGTCACTGGCGAATGCAATGAGCGCACCCATGACCACAGTGCATGTGCCTAAACAGCATGGGGCAGCCTCCGATCTCGATGCTCAGGCGCATAGTCTCAAAGGCACAAAGGCGGGTAGCGCACGATTCAATCTGTCCAAGGGTGCCGCGAAAGCAAGCAATTCAGCTGCCGCGCCTGCATCGGACACAATCACGGCGAGTAAAGCGAGCGCGGCAGCAGGAATCGGTACGCCAGGTGGCTCCGACTCTGACACAGCAAGTACGGGAGCTGTGGGAACCGGGGCCGATGCCGACGTCTCGAGAGCCACGAGCGCGTACGATGGGAACGCTGCACTCGCGGCAGCAGCAGACGCGCGCGCAGCCGTTGCGAATACACCCGTTGAAAGTGCCAACTCTGGAGTAGACGCATTGAATCCCGACTTTCGAGCGAAATTCGCGAGAGTTGTTACAAGGATGCACGACGAGTATGGCAAGGACGTCGAGCTAGTAGAGGGATACCGCACGCAATCGCGACAGGACTTCCTGTACAACCAGGGACGGACGGAACCCGGCGATGTCGTGACCTGGACGAAATCGAGCAAACACACTCTTGGACTCGCTGCGGACGTCACCATCAACGGATCGTATGCCGATGCAGTTGGATACCAGCAGCTAGCGCAGATTGCAGCTCAGGAAGGGCTCCGGACACTTGGGCCGAAGGATCCCGGGCATATCGAGATGCCAACACGCAGCGGCGCCGCGGCATGGGGAAGTTCTGTCAGTCCGGCCGATATCGATAGCAACGTCTCGCGCGCGATCGGAATAGCACTGGATCAGAACAGCGTCAGTGAAAGCGCCGACGACGGTAGTGGAGGTTTTAGTAATCTGAACGGACTGCTGAGCCGCGTCGGGAGCACTGGTTTTTCGGGCACACCGCAGTTTCAGCTTCCCGTCATGACCGGCAGCAATGCTGGACTGAGCGGTGGAATGTCGCAGCGAAACCCCGGAGACACTCGCAAGGACGACACCAAGCGGCCTGACGCTGCATCAGTCGCATCAGTCGCATCCGTCGCAGACGTTGCAAACGTCGCCCAGGTGGCGCAGGTTGCTCACGTCGGCGCGCTCACGTCACCGCAGCAGCCTCTCATTGGTGCACCAATTACAGCTTCGACTACCGTAGGCGCGGGATCCAATTCGGCCGACAAGGTGGGGCACCTCCTCGATGCTCGTGATGCGGCACCGGTTCAGCCGATGTCACAGGTAACGCTGAACGTCGATAACCCGACAGGAAGCGCCGACAAAATCACAGTTCAACTTCGCGGTGGTGTCGTGGACACCGCCATATCTATTGGCGACCCGAATCGCGCGGACAAGATGTCGCTGCGAGTCGGTGAGCTACAGCATGCGTTAGAGCAGCACGGGCTCGAGACCACAGCGATCAATGTGGCGTCGACAGCTGCTGACTCAGGGCCGGGATGGAACCCGCGCCAGGGAAGCGATCAGAGTGCCCAATACGGACGCTCTTCGCTCAATCACGGGAACAGCCGACAGGACGCGGATGCAACCCGACAGCGCGCTCGCAAAGAGCAGCAGGGAGGAAGACAGAAATGATCACAGCGCCTATCGGTAGAATCGCGCCGGCGCGCGATACCAATGCGCCCGCCACGACAGGTTCGACGGGTTCGACGGGTTCAACGTCAGATTCGTCGTCCAATGCCATCAGCACCGCCGCAGGCGGTCCGATGGGAGAAACCCAGTTTCTCCAGCTTCTCGTATCCCAGATGCAGAATCAGGATCCGACAGCGCCGATGGATGGAACGCAGATGGCTGCACAGCTCGCGCAGTTCTCGAGCGTCGAGCAGCTGATAAACGTCAACGCCAAACTCGATAGCATCACGTCGCTGCTCACACCGAGCACCACGCCGGCGGCCAACTCGGCCGCGCAGGGCTCCTAGCAGCCACTGTGTAGACCAACAACACTCATCGGATCTAAAACAACATGGATCGCTCGCTATTCTCCGCCGTCTCCGGTCTCAGAAACAATCAGACCGCGATGGATGTCATCGGCAATAACATTGCGAACGTCAATACGACGGCGTTCAAGTCAAGCCAGGCGAATTTCACTGAGAGTTTTTCGCAGGTTCTCGCTGGCGCCAGCCGCCCAACAACCACTAACGGCGGCGTGAACGGCGTAACCGTCGGGCTGGGCTCTCAGTTAAGCAGCATCGACAGCGCCTTCACGCAGGGAAATCTGCAGGCAACCGGCGTTCCGACAAATCTCGCCATCCAGGGCAATTCACTCTTCGTAGTCGCTAACGGGAACCAGACCATGTACACCCGTGACGGCAACTTCAAGTGGGATTCGGATGGCAAGCTCGTCGCATCGAACGGTGCGGTCGTGCAGGGGCTCATGGCAACAAACGGGGTTCTCGGAGGCTCGCTCACAAGCATCTCCGCACCAATCGGTCAGACCTCGCCGGCCAGTGCGACGACCTCGGTGTCCGTAGCCGGTAATTTCAACTCTGAAGCACCGGTGATCACCGCTGTCGACGTCAACAACCCGACCCCAGCTGAGCTCGCGGATTCCGCAAACGCCGGCTCCGTAGTTACAAACACGTTGAGCGTCTACGATTCGCTCGGAACCAAGCACGATCTGACACTCGTTTCCTGGAAAACGAGCGCAAACACGTGGGATGCAAAGATCGACCCCACGGGCCTTAATTACGATGCAACCCAGCCTTACACTTTCGGACCAGGCGCACAGTCGTCGCCAGCGGCGGCCACTACCCCGTGGCAGTTTACATTCAATGCGAACGGTACGGTCAACGCAGCGTCCTCCAATCTGCCGAACATAACGTTCACCCCATCCGGATCCGGCGGCCCTGTATCTCTTACGTTGAATCCCGGAAGCGGGTCGACTGGCGCCACTTCCCTTTCGGCGGCGAACTCGGCTGTGCTCAGCAATCAGAACGGTTACGCGTCCGGCGTACTTCAGACTGTCGCGATCGGACCGGACGGCACTGTTACTGGCGCCTTTTCCAACGGGACAAGCCAGACACTTGGGCAGATTGCGCTGGCTGATTTCAACAATCCGGAAGGGCTCACCCAGAGCGCAGATAGCATGTACACAGTGTCTGCGAACTCGGGTACCCCGCTAATCGGGTACTCCGGAAAGGATACAACCTCGACGATCGCGAGCGGGAATCTTGAGATGTCGAACGTGGATCTGGCCCAGGAGTTCACAAACATGATCATTACGCAGCGTGGATTTGAGGCGAATGGAAAGATGGTCACGACCAGTGATCAGATGCTCCAGACGCTCGTGAACATGAAGCAGTAGTGAGCTAGGCTCAGCTCACCCAGTTCTCTGCTGCGGCAAGTTTAGCCGAGGGCAGCCCGGAAGAAATTGCCGGGCTGCCCTTTTTTGTCCATGGACGTGAGGTATGCCCGTCCTGTGAAGCATTCGCATAACTGATTGATATATAAGAGTTTACGATGGAATTATGGCCTTGCTAAAGGGGCGGAGATATTTGGTATGTCATCTGCTTTTATGGGTGCCGCGAAGGCAGATACAGGAACCATTTGCGAAGAGCGACACGCATGGCAGAAGAGAAAGCTCCAGAGACAGAAGCGGCGGCTGAACCGGCCCAGAAGAGTGGGATCGCACGACGGCTGCCACTAATTGGCGGCGTGGTCGGCGGACTCGCGCTCGGGGCCACTCTTGGCTTAACGCTGCTTGGACCGAAGCTGTCGCACAAGTCGGCGATCTCCGCCGCTGCCGCAGATGCGTCCAAGAGCGGCAGTAAGGACACCGGCGAGGTTAAGAAGGGGGACGCAGCGCCGCCCATCTACCAGTTGGACAATCTGGTGATGAACCCCGCGGCATCCGGAGGCTCGCACTTCCTGTTGATGTCGGTCGCACTTCAGTTGAAGGACGCAAGTTCGCTCGAAACGCTGAAGGGGCGTGATGCAGAGTTGAGGGACGCGATCCTTCGGCTATTCTCGCGGAAGACCATCGATCAGATCTCCGACATCTCTGCCAGAGACGAGTTCACTGTCGAGCTGATGGCCGTTCTGAACAAGATGTTCGGCACTGGCACGGTGACCAAGATTTACTTCCCACAATTCGTGATACAGTGAGCTCCGACGCCCGCCCGATGGCATCGGGCACACTATCGCAGAGCGAGATTGACCGCCTTCTAGGCGGCGCGAGCAATCTGCCATTCGCCGGCCCGACGGAAGAGTCGCCGGTTCAGATGTACGATTTTCGGCGTCCGCACCGCGTCTCCAAGGAGCGCCTTCGCACGCTGGAAGCGATTTACGAGCGCCTGGTCAAATCGCTCGAGAGCTGGGTCATCGGACGCGTCCGAGGTCAGATCGAAATGCGGCTTCAGGGTGTCGAGCAATTCTCTTTCGGAGAGTTCACGCTCTCACTGCCAACACCATGCGCGTCATTCATCTGTGATATAAATGACTCCGGTGGTCAGCTTGGCGTCGTCGACATCGGTGAGGAGTTCGCGTTCTATCTCGTAGACCGGCTATTCGGCGGCAGTGGAAAGCAGGTATCGGCATCCCGGCCTCTGACGCGTGTCGAGCGCATGGCTTTGCGCGGTCTCGTCGAAAAGGTGAATTCACTTCTCGCCGAGGTATGGTCGGACTACATAACGATGTCGCTCGATATCAGCTCGTTCGAGTCGTTTCCCGACATCCTGCTCCAGAGCGCAAATCGGGACGATCCGGTCCTCGTGGCCAACATCGAAGTCAGTGCCGGTGACGTCAGTTCGTTAATGCTGGTGTGTCTGCCTTTTGCAGTATTGGACAAGTTCTTCACCAACACCGGGCTCCGCAGCGTTGCGAATGCAACTGGCTCTGAACACGAACGTGCTGCAAGCCGCGCACTTGCTGAGTACTCGCTCCGAAACACTCGTGTCCCCGTGTCCGCGCGCCTACCCGAGTTTCGCATGTCAATGCGGGACCTGGCGTCACTGTCTTCCGGCGGTGTCATCACTACGGCGCTGCCGAGCACGAGTCCGATCCGCGTCCTCGTAGGGCACCAGGAAAGATTCGCCGGGACGGCGGGACGCGTGGGCCACAAGCTCGCGATTCGTCTTGACGGGCCGCTCAGTGAAACCGGCGAAGTGAAAATGCCTTCTCAAGTTGTTCCGCAGTTCGACGCTTCGATCATCACCGAAGCGCTTCAATCTCAACCGATTTCCGCCGACTAAAATGGATCAGAATGCGAACGCCGCTGCTGGCGCCGATATGAACGATGCTGGCTTCGCCGGCACCGGCGCGACCAACGAAGTACCGATATCGATGTTGCTGGATCTGACACTCCCGATCTCGATCGAGCTTGGCAGAACGTCAATGACCGTGCAGGATATCCTCCGACTTGGCCGTGGCTCTGTCATCCAGCTCGACCGTCTTGCCGGTGAGCCGATCGATGTCTTTGTCGGTGATCGCCGGTTCGCCGAAGGTGAAGTCGTACTACTGGGCGAGACATTCGGCGTACGTATTACGCGAATCCTCCCGCGCGCCAACGCCGTTGAGGAAATCGCCGCGTGAGTGCTTCCCAATTCCTTATGATCATGGCGGCACTTGCGCTCGTTCTGGGTGTGATGGGCGTCACCATGCGCGTGCTCCGGCGCTACACGATGGCCAGGACATCCGCGGCGGGTAGTGTGAAGATGGAAATCGTTCAGCGCCTTTCGCTTGGACAGCGTCAGGGGCTGGCTGTGGTTCGTATCGGGACCCGCTTGCTCGCCGTGTCGATGGGCGAAGGCGGCGTGCACCAGGTCGCCGAGTTGAATGACACGGACCTCGTCGCAAGCGCGAACGCGGTCAAGGCAACGGCGGCGCCCATGCACGCAATTGCAGACGGGCTTCGCAAATTGGCGCTCGTGCGCGGCAACAGTAGTTCTGATTCTGACATCAAACCGACGCGTGGCAAAACGAAAAAGGATGAGCCACGGATTTCCTACGTAGCGCCGATGGAGGATTTTCAGGCCGTCCTCGGTATGGCCATGTCGGGCGGAGCAAGATCGTGAAGCTTGGCGGCGCTGTTTTCGGCATTGTCGCGCTGGTGCTGGTTGCACCTGTACGTTCGGCTTTGAACGCGCAGCAGGCATCTGCACAGAGCGCGGCCGCCTCGACGGTAGCGCCAAATCTCGTAAACGCGATTCAGAGCGCAGCGAACTCCACCAACGCTCCGACGGCTATTCCGGTGGCTACCCCTCCGGCGCAGCAGGCAACCTCACTGCCGCAGCTTCCCCAGATCACTCCATCGGCAGCTGGCGCGAAACGCGGCGCCGCAGCGACACGCGCAGCCAAGGCTGCCAACGCCGGATCGCAGCCGGCAGGTCCAAAACCAGCAGCTACTGCCGGCACCACTGGTGTATCGACGACGACCCAAGGCGAAATCGATCCAATGCTCAGCAAGCTGGCTCCGCAAATGGATCTCCGAGTCGGCGGCAAGGACCAGGATGGCCTGCGCCTGAGCGGCACAGTCGGCATCATCGTAATGATGGGTCTGCTCACACTGCTGCCGACCCTCGTCCTGCTGATGACGGGATTCACCAGAATTCTGATCGTTCTGAACTTCCTGCGGCAGGCACTCGGGACACAAAATGCCCCGCCCGCGCAGTTGATTGCAGCGTTGTCGCTCATCCTCACCGGCTTCGTGATGGCGCCGACGCTGGCCAAGGTAAATGAAACGGCGTTACAGCCGTGGATGAGCGGCAAGATCGAGCAGGGTGAAATGATGAAGGCCGCAGTCATACCCTTCCGCGAGTTCATGCTCAAGCAAACTCGCGATCATGATCTTCAGGTATTCATCGACATGAGTGGCGGTGTCGCCCCTCAGAATGAGGATCAAATACCCCTGGTCACACTTGTATCTGCGTTCGCCACGAGCGAACTGCGCACCGCTTTTCAAATCGGATTCGCGCTGTTCCTCCCGTTTATCATCATCGACATCGTCGTATCAAGCGTACTCATGAGCATGGGAATGTTCATGCTGCCGCCAGCGATGATATCGCTTCCGTTCAAGCTGCTCCTGTTCGTCCTGGTAGATGGATGGACGCTCGTGGTCCAATCACTCGTCACAAGTTTCAGGGTCTAGACAATGTCACACGTTCTCGTCGTAGACCTCGCGCGCAACATGATCATGACAGCGCTACTCATTGCCTCGCCAATGCTGGTAGTCGCTCTGGCAGTCGGCCTGATCGTCTCGATCATACAGGCCGTAACGCAGATCCAGGAACAGACACTGTCGTTTGTACCGAAGCTTATCGCAGTTGCAGTGACCTTCATCATCGCGCTGCCATGGATCATCCAGATCATGGTCAGGTACACGAGTGAGTTGTTTCGCTCCATCCCGTCGCTCATCTCGTGACCGACGTTCGTCCGTTCGATCTCTTCGCTCCCGACTCTGCTACGGTGGCAATACTGGTCGCCATGCGTCTCACTGGGCTTTTGCTGATCGCCCCCGTGTTTTCCGCCGCGACGGTACCAGTGAAGTGGCGTACGGCGTTGCTCATCGTACTCACGATCGTAATCCAGCCGATCGCGTACGCCAACCTGCACGGCATCCCCGATTTGACTCCCGCATCGGCGGTCGGCGAGTTGATCGTTGGCTTCGGGATAGGACTCGGCGCCGCGTTGCTCGTTGGAGGCGCCGAAGCAGCGGGTGAGTTGATCGCGATTCAGATCGGGCTGTCCGGTGCATCGTTGCTGGACCCGCTCTCCAATCAGTCATCGCCAGTACTGGGCAACTTCCTTTCGCTATTTGCAATTACGATTCTTCTCGCGCTCAATGCGCACCTGGGAATGATCCAGGCGCTCGCCGACAGCATGCGCGCGATACCGGTAGGAAGTGCCATAGATCTTCATGCCGGACTCGCAAACCTTCTCTCGCTGGCTGGAACGCTGTTTCTCGCCGGACTGAGATTCGCGGCGCCAGTGATCGGTACGGTCATGGTCGGCAACGCCGCACTTGCCGTCCTGAGCCGCGCAACACCACAGCTCAACATTCTTTCAGTTGCTTTCCCGTTGCAGATCGGCCTTGGTCTCTTCGCGCTCGGCATCGCACTTCCGTTCATCGCGAGCACGCTCGGTAACTGGCCAACGGCCTACGATTCGCAGCTGGCGTCGTTCTTCACCGCTATCGCGCCCGGCGCGCTGCACTGAGCATGGCTGACGATTACGGCGACAAAACAGAAGACGCAACTCCAAAGAAAAAACAGGAGGCGCTTGAAGAGGGACGCATACCGAAGAGTCCAGAGCTATCGGTTGCCATCCTGCTTCTTGGGATCGCGCTCGTGCTTGTATCCGTCGTGCCACACGTCGCGAGCCGAATGATGGCAATCATGGGCGAAGGGCTCGCCTCTATCGGAGACAGATCTTTTTCCGCCGAAGGCGCGGTGAAGACGCTGCAGGCGCTCGGCTGGCGCACCCTTTCGGCGATCATGCTCGTCGCGCTGTCGATGGCTGCTATCTCCCTCGTCATAAACGCGCTACAAGCACACGGCGTTCTGTCACTCAAGCCAATCACCCCGCAACTCAAACGCATCAATCCGGCGTCGAATATCAAGCGACTGGTCGGAATGCAGGCGCTGGTAGAGTTGGCAAAATCACTTGCCAAACTGCTCATTGTCGGCGTCGCCATCCACGCTGCGCTCGGCGAGGAAGCGATCAATTCGATCGTTGTGACGAGCCAGGAATCGCCTGCGGCACTGCTACAGGTAGTGATGCACTTCTCAGTGAAGCTTATCATGACCGCCGGCATCGCGTATCTCGCGCTCGCGCTCGCCGACTACCTCTGGCAATACTGGCAGTACACCAAAGAAATGCGGATGAGCAAGTCGGAAATCAAGCAGGAGTTCAAGAATACGGAAGGGGATCCACTGCTCAAGCAACGCATGCGCTCAATTGGCCGCGCGTTAGCCCGCAAGCAGATGTTCAAGGATGTGCCACGTGCAGACGTCGTCATAGTGAACCCGACTCACCGCGCGGTCGCGCTGAAGTACGACCCATCCAAAGCACCAGCTCCAATTGTCGTTGCGATGGGCCAACGCAAGATCGCGGAACGCATCAAGCAGATCGCCATGGAAAATGGCGTACCGATCATCGAAAACAAGCCGCTCGCGATTGCACTCATCAAGCAGGCGCGCGTCGGAATGATCATTCCAGTCGAACTTTACCTCGCGGTTGCAGAAGTCCTTGCCTTCGTGATTCGCCAGCGCAATGAGCGCGGCGCGCGCTGGGCATACCGCCCGATCTCGCATCTCGTTGGAGACACAGTCTGATGGCCGCGATAGCAGCAAAACCAACAGTTACCACGGCTGCTCCTGGAAAGGGCAACGCCGAGGTAGGCCTTGCCGTCGCGGTCGTATTCGTCATCGGTCTGCTCATCGTACCGTTGCCGGGCTTCATGCTGGACATCCTGCTCGTCACGAGCATCTCCCTGTCGCTCGTCGTTCTGCTCTCGGCGCTCTACACCACCAATCCGCTCGAGTTCAGCTCGTTTCCCGGGCTGTTGCTCCTATTGACACTGTTTCGGCTCGCGCTCAACGTAGCGAGCACGCGGCTGATTCTGACGCACGGCTCGGCCGGTCACGTAATTCAGGCGTTCGGTGAGTTCGTCATTGGCGGTAACTACGCCGTTGGACTGGTCCTCTTCCTGATCCTGATCGGCATAAATTTCATCGTCATTACCAAGGGTGCAGGACGCGTCGCTGAAGTGGCGGCCCGATTCACACTCGACGCGATGCCAGGCAAGCAGATGGCGATCGACGCCGATCTCAACGCCGGTCTCATCGACGAAAATGAAGCACGTCGGCGCCGCGCTGAAATCGCGAGCCAGGCTGACTTCTACGGCGCGATGGATGGCTCGTCCAAATTCGTGAAGGGAGACGCAATCGCGGCTCTGATCATCACCTTCATCAACATCATCGGCGGAATATTCATCGGAGTCGTCCAGAAGGGCCTCCCCTTCTCGCAAGCAGTAAGCACTTACACAATCCTGACCGTTGGTGAAGGGCTTGTGTCGCAGATTCCGTCACTCGTCGTTTCGACGGCGGCCGGTATCATGGTGACGCACTCTGCTGGCTCGACGCAGATGGGTACCGTTGTTGCCTCGCAGATGACCAGACACCCGCGGGCGATGTGGATCGCCGCTGGCGTGCTCGCGCTGTTCTCGATCGTGCCTGGCTTGCCGATGCTACCGTTCCTCTCGCTTGCCTGCGTGCTCGGCTTGCTCGCGCGCGCGGCATCCGCAGCGGAAAAGAGGCGCGATGCAAGCGCATTGCTCGCACTAAATCCACCAAAGGCTGAGACTCCAACCTCGACAGATCCCATGAAGGATCTGCTCCAGATCGATCCAATTGAACTCGAAGTTGGCTATGCGCTCATCCCGCTTGTTGATGAACGCCAGGGTGGCGATCTGCTCGATCGCATTTCCATGCTGCGCAAGCAGGCTGCGGTGGAATTGGGGATTCTCATCCCGCCGGTCCGCATTCGCGACGATATCCGCCTTCCGTCCAATGAGTACGTCATCAAGCTGCGCGGCAGCGAAATGGCGCGCGGTGAAGTCATGCCGCGATTCCTGATGGCTCTGAATACCGGAACTGTTCTTTCACCAATCGAAGGCATCGATGCTGTCGATCCCAGCTTCGGGATGCCAGCACGCTGGATTGCAACTAATCGCCGCGCCGATGCCGAGGCATACGGCTATGTAGTTGTCGAGCCGTCGACGGTCGTCGCCACACATCTCATGGAAGTCCTGAAGTCGAACGCAGCCGAGTTGCTCGGCCGCCAGGACGTCCAGGAAATGGTCGAGACGCTCAAGAAAACACACCCGGCGCTCGTCGACGACATCGTTCCGTCGAAGATCTCGCTCGGTACTCTTCACCGCGTGCTGCAGCGACTGCTTCGCGAGCGCATCCCCATCCGCGATCTCGTCACGATCCTGGAAGCACTCGGCGATTCCGCCGACACGACCAAGGACCCGGAAGCGCTCACGGAGCACGTACGGCGGTCGCTATCGAATGTCATCGCGAGACTGTACTCCGAGCCCGACTCATCTGTCCGCGGCATCACCATGGGGCCGCGCCTCGAACAGGCCCTCACAGGATTGTTCTCGCCGCGCACCGCGCAGCCTGGCGGATCGCTGCTCAATCCCGATACGCTCGCGCGCATGCTGCGTGACCTGAACGAAATGTCACAGGCGCACTCGCAGGAAGGCCGGCCCATACCGCTCGTCACACCGCCAAGTCTGCGTGTCGGAGTACGACGTCTGATAGAGCCGGTTCTCCCATCCCTACCCGTCATCTCGCTCGCGGAGCTGCCAACGGCGGTGAACCTGCACAGCGTTGGATTGTGGGAGATGCAACATGCCGCATGATCCCGGCGCGCCCCGCATCGTCGTCGCATCAGGAATGTCCGGAACCGGAGTGTCGTCCGTCTGTGCATGTCTTCAGGATGCGGCACCCGGGATGGACATCATCGACGCAGGCTCTAAATGGGCCGACATCAACGAAGCGTGCGCGCCGGGATTCACACGCATGCTCGTAGTTACAACGCACGACATCATCGCGATTACTTCGTCATACGCGTTGATCAAGATCGTCCGCGACAACTTCACGGACGCACCGCTCGAGCTGCTCGTGAATGCGAGTGAAGAGCGGGACGCACTCAAGACTTACGAACGAATTCAGGTGGCGTGCAGCCACTTCCTTGGTGAGACCGTCGGCTTTGCCGGCTCGGTCCCGAACGACCCGATTGAACAAGAACTTGGAGAGAAGAAGGCAGCGCATATGACTCGCCCCGGATTTGGATCGGCTGCTGTCATGGCATTGCAGAATCTCGCGACGCGATTGGATGAGGAATTGGGAGCAACAATGCTACGGGGCTCGTGGCGTCACGGAGATCGAAGAGACCTATGACAAAAATGGATATGGAACTCTGGAAAGAATTTGCGCGCGGCAATCAGACCGCACGCGACAGCCTTCTCGCCGAGCATCTCGGCCTGGTTCACCACGTTGCGCGGCAACTGTCGCGCACGCTCGCCGCAAAGGCGGACATCGACGAGATGGTGAGTGCCGGAACGATGGGCCTAATGAGCGCACTTGAAGGATTCGATCCCTCGCGCGGTCTGGCATTCAGCACGTTCGCTGCCCCGCGAATCCGCGGCGCGATCCTGGACGAGCTCCGCCGCCAGGACCACGTACCGCGCTCGGTCCGCCGCAAGGCGCGCGAGCTGTCCGCTGCGCGGGAGACGCTGCAGCGTATCTTCGGCCGGCCCCCGGAACCACAGGAAATGGCCGAACACTTGGGGGTTGATGTCGACACCCTCTGGCGCTGGGAAGCTGACGTCGAAAACTCCGTGCACCTGTCGATCGACCGCCAGCCGGGCGAAGGAGACTCGAGCATGGCCGCGCCGGCTGAGATGCTCGCCGACGATACGCACGGCGATATCGAAGAGACACTCAATCACGAACAGGAAGTAGCGCTCCTTCGCGATGCGATCATGGAGCTCAAGGAACAGGAGCGCGTGGTCCTGTCGCTGTACTACTTCGAAGAGCTCAAGCTCCACGAGATCGCCTCGGTTCTGAATCTCACTGAAAGCCGAGTGAGTCAGATCCGATCCAAAGCACTCGGAAAACTGCGCACTGAATTGGGGCCGATTCGCAGCTTCGTCGCATGAGACGGGGACACGACTGGTCAAGGTGTTAGGCAATTATTGCCGTAGCGGCAGTAATTGCCGCCTGCAGAGCTGCGCGACGACTCGATTGAGATTTAGTTAAGTCATTGCCTTGCAGGAGCTTACGCCGCCGCTGAGTGGCATCGCATCCGTGGTACCGCAGTTGCCAATAGAGTATGCATCAACTTGGGAGATGGATAATGGGAACGAGTGTTCGACCGAACGGGATGACAAGCGCCGCCGCTGCGCTCCGATATTGGGAGCGCCGGCAGGAGGTCGCGTCAAACAATCTGGCAAACGTTTCCACTGATGGCTTCAAGGGCCAGAAGGTGTTCGCCACCATGGTCGAGGGCGCTCTTCCGGCTGCAAGCGCGGTCACTGATTTCTCGCAGGGAGGCCTCCAGATCACCAATAATCCCCGCGACATCGCTCTCCAAGGCAATGGTTTCTTCGTCGTGAAGACTTCAAATGGCGAGCGCTACACACGCGGCGGTACGGTGCGGGTGAACGACGCCGGCAATCTCACCGACGCATCGGGCAACGAGATCCTGGGCGACAATGGACCGATCCGCGTCACCTCCCAAGGCGATGACGAGGTCGGCAACATTCAGGTCAGCCGCGGTGGCACGGTCACACTGAACGATTCAGAAGTAGGTCACCTCCGAATCGAAACCATCCCGGATAAGACAACGCTTGCCACCGAGGGAAGCGGGATGTTCATCCCGCCGGCGCAGCGGCAGCGAATCGATCCCGACGCACGCATTGTGCGCCAGGGCGCACTGGAACAGAGCAACGTCACACCCATCAGTGAAATGGTGGACATGATCTCAATTCAACGTTCCTTCACAGCAGTACAGCAAGCGGTGACAAGCCTCGACGCGGCGCGACAGATCGCGACGACCGAGCTCGGCCGCGCAGCAACCTGAGGAGACTGAGTAATGGATCCAGCACTTCGCACCGCCGCCACTGGTATGCAGGCGCAACAGACGCTTTCCGACGTCATCGCCAACAACCTCGCTAACGTCAACACCACGGGCTTCAAGAGCAGCCGCGCCCACTTCGAGGATCTCCTGTATCAAACAATCCAGGGACCAGCGACGCTCGGCTCTCGCGATACCGAGCAACTCCCGGCAATTCAAATAGGACTTGGCACACGCCTTACGTCGGTCGATCGAATCGATTCGCAGGGATCACTCGAGCAGACGTCGCGGCCGTGGGATCTCGCGATTCAGGGCGAGGGCTACTTCGAAGTACAGCTCCCAAATGGCAATACAGCTTATACGCGTGATGGAAGCTTTCAGGTTTCCGATCAGGGGGTTCTTGTCACGAGCCAGGGCTACTCGATTCAGCCCACCATCAAGGTGCCGTCCGACGCGACCAGCGTTACGATTTCGACCACCGGCGTGGTTACCGCCAACGGTACCGCGACGGGCACAAGCGGTACTCAGGAGCTTGGGCAGATCGAGCTGTCTCGGTTTCCGAATTCGGCCGGGCTCGAGTCACTCGGCCAGAACCTCTTCGGCGTGACCTCGTCGTCCGGCGAGGCGATCAAGGGCCAGCCGACCCAGAATGGAAACGGAAGCATCGCGCAGGGATATCTCGAATCCAGTAATGTCGAGATCGTTACCGAGATGGTAAACATGATCACAGCCCAGCGCGCATATGAGATCAACTCGAAGGCCATCAAGAACAGCGAAGACATGGCGACAACCGCTAACTCTTTGATGCGCTGACGATGCTGAAACACAATGCCGCGTTTCTGGCCGCACTTATGTGCATCGTAACCAGCGCGCGCGCGCAGACGGCGACCCGGAAAGATGCCAAGGTCCCCGTCGCTGCTCGCGACTTGACGCGCGGCACCGTGCTCTCGGCCAGCGACATAAAGTGGGCGGACACCACGCTCAGCGATGGCAGCATCCCCGACGCCGCGCACGTGGCGCCCGGCTGGGTAGCGCGCCGACTGATCCGTGCCGGCGAAATCCTTCAGGAACCTGGCGTTGCACAGCCCGACCTCGTGACTGCCGGCGATGTAGTCGACGTCGTTTACACCGGGCCCGGTATTTCCATCAAGACCCACGGCACCGCTGCCGGACATGGGCGGAAAGGCGATGAGATCGTCATCCGTCTCGACAACAGGCGCCGCCTGCGCGGAATCATTACAGCCTTGAACACCGTCACGGTGACGCAATGAAGAAAAGGATCATCCACGCATTGAGTGCGCTCGCGATCGCGGCGACAGTATCAGCATCCACACTCGACGCTCAGGCGGCAAAACCGCCGGCAAAAAACGCAGCCCCAGCGGCGACGGCGGAGAGCGCTCCAACTCTCACATCCACCGCTGTGCCAGGAAGACAATCGTGGCTGTCGGATCGGCGGGATTACCACATTGGCGACATCGTCACCGTTCTCGTGGACGAATACACGCTCACTTCACTGGACAAGGAAGTCAACGCCGCTGATAACCGGCAGCGCACACTCGGGCTCGGAATCAACACCCCGTCCAGTAACAAGACCTACGGAATCAACACCAACAACGGTAGCCAGTCCCAGAACAGTGGACTGGATGCTCGAACGAATACTCTCACCACGGAAATGAGCGCCCGGGTCGTGGCCATTGCTCCGAATGGTGTAATGCAGCTCAAGGGCACCAAGATGATCAAGGTCGAAGAGAGCAAGGTCGATCTCACTCTCACTGGCTGGGTACGCGTACAGGACGTCGCCCCGGACAACAGCGTCCAATCGTTCCGCATGGTGGACGCGAATCTCGATTATCAGGCTGACGGACCGCTCGGCAAACCCAAGAGTGGTATCATCGGCAGATTGCTCGGAGCGTTCTGGCCATGAAGCGCATTCTCGAAATACTTACCGCCGCGCTCGCATGCGTCGCCGTCGCCGGATTTCAGGCAGGCGCCCAGAGCGCGCGCATTCGTGACATAACAATTGCTGACGGCTCGACGCCAGTGCGCCTGCTGGGGTATGGCATCATCGTCGGACTCGACGGTACCGGCGATCGAGGACTCGGCGGACAGCAGGGCGGCCAGACGGTTCAATCCGTGGCCAACCTGCTTCGTCGCTTCGACATCGAAATTCCAGCCCAGGTACTTCGGACGCGTAACGTCGCCGCAGTCCTGGTGACCGCCGAGGTTTCTCCGTATCTGAGGCCCGGCGGTAAGTTCGACATCACAATTTCATCCCTTGGTGATGCTCGCTCGCTGCGCGGTGGCACTCTCTGGATTACGCCACTCGTAACCGACGCAGGCGCGCAGGCACTCGCAACGGCGCAGGGTTCCATCGTGATGAGCGACGGCAACATCAACTCGCGCGATTTCAATACAGTCGAAACGTCCGGCCGCATTCCGGGCGGAGGCTTGCTTGAAAACACGCTGACGACCGCAAGTTTCGCGAGTTCGTCGCGTCTACTATTGAAAGACCCCGACATCGGAACTGCAACCAAGATCGTCGCGGCGATCAACCAGGCTATCGGCGCCAACACAGCCAAGGTCGAAGATCCAGGCTCTGTGGCATTGACGATTCCAACTACGAGCGATCGTGCAGCTACGATCGTGAAGATTCAGGATCTGAAAGTCACTCCCGATCGCGCAAGTCGACTCGTGATCGATGGACGCGACGGAACAGTCGTTGCCGGCGGCGACATAACCGTCGGAGAAGCCGTCGTGAGTCACGGCGGTGTGACGTTGACCATTGGCGGACCAGCTGGCGCGCCAGCCACCGGACCGGGCGGACCGGGCGGACCGGGCACGACCCAGGCTGTGAGAGTCGCATCGGGAGCCTCCGTGCAGGCAGTTGCGACGGCACTCCAGGCGATCCAGATGTCGCCATCAGAGATCGCGGCAATCTTCGAGTCTCTACGCGAAGTCGGCGCTCTCTCCGCGGATGTGACCGTCCGATGACTACGATAAGCGGGATTCTGCCGGCAAACGCTGGCGCACCCACCGATCCGACGGCAGCCGCAACTGACGCGCGGTTGCATAAAGTGTCGACTCAGCTCGAGGGACTCTTTGTCCAACAGATGTACAAATCGATGCGCGACACCGTGCCGACTGGCGGCATTATCGACGGCGGGGCCGGTGAAGAGATGTTTACCGGTATGCTGGACGAACACATCGCTGCCGATACTCCCCAGCAATGGAAGCACGGTTTGAGCGAATCGATCTACCGGCAGCTGAAGGCAAAAGTATCTGCGCAAGAAACGACGCTTCCACCTGCAAGCAGTCCAGTGATGCCGGCGGGCGTGGATGATTAAGGTACCCGCATTGATCACGCAGGCGATCAAGAGATCATTATGATGCAGACGTATCGCGAACAGCTGGTACCGGGAACAAGCTTCCGAACGGGAACCGCACCGGTTTCGCCCGCCGCCCTGGACGCGCTCTCAGAAGCCCTTGTGGCTGAGCGCAAACTCATCGATGAGCTCACCGAGATCGTGCTGCGCCAACGCGCCGCCGTGGCAACTGATGACCTCCAGGCGGTGGATGACTCGGTCTTTGCGACTCACCGCTTGCTGCTCACGCTCGGCGAAGCCCGCAAGGGTCGACGGTCGATCAATGCGATGGTTGGCTGTAAGGAAGAAACCGGGGTGAAGCATCTCGAAGACGCTCTGGGACCATGGATGACACCGCGGCTACGTATAGCGCGTGAGGAGTTACAGGCTTCCGCCGGTCGCCTGTCACGAGAGATAGGTATCAATCGTCGTATACTTCGGGAGGCGATCGCGAACAGCGATGCGTTCGTCCGAACTGTAGTCGGCGCACCGAGGGATGCAGCTCAGCAGGGTTACGGATCGACCGCGCCTTCCGCGTACACACGAAGTGATGCCATAGCCTTCTCGCGCACCGCATAGGTACCGCCCATGTCGCTCAATTCCATTCTGGGGACCGCTACACTCGCGCTGCAAGCGCAGCAAACCACGACCCAGACCGCGTCCAACAACATCGCAAACGCGGGCACTGTAGGTTACAGCCGTCAGGTTGTGAATCTCACGCCCAACACGCCGCTGTACACGCCGTCCGGCGCGATCGGGACCGGCGTGCTGATCCAGGACATCTCGCGGATCCGCAATAGCATGCTCGATACCAACTATCGGGCGCAGACATCGCAGGCTTCGGCATACACGACTCAGGGCGACGTTCTAACCTCGATCAGCAATATCTTTGGCGAGCCATCCGACACCGGCCTTGCCAACACTCTCGACCAGTTCTACTCGTCGTGGGGCGACCTCGCGAACAATCCCACCAGCTCAGCCGCACAGAGCGTAGTGCAACAACGCGGTGCGGCGGTGGCCAGTCAGCTCAACCAGTTCTCGTCCAACCTCGATCAGCTGTCGTCGAATACTCTCGCTACAGCGACGCAGCAAGTCAACGACATCAATCAGTACACGTCGCAGATTGCCGCGCTCAACAAGCAGATTGTCGCAGCCGAGGCAGACGGAACCACAACGGCCAACAACCTGCGAGACGCACGTGACAATGCCATCGATTCGCTCAGCCAGATCGTTCCGGTACGCGTAATCGATCAGTCAAACGGCTCCGAGAATGTCTACATCGGTGGCTCGACCGTAGTTGACGGCTCTTCGTCTGCGACCTTCGGGCTGCAGGGCGCAGCCGGTGGCACATTGTCGCTCCAGCTCAATGGCCGGAGCTTCGGCACGCAATCGCCAGGTGGCTCGTTCGGCGCGAATCTCGATGCACTGAACACTGAGATTCCTGCAGCCAAGAGCCAGCTCGATACACTCGCCGCTGGAATCGTTACGAGCGTCAATTCGATTCACGAAACCGGCTGGACCGCGGCAGGCGACGCAGCCGGTGCGTCCAACTGGGATCCCTCGGCCGGAGCGACGGGATCCAATGTCGACTTCTTCGATCCAACGAAGCTCACGGCGGGAACGATCAGTCTTTCAGCACAGGTTGCGTCGAATGCGTCGTTCATCGCAGCAGGCGACGCTCAGAACGCAACAGGTAACAACAACATCGCAAACAAGATCGCCTCACTCGGCGATGACACGACAACGATGACGAAGTACGGATCGACAACCCAGACAACATCGATCAACGCTTTCTACAATGATCTCGTGACACGCGTCGGTGTAGCGACGAGCAACGCAACGGCGTCTGCGACAGTGTACTCGACCCTCGCGCAACAGGCCGACACCCAGCGCCAGAGCGTAAGCGGAGTATCGACGGACGAGGAGCTCATTTCGCTCACGAAGACTCAGCAAGCCTACGCGGCAGCAGCCAAGATCATTACAACAGCATCTGCCATGTCGCAGACGCTGCTCGACATGATCCAGTAGGCTCCATCGCGAGCGGTCCGGCGGCGGCCAAGCGACGGGGTTATCTTCCGCTCATCGAATGCTGATCCTGGGGCGGCGGCCCGGTGACACGCTAATCATAGACGGTGGCATCAAGATCGTTGTCCTTCAGTGCGACCGCAGTGGCGTGCGGCTCGGCATCGAAGCACCTAGCGACGTGACCATCTTGCGCGGCGAAATCGTCAATCAGATCGCCGACGAAAACAAACGTGCGAACGTCGTTTCGGATGCGAAGGAATGGGCGACTACAATTCCACTCAAAAAACCCTAAACCTCGTCAGCTCCTTCCGGAAACAAGCAGTCGGGCCCGCACCAGCGTCGATCCGGCGCAGATTGCCAGTCCTTGCTCATCGCTTCTGAACGAAATCAGAATTTGCACAGGCTTAGCGACCGTTCCAGGCTCGCCCTCCGCACGCTCGATTTCAGATGCCGCTGTTATGAGCGCGACCACGATCTCGTGCGTCAATTTCGTCGGCCGCGCCACGGCCGGCGGCACTTCCCGGCGCCCGACTACCTCGAAAAGCACCCCTCGGCAATCAGGGTGAAGATGCGCCAGCGATATCGCGTCGTCCACGAGCCGCGTGGGCTCAAGCGCTTCCTCTGACTCATTCTCGGGCGCGGCCAGCAGCCGGAGGAGGCGTATTCCCTCCTCCAGCCGCGGGACCTCATCCGCCAGCGCCCGAAGAATGGGCGGAATTGTGGTATCGTCGGACAAAATGTCCGATACGCCAGCGAGCGTCGCTACCCGATTGCTGATGTTGTGGCTGACGCCAAGCAGCAATTGATCGAGTACTGACGCCCAGCCGTCCGGGCGCATTGGGGCACCACCCATGTCCAGTTTTACCATCTGTTCGCCGATACTGACACCTATGCGAAGAACTTGGGCCAGTTACACTCTGGCTGACGGAAGTCAGGAAAGATACGCGTGTTCGTAATCATTGGTTTGGT
>Ga0075522_10000804_pt1 | contig 23316 bp, 17 predicted proteins | sample NGEPerA_FD_74796 | JGI IMG/M metagenome (GOLD analysis project Ga0075522, IMG submission 74796) | Arctic peat soil microbial communities from the Barrow Environmental Observatory site, Barrow, Alaska, USA - NGEE PermafrostL2-A | ecosystem: Environmental > Terrestrial > Soil > Wetlands > Peat ...
CGGCTCGCTGAACAGCTGGCACCAGATCTCGTCGGCCGCCAGGAGTGGCAGCAGGTAGCGCGCCTGCTGCTCGGCGGTGCCGGCGTGGAGGAGGGTGGGACCGGCCCAGCCGATCCCGATAGTGTTCTCCGGTCGCCGGACCCCGGCCCGGCGGAGTTCCTCGTCCACGACCAGCTGGAGGGCCGGGTCGGCGCCGAGGCCCCAGGGCGCAGGCCAGTGCGGCGCCACCAGGCCCCGCTCGGCCAGCTGGCGTCCGGTCGGATCGGGATGATCCCCGAGCCAGGCCCGCAGGTCGGCCCGCTCCGGGGCGTGGTCGGATTCGACGGCCGGGGCGCTGTCCACGGCAGCCAGCGTAGGCTGCTCCGATCATCGCGGTGGCCCCCTCGCCGGAGGCGGGAGGGCCGGCCGACGAACGGGATCGGCTGCGGCCGGGGGCGTCGGGGTCGGCCCGGCCCCGGGGAATGAGGAGACCGACGTGAGCAGGTGGAACTTCGCCGACGTGTGGGAAGCGGTGGCCGACGGGTTGGGCGACGCGCCTGCCCTGGTCCACGGGGGGCGGACCCGGACCTGGCGGGAATTCGACGTGCGGGCCGACAACGTCGGGCGGTGGCTGCTCGGGGCCGGGGTGGCCGAGCAGGACAAACTCGCCCTCTACCTCTACAACTGCCCGGACTACCTCGAGGCCACCTTTGCCGCCTACAAGATCGGCATGGTGCCGATCAACACCAACTACCGGTACGCCGACGACGAGCTGGTCTACCTGTGGGAGAACGCCGACACGGTGGCCGTGGTGTTCCACGGGGTGTTCGTGGAGCGCATCGAGGGGATCCGTGACCGGGTGCCCGGAGTCCGGAGCTGGCTGTGGGTGGACGACGGGACCGCCACGTGCCCGCCGTGGGCCGTCCCCTACGAGGAGGCCGCCGAGACCACCGGCGAGCCCGGCCTTGACGGCCATCAGCGGGTGCGTGCACCGTGGGGACGGGGCCCAGACGACATCCACATGCTCTACACCGGTGGCACCACCGGGATGCCGAAGGGCGTCATGTGGCGCCAGGACGACCTGTTCGCCCGGCTCAACGGGGGCGGCTTCCGCAAGTACCCGCCCGAGGGGACCGTCGACGACGTGCGCACCCTGCTGGAGGCGGGCGGCCCGGGCATGATCCTGCTGCCGGCCTGCCCCCTGATGCACGGAACCGGCGGATTCACGGCCATGGAGTGCCTGAGCGAGGGTGGGCACGTGGTCACCCTGGCCGGCCGCCAGTTCGACCCCGTCGAGCTGCTCGACACCATCGAACGCGAACGGGTCAACTGCACGGTGATCGTGGGCGATGCCTTCGCCAAGCCCCTCCTCGCCACCCTCGACGCCCACCCGGGCCGGTGGGACCTCTCCAGTTTGGTCGGCATCATCTCGTCCGGGGTCATGTGGAGCGAGGAGACCAAGCAAGGCCTCCTCCGCCACCACCCCGCAATGCTGCTGATCGACGCCTTCGGCTCGTCAGAGGCCCTCGGCATCGGTACCTCGGTGTCGTCGTCCTCGGGTGCGGCCAAGACGGCGCAGTTCACTCTCGGTCCCGACGTGCGGGTGATCGATCCCGACGGCGGCGACATCCAACCGGGCTCCGGCAAGGTCGGCGTGCTGGCCCTCGGTGGCCGCATCCCCGTTGGCTACTACAAGGACGAGACCAAGTCGGCGGCCACCTTCCAGGTCATCGACGGCAAACGCTTCTCGGTGCCCGGCGACTACGCCGAGATCCGGGTCGACGGGTCGATCCACCTCCTTGGTCGCGGCTCGGTGTGCATCAACACCGGCGGCGAGAAGGTCTACCCCGAAGAGGTCGAGGAGGTCGTGAAGACGGTGGACGGTGTGGCCGACGCCGTCGTCGTCGGCATCCCGAACGAGCGCTTCGGCGAGGAGATCGTGGCCGTCGTGCAGCTCGCCCCCGGCGTGGCCGACGGTGCGTTGTCCCCCCAGGTCGTCATCGACCACGTGAAGGGGAAGCTCGCCGGCTACAAGGCACCGCGCCAGGTCCGCTTCGTCGACACCATCGGCCGGTCACCGTCGGGCAAGGTCGACTACGCCCGGCACCGCACCCAGACGGCCGACTGGCTCGGGGTGGCGCTCGACACGTGATCCCGGTGCCGGGACAGCGGCGGGCGGAGAGCGGCTAGCCCTTGTTGGCGCCGTGATTCCGGACGAAGTCGTTGACGGTGTAGTACGCGTCGATCGACTCGCCGGCGTCGCCCCAGAAGCCCTCGAGGACGTCGTAGGTCATGGCTCCCTGGGCGATGTAGTGGTTGTTCACGTCGGTGATCTCGAGTTCCCCCCGTCCCGAGGGGACCAGGGTCGGGATCACGTCGAACACGTCGGCGTCGTAGCAGTAGATGCCGGTCACGCCGAACTTGGACGCCGGGTGCTCCGGCTTCTCGACGATGCCGACCACCTTGCCGTCGTCGTCGAAGATGGGCACGCCGAGGTGACGGAGGTGCTCGTCCTCTTCCACCGGGGTCAGGAGGATGCGGGCCCCGTGGGGGTCGGCCTGGAAGGCGTCGACCATCGGGCGGATCGAGTTCTCCACGATGTTGTCGGCCAGCATGACCAGGACCGGGTCCCCGTCGACGAACCGGGCGGCCAGGCCGAGGGCCTCGGCGATGCCGCCCGGCCGGTCCTGGTAGCCGTAGCTGAGCCGGTCGATGCCGAACTCGTGGCCGTTGCCCAGCAGGCGGAGGAACTCCCCGGCGTGTGTACCCCCGGTCACCAGCATGATCTCGGTGATCCCGGCGTTCACCAGCGCCTCGATGCCCCAATTGATCATGGGGCGGTCGTAGATCGGCAACAGGTGCTTGTTGGTGATCCGGGTCAGGGGATGGAGACGGGAGCCGGTACCGCCGGCCAGGAGGACGCCCTTCATGCGCCGCAGCCTAGACGGGGGTGCTCGCCGCGTGGGGAGTCGGTCCGGTCGGGCCGGTGTTGTGGTCAGGCCGGTGGCCCGGACGCCGCCCACTCGGTCAGCACGGACTCGCACAGGGCCGGCCACGCCCGTGAGGCCCACACCCCGAACGGACGGTCGGCCAGGCCGCAGCAGAGCACCCCGGCCACCGGGTCCACCCACAGGAACGACCCGCTCTGGCCGAAGTGGCCATAGGTGGCCGGAGCGTTCGAGGGGCCGGTCCAGTGGGGCCGTTTCCCCCCTTTGACCTCGACCCCGAGGCCCCAGTCGCACGGGTCGGACGGACCGAACCCGGGGAGCACCCCGGCGAGGCCCGGGAACTGGACCGACGTGGCGTCGCTCCACGTAGCCCGGCTGACCAGGGTCGGGACGGCCCACTCGCGTCCGAGGGCGACCAGGTCCATCAACGGTCCGACCAGTCCGGCGGCGGCCGACCCCGAGGCCACGTCGGTGAGTATCGTCCCGTCCATGCCCAGCGGCTCGAGTACTCCGGCGGTCAGGTAGGCGGGGAACGCCATGCCGGAGGAGCGTTCCACCAGGCGTCCCAGGACCTCGTAGCCGGCGTTCGAATAGATGCGCCGGGTGCCCGGGGGCTCCACCGGCGGGCCCGGTTCCGGCCCCAGTCCCGACGCGTGGGCCAGGAGGTGGCGCACCGTGGAGCCGGGCGGGCCGGCCGGCTGGTCCACGTCCACGGTGCCCTCTTCGACCGCCACCAGCACGGCCAGTGCGGTGGCCAACTTGGTGACCGAGGCCCACGGGAGGGCCCGGTCGGGAGGGCCGACCGACGCGATCGGGCCGAATCCGTGCGGTCCCCTGCGGGCCGTGGCGACAGCCGCCACGTCCACCGGCCAAGCGGCCACCTCGTCGAGTGCGTGCATGTCCCGACCAGCGTAGGGGAACCCCGGCGCGCCGGGTCTGGCTAGCCTGAGCACCCATGATGACGCCCCGGTTGAACGCGCGCCCACGACGGTCCCACCCGGGTCGCCTGGTCGGCGCGCTGACCGTCACCCTGGCGCTCACCTCGCTGGTAGCCGTACCCGATGCTTCGGCGGCCACCCCGACGTCGTCCCCGGTCGCCTCCTCGGGGAGCGAGGCCGCGGTGACCGGTGCGCTGGCCTCCTTCTACCGCCCGCCGAGCCCGCTCCCCTATGCCCCGGCCGGCACGATCATCCGCAGCCAGGCACTGGCCGTCGACCCGGGCCTGCCGGCCGGGACCCTCTCCTACCGGGTGCTCTACCACTCGACCTCGGGATCGGGCGGCGACCTGGCGGAGTCCGGGGTGGTGGTCGTCCCCGGTGGCGCCCCGCCCGTCGGCGGCTTCCCCATCGTGAGCTGGGCCCACGGCACCACCGGGGTGGCCAGCGGCTGCGCTCCGTCCGTGACGGGCACGTCGACCATCCCCGACCTGGCCGCCCTCGTCCGGCGTCACGACATCGTGGCCGCCACCGACTACCGCGGCCTCGGCACCCCCGGCCAACACCCCTACCTGGTGGGGACCAGCGAGGCCGAGGACGTGCTCGACGCCGCCCGGGCGGCCCGGTCGCTGGTCGGGAATGCGGCCTCCAACGCGGTGGCCGTGATCGGGTTCTCCCAGGGTGGCCAGGCCGCCCTGTTTGCCGGAGAGGTCGGTCCCTCGTACGCACCCGAACTCTTCCTCGCCGGGGTGGCCGCGGTGGCTCCGGTGACCTCCGTGCTCGATCTGGCCCCGACGGGCGACCGGCCTCCGCCGTCGGGCCAGTCGGCCTTCACCGCCATGGTGCTCTACGCATGGGCCCGCCACTACCGCACCTTCGGGCTGGGCAGCGTCCTCACCCCGGCCGGGCTCGCCGATCTGTCGGCCATCTCCTCGTCCTGCGTGGACACGGTCGCCTCGCTGTACGACGCGGTGGCACCGGGTCGGTTCTTCCTCCCCGGGTGGGAGGCCCGCCCCGCCGTCCAGGCGGCCAACCGGGCCAACCGCCCCGGCAACTCCCCCACCTCGGCCCCGATCCTGGTCGTCCAGGGAACCGCCGACGAGGTGGTGCCGTACTCCCAGACCACCCGGTTGATCGCCAACCAGCTGTGCCGAGACCAGTACGACACGGTCGACTATGTGGCTGAGCGGGGGGTGGGCCACAGCCAGACCCTCGACCAGTCGACAGCCCTGATCAACCGGTGGCTGCAGTCCCGGTTCGCCGGGTCACCGATGGTCGATTCGTGCACCCGTCCCGGGCTGGGCATGGCAAACTCCCGTTGAGGAGAGGTGCACGGCGACCCGGAACGGGTGCCCGGGCGGGGCGGACCGGGTCCTACACGTCGAGGAAGCGACGGACGGCGAAGGCCGAACCGATGACGCCCACCCCGATGCCGACCACCGAGACGAGCAGGCAGGTCCCGAAGACCTCCCACCCGCTCAGTGACATCTGGGCGATGATGCTGCTCGAATTCGCCGCGGTGCTGCCCTTGTTCAGCCCGATGCCCCAGTAGAGGGCGAGGACCACGAGGACGGCCACGCCGGCGCCGAGCAACCCCTGGATCATCCCCTCGGCCATGAACGGCAATCGGATGAACCAGTTGGTGGCACCGACCAACTTCATCACCGAGACCTCACGTCTTCGGGCGAAGATGGCCATGCGGATGGTGTTGAGGATCAGTACCGAGGCCGACAGCAGCAGGACGACGGCGACGGTCAAGAAGACCCACTGCAGGACCCGGATCACGCTCTGCATGGTCTTGATCTGCTGGCCCGGGTACTTCACGTCGAACACGCCGGGCTTCCCGTGGAACGCCTGGTAGACGGCGGGCGCCTGGGACGGATCCTTCAGTCCGCATCGGAACGAGGCCGGGTACTGCAGCTCGTTGGTGGCGTTCAGCTCATCGGGGGGAAGGATGTTCTTGGCCTCGTTGTAGTCGTAGGCCTGGGAGCGGTACACGCACCGCTTGATGTAGGGCGACTGGTTCAACTCGGTCTGGATGGCGTTGGTCTGGTCGTGGCCGGCCGTCGGCATCACCCAGACGATGGTCTGGACGCCGTTCTGCCACAACTCGGTGGCCTTGGACGCGCCCTGTTTCAACAGCAGCGCCGATCCGACGAGGGCCAGCGACACGGCCACCGTCAGGATGGCGGCGGCCGTCATCAGGCGGTTGCGCCACAGGTTGGTGGCAGCCTCCTTCGAGACGTAGGCCGGGGAGATCGCCATCAGGGACGGGCCAGTGACGGTCCGGGGACCTCGAGGTCGTCGTCGGCGCTCGGCATCTGGTCGACCAGGTTGCCGGTGGGCGACCCGGCTCCCGCGGCCAGGGTGGTGCTGTCGATGTCGTAGACGCCGTGGGCCTGGTCGCGGACCAGCATGCCCCGGTCGAGCTCGATCACCCGGCGGCGCATCTGGTTGACCATGCCGGCGTCGTGGGTGGCGACGATGACGGTCGTCCCGGTCCGGTTGATCCGGTCGAGCAGGCGCATGATGCCGAGGCTGGTGGTCGGGTCGAGGTTGCCGGTGGGCTCGTCGGCCAGGAGGATGAGCGGGCGGTTGACGAAGGCCCGGGCCACCGCCACCCGCTGCTGCTCGCCACCGGACAACTCACCGGGGAGGTTGTCCCGCTTCTTGGCCAGGCCGACCAGGTCGAGGACCTGGGGCACCTGCGCGGCGATCACGTGCTTGGGACGGCCGATCACCTCGAGGGCGAAGGCCACGTTCTCGAAGACGGTCTTGTTCGGCAGCAGCCGGAAGTCCTGGAAGACACAGCCGATGTTGCGTCGCAGGTAGGGAATACGCCACTTGGCGAGGTGGCCGATCTCCTTGCCCGCCTCCCAGATGCGACCGGAGTCGGGCATCTCCTCGCGCAGCAGCAGACGGATGAAGGTGGTCTTGCCGGAGCCGGACGGGCCCACCAGGAACACGAACTCGCCCTTGTCGATCTCGACCGAGCAGTCCTGGAGGGCGACCGTGGATCCCTTGTACGTCTTGGTGACGTTCTGGAATGTGATCATGAGGATGCGATGGTGCGGGGCAGCGCTACGACACGTCCGTGTGCGCAGGGGGCGGAATGTCCGTCCCGACATTGTACCCGGGGCGTCGGGCCATCTGGGTCAGCCCCTCTGACCTCGGACGACGCGCACTCCCGCCCGGGTGCGCCCCGCGTCACCCCACTGGGGGCGCGACACGGTGCCGTGCGCGGCAACCCGCTCAGGAGCCCTTGCGCTTCAGGTCGGCGTTGCGACGGAGCTCGGCCTCGATGAGCATGTCGAGGTCACCGTCCAGGACGGCCTCCACGTTCCCGGTCTCGGCGTTGGTCCGCAGGTCCTTGACCAGTTGATACGGCGCCATCACGTAGGAGCGGATCTGGTTGCCCCAGGCGTTGTCGGCGCGATCGCCCGACAGTTGGTCCAACGTGGCCTGGTGCTCCGCCCGCTGTCGCTCGGCCAGCTTGGCCCCGAGGACCTGCATGGCCTTGGCCTTGTTCTGGGTCTGGCTCCGCTGGTTCTGGCAGGTCACCACGATCCCGGTCGGGAGGTGGGTGAGGCGCACGGCCGAGTCGGTCTTGTTCACGTGCTGGCCACCCGCGCCCGACGACCGGTAGGTATCGACGCGGAGGTCCTTCTCGTCGATCTCGACCTCACCGGACGGGTCCTCCAGGAACGGCACCACGTCGAGGGAGGCGAAGCTGGTCTGGCGGCGGTGCTGGGCGTCGAACGGCGAGATCCGGACCAGTCGGTGCACGCCGCGCTCGGCGGCCAGCAGCCCGAAGGCGTAGCGGCCCCGCACGATGAAGGTGGCCGACATCAGCCCGGCCTCCTGGCCCTCGGTGGCCTCCTCGACCTCGATGGTGAAGCCCCGGCGCTCGGCCCAACGGGTGTACATCCGCAGCATCATCTCGGCCCAGTCCTGGGCGTCGGTGCCGCCGGCCCCGGCGTGGATCTCGGCCACCGCGTCGCCGTCGTCGTAGTGGCCACCGAACAGGGCGCGGAGCTCGAGCGCGCCCAACGTGCGGTCGAGGTCGGCCAGTACTTGTTCGGCCTCGCTGCGGAGGGACTCGTCGTCCTCCTCCTGCATCAGCTCGTGGAGGGTCTCCGCATCGGACAGCCGCCCGTGGAGGTTGCTCAGCACCTCGAGGTCCTCGGAGACCCGGCCGAGCTCGGTGGTCACCGCCCGGGCATGGTCGGCGTCGTCCCACAGGTCGGGCGTCGAGGCTGCTGCCTCGAGTTCGGCCCGGCGAGCGGCCAGGGCGTCGGCGCCCAGGAAGCGCTCCGCCTCGCGGACCCGATCGGCCAGCGAGGCGAGCTGTTCCGGGATGTCGACGCGGTCGGGCTCCCCTTCCCCACGGCGGGGGGCGTCGGCGGCCATCTCAGTTGGCGCCGTGGCAGAGCTTGTACTTCTTGCCGCTGCCGCACCAGCACGGCTCGTTGCGGCCGATCTTCTCGCGGTCGGACTTGACGATGGGTGCCTGGGTCTCGGAGTCGTCGTAGGGCACACCCGGTTGACTCCCGACCCCACTGGCCACCGCGGCGGCCGCCTCGATCTCGGCCGGTGTGGCCGCGGCGAAGGCGGCGTTCACGGCCGCGTCGCCCAGGACGGGGTCATCGGCGGCCACATAGCTGGCCTGGGCCAGGTCGGGCTCGGCGGCGTTCTCCTCGGTCAGCACCTGGACATGGAACAAGTAGCGCAGGTAGTCGTCGTTGATGCCGTCCATGAGCTTGCCGAACATGGCGAATCCCTCGCGTTGCCAGGCCACCAGCGGATCCTGGTTGCCCATGGCCCGGAGGTTGATGCCCTCCTTCAGGTAGTCCATGTCGGCCAGGTGGTCCTGCCAGCGCTGGTCGATGATCTGCAACATGATGTCCCGCTCGAGCTGGCGGGCCGTCTCCGCGCCGCCCGGAATGGTCTCGTCGCGCTCGGCGTAGAGCTCCTGCGCCTCGGTGATCACGCTCTCGGCCACTTGGCCGGCCGTCGCCGCCTCGGCGAAGTCCTCGGGTACGAACTTGGTCGGGTAGTACTGCGTGAGCTCGGTGATGAGTCCGGGCAGGTCCCACTCCTCGGGGTAGTCCGACGGGCACGACGAGGTCACGACCTCGGTCAGCGTCATCTCCAGCAGGTCGATCGTGTCCACCTGCAGGTCGTCGCCGTCGATGATCTGGTTGCGCCGGGCGTAGATCACCTTGCGCTGCTCGTTCATCACATCGTCGTACTTGAGCACGTCCTTGCGGGCCTCGGCGTTGCGACCCTCGACGGTGTTCTGGGCGCGCTCGATGGCCTTGGTCACCATCTTCGCCTCGATGGGCATGTCGTCGGGGAGGGCCCGGCCCATCACCCAGTTCATCGCCCCGGTGGCGAACAGGCGCATGAGGTCATCCTCGAGCGACAGGAAGAAGCGGCTCTCGCCGGGATCACCCTGGCGGCCCGAGCGCCCGCGGAGCTGGTTGTCGATGCGGCGGCTCTCGTGGCGCTCGCTGCCCAGCACGTAGAGGCCACCCTTGGCCCGGACGTCCTCGCCCTCGGACTTGCACTGGTCCTCGAATTCCTGCTCGATCCGGGCCAGCGCGGCAGCACCGTCCTCAGCGTCGACGTCGATCCCTCGCGCCTTGGCCTCGCGGACGGCCAGGCCCTCGGGGTTGCCCCCAAGGATGATGTCGACGCCTCGTCCGGCCATGTTGGTGGCCACGGTGACGGCCCCGATGCGCCCGGCCTGGGCCACGATCTCGGCCTCCCGGAAGTGCTGCTTGGCGTTGAGGACCTCGTGGGGGATGCCCCGCTTGTCGAGCAGGCGCGACAGGTGCTCCGACTTCGACACCGACGCCGTGCCGACGAGCACCGGCTGCCCGGTGGCCTGGCGCTCGGCGATGTCGTCGACCACGGCCGCGAACTTGGCGTCCTCGGATTTGTAGATCAGGTCGGGCTGGTCGGTGCGGACCAGGGGACGGTTGGGCGGGATCGGGACCACGGGGAGCTCGTAGGTGTTGGCGAACTCCGAGGCCTCGGTCTCGGCGGTGCCCGTCATGCCGCCGAGCTTGTCGTAGAGGCGGAAGTAATTCTGGAGGGTCACCGTGGCCCAGGTGTGGTTCTCCTCTTTGATCTTCACCCGCTCCTTGGCCTCGACGGCCTGGTGGAGGCCGTCGGACCAGCGTCGGCCATCCAGGGTGCGCCCGGTGAACTCGTCGACGATGCGGACCTCGCCTTGGGCGACCAGGTAGTCCTTGTCGCGCTTGTACAGCTCCTTGGCCAGGAGGGCCTGGGTCAGGTGGTGGACGTAGTTGACGGCCACCGCGTCGTACAGATTGGCCACGCCGAGCTGCCGCTCGACCTTCTCGATCCCGACCTCGGTCGGCACGATGGTCCGCTTCTCCTCGTCGACCTCATAGTCCTCCTCGGCCCGCAGGGTGCGGACGATGCCGGCGAACTGGTAATAGAGCTGGGCCGACTCGGCGGCCGGACCGGAGATGATGAGGGGCGTCCGGGCCTCGTCGATGAGGATGGAGTCGACCTCATCGATGATGGCGAATGGCTGGCCGCGCTGGACCATGGCGTCCTTGGAGCGGGCCATGTTGTCGCGCAGGTAGTCGAAGCCGAACTCGGTGTTGGTCCCGTAGGTCAGGTCGGAGTAGTAGGCCGCGCGCTTCTCGCCGGCATCGGAGATATCCGGGCCCACCCGGCCGACGGTCAGGCCGAGGAACTGGTGGAGGCGGCCCATCCACTCCGAGTCGCGGGTGGCCAGGTAGTCGTTGACGGTCACCACGTGGACGCCGTTGCCGGCCAGGGCGTTGAGGTAGACGGGGAGCGTCGACACCAGGGTCTTGCCCTCGCCGGTCTTCATCTCGGCGATCCACCCGAAGTGGAGGGCCATGCCGCCCATCAGCTGGGCGTCGAAGTGCCGCTGACCGAGCACGCGCCAGGCCCCCTCGCGCACCAGGGCGAACGCTTCGACGAGCACGTCCTCCAACGTCTCGCCGTTGTCGAGGCGCTGGCGGAACGCGACGGTCATGGCCTGCAACTCCTCGTCGGACCGCGCTTCCATCTCCGGCTCGAGGGCGTTGACCAGCGGCACCAGCTCGGCGAGACGTCGGACCTTCTTGCCCTCGCCGGCGCGGAGGACTTTCGAGAACATGCTCATGGGGGACCCACTCTACCGTCGGCGGCCTCGATGAGGTCACCGAGCGAGCAGTCGCTCACCGGGCCGCAGCCCTTCCCGGGTCCCCGTGACGGGACCCGGGCCGGGCCGGGTGCGTCGTCAGGCGGTGCGCACCTTCCGGTACAGGGTCTCGGTGGGGGCCAACCGGTGGCGGGGCTGGGACCGACCCACGATGCGGCCCTTGGTCCGCTCGATCTGATGCTCCAACTTCTCGACCACCAGGTCGACGGCGATCAACGGGACCTGGCCGGCGGCTTTGGCCCGGATGGTGTGGCCGTGGCCGGACATCACCACTTCGCAGCACTCACGGTCGGAGATCCTCGGGTTGTGCTCCTCCGAGAAGTGGACCTCGGCTCGATCGAGGCCGGGACAGTGCTCGCCGACGTGGCGGACCTTCTCCTCGGTTAGGGCTCGAACCTCGTCGGACACGATCTTCCTGCCATGCGTGATGACTACGTCCACTGCTTCGCCTCCTCGGCATCGTTGGTCGACAGCTACTGCTTGGGGTGGCCGGTCCTCCTGGTCGGTCGGTGAAGGGATAGGTCGGGTGAGATCGTGAGCGGCGTGCGGCTGACCTGGTCTTTGACCCCACACTCGCCTGCTGGGAGCATTGCGGCCGGATCCCGGCGGCGCCGACCGTCTCCGGTCGGGCACCCAGCGGAACCACTGAAGGCACGCGTCATCTCCTCTCCGCCCGCCCCCGACAGCCGGGGACACCACGGGCAGGGCTTACTCCTAAGCCGCACCATGCTCAGCAACCATGAGTTGCCTTACGTGGGTCGTTTCGCCTGCGACTGGCTTCGACTTGCAACCACAGACCCGCACGCTGCTCACGGGCTCAACCATACGCCCCGACGTCGCGAAAAGTAACCGTTCGGGTCCGAGTTCACGGTGACGTCATCCAACCGAAACATGAGCGGCCGGAGCCATCCCGACGGTCGAGCCGGAGTCGGTGCCCCCGGCTCAGGCGTCGCCGGCGGCCAGGATGCGCTTGATCTCGTCGACCACCGGGAGCGGCCCGGGATCGATCCCCTCGTGGTCGGCCAGGTGGAGCGCCACCACGTCGCCCACCAGGGCCAGGTCGAGCAGCTGGGCCAGGTCCCCCTCGCCAGCGGCCCGCACCTCGATCACGTCGGCCATGACCTCGCGCAGAGCCTCGGTGACCAGGTCGAACCGGCGACTGACCTGCGGGTGCTCGGCGTCGTGGCGGAGGTTGACCAGGGTGATCAGCTGGCGGGTGGCGTCCCCGTTCTGACCCCAACCGGCCACCTCGTTGTGGCAGAGCTCCGGGTGGACGTTCCAGAAGGCGGGCGCCTTGGCGCTCTCGTTGATCTGGCACTTCCACCGCAGGGCGGCGGCGGCCCCCAGATCCTGGGAGCTGTGGACCAGCGGGATGGTCCGACCGATCCGGCGGGCCGTGACCTCGGCCACGTTGCCGGACCGGTCGAGCTCGTCGCGACGTCGCGTCAGCTGGTCGACCGCCAGGTCGATCCACTGCTGGGCGCCCGGGAAGAGCCCGATCGATTCCAGCAGCACGAGGGGTGGGACAGCCATCGCCCCGAGGGCGGTGCGCGCTTCGGGGATCGACACCGGCACCGGCACCAGGGGTACGTCCCACTCACCGGACAGGCGCACCAGCTCGCCCCCGCCCGACACCACCACGAGCGCGGCGCCCGCTTCGTAGGCGGCGGTGGCCGCCTCCACCGTCTCCTCGGTGTCACCCGAGAACGACACGGCCAGGACCAACGAGCCGATCCCGACGTGGTCCGGCGGCACATAGCCCTTCACTACGGTGACGGGCACCGGCATGAAGGGGGCGGCCACCGCGGTCAGGACGTCGCCCACGATGCCGCTGTCGCCCATTCCCAGGACGACGACGTTCTCGACGGCGTCGTGGCCCGGCAGTCCGTCGACACCGCGGGCGGCCTCGGCCGCCGCCGCCACCTGTTCGGGCAGGCCCAGGGTCGCCTCCCACAGACCGCGGGAGTCCACCGCCGGCGACGAGACGGTCACGCCCCGGCGGACGTGCTCGTGGTGACGGCTCCGCCGGACTCCGCCTTGGCGTTGAGGCGGGCGTCCTCGTCAGCGGCCACCGTCGTGGCCTCGTCGATCAGCATCACCGGGATGCCGTCACGCACCGGGTAGGTGCGGTGGAGGCGCGGATTGAACAGGATCTGCTCGTCGGCGAAGTAGAGGAGCGGGCCCTTGTCCTCGGGACAGGCCAGCACCTCGATCAACAACGGGTCGAGGGTCATGGGTGGTTCCTCTCTGGATGGGGTTCGGCTCGGAGCCGGCTGGGTCGGGTGGGACGGTTCACGCGTCGAGCAGGCGGGCGATGGCCTCTTGCACCTCGGCCACCCGGGCGGCACACGACGCCTCGTCGGGGGCTTCCACGTTGAGGCGGAGCAGCGGCTCGGTGTTCGACGGGCGCAAGTTGTACCACCAGTCGCCCCGGTCAACGGTGAGCCCGTCGAGGCGGTCGACCGTGCCGAGCGCGCCGCCTGCGGCCTCCACCTCGGCCGCCATCAGCTCGACGGCCCCGGCCGGGTCATCGACCACGGTGTTGATCTCCCCCGAGGCGGCATAGCGCTTGAAGGGAGCCAAGAGCTCCGACAGGGGCCGGCCCGTCACGCTCAGCAGCTCGAGTACCAGCATGGCGGCGATGATGCCCGAGTCGGCCCGATAGTTGTCCCGGAAGTAGTAGTGGCCCGAGTGCTCGCCGCCGAATACGGCGCCGGTGTCGGCCATCACCTGCTTAATGAAGCTGTGGCCGACCTTCGTGCGGACCCCGACTCCGCCCTTCTCGGCGATGACCTCGGGGACGACCCGGGAGCAGATGCAGTTGTAGAGCACCGTCGAGCCCGGGTGCTTGTCGAGCAACGATGCAGCCACCAGCGCAGTGGTCAGCGACCCCGACACCGGCTCCGCATGCTCGTCGACCAGGAAGACCCGGTCGGCGTCGCCGTCGAATGCCAGGCCGACGTCGGCACCGGAGGCTACGACCAGCTTCTGGAGCTCGACCAGGTTCTCGGGCTGGATGGGGTCGGCCGGGTGGTTTGGGAAATTCCCGTCGAGCTCGGGGAAGAGGATCTCGACGTCGAAGGGCAACCCGGCAAAGACCTCGGGGGCCACCAGTCCGCCCATCCCGTTGGCCGTGTCGGCCGCCACCTTGAGCGGGCGCAGCACCGACAGGTCCACGAACGATCGCACATGATCGGCGTAGGCGTCGAGGACCGACCGGTGCTCGAGGGCGCCGAGCGTGGTGGGATCGGGGTCGGGCGGCCCGTCGGCCTCCCAGGCGTCGAGGAGTTGCTCGGCGGTGGCCTGGATCTCGGTGAGCCCGGTATCGCGCCCGATGGGCCGGGCACCCGCCTGGCAGAGCTTGAGCCCGTTGTACCGGGCCGGGTTGTGGGAAGCGGTGAACATCGCTCCCGGTGCGTCGAGGCTTCCGGCTGCGTAGTAGAGGAGATCGGTGGAGCCGAGGCCGAGGTCCACCACCGAGGCACCCTCGGACCGGGCGCCGAGGGCGAACGCCTCGGACAGCTCCACCCCCGACTCGCGCATGTCCCGTGCGATCAGGATGGTCGGAGCACCGGTGAACCGGGCGACGGCTACCCCGATCGCCCGGAATTGGAGCGCGTTGAGTTCATCGGGGACCACGCCCCGGATGTCGTACGCCTTGAACACGTGGGAGAGGGAGGCCATGGCCGGCCCATCCTAGGCCAGGCCCCCATGGCAGGATCTGAGGATGATCGGAACTGCCCCGTCGGGCCAAATGCGTCGATCCCGCAGACTCGCCGCCCTGTCGGGGGCGGTCGTCCTTCTGCTGGTAGCTGTCACGGCTGTCGCCCCCGGTGCGTCGGCGGATCCGGCGCCGCCCCGGGTCTCCCCCGGCCCCCACACCGTCACCAGTACCCACCTGATCGTGGCGTCGGCCACCGATCCCGCCACCGACGGCTACTGGCTGGCCGCCACCGACGGCGGCGTGTTCTCGTTCGGGGCCCCGTTCGAGGGCTCGGCCGGAGCGCTCCCCCTCCGGTCCCCGGTGGTCGGCATGGCCCCGACCGCGGACGGGCTCGGCTACCGCCTGGTTGCCGCCGATGGTGGCATCTTCGCCTACGGCGACGCCGCCTTCTACGGGTCGATGGGTGGACTGCCCCTCAACCGACCGGTGGTCGGCATGGCCGCGACCCCCGACGGGAAGGGGTACTGGCTGGTCGCCTCGGACGGCGGCATCTTCGCCTACGGGACTGCGCCGTTCCTGGGCTCCATGGGCGGCCTCCCGCTCAACCGGCCGATCGTGGGCATGACCCCGACGGCCGACGGCCGCGGCTACTGGCTCGTCGCCTCGGACGGGGGGATCTTCGCGTACGGGACTGCCCGGTTCCTCGGCTCCACCGGCGCCATGACCCTGGCCTCGCCAGTGGTCGGCATGGCGGCGGACGGCCCGTCGGGCGGTTACCGCCTGGTGGCGGCCGACGGGGGCGTGTTCTGCTTCGGTGCCCCGTTCGCCGGGTCGGCCGTGGGCCTGCTGCAACGGGCCGCCGTGTCGGTGGATCCGTCGGCGACCGGGTACCGGGTCGTCTCCACCGATGGTTCGGTCTACGCCTTTGGGGGTGCCCCGTTCCTCGGCTCGGTCCACGTGCCCCCGCTGGTGGGCGAGGTGGTCACCATCGACCCCGGCCACGACGGGGGGAACGGGTCGGACCCGGGGTTCATCGATCAGCCGATCGACGGCGGCGGCTTCACGGAACCGTGTGACACGGCGGGCACGTCCGATGCCGCCGGCTACCCCGAGCACGCCTTCAACTTCGACGTGTCCACCCGATTGGCCGCCGTCCTCGACGCCGGCGGGGCCACGGTGGTCCTCACCCGCTCCACCGACACCGGGGTCGGCCCGTGCGTAAACACCCGGGCGGCCATCGGCAATGCCGCCCACTCGGACGCTGCCGTCTCGATCCATGGCGACGGCGGGCCGGTGGGCGGAAGTGGATTCGCCGTCGACGTGCCGGTCCCCGTGGTCAGTCCCATCAGTGACAACCGGGCCATGGTGGCCCCGTCCGGACTGCTGGGCACCGATGTCCGTGACCAGTTCGGCGCCTCCACCGGCGAGCACGTCTCGGACTACACCGGCGTCGACGGGATCATCCCCCGTGGCGACCTCGGCGGCCTCGAACTCTCCACGGTCCCGAAAGTACTGATCGAGTGCGGGAATATGCAGAACCAAGGCGACGCCTCGGCGATGGAGAGCGCCGGATGGCGCCAGCAGGCCGCCCAGGGCCTGGCCGACGGGATCACCGCCTTCCTTGTCCAGCGCGAGCTGCCCTGAACCGGTTCGCCCGGGACCGTTCGCCCGGGACCGGCTACCCGACTACCCGGCCGCGTCGTGCGAGTCGTCGGAACCGTCGCCCGACAGCAGCCCGATGACGTCGCCCGACATGGCGTCGCACAGGTCGGCCAGCTTTCCCATCCGGGACTCGAGATCGTCCGCCGCCAGGAGGCGCTGCTGGTCGAGGGAGGCCAGCGGAGCCATGTCGCACAACTGCCAGCCGATCTCCTCTTGGTCCCCGGAGATACGCAGGCTGTGGGGCAGGGCCGGCACGTCACCGAGCTCCGACAGCAGTGACCGCAGCCGGCGCAACGATCCCTCGGCACCGGCCAGCACGTCGCCCGAGCAGGTGGCGGCCCCATCCGGAAGGTCGTTGACCAGCGCCCGCGGGTAGGGGTCATCGGGCAGCCACTCCGCCACCCGTACCCGGCGCACCCCGGTCGCCACCACCAGCATCCGCCCGTCGTCGAGTTCGGCCACGTTGGCGATGCGGGCCACCGTGCCCACGTCGACCCGCTCGTCACCGCCACCCACCTCGGACCCGCGGGTGATGAGGACGACGCCGAACTCGCCGTCGGCCTCGAGGCAGCGGGTCATGAGGGCCCGGTACCGCTCCTCGAACACGTGCAGCGGCAGCCCCGCCTCCGGAAACAGGACGGCCGACAGGGGGAACATCCCGAGGGGGTAGGTCCCACTCACCGCGTGGCACCGGCGGACCGGCGGGCCCGGCCCGACCGACCGGCCCGCCAGCCGAGGACACCGAGGACGATCACGGCCACCAGGGACCCGACGGTGATCAGCTGGCCGATGTAGTCGGCGGGCACGCTGCCGTAGGTGAGGGTCACGTCGTGGCTGGTCGGGACCACCACCATCAGGTTCGGCGCGACCCGCCAGGGCCCCTGGGCACCGCTGGCGTGCCAGTTCGGGAAGTAGGAGATGCGGACCTCGACGGGAGTTCCCACCCGATCAACGTGGAACGAGATCCCCTGGTCGGTCTGGTGCACGGCGGACACCGTGGTGGTCGGCTCGCGGACAGCGGTCACGGTGGTGGACCCCACCGGCACGCGGGCCCAGGTGGCCGGACCGTCTGCGGCCGGGACGACTCCCCACCGGGCCGGGTGGTCGTACCAGTCGACCGCGGGCGTGAGCCAGCTGGACTGGCCCGCACCGACGCCCTTCCACACCACCGGTTGGGCGGCGAGCGGCACCACCAACGAGGAGTCGGCGATCCGGTAGACCTTCCACGTCGTGTCCAGGCTCGCGGTGTTGTACTTGGTGCTCCACGGACCGCTCGAGCCGACCAGCGTGGCACTCGGATCGGCCGCCACCGCCTGCTGGACGGTCGTCGACGAGGTCAGCAGGTACGGGACGCCCATCTGCTGGAGGTGCCGGATCCCGAGCGCCACGTCGAGGCCGCCGTAGGGGAGGCCGACCACGGCGTTCGACGGATAGGGGGACAGCTCGTTCTGATTGATGAAGTGGAACGGCGTCGACGACGCCGACTCGAACAGCAGACCCTCCATCGAGTCGATGCAGCCGTTGGTGAAGTACGGGAGGAGCATGAGCGACTCGGTGGTGCCGAACCGGTTGAGGCTCTGGTCGTACTCCCACATCGCCCGTCCGCAGCCGTGGGCGGCGCCGACCGAGGCCATCATCTGCATCACCGAGTGGAACTCGGGGTAGTCGGGCTTCTCCTCGTAGCCCGAGTAGTTCCATGCCGCCCACGCGCTCGGCTGGTCGGCGCCCACCGTCACTCCGATCTTCGCCAGCGTCGTCGCCTTCAAGGCCAACGGCGGCACCACGGCCAGGCACACGGCGGCCAGGGCCACCAGCGGTCCTACCACCGCACCGGCCGCCACCGCCACCGGCACCGGGCGGCGGAACCGGGTGACGCGGAGTCCCGGGGCCCAGGACTCCCGGTTCACTGTGCCGAGCCGGGCCCGCACCGAGCGCACCCAGGCTTCCAACTGGTGCCGACGCCACCACCGGGCGACGAGCCCGACCACTTCGGCCAGCGCGTAGCCGGCCAACAGATAGAGGCACAGGAACCACAGCGGCAAGAACCGCACGTTGTAGAGCTTGGAGGCCGGGTCCACGATCACGGCCATGGCCGAGAGTCCCCCCATCACCACCAGGAACAGTGCCACCCGGCTCTTCCGGACCACCATGGCCACCAGGCCGACCAGGTCGGCGGCCAGCACCCAGCGGGCCGATCCCGGAAACAGGAGGTGGGGATACCCGAAGACCTTGGTGTACCCCATGTTGGTGGTGTACGCCTGCTCGGCGTAGAAGGGAAGCAGCCACCAGGCGGTCAGCCCGACCCCGAGCAGCCCGGCTACAGCCGACCACGCCAGGCGCCGGAGCCACCGTCGACCGGCCACCGCGGCCCGGGCTCCTCTGGCCACGAGCCGCGTGAGGTCGGCGTCGAGGACGAGCCAGACGATGGCGCCGGCCACCGCGAACATGGCCGGGATCAGGTGGCACAGCAACGTGGCAGCGAACAGGGCCGCGGCCAGGGCCCGGTGCCGTCCGGTCCGCAGGCCGGCGGCCACCACGCCGAGGAACAGCAGGGAGATCGACAGGCTGAGGGAGAACGAGAACTCGCCGGCCAACGTGGAGAGCAGATTCCCTCCGTAGATGGAGAAGCTGGGCTCGAACAGGAACGGCAGTGTGGCGGCGGCCAGGCAGCCGGGCCCCGGGTCCCGCATCCCGGCCAGGCGACCGAAGGCCCACGCACACAGCGGCAGGAGCAGGCTCCCGAGGACGGTCACCAGCTTGAAGGCGACGTCGCTGGAGACGAGGACGTTCAGCACCACGGTCAGCAGCCCGGGAAGCGGGAAGTAGAAGGTGTAGAGGGGGAACCCGTCGTACCAACCCGGGTCCCACCCGGTCACCTGCCCGTGGGTGAGCAGGTGGGACTCCAGGTACGCCGGGAGGGCGACGTGGGCCCCGGTGTCCCCGCCGGTCGTCGTCGTATTGAGGAACAACAGGTTGGGATGCATCTGGGTCAGCACCACCACCATCACCCCGACGATGGCCACGGCATTGGACCAGGCCGGCCACGCCGTCCGCCGGGTCATCCGGGCCCACCACGGTGCCGATCGGCGGACCGGCGTCTGTGCCGCAGCCCGGTCCGGCGCCGTCCCGGCCTCGGGGGCGTCGACGACCGCGGTCGCCCCCTCGGGATGCCCGAACTCCCCCACCGTCACGTCAGACCAGTCCCCGGGCGCCTAGCAGCGCCGGAACCACGACGGCGGTCAGGGCCACCGCGTTGAACGACGCATGGGCGATGATGCTCATCCCGAGGCGACCGGTCCGGTAGGACACGGCGCCGAGGATCACCCCGAACACGGCCAGGCCCAACAGTTGGAGCGACTCGGCGTGGGCCAAGCCGAAGAGCGTCCCGCTGACCACGACGGCCAGGGACGGGCCCACCCAGCCGCCCCACCGGCCGAACAGGCGGGCCAGGGCGCGCAGCAGCACACCCCGGAAGTACAACTCCTCGAAGAATGGGGCGCCGAGCACCGTGGCCACCACGACCAGCGCGAACCCGAGCCCGTGGGAACCGCCGGTGAGCCGCTGGGCCGGAGCCCCGAAGCGTTGGTGGAAGTCGTGCACGTGCGGGGCGATGGGCACGTAGATCAGGACCACCAGGTACTGGCCGGCGACCCCGATCGGGATGCCGAGCACGTCGATCCAGCGGAACCGGAGGCCGACGTCGGCCGCCAGGCGCTTGGTCCCCCGCAGTCGACTGGCCAGCACCGCCGCTCCGAGGAACCCGCCCCACAGACCGAACAGGGTGGACAGCACATACCAGGTGGGCGGCTCGGACAGTTTGGCCAGCATCGTGATCTGGTGGTATTGCCCGGCAATGGCGGCCGCCACCCCGATGAACACCGCGGCCAGGACCTGTCCCCCGAGGAAGCCGATCCCGGCGTACAGCAGCCACATCCAGGCCGCGGTCCGGGTGGCCGGCACTCCGTCGCCGTCAAGCTGCCTCCCGAGACTCACGTCCGGGGGGCCGAAGCGTCGGCTCCGGGTTGGTCGGGCGTCACCGGAGGCCGGCGCAGGTGGGTTCGGGGGAGGCGCGCCTGGTCCAGCGGCATCCACCGCCTGTTCGGGCCGGTCGCTCACTCCCCCACGATACCGACCGCACCCCGCCACGGGGCGCCGGGCCCCGGGTCGTGCTCTCGGACGGCCCGGGGGTCCCGGTTGGAGGCCCGGGGCGATGCGTCAACCACGCCGCGAGGCGCGTAGCATGAAGACGTGACCCCGCCCAATCCCGACATCCCCAACGGACCGGCCTCCCCGAACGGCTCCGGCCAGGACGCGCCCGGGCAGAACAAGAACCGCATCATCTTCTTCTCGGTGGCCCTCGCCCTGGTCGTGGCGTTCCTGATCGGCGGTCCCCTGATCCAGAAGGCCAACACGTCCCAGATCACGTACCACACCTTCTTGACCAAGCTCTCCGACAAACAGGTGTCCAACGCCACCGTCGACCAGAGCTCCGGGGTCATCACCGGCACCCTGACCGACGGGTCCAAGTACTCGGCCAACGGGCCCACCACGGTCACCGACTCCGAGCTCCATGCCCTCACCCCGCTCGGGGTCAACTACAAGCTGGTCACCACCACCCAGAACCCGCTGGTCCAGATCATCTGGTACCTCATCCCCTTCGCCATCATCCTCGGGATCTTCTACCTCATCAGCCGTCGCGCCCAGGGGCAGATGGGCAGCATCATGTCGATCGGCCGTTCGAAGGCCAAGCTCTACTCGACCGAGCGCCCGTCGACGACGTTCGACGATGTCGCCGGCTACGACGGGGTGAAGCTCGAGATCAGTGAGGTCGTGGACTTCCTCAAGACCCCGGCCCGTTTCAAGGAGATCGGTGCCCGCATCCCGAAGGGCATCCTGCTCGTCGGGCCTCCCGGCACCGGCAAGACCCTGCTGGCCCGGGCCGTGGCCGGTGAGGCCGGCGTGCCCTTCATGTCGGTCAGCGGCTCCGACTTCATGGAGATGTTCGTCGGTGTGGGAGCCAGCCGGGTGCGCGACCTGTTCGCCACGGCCCGCAAGCAGGCCCCGGCCATCGTCTTCATCGACGAGATCGACTCCATCGGCCGCAAGCGGGGTGCCGGCCTCGGCGGCGGACACGACGAGCGGGAGCAGACCCTCAACCAGATGCTGTCGGAGATGGACGGCTTCGACCCCACCGAGGGCATCGTGGTCATGGCCGCCACCAACCGGCCCGACATCCTGGACGCCGCCATCCTGCGCCCGGGGCGCTTCGACCGCCAGATCGTGGTCCCGCTCCCCGACCTCGACGAGCGCCTCCCGATCCTGCAGGTCCATTGCAAGGACAAGCGGGTCGACCCGACCGTCGACCTCGGCAAGGTGGCCCGCGGCACGCCGGGCATGAGCGGCGCCGACCTGGCCAACCTGGTCAACGAGGCGGCTCTCCACGCCGTGCGCCGGGGCTCGAAGGTCATCCAGAACGAGGACTTCGAAGCCTCACGCGACCGCGTCCTGATGGGACAGCGCCGCGAGAGCCTGGTCCTGTCCGGCGCCGAGAAGGAGCGGGTGGCCTTCCACGAAGGCGGCCACGCCGTGCTCGCCTACGTGCTCCCGGACGCCGACCCCGTCCACAAGGTCACCATCCTCCCGACGGGCATGGCCCTCGGCGTGACCATGCAGCTCCCGATGGAGGAGCGCCACATCCACCCGCGCCAGCACATCGAGGACTCGCTGGCCGTGCGCATGGGCGGCCGCGCCGCCGAGCTCCTCGTCTACGGCGACCTCTCGACCGGCGCAGCCAACGACCTCGTCGGCAACACGGAGCTGGCCCGCAAGATGGTCCGCGAGTGGGGCATGAGCGACAAGATCGGTCCGATGGCGTGGGGCTCGCAGGGCCAGGTCTTCCTGGGCGAGGACCTCATGCACACGAGGGACTACTCCGAGCACACCAGCCAGATCATCGACGACGAAGTGGAGCAGATCCTCCGTGTCCAGGAGCAGCGGGCCCTCGAGGTCCTGGCCCGGCACCGGGGCGGGCTCGACGCCGTGGCCCGGGCCCTGCTCGACGAGGAGACCATCGACGGCGAGACCGTCGGTCGGCTGGTCGACACCGCCTACGGGCGACCGGTCCACGCCGCCGGGGTGAAGACGGTGCCGCCGATCTTCGTGGCCAGCCAGTACGGGCCCACGGGCGCAGACAACGTCGACGGCCCGCCCGCCGACCTACCTGCCGGGGCTGGCGACGGCACCGGCGCCTCGACGGGGCCCGCTGCGGTCCCGTCGGCCGCCGCTCCCGATTCCGGTCAACCCGCCGAGCCGGCCGCCACGGTCAGCAACGCCGCTGACGCCGGCACCGATGCTCCGACCCCCGGGACCAACGGGTCGAACCCTCCCCCGCCGGCACAGCCCGGCTCGTGGCCACCGGCGCAGACGCCGTGGCCGGCCAAGCAGACGCCCTGGCCACCTCCGCCGCCGCCCGCCTCACGCTGAGCCGGGCAAGGCCGGGTACCGGAGGGTCGGAGACGGCGACGCCAGCCACGGGGTGACTCCGCCACCGGCCTCGTCGGTACTCCGTGGTGGCCTGGGCACCAGCCCCGGCACCAGGCACCCGATGGCTTCGGGTCGTCCACAACCTGACAACGCCTGTCCGGCTCTTCCGCCCGACGTTTCAGGAGCCAAGCGGGAACCCCCACGCCGACACGACTCCCGGGGCGCCCGTCGGCCCGTCGTCCACCTCGACCGACACCGGGCCGGTGGCCGTCACCACGAGGGGCCGCAGACCGGCCACCACTTCAGGACCGAACACCACCTGGCCGCCGGCCGCCACCTTCACCATGGCCACGGCACGGCCACCGGCCAGCGGGGCGACCGTCACCTCGATGGTGGACGATCCGGGATTGGCCACCGCCAGGCTCTGCATGGTCG
>Ga0075522_10000805_pt1 | contig 23314 bp, 19 predicted proteins | sample NGEPerA_FD_74796 | JGI IMG/M metagenome (GOLD analysis project Ga0075522, IMG submission 74796) | Arctic peat soil microbial communities from the Barrow Environmental Observatory site, Barrow, Alaska, USA - NGEE PermafrostL2-A | ecosystem: Environmental > Terrestrial > Soil > Wetlands > Peat ...
GGACCCGTCTGATGGCTTCCCTATCCTTTCTGCCGGACGCATTGCAGCAACGGGTGTCCCGATTCCTGAGTGCATTTGAAGAAGGGATGCAATCTACCCAGCGCCAGTCCTACGTCTGGCTTCTGGTGGCTTACACGATCATCGAGTGGTTGGTGGTCGCCGGGTCTTTCTTCTGCGTCTTCCGGGCGTTTCCGGCCACTGCCGGAATGCGTATTACAGACGTAATCATCGCCTTGGGCTTCGTTGCGTTCGGGAGCGTGCTGCAGATACCCGGGGTGGGGGGCGGCATGCAGATCGCGACGGTTCTGGTGTTGACCGAGCTGTATGGGGTCAGCCTGGAGGAAGCCAGTGGAATCGCTTTGGTGCTTTGGATCATCACATTTGTAGTGATTGTTCCGCTGGGGTTGGCGATGGCCTTCCACGAGGGAATCAAGTGGCGTAGTTTAAGGAATATAGATTCGTCTTCTTCCGGGTACGGATTATGACTTGCCCGTTCTGCCGCCACCGCCAGGACCGGGTGATCGATTCGCGCGAAAGCAAGGAAGGCGACCTGATCCGCCGCCGCCGGGAATGCCTGAAGTGCATGCGGCGGTTTACCACTTACGAGCGCAGCGACGAGATCCCTTACATGGTGGTGAAAAGGGATGGGCGGCGGGAGCGCTTCGACCGGCAGAAGGTCCTGGAGGGGCTGCTAAGGGCTTGTGAAAAAAGGCCGGTACCCATGGCCAAGCTGGCGGAAGTGGTGGATGCAGTGGAGACGTCCCTGGCGGAAAACCCGGAACGGGAGGTTTCGACGGTCGCCATCGGGGAATTGGTCCTGGAGCGGCTGAAGAAGCTGGACAAGATCGCATACGTGCGGTTTGCTTCGGTTTACAAGGACTTCCAGGATGCCGAATCCTTCCTGGTGGAACTGCAGGACTTGTTTCGCGAGGGGAAATAAGTCCATTTTGGTCTTAGTACGACCGTAACCAAAAGCGTTTTCATGCATCTTTTGAAATAGAGACTTAACTTAAGTTCAGAAGACTGATATACTGTATCCGGCTTCGACGCCAGGGCGGGAATTGCATACACTCCCATTGGGTCTAGCTAAGTCTTTGGAAAATAAGGGTGTTGTAGTTTGGCGCAGGTGAACCACGTGGATCATTTCGAAGACCAGTTCCTCGGCGAGGGTCATGAGCCGCTCGGACTTCCTTTCGATGAGGAAGGCGGCTTTTTCCACCCTGAAGAGGTGCACGACGGCGAAGATTTCGCCCACGCGCATCCAGTCGAGGAGTCGATATACACAGACGACCCCGTTCGCGTGTACCTGCGCGAAATGGGCGCCGTACCACTGCTGACTCGCGAGGGCGAGGTGAACCTGGCCCGTCGCATGGAGCGCGGTAAGCTGCGGATGCAGAAGGCTATTAGCCGCTCCGCGCTGGTCCAGTTGCGGGCTGTCGAGATTGCCGAGCAGATCAAGCACGAAGCCGAGGAACTGGATACTTTTGTCGATCTGGGCGACCTGGAGGACGAGAGTCCGGCCTACAATAAGCGCCGCAACGAGGTCAAGAACGACCTGGCGGAACTGGTGCTCCTGCACAAGAAGCTGGGGCAGGTGTCCGACAAGCTGGATTCCGTTCCGCTGAGCAACAAAAAGCTACGCCGCAAGTGGATCGGCAAGATGAAGCGCGCCCGGGTGCAGGTTTCCCAGGCGATCCGGCACATCCCCTACTACCTTTCGCAGTGGAAGGAATTCACCAAGGAAATTGAGAAGGTCGCGGAAGAAGTGTCGCGCCTCGAAGCCGATCTGCGCAAGATTGAAGGCCGATCGAGCCAGACCGCGCAGAGCAAGGCCCGGGAAATCCGGCGCGAAATCCGCAAGCGCGAGGAAGCGGCCGGGGCGAACATGGTCGACCTCAGGCACACGCTCTCGGTGATTCGCCACGGCGAAATCGAAGCCGAGCGGGCCAAGAAAGACCTGGTGGAGGCCAATCTCCGCCTGGTGGTTTCCGTCGCCAAGAAGTACGTCAACCGCGGTCTGCACCTGCTGGATCTGATCCAGGAAGGCAACATCGGCCTGATGCGCGCCGCCGACAAGTTCGAATACCGGCGCGGCTACAAGTTTTCGACCTACGCCACCTGGTGGATCCGGCAGGCCATTACGCGCGCCATCGCCGACCAGTCGCGCACCATTCGCATTCCCGTTCACATGAACGAGAGCATGAACAAGTTCCTGCGCGCCACGCGCGAGCTGGAAAAAGAAATGGGTCGCGCGCCCTCGAACGACGAAATCAGCCGGCGCATGGACATTCCGGTGGAGAAGGTCCAGAAGTTGAAGACCATCTCGCGCGACCCGGTGTCGCTCGAAACTCCGGTGGGCCGCGACGGCGAATCCGCCCTCGGCGATCTGATCGAAGACCGCTGGGTGGGATCACCCGTGGACGCGGTGATCGACACCAACGTTCGCGACGAGACCGCCAACATCCTCAAGACGCTTTCTCCCAAGGAGGAGAAGGTGATCCGCCTGCGCTTCGGCATCGGCTGCGAGCGCGAGCATACGCTCGAAGAGATCGGCCAGGAGTTCGACGTCACGCGCGAACGCATCCGGCAGATCGAAGCCAAGGCGCTGCGGCAACTACGGTCGCCGGAACGCGCTCGGCACTTGCGGGCGCTGCTGGCCGCGCGCTAGATCCGTCTGTAATACAACTCTGTAATACGCTATGCTGGATGTGTGGCATCGCCCATCACATTGCGGCTCGATCCCGAACTCCGCCGTCGCGTCGATCGCATCGCACGGCGAAAGAAGACTTCCACTTCGCAAGTCCTGCGGGAGGCTATTACGACCTGGGTCGAGCGGGAAGACACTGGCGCAACTCTCTTCGATCGCGTGGCTGATCTGATCGGGAGTGTTCAGGGGGGAGACCCTGCCCGCTCGACCAGGAAGCTGTCGGAAGTCCTCAAAGCCCGCCGCCGCAAATGATCCTGATCGACTCCGGACCGTTAGTCGCGCTGATGGATTCCGACGACCAATATCATGCCGAATGCTCAGCGACCTTCCGGACGCTTCGGCGAGAAGCGCTTGGCACGGTGTGGCCTGTGTTGACGGAAACCATGCACTTCCTCGAAGACCTCCCGAAGGCGCAGGAAAATGTCTGGGAGATGTTCGTGCGAGGTGTCGTGGAAATCCTCCCGCTTGGCCTGGATGACGTTCCACGAATCCGCGAGCTGATGCGCCAGTACGCCAACCGCCCGATGGATCTGGCCGACGCGGCCTTGATTCGCGTCGCGGAACGGGAAGGCATCCGCCAGTTTTTTACGATTGATCGTAAAGACTTCGCTGTATACCGGCTGCACGGCAAGGTTCGGCCGAGCGTAATTCCGTAACGGACTAGTTCGCGACGCGCCAAGGCGAAAACTCGCTCCAAGTTCTGAGCGACTTGTTGGCCCACTCCGCGGTCTCGCCGGTGTGGCAGGACGTGCAGGAGTTGGGCATCTTATTCCGCTCGGCTTCGAGCGGGGCGATGAATTTGAACGTGTGGCTGCGCACATTGGTGGTGGTGAATTCCTGCTCGATCTTCGGCATGTGGCAGCCCACGCACTCATCGCCGGCGGAACCGGCGGGATGATGGGTGTGCTGCTCGATCGTCGCCGTATGCGGGCCGTTCGGAGAATTAGGGCCGTGGCATTGCAGGCACAGCTCATTGGCTGGGCGAATCAGATCGGCGTTGTTCTCGGTGCCGTGGACGTCATGGCAGGTAAAACAGGTGATGCCGCGGGTGTACATCAAGCTCTGGACGAAGTCATTGCCCTGCATGCGATTCTTATGTGCGGTTCCATCCGGGAAGTGAGTAAACGTTGTTTCGCCCAGCTTGTGATCTTCGAGCTTCCAGAAATCGCTTAGCTTCTCCGTCGCATCGTTTGTCACCGTGAAGCCGACTGGCCAGTCGTAGTATTTCCCCTGGATCGGATTCGTCAGAGGCTGGCCTTGGGAGTGGCATTGAATGCAGACGTCGACTCCGCGAGTGCCGAGGCGCGCCGGGTTTACGATATTCGCGCGGGAAGGCCTGGCGACATGAAGGCTGCCCGGGCCGTGGCATTTTTCGCAGCCCACGTTCCATTCAGTGACGGTCTTGGTCTGGATGTTGTAGTTGACCGAGTGGCAGCCGTCGCACAAGGGGCCGGTGGGCCGCTGCATGTTGTCGGGCGGATAGTGAGTCGCCCACCAATCGGTGCCATTGGCGACCAGGTATCGGCTCCAGCGTTGATTGGCCACGTCCCACTGCGCGGGCAGAGGGAAGTAATCATCGCCGACCTTGGTGAAGTAACGTTGTTTCCATTTGCTGCCATAGACGAAAGCGATGGCGTCCTTGGAGAACGTGACGATAGCGGGATCAGCCTTGCTGAGATCGGGAAGGATCGCGTCGGGATGCTCCTTGGGATCGCGCACGACGTTCGCCATGCGGGTCTTGCTCCAGCGCTCATATGTCGAGGCGTGGCAGGTCTTACAGGAAGCCGATCCCACGTATTGGGCGGTTTGGGCCGAGGCGGTTCCGGTGAAGGCCATCGCGAGGAGACTGATCACTCCGCGCGTGCGCCAAGATCTGGTGAGTTCTCTTGGAAATAGCATTTTGGACGTCCCGTTGTAGAGACCAGTATGGCAGGAATGAGGCATGAAGAAATACGTTCGCGCGGTACTGGACGACCTGAAATCGAAAGCCGGCAAAAAGGAAAATCCGGTTGTCCCGCAGGACTTGGAAAACCAGACTTTGTCCAAAGATCCGCAGCAAAAAGTCCGGCAACTCGACTATCAGGCACAGAAAGATGAGGAGCGCGAGACGCTTTCCTAAAATACGGGCGTGCCGCGGCCGAGCAGCACGGCTCGGCGGGCGCCAGTTGCGGAAGGCAGGTTGCCGGGCCGGCTCATCACGAACTCGTGGGCGAGCAGGGCGAAAGCGATGGCTTCCTTAGCGTCAGGATCGACGCCGTGGTCGGCGCTGGTAGACACCTTGAAACCCGGCAGAAGTTCCCGCAGGCGGCGCATCAGCCAGCGATTGTGCACGCCGCCGCCGGAGGCGATCACCTCGAGCGCATCCCCTGCATAAGCGATGATTGCCGAGGCGACGGAACGCGCGGTGAACTCGGTGGCTGTCGCGATGAGAACCTCCAGCGGCAGACCGGTCGCGGCCAGGCCGCTGGCGAACTCCTCCCCGAATTGTTCGCGGCCCGCGGTCTTGGGCGGGCGAAGCTTGAAATACGGATCGGCCAGCATGGACGCGAGCATGCGATCGTGAACTTTGGCGTGCCGTGCGATGCGGCCGTCGCGGTCGTACGTCTGGCGGCCGTCGGTAAGGCGCGAAACCAGCGCGTCGATCACCATGTTGCCGGGTCCCGTATCGAACGCCAGGACGTTGTCGCGCGTGGCGCCGCCGGGAATCACGGTGATGTTGGCGATGCCGCCCAGATTCAGCGCGATCCGGCCGCTACGGCGATGACGGAACAACAGGAAATCGGCCAGGGGCACCAGTGGCGCGCCACGGCCACCGGCGGCGATATCGCGCTCGCGGAAATTGGAGATGGTCCACAGGCCGGTGCGCTCGGCCACAACCGCGGCGTCTCCGATCTGGAACGTGCTCGCGACGCGGCGGCCGAGATAGTTTACTGGCGCGCCTTCGTGAAAAATCGTCTGGCCGTGCATGCCGCACAGCGAAATCGAGTGCAGGGGAACACGCCGCCGGCGGCAAGTTTCGCGGACGGCATCGGCGTACAATTCGCCGAGCAGGAAATGCAGCCGCGCGATGGCCGAGGTGTGGGTCATCGTGTTGGACACGCCCAGGATCGCCTGGCGCACGGTTTTGGGGTAGGGAACCGTGTGAAACGCGACGGGCTCGATCTTCTTGCCGCGGATGTCGACGATGGCGACGTCGATTCCGTCGAGCGAGGTGCCGCTCATGATCCCGGCTACACGCATCAATTCTTGAGTTCCTTTTGGAGTTCCGCCAGGAGCTGGAGCGCTTCGATGGGGCGGAGATTGTCGAGATTCAGATCGCGGATGCGGGCGGCGAGCTGGTGATTGACGGGTTCGAACAACTGGATCTGCATGGGTGCGGAGGGCGGAGCTAATTCTTCCGTCACGGCGGACTCGTGGTGGGCGAGGATCTCCCGCGCGCGCTCGATCACGCTCATGGGCAGTGCGGCCAGGCGCGCGACTTCGATGCCGTAACTGCGGTCGGCCGCACCGGGCTCGACGCGGCGCAGAAAAAGGATCTGGTCGCCTGCTTCTTTCACCGAGACATGCAGGTTGCGGACGCCGTCGAGCTGGCCCGCGAGCTCGGTCAGCTCGTGATAGTGCGTGGCGAACAGCGTTTTGGCGCGAATGTGCTTGTGGATGTGCTCGACCACGGCCCAGGCCAGGGCCAGCCCGTCATAGGTCGAAGTGCCGCGGCCGATTTCATCCAGCACGATGAGGCTGCGCGCGGTGGCGGTGTTGAGAATGACGGCGGTCTCGGTCATTTCGACCATGAATGTGGATCGGCCTCGCGCGAGATTATCCGCAGCCCCGATGCGTGTGAACACGCGGTCGACCAGCGGCATCAGCGCGGATTCGGCGGGCAGGAACCCTCCCATTTGGGCAAGGATCGCCAGCAGTGCGGCTTGGCGCAAGTAGGTCGACTTGCCACCCATATTAGGGCCGGTGATCACGGCGATAAATTCCGTGTCGGGATGAAAGTAAAGATCGTTGGGGATGAATCGCTGGGCGTCTTTTTCTGCGAGCTTCTCGATCACCGGATGGCGGCCGGCGACCACACGCATTTCGCCTGATCCCGAGAAGCGCGGGCGCACATAGCGGCTCTCCGCGGCGACTTCCGCCAGCGCGACAGCGACATCCATCTCAGCGACTGCAGCCGCCGTGGCTTTGATCCGTGCGGCATGTGACGAAGCCAGCAAGCGGAGCTGCTCGAAGATCTCGCGTTCGATGGCCAGCGATCGTTCTTCCGCTTCCAGAATCTTGACCTCGAGTTCCTTGAGTTCCGGAGTGGTGAAACGTTCCGCGTTGACCAGGGTCTGCTTGCGCTGGTAATCCGGGGGCGCCAGATGCTGGTTGGACTTGGAGATTTCGATGTAATACCCGAAGACGTTGTTGAAGCGGACCTTGAGCGATGCGATGCCGGTGCGCCCCCGCTCACGCTGTTCAATTTGGACCAGATATGTCCGGCTGTTCTGAGAGATGTCGCGTAGTTCGTCGAGTGCGGCGTTGAAGCCGTTGCGAATAGTGCCTCCATCGGAGAGGTTGGCGGGCGGCTCTTCGGCAATGGCCGAAAGAACGCGATCGCGAACTTCGGGAATCGGGTCCAGGCGGCCTTGGATGTCGAGAAGCAATCCGGCCTTGGCGGGCAATGCTGAAAGGGCGGGGATCACGGCCAGGGAGCGCGCTAACGCAAGCAAATCGCGGGGACCGGCTGAGGAGAGCGAGATTTTCGCCAGCAGCCGTTCGAGGTCGAGGATCGATTCGAGATGCTTACTGAATTCGGCGCGAAGAATGGGTGCGCCACACAGCTCCTGAACGGTGTCAAGTCGTCCTTCGATTTCGGCTACGTCGATCGAGGGGGCCAGCAGACGGCGGCGAAGCAGGCGGCCTCCCATGCCCGTGCGGGTGCGGTCGAGCACGTGGAGGAGCGTCGATTCCTTCGATTCGCCGGCAAACAGCGGCTCGACCAGTTCCAGATTGCGGACAGTGGTCGCATCGAGAATGAGCGCATCGGCGCGGTTATAAAAAGACGGCCGCTCCAGGTGATCGAGCGCGGTGCGCTGCGTGTCGCGGAGATAGTGCAGGATCGCCGCGGCGGCGCCGGTCGCCAACGGATGGGATTCGAGCCCGCAGCCGTCGAGCGCGAGCAAATGGAAGTGATCGCACAGGCTGCGCGCGGCGTAATCGGGCGCGAAGACCCAGGCGTCCACATTGGTTTTGAGGCAGGGCAGGGAATCGGCCGTTCCTTCAGGAACGAGCGCCTCGCGTGCGTTCAGAGTTTCCAGCGCGGTGCGAACGTCGGCCGCGTCGATCTCGGTGGCGCGAAACTCGCCAGTGGAGATATCGACGTGCGCGATGCCGGCTCGCCCATTCGAAGCCATGACGGCGGCCAGGTAATTATTCTCATGCGAGCGCAGCACCTGCGCGTTCATCGCGGTGCCGGGCGTGACGATGCGGGTGACCTCGCGCTTGACCAATTTGGTGGCAGCGCTGGGAACCTCCATCTGATCGCAGATGGCGACGCGGTAGCCCTTCTGGATCAGGCGCGCGATGTAGTTCTCCGAGGCGTGATACGGGACGCCGCACATAGGAATCGGCTGGCCCTTTTCCTTGTTGCGCGCGGTCAGTGTGATCTCGAGCTCGCGAGCGGCGGTGACGGCGTCATCGTAGAAGAGTTCATAAAAGTCGCCCAGGCGGAACATCAAGAGCGTGTTCGGGACCTGTTGTTTAATGCCGTGATATTGCCGCATAAGCGGCGTGGAGGGCTCGGAGGACACGAGCTTCTAGTCTAGCGCCCGACGACTTTCGCTACTTTAGCTGTTTCCGCTTCGACGGCTCGGAGGTGTTCGAGAACTTCATCCCAGCGGTGATCGAGCATGGAGCCCGCGGCCAGGCCGAAGAGAAGCTGGAACCGGCTGACAGCCGCGGCGGTATCGGCGTTCAAGGTCGCACCCCGCGTCGCCAGCCTGGCATTCATTTCCGCCGCACTTTTCCAGGCGGAGGCGGCGCGCGTGGCATCCACGCTGTAGCGGGATTGCAGGTCGCTGAAGGTTTCTTGGTCCGCGGCCGCGACATTCGGAACATCGGGCGGCTTCAGCGCGAAGGGCGGTTCCGTGTTCACCGGCGGAGGGACGGGATCGAAGACCAGTTGCTCCGGCTGGTAGCCGGTCCACGCGCAAGGGAACGCTGAGATCTGGCCCGAGAGTCGGCCCAGGGACGCGCGCATTCGCGGATCCCGCGTGTACGCGTTCATGGTTGCAACGTAAGACGCCATGCTGCGGACCATGTAGCGGTTGGCCTCATAGTCGCCTGGAGTGAGCGCCGAGCAATAGGCTCCCGCGCCGAGCAGGTACTGATCGAAGCGGCCCAGATCGTCGTAGGTCACCTTGGAGGGTTGCTGGCCGAGGATGCCGCCGAGGTTCCCTCGCCACAGAGATCCCGCGCCAATACCGACGCCGCCAACACCAATGCCGGCGCCGCCGACACGTGGAACGATCTGCGCCTGTGCGCCGAAACAAGCACAAAACAAAAGAGCGCACGCGATCCGCATGGCGAACCTCCGGCTTTACTTTCTGACGACGTCGCCGGCCACGGGAGCGGCGCCGCCGGACGCAGCGAATGTTCCCGTAGAGATGCGATCGCGAACCATGGTGATGGTCAGAGTGCCGATCGGCGTGGTCTGCACGTCCAGCACCTCACCGGTCTGGGGATCCTTGATCTCTTTGCCCTTGTGATAGACCGTAAATGTCTGGCCCGCGGCCAGGCCTGCCCCGCTTCCGGCATTGATGGTAATGCTGGTTCCGCTCACGTCCGCCACGAGTGCATCCAGGTCGTTTTCGCGGCTGCTGGCGCTGCCCGTTGTGGGGCCGGCCGCGATCTGTTGCGAGAGCTTGTTCACGGCGTCCATGGTGGCCTCGCCGATAATCGTTTCGGCGAAGTTGGAGCTGCCCATGTTGATCGCGCCGCCGGCGAACACGCCGCCCGCGAACAGCGCCGCGCCGAAGCCCTTGCTGGAGCGTTTGGATTCGCCGCGAGCCTCGCCGCTGCCCACTACCTCGCTGGTCTCCGCGTCCACCAGGCGATAGTCGAGCACCACCACGGCCTTGGCGTCCGATTTGGATCCGCCCGCGAAGCCGCCCGCGCCGCCCACGATCGCTCCAGCCGCGCCGCCGACCCTGCGGTCGTCACGTCCGAAAACGACAATGTCGCCCATCAGTGTGAGATCCGCCCCGCGAATCTGGCCGACGCGCGACCCGGTACCTCGCTTCACGCGGTTACTGGCGTCGAAATCCTGCTCCTTGGTGAGGTTCGCGACCTTGCGGCGCTCGACCACGGTGAACTTGCCATCCTGCGAGACGCGCGTGGTCAACATGGCGGCGATGCCCGTGCCGATGTTCTGCTGCGTCCCGAAAACCGATTGCACAGCGGTCATCACGGTTGAATAATCGAAGGGCTCGATGATCAGCGCCTTCTTGGTCTGTGCCGGAGCCAGCGTGGCGGATGCGGCCAACAGGCTCACCAGGAGTTTTCTGTTCATGGGATTCGCCTCTCTGATCTGAATAACGTGATTGGTGTAACTCGACCTACAGCTTCTTGCGCGCCATAAAGCCGACCTGCGCGGCCGATCCGGAGTAACTTCCGGTGGCGATTTTATCCCGCACGTTGGTGATGGTCATTTCGCCGGTTTTCTCGGTCACCACATCCAGCGTTTCCTTGGTCACCGGGTCCTTGACTTCCCGCACGATGCGAAGAATCTCGAAGGTCTCGCCGACGTTGACGCCGTCGTTGCCGCCGACATTGAGCGTCAACGTCCTTCCCGACACATCGGCCACGCGGCCTTCCACCGGGCGGACTGCCTTCTTCATGTTGGCGGTCTGCCCGAGGAGAATGTCGGCCAGCTTGTTGACGCAATCCTGGGTGGCTTCGCCGATGATGGTCTGCGCGAAATTGGAGCTGGTCATGTCGACCTGAACGCCGGCCACGCCCTTTCCGAGCGCTCCGCCGATGGCGCCGAGAGCGTTGCCCTTGCGGACGGATTCACCTTTGGCCTCTCCCGTGGCGATGATTTCGGAGGTCTCGGCGTCGATCAGCCGGTAGTCGATGGTGACCACGGCCTTGTCTTCATTCTTGCTGGCGGCAATGCCGCCGATCACGCCGCCAATCAGGCCGCCGCCCCGTACGCTCCTCTTCTTATCGTCTCGGCCGAAGACCACAATGTCACCCGAAAGAAGGGCGTCGGCGCCGGAGATTTGACCTACGCGCGCCCCGGTTCCTTGCTTGACCCGGTTGCTCGCGTTAAAGTCCTGCTCCTTGGTCAGCGTCGCCATCTTGGCGCGCTCGACGATCACGACCTTGTTCGCCTGGGCCAACCGTGTGACCAGCATGGCGCGGATGCCTTTTCCGATGTCCTGTTGGGTGTTGAAGACCGATTGCACCGCGGTCTTCACCGTGGAATAGTCGAACTCGTCAACAATGACGCGTTTCTTCTCGGCTTGCGTAGTCGCGGCCGAAGGAGCGGGAGCTGCGGCAGCCGTCGCCACAGGTTCGGGAGCGGGCGCTGGAGCCGCCGCAGGGGCGGGCGCTGGCGCTGGAGCCGCCGCGGCAGCCGGGGCCGGGTTGCTGGCGGGATCCAGCATCACGCTGATGATGTTCTCCGATACCCCGGCGTCCTTCAGCTTCACCAGGTCGGCCGGCGTGAGATCGAGCGGCTTGTTGTCCCTCTTCAGGGTTCTGACGATCAGGCTTTCCGACAATCCGGCCTTGACCGACTCGATGACCGACTCGACCGGCGACGGGGCGGCTTTCGCGGGAGCGGCTTTCGCCGCCGCTTTGGCTTTAGGAGCCGCTTTGGGCGCGGGCGCCTGTCCCAGGCTGATGCTGACGGCGAAGCCGGCCAGAAGTGCGAGGCCGAACGTGAATGATCTGAGTGTCATGTTGATTCCTCCCTGCTCTACCAATGGAAACGGCACCGCGCAATCGCCTCTGCCTGGCGGATCGCTTATCTTAAGAACACTTAAGGATACTTTGCCCTAGTATGTCGATCCCGGAAGATCCGTGTCAAGGCCGTCGTCAATAGAATTACAGGGGATAGATCGGCAAGGAGTGCGCGGGCCGTTAATGGTGTTAAAATCGCGTCGGCGGCACCGTGATCCTGCACCGGAACATCTGGTTATTGTTGGGGGTTTCCCTGATGGTCGCGGGACACGTCTGGGCACAACCCAGACCCTTTCGCGTCAAGCCGCCTAAGAAGGAAAAAGAGCCCGAGACGCAGACGCTGCCGCTTCCGCCCGAGCCTCCGGCGGCGGTGATCGCGGAGACGGAAAAGCTGGCATTTCATGTCTCGCCGCTCTCGACGAAAGGGCTGCTGACCGAGCAGGTTCACGATGCGCTCAAGGCCCTGGATCGAGCCAACGGGGGCGCGACCTTCGTGAAGCTGCGCGCGTTTGTCGCCGGCACCGGTGACATGCGCCGCGTGGCGACCATCGTCGCCGAGGAGCTTTCCGGCAAGAAGATGCCGCTGCCTGCGGTGACGACGGTCCAGGTGGGCGCGCTGCCCGTGGAAGGCGCGCAGGTGGTGATCGAAAGCATCAGCGCCGGGAAGAAGACGGTGAACCCGAACGGCCTGGCGTTCTTTTCGGCCCAGCATGTCCCAGAACTAACGGCGGCGGCAAAGGCGCGGGATGCCGTGACGGTACAGGTCACGTGCTTCGTGGGGGATCTCACTCAGGTCGCCAGTGCGCGGGCGGCGGTAGCATCCGCGTTCCCGGGTGCAGCCGCAAACTTCGTTCAACTTACACGGCTGGCAGTCGAACCGGGAATTTCGTGCGAAGGCGTGGGACGCCTTCTGCAGCCGGGAAGAAGCCCCGCCAGACTGGTGTTCACCGGCGCGCAGCTGGCGTTTGGGGAAAAGGAGCAAGACCTCCGCTTGGCATATAACCGATTGGGACGGGCGCTCGGATCGATGAAAGCAGCCTATGGCGACGCGCTGGTGATGAGCGTTTATTCATTGAACCGGTCGATAGCCGATAAGGCAGTCGCTCTGGCGCCTGAGTTCCTGGGCCATTCCGTGCGCCCCGCGGGTTCGACGGAAATCGTGGAAGGACTGCCTTCGCTGGATGCGACCGTGGCGATCGAAGTGGTGGCCGCTGCTCCTTGACACCGCGTACGGCCAAGTGGTACTTTCTCCATGGGATAGGCGGACCCCCGGGTAAAAAGGCCGCAGGTTCCCAGCCGACCTCTGATCGATCAGAATCTGGAGTCAATGACATGGCATATACGCTCAAAGTGAACGGGCAGTCCAAGACTGTAGACGTGCCCGCGGATACGCCCCTTCTGTGGGCACTCCGAGACGTTCTTGACATGAAAGGCACCAAGTTTGGCTGCGGAGCCGGACTTTGTGGAGCCTGCACGGTCCATGTGAACGGCAAAGCGGTCCGCTCTTGCCAGACACAAGTAGGCAGCGTCAAGGGTCCGGTGACGACCATCGAAGGTCTGTCGGCCGACGGTACGCATCCAGTGCAGAGAGCCTGGATGGAAGTGGACGTCCCGCAGTGCGGGTATTGCCAGGCCGGCCAGATGATGTCGGCATCGGCGCTGCTCGCGGCCAAGCCTCAGCCAACCGACAAAGACATCGATGCCGCCATGTACGGCAACCTATGCCGGTGCGGAACCTATTTAAGGATTCGCCAGGCGATTCATCGCGCGGCGCAGCTTGCGTCCGCACGTCCGGGCGCGACCTCCGGCGGCGGCGCCGGAAGGGCGCGGGAGTAAGGGAGAACCGTCATGAAAAAGAAAAACAACACTTCTAAAAGCATCGACCGTCGCTCCTTTTTGACCGTGGCAGCCACCGGAACCGGTGGTGTGCTGTTCGGGCTGGTATTCAAGGCTGACGCCCAGCAGGGACGGGGCGCAGCCAAAGGTGGTCCGGCCGGTGGCCGCGGCGGCCCGGGCGGTTTCGGAGCTCCGGCGGCTCCGCTGAAGCCTGCCGACTTCATCATGGTGAATTCGGACAACAGCGTCACCATCATTGCGAAGAACCCCGAAGTAGGCCAGGGCGTTCGTTCTCTGTTGCCGATGTTGATCGCGGAAGAATTGGACGTCGATTGGAAGGATGTAAAGGTTGTCCAGGCCGATCAGGATCAGGCCAAGTACGGCGGCCAGATCGCGGGTGGCAGCACGGCGACCCCGACCAACTGGATTCCGATGCGGCAACTGGGCGCGGAAGCGCGCCAGATGTTCGTCGAAGCCGCGGCGGAAACCTGGAACGTTCCTGCGTCCGAGTTGACCACGGGTTCGGGCAAGGTGATGCACAAGGCATCCAACCGCACGGCGACCTACGCCTCACTGGCTTCGAAAGTAGCCACGATGCAGCCTCCGGCCGCGGGCTCGGTCAAATTCAAGGACCCGAAAGACTACAAGATCATCGGGACCACGGTTCCCAGTCCGGATCTTCACAAGATCGTCACCGGGCAGCCGCTGTTCACGATCGACCAGACCATGCCGGGAATGCTGTATGCCGTGTACGAAAAGTGCGGCGTGTTCGGCGGCAAGGTCAAGACGCACAATCTTGACGCGATCAAGAAGCTGCCGGGCATCAAAGCTGCGTTCGTGGTGGAGCAGCCGGAGATCACCGCGGAAGTGCTGCCGGGCGATCCGGGTCTTGAAAACGGAATCGCGATTGTTGCGGAGTATTGGTATCAGGCGCAGGCGGCGCGCAAGAAGCTCCAGGTTACCTGGGACGAAGGTTCCCGCGGGACAGCGGAGCACAGCAGCACGGCCTACGCGGCGAAGGCAGCGCAGATCGGCGCAGGCGAGCCGATGAGCACCACTCGCAAGGACGGCGACCCCGAGGCTGCGCTGAAGACGGCGGCCAAGAAGGTGGAAGCGAATTACTCGTATCCGTTCATTTCGCACGCTCCCCTGGAGCCTGAAAACTGCACGGCGCATTACGAGAATGGCAAGATTACGATCTGGACCAGCAGCCAGATTCCGGCCAGCGCTCGCGGATTGGCCGCCAAGTCTTGCGGTATCGACCAGAGTGAGGTCACGGTTCACATGATCCGTGGCGGCGGCGGATTCGGCCGGCGCTTGACCAACGATTACGCGGCGGAAGCGGCGTACATCTCTAAAGAAGTGAACGCTCCAGTCAAGCTGCTCTGGGCGCGCGAAGACGATATGCGGCACGACTACTATCGTCCGGGCGGGTTCCAGTTCCTGTCGGCCGGGCTCGACAATTCAGGCAAGGTGGTCGCATGGCGCAACCACTTCGTCACCTACGGCGCCAAGAATGACGGCCAGGGCAGGGGTCCCGCGATCCAGTCGGTCAGCGCCGGCGGCATCGGCGCGACCGAGTTCCCGCAACCGTTCATCGAGAATTACGCGCTGTACACGTCGGCTCAGCCGCTGGCGATCCGCACGGGTTCGCTGCGCGCTCCCACCAGCAACGCGATGGCGTTCGTCACGCAGAGCTTCATCGACGAACTGGCTCACGCCGCGGGCAAGGATCCGGTGGAGTTCCGCCGCGATCTTCTGGCTCAGACCAAACCGGCTCCGCCTCCCGCTGCCGGTGGCTTTGGCCGGGGCTTTGGCGGCGCTCCGTTTAGCGCGGAACGCATGCGGGGAGTCCTGGACCTGGTAGCCGAGAAATCGGAGTGGGGCAAGAAGAACCTCCCCAAGGGCACAGCCATGGGTGTCGCGTTCCACTTCAGCCATAGCGGTTATTTCGCCGAAGTCGCCGAAGTAACCGTCGTCAACAAAAAGGTGAAGGTGAACAAGGTGTGGGTCGCCGCCGACATCGGCAGCACCATCATCAACCCCGGGCAGGCGATGAACATGGCGCAGGGCGCCATCATCGACGGCATGGGCGCGATGATGGAGCAGGAGATCACGGTGGATCACGGGCACGTGGTGCAGGGCAATTTCGACACGCACCCGCTGCTGCGGATTTCCGCGGCTCCGTCCGACATCGAAGTTCACTACGTGAAGTCGAACAACAACCCGACCGGTATGGGCGAGCCGTCCATGCCTCCGATCCTGCCGGCGGTCGCGAATGCGATCTTCTCGGCGACCGGCGATCGCGTCCGGTCGTTGCCTTTCAAGAAGGCGGGCTATAGCTGGGCGTAGTCGTTGGTCAGGACGCTTTAAGATAAAGAGGGGGGTGCGCAAGCGCCCCCTTTTTCGTTATGAGACGCCGGATTCTATCTCTCGCGCTGCTGTGGCTGGCCCTGGCCGCCGCGGCGTTCGCAGAAACGGACTCTGTCCAGGTGGCTTCTCCCGACGGGCAGCTGGTGATGCGGCTGTTCGTCGTGACGCCGCAGGACAGCATCTTCGTGCGGTTCGCCTACCAGGTGGCGTTCCATGGGAAGCCTCTGATCGACACCTCTCTGCTGGGACTCACGATCCACGATCAGGAGCCTATTTTGGGAGAGAAAGTCGGTCTGGTCACGGCCAAGACTGAACCCGTCGACGACATATACACGGTGCCTTTGAGTAATCATCGCAGCGTGCGGAATCGTTACAATTCGCTCATCGCGCAATATCTTCAGAACGGCTCGCTGGGACGGCGTGTGACGATTGAAGTGCGCGCGTACGATGACGGCGTGGCGTTCCGCTATTACATTCCCCGTACCAGCACCGTGGAGGATCTGCGGATCGAGGAGGAGCTGACCGATTTCCATCTGGCGCAGGATGGCGATGCGTATTCGTCCGTTCTCAGCGGTTACGAGTCGGGCAAAAGCGAATATAGCCGGGTCAGGCTGAGCGGAATCAAGCGGACGACGCTCCTCGGCTTGCCGTTTCTGGTCGAGCAGCCGGGAGTGGGCTGGGTGGCGATTACGGAAGCGCAGCTCGACAATTATCCGGGGATGTTCTTGTTCCACGCGGAAGGGACAACCATGCGCACCACGATCGCTCCACGGCTGGACGATGCCTCCATCGCGATGCGCGGCACGACGCCCGCCGAGACGCCCTGGCGCGTCCTGATGGTCGCCTCCGATCCGCGCAAGCTGCTCGACTCCGACATCCTTCTGAACCTGAATCCTAAGTCCGCGATCGCGGATACTTCCTGGATTAAGCCGGTGAAGGACTACGTTCCCATCACGTATTCGGCCGATCTGGCCGGCCATTTGGATGAGGAACTCGCGAGAGCGCAAAAGGCGGGCGCGGCTGGCGTGACGATCGATATGATGCATCGCGCCGATCAGCAAATGATCGATCTTTACCGGCTCGCAGCCAAGGCCGCCGCCGCGCATCATCTGATGATCGAGTTTGTGAACGGCCCCCCGGCGGACGGGATCGAGCGGACCTGGCCCAACGTGGCCGCGCGCGAGGATACGCCGTTCCGGCGCCTGCTCGGCAGCTTGAATTGACCGCTATTCGTTGAGTCCGGCGAATACGTCCGCGAGCGAAACCGTGAAGCTCGGATTCTCCGTGCGCAGGATGCCGTCCTTGGCTTCCTGGACTCCGTCTTTTGTGTAGATCCAGGCGCGGCGGGAACGCGGATTGATCACCCATACGTAGGGGACGCCAAAGTTCAGGTAGTCGTCGATTTTCACCTGCGTGGTTTCCAATGTGTCATCCCGCGAGAGGATTTCCACACACACGAACGGTGGGTCGCGGAAAATTTGTTCGTCGGGCTCTTTGCCCAGTACTAGACAAACATCCGGCACCCGGAAACGACGCGGCGCCACCTGGACACGCTGCTCCGGGAAGCAGAATGCGTTCCAGTCCTGCTCTTTCGCGCAGAAGTAACGAATGAGCTGCCGCTGTGCCCTGCTATGATCTTTTTCGCCCACGTTGCGCTCGAGGACCTCCCCATCCACGTAATCGCGATCCGGGCTATACGCGGTGCGCAGATACTCGTCGACGGAAATCAGCGCTGTGGACTTCATACGGATCATTCTACTCCTCGCCGCGAATCAGGTCGTCGAAGGTCTCGCGGGCTCGGATGACGCGCCAGGAGCCGTTTTCGATCAACACTTCAGCGGGACGAGGACGGGCGTTGTAGTTGGAGGCTTGCGCGAAGCCGTAAGCCCCGGCGGTGCAGACCGCGAGTAGATCGCCGGGAAATACTTCGGGCATCTGGCGATCCTGGGCGAGAAAATCGCCGGACTCGCATACGGGTCCGACGACGTCGGCGCGCAGTCCGCAGTCCTGGGTCGCGCGCAGTGGAAGAATCTCGTGATGCGCGTCGTAGAGAGCCGGGCGGATCAAATCGTTCATGGCCGCATCCACCACCACAAATTCCTTGTCGCCACTCTTCTTGCGATAGAGAACGCGGGCTAACAGGACTCCCGCGTTGCCGACGATGGAGCGGCCGGGCTCCAGGAACAAGTGCAGATCGAGCCCGGCGACTTTCTCGCGCAGCGCCGCCGCGAAATCCGCGATGGGCGGCGCAGGTTCCTCCGGTTTGTAAGTCACGCCCAGGCCGCCTCCCAGGTCAACGTGGCGGATGTCCAGACCTTTGGCCCGCAGAAGAGCGATCAGTTCGAGCACACGGCCGGCGGCCTTCATCATCGGCTCAAAATCGAATTGCTGCGAGCCGATGTGGCAGCTCACCCCTTCGAGCAGCAGGTTCTCGTACTGGCGGGCGCGTTCATAGACCGCTTCGGCCTGGCTGATATCGATCCCGAACTTGTGGGCCAGGCTCCCGGTGGAAATGTACGCGTGGGTGGCTGTCTCTACACCGGGGTTTACCCGAAGAGCCACACGCGCCTGGATCCCGCGGCGATGCGCCAGCGCGTCCACCAGCGCCAGTTCCGGCTCGGACTCGCAGTTGAACGCGAAGATTCCCGCGGCGAGGGCGGCGTCAATCTCCGCGGAGGTCTTGCCTACGCCCGAGAAAACCACCTTGGCGGGATCGCCGCCGGCCTTCAGGACGCGATGCAGCTCGCCTCCGGAGACGATGTCGAATCCGGCGCCGGCGCGGGCCAGCAGCCGCAGGATGGCGAGGTTCCCATTGGCCTTCATCGCGTAACAAAGGGTGTGGGGAGAACCCTGCAGGGCGTCGTCGTACGCGTGATAGTTCGTCAGGATGGTGGAGGCGGAATACACGTAACACGGTGTTCCGGTCTTCGCCGCGATGTCGGCCAGGGCGACGCCGTCACAAATCAACGTGCGATCCCGATACTCCACCGGTTTCATGGGCAATTTTATAGGTGCGTTCACGCAATCACCCTGAGAACCACCACGGTTTGATCGTCGTAGATGGGCAGGGCTCCGCGGAATGCGTCCACGGCCGCGATGATGGCGTCGGCCATGGCCTGGGGAGCCTCGCTCCCGTGCTTCCTCAGAATGCGTTTGATGCGCTCGCGCCCGAACTCTTCACCCTTCTCGTTGAGCTGTTCGTCGACGCCGTCGGAATAGAAGATCAGTGCGTCGCCCGGCTCGGCGGCGAGATCCACTTCGTCGTATTGCTGATCGTCGAGCAACCCGATGGGCACGCCTTCGATCTTGGTCTCCAGAATCTGGCCGCTGCGAAGGATCAAGGGAGGTGCGGCTCCGGCGTTGGAGAGCAGAAACCTCCGCGAAGCCGGCTGCCACAGAGCCACCAGCAGAGTGGCGTACTGGGCGTCCACCTTGCGCTCGAGCAAGGTCTCGTTCAACTTCTGAATCAGCTGCGCCGGGCGGCGCCGCTGGGCGAGCGTCCGCAGCAAACCCGTGATCAGCGCTCCGTACAGGGCGGCCGCCGCGCCTTTTCCACTCACGTCCCCGAAGGCGATGAGGGCCGAGTCTTCGGCCTGCTCGAAAAACCCAAATACGTCGCCCGAGATCTCGCGCGCCGGACGGGACCGGATGCCCGCGGTCAAACCCTTAAGCTCGGGATCCTCCCTGGGCAGCAGAATCCGCTGGAGCTTTCGCGCCGCCTTGAGATCCTGATCCATGCGCTGTTCGCGGTGGGCGACTTCCTCATACAGACGGGCATTTTCCACCGAACTCGCAATCTGTTGGGCCAGCAGGGACAGAGTGCGCTGGTGATCCTCGGTAAAGAAGGCGATCCGCTCGCTTTCCACGTCGAGAATGCCCACCACGCGGTCCTGCACGATCAGCGGAACCGCCAGTTCCGAACGGATGCCCGGGTGCGACGCGATATAGCGCGAATCGGCGCCCGTATCGAGCACACGCACCGGTTCGCGGGATTCGAAGGCCGCGCCGGTGATGCCTTTTCCCATGGGAATATTGTCGATCTTCACCCTCTGGTCGTAGCGAACGCTGAAGCGGTTGCGAAGGATGCTGCGATCGGTGTCCACCAGAAAGACGCTGAAGGCGTCGTAGGGTATCAGAGCCCGCGTCGCGGAGGCGATCTTGGTCAGCAGCGCGTCCAGGTCCAGGATCGCGCTGAATTCGCGCGAAAGATGCGCCAGAGTGCGCAGGGTACGATTCTGCCGGTCCACGCGCCGGTAGAGTCTCGCGTTTTCGATGGATGAGGCCACGCGCGAGGCGATCAGGCTGAGCATGGACCGGTCCTGCTCGCCGTAGGCCTTCAGACGCGTGGACTGCACGTCGAGCACGCCCACCAGCTTGCCTCGGGCGGTCATTGGCACGGCCAGCTCGCTGCGAACGGCGTCCAGCGCGTTGAGATAGCGCGAGTCCTGGGTGACGTCTTCGACCAGCACCGGCTCGCGGCGCGCGGCGGCCGTTCCGACGATGCCTTCCCCAAGCGGAATCGAGAGGCTCCGTACAACTTCTTCGCGATGCCCGATGGCGTGGCGGATGGTGAGCGCATGCGTACGCTCGCTGTACAAGAGAATCGCGAACACATCGTAGGGAACCACTTCCTTGACGATGGACGCGATGGTCGAAAGCTGCTCCGCCAAATCCAGTGTCTCGGAGCTGACCCGCGACACTTCAAGCAGGAAGTCCAGCAGCTCGGCGCGCTCGCGGAAGCGAGGGGAGGAACGGCGCTGGGTTGCCCCGTGTGTTGTCCCGTGTGTCGTCACATGCGTCACGAATGCATCGCCTCCACGATTTGAACGCCCGAACTCGTGCCGATGCGATTCGCGCCCGCCGCCCGCATGGCTTCCAGGTCTTCCAGTGTGCGAATTCCACCGGAAGCTTTCACGCCGACGTCCGGACCGACGACGCGGCGCATCAGCGCGACATCGTGCACCGTGGCTCCGTGAGTCGAGAATCCGGTGGACGTCTTCACAAAATCGGCGCCGGCCTGCTTGCTGATGGTGCAGGCGGAAATCTTTTGATCGTCCGTGAGCAAGGCCGTTTCGAGTATCACTTTGACCAGCGCGCTGCGATCATGTGCCGCCGCGACCACGGCTGCGATGCCTCCGGCGACGGCCGTGACATTACCCGCGCAGAGCTCGCCGATATTGAGGACCATGTCGACTTCCCGTGCTCCAGCGGCGATGGCGTCCTCCGTTTCCGCTACCTTGATGCCAGCAGTGTTGGCGCCCAGCGGAAATCCCACCACGGTAGCCACCTTGACCGGCGAACCCGATAGTTCTGAGGACGCCAGTGCAACCCAGTAAGGATTTACGCACACGGTGGCGAATCCGTACTGACGAGCTTCCTGGCAAAGCCGCCGGATATCGGACGCCATCGCCTGCGGTTTGAGCAGGGTGTGGTCGATGAGAGCGGCGACCTCGCGCACCGATCCCTGTGACGTTGTCGGGGGCATTCTTCATAATATCGCGTGTCTCTTTATAATGGCCTTCGGCGCCCGGTATGATGAAAAGATCATGGAAACCGCCGTCGCCACGCCCGCCGCGTCCGTAATCGACCTGGAAGCTCGTTACCTGTTCCAAAACTATGCGCGGTACCCGCTGGTGCTGCAGCGCGGCAAGGGATGCTACGTCTACGATACCTCCGGCAAGCGGTATCTGGATCTCATTGCCGGTATCGGGGTGAATGCCCTGGGTCACGCTCATCCGCGCCTGATGAAAGTGATCCGGGAGCAATCCGCCCGGATGCTGCATTGCTCGAATCTTTACTATCACGAGTATCAGGGTCCGCTGGCGGAACGCATCGCCAAGGCCACCGGTCTCGACCGCGTGTTCTTCTGCAATTCGGGAACCGAGGCGATGGAAGGCGCGCTCAAGATCATCCGCGCACACGGCAAGAAGATCAGCCCCCACAAGTATGAGACGGTGGCGCTGTTCGATTCCTTTCACGGCCGGACCTTTGGAGCACTCTCCATTACAGGTCAGGAGAAGTATCGCAGCGATTTTGAGCCGATGCTGCCCGGCGCCCGTTTCGTGCATCGCAACGATATCGGCGCGCTGGAACAGACGGTGGGCGAGAATACCGCGGGCATCGTGATCGAGATCGTACAGGGCGAGGGCGGGATCCATCCGCTGACCGACGAATACATCCGCGCGTGCCGGGATCTGGCGGATCGTCACAACGCTCTGCTGGTGTTCGACGAAATCCAGTGCGGCGTGGGGCGGCCCGGAGCCTATTTCTCGTATCAACTGCTGGATCCGATCGTGATGCCCGATATCACCACGGCTGCCAAGCCATTAGCGTGCGGGATTCCGCTGGGCTTTGTCGCAGCGACCGAGCGCGCGGCGAATGCGATCGGCAAAGGCCAGCATGGCACGACCTTCGGCGGCGGCCCATTGGCCTGCCGCGTCGCGCTCGAGTTCTTCGACATTCTGGATGAGCTTCTGCCCAACATCATTCACGTCGGCGGGTACTTCCGGATGCAGTTGATGGAGCTGGCCAAGAAGTTCTCGTTCATCCAGGAAGTGCGCGGCTACGGGTTGATGATCGGCGTGGAGATCGACTTCGCGGGCAAGCAGATCGTGCTGGACGCGATGGAGCAAGGCCTGCTGATCAACTGCACGCACGATAAGGTGCTGCGATTTCTGCCGCCCTATATCCTGACCGAGCAGGACGTGGATCGCGCGGTGACGGTGTTGAAGCGGGTGTTCAAGAAGGCCAAGCCGCCGGAAGCGTCAGGATCATAAACGCCGCCGCCGCCGATACGCTGCTCCCAGCGCGAGGAGCACCGGGAAAAGCAATATATAGGACGGCTCCGGCACTGGAGAGCTTGTCAGGCTGGTTAAGTCACCCACGATGACTGAGTCCGTTTGTTCTGTTTGTAATGGACTAAAAACGAATTTGGCGTTTGTCCACTGCCCGAGAGCGGGAAATGCCAGCGGGACCTGGATTGAGTCTAGAACAGTTGGGAGGCCAGAAAAGCTCAGGAACAGTCGGGATGTTGCCTGCGTCTCCGCGGCGAGGGGGCCGGCTATTTTGAAACCGTCAAGAGAGAAGTCTATCGAATCGAGTGCATTAGCCGGCTGCGGCTGCGATGCGAAACGGTCAATTACGTGCACGCCAGCGTTGAACGGGCTGGACGGATCAGACACGAATTGAGAGCCTCCCAAGCTGATAGCAAAGATTTGAGGCTCAACGTATAGAGCGCCAGCCACATCTGATGACGTGGCGCTGGCCCAAGGAACAGCCGTCGTGTCGTAGTAAAGGTATCCCGTCAAGGGTGTCCCGACGGTGACTGAGCCGAAGTCAGATGTTTGAATCGTGCCTCCAAAATCGAGGCGGATCATACTTGCAAAAGTGGGAGACGATCCAAGAGTAACCAATATCGCTAAAAGTAGTGGCGTGCGCACACTTAAT
>Ga0075522_10000806_pt1 | contig 23306 bp, 21 predicted proteins | sample NGEPerA_FD_74796 | JGI IMG/M metagenome (GOLD analysis project Ga0075522, IMG submission 74796) | Arctic peat soil microbial communities from the Barrow Environmental Observatory site, Barrow, Alaska, USA - NGEE PermafrostL2-A | ecosystem: Environmental > Terrestrial > Soil > Wetlands > Peat ...
GGGGAGTAACTGCGACCATCGCAATCACGACAGCTTCTGATCGCATTATGTCAGCCCATCTGACCAACTTTCGCCATTGCTTGAGCCCGCATTTCTCGTCTAGAACCAAGGCGGAAGCGCCGCCTCGGGCTAACGAACCGTCAACGGTTTTGGCCGAGAATCGGGCTTCCAAAGGGTCTGGCAATGCTGATTCGCAGCCAAATGTTCGGAGTTCAGGGGAAAGCGGCCTTAGCCGCCGGTCCCTTTGCGATTCCGGCTGCGTCCTTGCCCATCCGGCTGCTTGGCGGGCTGCTGCTTCTTATCTGCCCCTGAGGGCCGTCTGGGCATTTCAAGCCTGGGCACTCAGGGGTTGCGCGAGATCACCAGACCCCATCAGCGCTCGAGACCAGCAGCGCACCATCCAGAGGAATTCCTGAAATGACCACCCCGAACAAGTCCGAGAAGGACCGCGTCATCATATTCGACACCACCTTGCGCGACGGCGAACAATGCCCCGGCGCCACCATGACCTTCGAGGAGAAGATCGAGGTCGCCGAGATGCTGGACGACATGGGCGTCGACGTCATCGAGGCCGGCTTCCCCATTACCTCCGAAGGCGACTTCCAGGCCGTCAGCGAAATCGCGCGGCGCTCCAAGAACTCGGTGATCGCCGGCCTGTCGCGGGCGCATCCGAAGGACATCGACCGCTGCGCGGAAGCCGTGAAATTTGCGAGGCGCGGCCGCGTCCATACCGTGATCGCGACCTCGCCGCTGCATATGCGGGTGAAACTCAACATGACGCCGGAAGAGGTGATCGATCTGTCGATCGCCAACGTCACCCGCGCTCGCAACCAGATCGACGACGTCGAATGGTCGGCGGAAGACGCCACCCGCAGCGAGATGGATTATCTCTGCCGCATCGTCGAGGCCGTGATCAAGGCCGGCGCCACCACGGTGAACATTCCCGACACCGTCGGCTACACCACGCCGGAGGAATACACCGCCTTCATGCGCACGCTGATCGAGCGGGTGCCGAATTCCGACAAGGCGGTATTCTCGGTGCATTGCCACAACGACCTCGGCATGGCGGTGGCGAATTCGCTGGCCGGCATCGCCGGCGGCGCGCGGCAGATCGAATGCACCGTCAACGGCATCGGCGAGCGCGCCGGCAACGCGGCGCTGGAAGAAGTCGTGATGGCGATCAATGTGCGCAACGACAAGTTCCCGTGGTGGAACAAGATCGACACCACCCAACTGACCCGGGCCTCGAAGCTGGTTTCGGCGGCGACCTCGTTCCCGGTGCAGTACAACAAGGCGATCGTCGGCCGTAATGCGTTCGCCCATGAAAGCGGCATCCACCAGGACGGCGTGCTGAAGGATGCCTCGACCTACGAGATCATGCGCCCCGAGATGGTCGGCCTGAAGCAGTCCTCGCTGGTGCTGGGCAAACATTCCGGCCGTCATGCCTTCGTGCACAAGCTGGAGGAGATGGGCTACAAGCTCGGCGCCAACCAGCTGGAAGACGCCTTCGTGCGGATGAAGGCGCTCGCCGACCGCAAGAAGGACATCTATGACGAGGACATCGAGGCCCTGGTCGATCAGGAGATCGCGGCGTCCCATGACCGCATCAAGCTGGCTTCGCTGACGGTGATCGCGGGCACCCACGGTCCGCAGCGCGCCACCATGAAGCTCAATATCGACGGCCAGATCAGAATCGAGGAGGCCGAGGGCAACGGTCCGGTGGACGCGGTGTTCAACTGCATCAAGGCGCTGGTGCCGCACGAGGCCAAGCTGGAACTCTATCAGGTGCATGCGGTGACCGAGGGAACCGACGCGCAGGCGGAGGTGTCGGTGCGGCTTGGCCATGAGGGCCGCTCGATGACGTCGAAGGCGGCCGATCCGGATACGCTGGTGGCGTCGGCCAAGGCCTATCTCGGGGCGCTCAACAAGATCGTCATGAAGCGCCAGCGCGACGTTCCGGCGGCCGCGGTGGGGTAAGCTGCCAAACGTCATTGCGAGCGAAGCGAAGCAATCCATCTGGCCGCAAAGGAAGAATGGATTGCTTCGTCGCAAGGGCTCCCTTGCGCAAACGCTTCGCGTTTGTCGCAGGCAAGGACGGTAGCGGAGCGAAATTGCTTTGGCTGGCTGGTGGGATTGGCTCTTTTGCACTGCAATAAAGCATGCAGAACCACCTAAAAGCACGATGGCAATTCGCACTGCATCTCTGTATTGGTGCCGCTGGATTTGGGATCGGGGCAGGGGCTCCGCGCTCCAACAAAAAACGCGGGAGATAACATGCGCAAAGTGATCCTGGCCGCGGCGTCGATCGCCGCATTGGCACTGACCGGACCGGCCTCGGCGGCGGACCAACCGATCGTCATCAAGTTCAGCCACGTCGTGGCGGCCGATACGCCGAAGGGCAAGGCCGCCGACAAGTTCAAGGAGCTGGCGGAGAAGTATACCAACGGCAAGGTCAAGGTCGAGATCTACCCGAACTCGACGCTTTACAAGGATAAGGAAGAACTCGAAGCACTGCAGCTCGGCGCGGTGCAGATGCTGGCGCCCTCGAACTCGAAGTTCGGGCCGATCGGCATCAAGGAATTCGAGGTGTTCGACCTGCCCTACATCCTCCCGGATCTCAAGACGCTCCGCAAGGTCACCGACGGGCCGCTCGGCACGCGACTGCTCAAGCTGCTCGATCCCAAGGGCATGACGGGACTTGCCTACTGGGACAACGGCTTCAAGCAGATGACCGCCAACAAGAAGCTGATCGCACCGGCCGACTACAAGGGCCTGAAGTTCCGCATCCAGTCGTCGAAGGTGCTGGAAGCGCAGTTCCGCGCGCTCGGTTCGATCCCGCAGGTGATGGCATTCTCCGAGGTCTACCAGGCGCTGCAGACCGGCGTGGTCGACGGCCAGGAGAACACCTGGTCGAACATCTACACCCAGAAAATGCATGAGGTGCAGAAATACGCCACCGTCACCAACCACGGCTATATCGGTTACGTCGTGGTCGTGAACAAGAAGTTCTGGGACGGCCTGCCCGCCGACATTCGCGACGAACTGTCGAAGGCGATGAAGGAAGCCACCGAATTCGGCAACAGCCAGTCCGCGAAGGAAAACGAGGACGCGCTGGATCTGATCAAGAAATCCGGCAAGACCGAAATCATCACCCTGACGCAGGAGCAGGACGAGGCGATGCGCAAGGCGATGATGCCGGTCTACAAGGAGGTTGCGTCGCGGGTCGGTCAGCCCCTGATCGACGAATTCCTGAAGGAGACCGGCCGCAGCCCGATGAACTGAGCTCCCCCGGGAGTAGCGACGAAGGGGTCCGCGACCGCTACGGTCGCGGAGGGGTGAGTGATCGGGCGGCTTGCCGAGCGGCCCGATCGCGGCGGGGGATTAAATGGCGCTACGCATTCTCGACCGGCTGGAAGAGATCATCATCGCGAGCCTGATGGGGGCTGCGACGGTGATCACCTTCGTTGCCGTAGTCCATCGCTATCTCGTCGACGTCCCGCTCCTGTACCCGATCCTGTTCCCGATCCGGCTCGCCTGGTCGCAGGAACTGTGTATCTACATGTTCATCTGGATGGCGAAGTTCGGCGCGGCCTATGGCGTGCGCACCGGTATCCATGTCGGCGTCGATGTGCTGATCAAGCGGCTCAATCCGCGCTGGCAGAAGGGCGTCGTGCTGTTCGGCCTGTTCGGCGGTGCGCTGTTCACCTTCATCGTCGGCACCATGGGCGGGAAGTTCGTCATTGAGCTGATGAGCACCGACCAGGTCTCGCCCGATCTGGAGCTGCCGAGCTGGTTGGTCTATGCCTGCATCCCGCTCGGCTCCTATTTGATGTGCTTCCGCTTCCTGCAGGTATCGTGGACCTATTTCTGGACCGGCGAGCTGCCGCATCATGACGTCAGCCATGTCGATGGCGTCGAAGTCAGCGAAAAAGCGCCGATCGCGCTCGGAGAGGCGTGATGAGCGCAGCGCTGATCTTCGGGCTGCTGTTCGGCCTGATGCTGACGGGAATGCCGATCTCGATCTCGCTCGGGCTGACCGTGCTCACCTTCCTGTTCACGATGACGGAAGTGCCGATCGAGAGCGTCGGACTGAAACTATTCTCGGGCCTCGACAATTTCGGCATCATGGCGATCCCGTTCTTCATCCTCGCCGGCACCTTCCTGACCCGCGGCGGGGTGGCGCGGCGGATGATCGCCTTCACCGTCTCGCTGGTCGGCCATCTGCCGGGCGGGCTTGGACTTGCGGGCGTCGCGGCGTGTGCGATGTTCGCGGCGATCTCGGGATCGAGCGTCGCAACCGTGGTGGCGATCGGCTCCATCATGATGCCGGCGATGGTGGAACACGGCTATCCCAAGCGCTTCGGCGTCGGCGTGATCTCGACCTCGGGCGCGCTCGGCATCCTGGTGCCGCCCTCGATTATCCTCGTGCTCTACGGCGTCTCCACCAACACCTCGATCGGCGCGCTGTTCATGGCCGGCATCGTGCCCGGGATCATTCTGGCCCTGATGCTTGCCGCCGTGACCTGGTTCATCGCCTGGCGCAACGATTACCCGCGGATGGCGAAGGCGACGCTTGGACAACAATGGACCGCGTTCCGCGAAAGCCTGTGGGGCCTGCTCCTGATCGGCATCGTGCTCGGCGGCATCTATGGCGGCGTGTTCACGCCGACCGAGGCCGCGGCCGTTGCCGCGGTCTATGCCTTCGTCATCACCGTGTTCGTCTACAAGGAGCTGAAACTCTCCGAGGTCGGCAAGGTGCTGCTGCAGGCCGCCAGCATGAGCTCGATGCTGCTCTACATCATCACCAACGCGGTGCTGTTCTCGTTCCTGATGACGCATGAGCAAATACCGCAGGAGATGGCGGCCTGGATCATCGACAAGAATTTCGGGGTCTGGACCTTCCTGCTGGTGGTCAACGTGCTGCTGCTGGCGGCGGGCAACGTCATGGATCCGTCGTCGATCCTGCTGATCATGGCGCCGATCCTATATCCGCTCGCGACCAAGATCGGCATCAATCCGGTTCACCTCGGCGTGCTGATGATCGTCAACACCGAAGTCGGGCTCTGCCATCCGCCGGTCGGGCTCAATCTCTATATCGCAAGCAGCATCGCCAAGATGGGCATCAGCGAGATCACCATCGCGGTGCTGCCATGGCTGTGCGCGATGCTGGTGTTCCTCGGGCTGATCACCTACATCCCCGAAATTTCGCTGTGGCTGCCGCGGCTGCTCGGAATGATCTGAAATATTCATTAACAGTAGCGGATTACATCTTGGTAAGACGAGGTTCCCTTGCCAAACTGTAAGTTGATTGACGGCGCGCACGCGCCCATCCTCAAGCAACCTTCAGAGGAGGTTGACATGAACAGGTTTGCCATCGCCGGCATTGCCGCGCTCGCCATCGCCGGCTCGACCGCGGTCTATGCCCAGCATCGCCCGTGGTTCCAGGAGCACATGCAGCATACGCGCATGACCCCCGAGGACCGTGCTGCGTTCGCCGACGCCCGGATCGCGGCCGTCCACGCCGGGCTGAAGCTCAACGCCGACCAGGAAAAATTGTGGCCACCGGTCGAGACCGCGGTGCGGGATTTTGCGAAATTGCGGATCGATCGCGCCAATGCCCGGATGAATGCCAAGCCCGATGATGCCCAGAAGCCCGACGATCCGGTGGCGCGGCTGCGCCAGCGCGCCGACAACATGGCGGCGTCCGCGGCGGCGCTGAAGAAGATCGCGGACGCGGCCGATCCGCTCTACAAGACGCTCGACGACGGCCAGAAGCGCCGGCTTGCCATCCTGACGCATCATGGCGAACATCGCGGATGGATGCACCGCCGCTTTGAGCGCGACATGCGGGGCGGCGACCGGGATCGGGGCCATGATCGGGATGGCGACCGGGGCGGCTCCGAGCGGCTCTAGCAGGCGGCGCCGTGCATCCGCGGAAAGTCCCATGAAAAGCCGCCGGATTCCGGCGGCTTTTTGGCGTCCGCAATCCTCCGATATGACCCGGGGAAACCCCGCCGGTTTGCTGGACATCGCAGGGTCGCTTTGCTAAACGACGCCCTCTTGCGAAGGCTTTCCCGGGCAAGTACCGGGCGCATAGCTCAGTTGGTAGAGCAGATGACTCTTAATCATCGGGTCCCAGGTTCGAGCCCTGGTGCGCCCACCAAGCTTTTCAAAGACTTACAAGGAATCCCGGGCTAGGTCGTTTTCGCTGTGGCACTGATTTGGCACCGGCCAGGGCAGCGGAAATCGGCGCTTAATGTTTACCAATATCCCGGGCAATTGATCCGTCACGTCAGTGCTTCCGCGGGCGAAAACGCCCAAACAGCGTGAGAATGACGGCTGCCACCGCATAAGCAGCAATCATCCCGATCAGAACATCAGCAATGATGCTGCCGGTAGATGGCAACTTTCCGTTCCTATAGGACATGGTTTGGTTGGCGCTGCATCTAGCTAAACCTTATGGCGTTGCCGAATGGCCCAAGCTACCGCGCCCTTCCTCGACTCTACAATTCCCAGATTGGTCTGTCAGCGCGACGCCAATTTCTGAGCGAGCTTAGGATAAAATTCGCGCACGTTAGCCTCAGCCCATCGTAGCCCAGCAGGAGACGTCGGCAAAGAATTCACTCGGTCAGGCCGCCTCCCGATATTCGCCTTCACCCCTTCTGCAATCGCATACTGGAATCCTTCATGAAACCAACTCTCGATATCGATGTCCTCGTCCGCAACCGAGTCTGGGTTGGCGATCGTCTTGTCAAAGACAGCGCGCCCTCTTGAGATGAGAGACGCACGAAAATCCGAGAAACTGTCGTCACCACATCCGCCATTCAAGACATATGCCGCCCCCCACAGGGGCCATGTAAAGGCGGTATCCATCATTCGCTGAAAGATTTGGTAAAACGCCAAGGCGTCCTCACTTGACATGCGACTGATCGCAACTTTGATCAGTTGATCCATCCGGTCCATATCGCCCCCCGAGGCGGCATGGCACCCTTCGACTATCGCCCAGAACATATCATCCATACCAGTTTGACTCCGTAGAAACCCTCCGAGCAATACGCCTGTCGATCCTTTAAACAAAGCGAGCTACTTCGGCGGAGGAGAGCTTGCACCCTGAGCGGGCGTGGACTGGGTAAGAGTGTTGATCCCGACATCCGCCGCCGTGACGCTCCCCCAGTTGGTTAAATTGTTGTTGACGACGTTTCCAAGAGTCGGATTGGAGGCAAGCCCTGGGCGCCCCCCAATTGGATTCACTGTGTTCGCCAGGTTGTCTACCCCGCCGTAAGAGTCGATCATCGCCTGTTCGGCGACTTCGCGTGAGGTCTTTCCGCCCAAGACCTCGAATAGTTGAGCTGAATCTGCCGCTTCCTGCGTAATAAATCCGTTGTCAACGTGCTGAGCAAGCCGAGTGGCGATATTTCCGGATTGTCCAATATAGGTCTCTCCGGCGACTGTTTCGGCAACGTATACTCCCTCAACTATCCGAGCACCTCGGACGGCCGCGCCCAAGGCAGCAGCGCCACCTGTAACGAAACCAATTCCAAAATCAACGGCTGCACTGCCGAGACTGTAGTTCTGGCCAGTTAGCTTAGCAATTCCATAGCCGATGCCCACGTTGAGAACCCCGCCAATCAAACATGACGGACAACTTCCATTCGGATCCGTTAGATTCAGCGGATCGTTATGGACGTAGGCATAGAGGTTCACGCCTCCGCCATAGCCGATCGGATCGACCTGCAAGAACCGCCCCCACGCCGGCGAATAATGCCTTGCCCGATAATAATACAGCCCATTCGTCTCCAAATCGATCCGCTGCGCCGTGTAGCCGAACGTCCCCGGCGCGCTCGCGCTCTTGCCATAAGGCAAATACCCGCTCTTGCTGAACGTCCCCGAACTCGAATCCAGCGAGGCGATCACCGAGCCCTGGATGTCGGGGATCAACGCCGCCCGCGTTCCCGCCACCACATTGGTCTGATTCAGCACGTCGTTGGGCCCGAGCCCGTAGGCAAACCAGCGCTGGATCGCGCCGCTGGAGCCGTCATATTCCAGCACCTCGCGATTGCCGGCATCGGTGACGAACACCGTCGTGGCGCCGTTCACCGTTTTTGTCTTGCGCCGGCCCTGGGCGTCGTAGGCATTACTTACGGTGTTGCCGGCGCCGCTCGCAGAGGTGAGCCGGTTCTCCGCGTCGTAACCGAAGGTGAAGGTGCCGTCGAAGGTGAGATTGCCGTTGCCGTCGTAGCTGGGACTCACCGGTGTATTGATTGAGAGCGTTCGCCGTGTAGCCCACGGTGCTCGGCGTCGCGGGATTCACGTGTTGCACTTCATTTGTGAAACCGCCGGGCGAGAAGTCAATTGAGTGCACTGTCACCGTAATTAGAACGAGACCGTCGGTTCCAACAGGGATGAAGGGGGCTGTGGGCATCTCCGCAACAGAGCATTTTGAAGCGTTTCGTTGCGAGACGTTGCCATCCGTTGCTTTTTGTTGCGCAGCCTGGTGGCGCACGACACTCCGCGGAGCGCATCCCAGCCAAATTCACGAGGGCGCAAGGCCGTCAAGGCTCCCCGACCGCAACGCGGCGCGCCACAGGCGCGGCCTTGACGGCCGCAGCGCCATCGTGACCGAGAATGCTGTCAGTGATGGTGACCAGCCGTTTTGACAACAGAAATTGAACTGAGAAGCGCGCCGATCGATGCGCCGGTTCTCCGTCACCGGCCGATAAGCCGGGCCTGGAGATTCGTCACGCTCACCTGCCAATCGTGTAAATTCTTTGCGCCGCCTTCTTGTATCAGCTCTTGCATCTCCGAGTCCTTAACGACCCGATCGACGGCGCTGACCGCAGCCTCTATGAGGTCTCGATTCGCATCCTTTGAATGGAGCACCGCCCATTTTTTGCATGGAGCAGGTAGGTTGCGTGACGGTTTCCCCACCATCGCCGCAACCATTTCGGCGGCTGCCAAAGCGCGCGAAGCGCTCTCATCGTTGACGGGCGATACAGGAGTCAAAGCGGCGTCGAGCGCACTACGGATCGCTTCCACACCGCCGTTAGGAATCTGACCCAAGAGATCTGACGCATCATCGTTGGAAAGTGTATCAGCAGCCCAGCCGCCGGCTGAGGCCGGGTCAGAGCATAGAAAAACTGCACAGAAAGCAATCGGCACGGCAAAGCCGCTGAGCCACCTGGCCCCGGCCATTCTAGGCACCTTCATAGTCGGAAATCAGATCTTCAAGCAACTTGCGCTCTTCAGGAGCCTTTTCAGTCGGATCGTATAGCACGTTGCGGACGAGATAATATTCGGTTTCGTTTTTGATCTGGCCTCGCTTCATGATCTTTGCATAGCTTTTCGAGTATCGTCTCCGCAATTCAGAGAGCGTGACGATGCCACGCCTCCGAAGGTCGGAATCTAAGCGCTCGACCTCCGCTCGGTCAAAATGAAACGACCTCTCGACGCAATCGTTGATTGCCTGACGTAGCCCCTTGAGGGCCGCCTTCATGCCCTTTTTCTCTAATGCTTCGAGGCTCGCTATCGGCCACTTCTCCGGTGGCAAGGTCTCAAGATTTAGGTGATATCGCTCTACGTAAAATGCAAGAAAAGCTTTCATTTCAGCGTATTCCGAGTCAGTTGTCTCCTGCATCGCAATCACCTTTCGATGTAAACCCTTAGAAGCCACGTGCCCGAGGAGAGTTGTCCGGCAAAGCTCCAAATAGCTCAATTGATTTTTGAATATAGGTGGATCTGAACGGGTTGCATCCGGCCGCGGCCAGGCAGATCGACAATGAGGTTGCCGGTTTCGGTCGGCACAGGAATGCATGTGTTTGCATCGTCGAGGCGGATTGTGTCCGCCGGCACGCCGCTTTCTTTCAGTGCCGCGGCGAGCTCTCGCCCTATCGCCGCCTCCTTTCCGGTCACGCCCTCGACAGCGAGGAAGCGCATGAGGCGGTCGGTGGCGGCGTGATTGTCAACAGGCATGATAGGGTCCTTTGATCGGCGAAGCTTGTCAGCATCCTTTGCGGCGCCTTGTTTCGCAAGGCTTCTCAGGGTGTCCTGCCGGGATAATTTTGGAAGGGCCTGGGTGCTCCTTCAGTCCTACGCGATAGTATGCGGCTCTGGACTGGTCGTCGGCAGGGCTCGATGAGGGGGCAAACAACATGAAAACGCGCTACCGGCTGATCGGGTCGACAGCCTCTCCCTACGCCATCAAGCTCCGTGCCCTGATGCGGTATCGAAGGATACCATTCGATTGGGTCATTATGACAAAGGCGCTTCGCCAGCAAACCGGGCACCTTCGTCCCAACCTGATTCCGGTCCTGCAATACCCTGACGGCACATTTCGCGGTGAAACCACGACGCTCGCCTATGACCTGGAAGCCCGACACTCCGGACGATCGGTGATCCCGCCGGACAAGGCGGTCGCCTTTGTCTGCGATCTCCTCGAAGACCTCGCCGATGAATGGGCGGTAAAGCCGCTGTTCCTCTATCGATGGTGGGATCCCGAGGATCAGGCCTACGTCTCGCGGTGGGCCGGCGAGGAGTGGTCGACTTCGGATGCCGCAACGGGAAGTCCGGAAGAGATCGACGAATTTCGCCGCCGGCAGATTTCGCGGATGACGATTCTCGGGGCGACCGCTGAAAACAAACCGCTGCTGGAGGAGAGCTATCGCCGGATGCTGGCGGCGTTCGAGCCGCATGTCGGGATGGACAACTATCTCTTCGGCAGCCGGCCGTCGCTCGCGGATTTTGCATGGTTCGGTCAACTCGGCGAGATGGCAACCGATCCGACGCCGATGCGGATCCTGCGACAGGAGGCTCCGTTCGCCGATCACTGGGTGCGGCGGCTCGACGACGCATCAGGTGTCGATGGCGAATGGTATTCAAGGGAACGCGCCCTCGGCGGTTGGGTCGAGGCGCTGTTGCGTATCGCGGGCGAACTCTATCTGCCGTTTCTGGTTGCCAACGCAGAGGCCTTTGCCACCGACCTCGAGCAGCTTGAAATCAGGGTTTGGGGCCAGACTTACACGCTGGCGCCGTTCAAATATCAGGTGAAGTGCCTGCGGCAGCTCCGCGACAAATTTGCGGCCCTGGAGACTTCCGATCGCGCCGCGTTGCAGCCGATCCTGGCGCGTACCGGATGTTGGAAACCGCTCGCGGTGGCGTAGCCGTCGCAGCGCGGGTTTGCGCAGCCGATTCGCCTCACACCTGCTTGCGGTGTCGGCTACCGAGCGCGGCCAAAATTCCCTCCGGGTTCCGGATGCGCTCGATCAGCATGTCGATGCGATCGCCGCCCCAGAACAATTCGCCGTTCAATACCATGGAGGGTACGCCGAACACGCCGAGCGCCTCCGCCTCATCGATGATGCGGTCGTGCTCGGCACGCGCCGGCCCCTCGACATAGGCCTGGAAATCGCTGGCCGATCCGCCGACCGAGGCAATCACGTCCGAAATTGCGGCAAGATCGTCGATTTCCAGATCGTGGCTCCAGAAGCGGCGAAATACCGTGTCGTGATAGGGACGGAAGAAGCCGTGGCGCTGCGCGAACAGCATGCCGACGCTGGAGTAGAAGGCGTCATAGATCCGCCGCGGGCCCTTCATGGTGAGTCCCTGCGCGTTGGCGAAGCGCCGCGCGTCCATATAGGAATAGCGCACCTTGCGCCAGAAATGCGGGGTGCGTTCCTCGACGGTGCCCATGAATTCGGCAACCCGCAGCGTATAGGGCAGCCATTCCAGCTCGACGCCATGCACCTCTTCAAGTTCAAACAGGCGCTTGTTGGCGACGAAGGCAAACGGACTCTTGTAGTCGGTGTAGATTCTCACGCGCGTTTTTTCCATCGCGGTTTCCTCCTGGCTCAGAGTCTTTCACGGCGGATCGAGATGCCGGCGCGTTCGCGGTCCCAGGTTTCGCCGGTTATTCCCTCGGTGCGCAGTACATGCTTCTCGACCTTGGCGGTCGGCGTCTTCGGCAACTCGTCGATGATGCGGATGTAGCGCGGGATCATGTGATGGGCGAGGCGCGGCTGGAGATGCCGGATGATCTCTTCAGGTTCGATCGAAGCACCTGCGGCCGGCGCCACCACCACCAGCACTTCATCTTCGGCGAACTCGCTCGGCACGGGAATCGCGGCTGCCTCGCGCACCGCGGGATGGCTCAGCAGTTCGACCTCGATTTCATAGGAGGAGATATTCTCGCCCCGGCGGCGGATCGCGTCCTTGAGCCGGTCGACGAAATGGTAATCGCCATCGGCGTCGCGAAAGAAGAGATCGCCGGTGTGAAACCAGCCGTTGCGCCAGGCGTCCACGGTCGCCTGTGGATTGGCGTTGTAGCCGTGGTTCAGGGCCCATGGCGCTTCGGTGCGAAGGATCAACTGTCCGACAGTGCCGTCCTTGACGACGTAGTCGTGCTCATCGACCAGTCGAACCTCGACGCCCGCCCTCGGTCGCCCACAAATGTTGGCCTTGGCGGGATTGGCTCGGGAAATCAGCGGCGTGCAGATCTCGGTCATGTTGAACAAGGTGAATACGTCGACGCCGAAGCGTTCGCGGAACGGTTTTCCGCTCTGGCCGAGCGGCACGATGAACACCATGCGCAGCCTATGGTCGCGATCCCCCGGGCTCGGCGGCTGCTTCAGGAGAAAGGTCGCCACCGCGCCGAGCAGGAAGGCGGAGGTGATTTCCAGCTCGCGCACCTGCTCCCAAAAGGTTTCTGTGCGGAAATGACTGACGACGCCGATCGAACTTCCCACACAAAGCGAAACGGTCGCAATGAAGGCGCCCCCGATATGGAAGATCGGCATGTGCACCATTTGCCTGTCGGCCGCCGTCAGGCAATTCCAGGCATCGGGACCGACGCAGGAAAAAGCGTGCATGTAGGATGAAAGCACGCCCTTCGAGCGGCCGGTGGTGCCCGACGTGTAGATGATCGATTGCGTGTCGAAGGGCTGAATCGGCTTTGACGGTGCCGGCGGCGGCGTGGCCGGCCTCGTCAAAGCCGAGACGCCGTATTGCGCAACACCCTTGCGGAGTTGGACGGGCGCATCGGTTGAGCGGATCACCGTGTTCAGCGTCGCGGGGGCTGCCGTAAGGACGCGGTCGAGCACGCCGTCGTGGACGATCGCGAGTTTGGCGCCGGCATTGTGCAGGACATGCTCGAGCGACGATCCCTTCAGCGCCGGGTTCACCGGTACATAGACCGCGCCGAGATAGTTGATCGCGAAGATCACCCTCAGCGCCAGTGGACAGGTCGGCAATACCAGCACGACGTGATCGTGCTGGCGGACGCCGAGTTCGTGCAGATTGCCGGCAAGGCTTGCGACCTGCTCCAGCGTTTGCGCAAAGGTCCAGCGCTCGCCGCCCTCGAAGGCGGCGAAGATTTCGTCCGGTTTCGTCCTGGCGTGGCGTTCAAGGGCATACCGCAGGACACAGATTTCGGCCGGATAGGTGCCGCCAGCCAAATAGTCTGAAGACAGCGACATATGATCGTCACGCCCGTTCCGCATCCGGTCCTTCTTCCGTCAGGCGATATCGCTCGAGATCGGCGTCATGGGTCATGGCCCAGTAGTCGACGAAACGCCAGGGCATCGCGGAAAACACCCGGCCGCTCTTGTTGCGGTAGTAGGTCGTCATGCCCGGATGGGTCCAGATCATCGTTTCGTGCTCGGCGTCGACCTTGCGGACATAATCGTCATGAACCTCCTGCTCAACATCGATCGCGGCAACGCCGCGCTCGATCATTTCGACCAGACAGGCCGAGATGTAGCGGCTCTGGCATTCGGACTGGAAGATCACGCTGCCGCCATGGGCCGGCCCCGAATTGGGACCGAGCATGCAGAACAGGTTTGGGAAGTCCGGGACGGTGAGGCCGAGATAGGCCGTCGGATTGTCGCCGGTCCATTTATCGCGGAGATTCTTGTTCCCGCGGCCGGTGATGTCGAGCCGCGCCGCCATCTCCGTGACCCTGAAGCCGGTCGCGACCACGATAACGTCGAACGGCCGTTCCTTTCCATCAACCGTCAGGATGCCGTCGCGCATGAAGCGGTCAATGCCGTCACTGACGAGTTCCACATTTGGTCTGGTGAGCGTCTTGAACCAGCCATTGTCGAGCAGGATGCGTTTGCCATAGGGCGGGTAGGTCGGCACGCATTTCTCGATCAGATCCGGGCGGCCCTTCAATTCCGACAGGATGAAGTCGGTGAGTTCCTCGCGGTGGCGATCGTTGCCTCTGTTGACCGCGCGATCCGGGTGCGGCCAGGTGGGATCCTTGCGCAAGAACGGCAGCAGCCCGTCGCCGTAGCGCCAGAACATGTTGAAACGATACCACTTCACGTAAAACGGCAGATGCGCGAGCAGCCACCGTCCGCCCTCCGTGATGGGATCGGAATAGCCTTTCACCGGTCGCGCCCATTGCGGGGTCCGCTGAAAGACGCTCACCGATGCCACGCTATCGGCGATGGCCGGTACGAGCTGCATCGAGGTCGCGCCGGTGCCAATCACGGCAACGCGCTTGCCGTCGAGATTAATGTCGTCCGACCACAGCGCCGAATGCAGGATCAGTCCGCGAAAATCCTTCTCGCCTGTGAAGTGCGCCCGCGAGGGATCGTTGAGCTGGCCAATCGCGCTGACCACCACCGTCGATTCAAAGCTCTCTTCGCCATCAGGGGTTTTCAGGGTCGAGATCCAGCGCCGTTTGGCTTCGTCCCAACGCGAAGACGTCAATTGCGTATTGAGGCGCAGGTGCTCGCGAATGCCGTATTCGGCCGAGACTTTTTTGAGATAATCCAGCAACTCCTCGCGCTGGCAGAAATAGCGGGTCCAGGCGTTTCTCGAGCCGAATGAGTAGGAATAGGAATGGTTCGGCGTGTCGACGCCGCAGCCGGGATAACGGTTGACGTACCAGGTGCCGCCGAGCTCGGCATTCTTCTCGACGATGGTGTAGGGGATGCCGAGGTGCCCAAGTGTGACGGCAAGCGCGATGGCGCAGACGCCGGCGCCGACGATCAGGACATGGTGCTGCGCCAAAGCTTGATCCGACGGGGGTCGGCTCCAGTGCGCCTCGCGCGGGACGAATCCCATCTCCTCGCGCATCAGCGGGGCATATTCCGGCGCGACGTTCTCGCCGAGGCAGGCGCGCATCATTTTCAGCATCAACGCGTCGCCGGGATCGGCGATGACCGGTTGCGGAGTTCCGTGAGCGAACAGCTTCAGAACCGCGGCGCGAATCTCATCCTGGATTTCCGGAGGCAGGCCGGCATCGGGCTCAGGGATCAGGCGCACGTCGCGTTTGGGCTTGTAGGGCGGCTCCAGCCAGCGCCCGTCGCCGGTCATGTGCACCAGCACCATCAGCAGGCAGCGGATGTCGGCCTCTGCGATGGCGGAGGAGAGATCGAGTTCTATGCGCGGCAATTCGATGTCCATGATCCCGTGCCTTCGAATCAACTGGATGGCGCTTCGCGCAATCCGCCATACGCATCCCAGGTCGAGCCGGCGATAAAGCCGGCGTCGACGGGAAGATTGATGCCGGTGACGCCGCTGCTGGCCGGTGACAACAGCCAGGCGATGGCGTGCGCGACCTCGATCGGTTCAACCATCCGATTCATCGCAGTGTTGCGGATAAGCCGCTCCTTGTTCAACGCGCCCGATGCGATGCCGGCTTCGAGCGCTGCCGTGCGGGTAAATCCCGGCGAGACCGCATTGACCCGAACGCCGCTGCGTCCCCATTCGGCGGCCAGCGTCTGCGTGATCTGGATGACGCCGGCTTTCGCTGCGGTATAGGCATGGATGGGGCCCGATGTCATGCCCGCAACGGAGGCGACATTGACGATCGCACCACTCCCTCGCCGCGCCATCCGTTCGCCGACGCTGCGTGCCACCAGAAACGTGCCGCGCAGGTCGATGTTGATCTCGCGGTCCCAATTATCCATGCGCACCTTCTCGACGGGATGCATCTTGCCGAAGATGCCGGCGGCATTGACGAGGCCGACGATCGCACCGTGAGCGGTCTCGATCGCGGCGATACCGCTGGCGACCGCTGCTTCATTCGAGACATCGAACGGTTCGTTCCAGAGGATAGCCCGCGAAGCCGGCACCCGTTCCGGGAGTATGTCGACGACAATAACCTTCCGGCCTTGCGCGGCAAGCAGCGTTGCGGTCGCAGCCCCAATGCCGCGGCTGCCGCCTGTCACGAGGATCGTGCCGTCGGTACTCATCGCGTCTCCAGTTCGGCGCGCAGCACGCGCTTCAGCACCTTGCCGGATGGATTTCGCGGCAGGCTGTCGCGGATGACAAGCTCCTTCGGCACCTTGAAACTCGCCAGCCGCGACCGGCAATGGCTCGCAAGCGCAGGAAGATCGAGTGTGGTATCTTCCGCAAGCACCACGATGGCAACGGGCTTCTCGCCCCAACGCTCGTCGGGCATGCCGACGACGGCGACCTCGCGCACGGCCGGGAGTTCGTAGATCACACGTTCGACCTCGGAAGAGGCGATGTTCTCGCCGCCGGAGATGATCATGTCCTTCTTGCGGTCGGTCAGATAAAGGAAACCATCCGCATCGAGATGGCCGACGTCGCCGGTGCGGAACCAGTCGCCGAAGAAGGCTGCCGCGGTCTTGTCGGGATCCTTCCAGTAACCTCGGGTGACCTTTGGGCCGCGCAGGCAAATCTCGCCGTCCTCACCGGGAGGAAGCCGGGTGCCGCGATCGTCCCTGATCTCGACCTCGACATGGGCGATGGCGCGACCTGTCGATCCGATCTTTTCGATCTCGTGCCCGGCTTCCATGAAGGTGTCGCCGCCGACGGTTTCGGTCAGGCCGTAGGCATCGATGTAACGTGCGGCCTTGAAGAAATCCGAGAAGGCGCGGATGCGAGCCTCCGGCGTCTTCTCGCCGCCGCCGATCGCCCATTTCAGGCTCGAGACGTCGTAACGTTCACGGCCGGGGCAGGTGAGGAGGGCCGTGGTCATGACCGGCGCAAACCACGCGGCGCTGAGTTTTTCACGTTCGATCGCGGCCAGCGCCTGCTCAGGCTCGAAGTTGCGGTGAATGGACAATAGGCCGCCATGCCAGAGCACCGCGATCCCGGGCAGATCGAGCGCGCCGACGTGATAGAGCGGGCCGACCACGAGCAGCCTCGTGTCTGCGTTCAATCCGAGCACCAGCGTCTGGTCCGCCGATTTCCAGTACATGTTCTCGTAAGAGAGCATCACGCCCTTGGGACGATCGGTGGTGCCCGAGGTGTACATCAGCCGCATCAGGTCCGCCGGCTGCCTCGGATGCATCGGCGCGGGCGCGACATCCCGGGCGAGATGCGTGGCGTTTGCCTGCGCGGCCTCGTCGAGCAGCACGACCGGCACATCGCCGGCAGCGGTGGTGGAGAGTTCCTCGTCGGCGATCAAGAGGCGCGCGCCGGAATTGCCGACGATATAGCCGACCTCGTCGGCGGAGAGGCGATAATTGATCGGGAGGAGTACCGCGCCGATATGGCTTGCCGCAAATACGAGTTCGAGAAACGCTGGGCTGTTCTTCATCAGCACGGCGACGACGTCGTCGGCGCCGATCCCGCGCGATGCCAGCCAGCCCGCGACCTGGCGGATGCGATGGTCGAAGGCTGCGTATGAAATATCCTCGCCGCGGTATTTCAGCGCACAGCGATCAGGTGTCTGCCGGGCATGGAAGGAGATGAAGCTGGAAAGGTTGATCATTCGCCGCTTACCGGCCACCTCTGGCCTTGTTTTCTCTCGGGATGAATGTGACTCGTAATTCATCTTTCGTCATCCCCTTCGCCCTGGAACTCGCTTCAGGCCGCGGGATCCGGAATGGCTACATTGCAAGATAGCGCCGGCGGATATCCTCGTTTCCCGCAAGGCCGGCCGCATCCTGGCGATGCACCACCCTTCCTTTATCGATGACAAGTCCTTCTTCGGCAATCCGCAGGCAGAAATGCATGTTCTGTTCGGCGAGCAGGATGGTGGCGCCGCTCGCTCCCAGTTCCCGCAATACCCTGCTGATCGTGGCGACCACGATCGGGGCCAGCCCTTCGCTCGGCTCATCCAGTAGCAGGACCAGGGGATTGCCCATCAGGGCGCGCGCGATGACGAGGAGTTGTTGCTCGCCGCCGGACAGGCGGCCCGCCTCGCGTGACCGCAATTTCGCAAGCAATGGGAAGGTCTCCCAAACACGCGGCAGGTTCCAGTCTCGGCGTCCGTCCGGCCCGTCCTTTGCCGCGATCAGGAGATTGTCCTCCACGCTGTGCTCGGGAAATACCTGCCGGTCCTCGGGCACGTAGGCGAGGCCGAGCCGGGCGCGCGCATGCGGTGGCGCGTGGGTGATGTCGCGGCCGGCGAAGAAGATGCGCCCGCCCTTGGTCGGCACGATTCCCGCAAGCGTCTTCAGGGTCGTGCTCTTGCCCGCGCCATTGCGCCCGAGCAGCGCCAGCGTGCTTTTTTCCTGCAATACGAGATCGATATCGAAGAGGATCTGGCTTGCGCCGTAGAAGGCGTTCACTCCCTCGGCGCGCAGCAGGTCGCTCATGCCGCGTCCTCCGTGCCGAGATAGGCTTCGATCACGGCCTTGTTGTTCCGGATCTCGTCCGGTGTGCCTTCGGCCAGCACGCGGCCGTAGCACAACACGCGGATGGTATTGGCGACCTTGAACACGATGTCCATGTCATGTTCGATGAAGACCAGCGTGAGCTTGCGCCGCTCCCAGAGATCGCGCACGCGTTCGATCATGCGCCAGCGCTCGTCAGGGCCCATGCCTGCCGTCGGCTCGTCGAGCAGCAGCACTTTGGGTTCCAGCGCAAGCGCGATGGCGATATCGAGCAGCTTCTGGTCACCATGGGAGAGGATCGCGGCTTCTACATTCGGAACCTTTGTCAGGCCCACGAGCTCCATCACCTCTTCCGCCCGCTCGCGCACGCCGGGTGGCGGAAAGCGGTGCGAGAGATTACCCCATTGGCCGGTATGAGCGGTGACGGCGGCCATCAGGTTATCCATCACCGTCATGGTCGGAAAGCAGCTTGCCACCTGAAAAGCCCGGGCGATGCCGCGATGCATCCGTTCGCTTCGGGAGAGCCGAATGATGTCCTGACCTTCGAGCAGCACTTCGCCCGAGTCGGGAGGGAACGCGCCGCTGATCAGGTTGAAGAAGGTGCTCTTGCCGGCGCCGTTCGGACCGATCACCGCCGACAGCGATCCCGACGGAAAGTCGAGCGTCACATCGTCGATGGCTCGCAAGCCACCGAACGCCTTGGTGAGATTTTTGATCTCAAGCTTCATCGCGAGCGTCCGGGCCATGCCAGCCTGAGAAAATCGAGCACGCCGCGGCGAAGACCGAGCGTGAAGGCCAGAATTACAATCCCCAGAACCAGCCCCTGATATTCGGTAAAACGTGTTACCACATCGTTCAGCGCGAGCAGGATCATCGCGCCGAGCACGGGGCCGAGGAAGCTGTTGATGCCGCCCAGCATGACGGCAAAGATCGCCTGGCCGGAATTCGGCCAGTCAGCGAGCTCTGGATAGGCGCCTGAGACGAAGAGCGCAGCGAGCACGCCGCCCAGTCCTGCAAAGCCGCCCGCGATCGTAAATGCCCAGAGCCGGGCCCGCCACAGAACGATGCCCAGGAAGCTGGCGCGGTTGTCGTTGTCGCGGATCATGCGCAGCGTCTGGCCGAACGGGCTTGTCGAGATGTGGCGCAGCGCCAGCAGGCCGAGCACCGCGACGATCGCGCTGAATTGGTACATATGGAGTTGCGAGCCGAGTTCGAAGCCGAAGATTTCGCGGCGCGGGATGCCGCCGCGTAGGCCCTGGTCGCCGCCGGTGAGGCTCTGCCAGGAAATGATGACGCTGAAGAACAGCATCTGCACCGCGAGCGTGATGAAGGCGAAGTAATCGGTGCCGAGACGCACGCAGATGGCGCCGACGCATAGCGCTGCAAAGGTCGTGATCAGCAATGCGAGCACGGCGGCGACGGGCAGCGAAAGCTCTGTCATCTGCATCGTCATGGCAAAGGCGTAGGCGCCGAGGCCATAGAACATGCCGTGGCCGAACGAGACCATGCCGGTGTTTCCGACCAGCAGGTTGAGCGAGGTCGCAAACAGCGCCATGGCGCTCACGCGGATGATGAAATCCTCGAAGGCGGGGCTGCGATGGAGCAGCGGGATCGCCAGCACGACGATCAGGGCAATGGCCGCAAACGCCACGTCGCGCAACGCACGATGTTTTCTCATGCCCGGCGACCGAACAGGCCCTGCGGGCGCAGGAGCAGGATGGCGATCATCATGATGTAGATCAGGCCATCCGTGAATTTGGGAAAACCGATGGTGCCGAAGCCGCGGACCATGCCGATCAGCAGCGCCGAGACCAGCGCGCCTGCGATGGAACCCATGCCGCCGATGACCGTGACGATGAAGCTCTCGATCAGGATCGAGAAGCCCATGCCGGGAGATAGCGAACGCACGGGCGCAGCGAGCGCGCCCGCCAGTCCCGCCAGCCCGCCGCCGATGGCGAAAACGATCGCAAAAAGCAGCGTGGTGTTGACGCCCAGCGCTGAAACCATCTGTGGGTTGATCGCAGCGGCGCGCACCGTCTTGCCGAACCGCGTCAGCGAAAGACCGAGGCCAAGCACGATCGCGATCAGCGCTGCGACCCCGATCAGCGCGGCATAAAACGGCGGCACGACGCCGCCGGCGATGAAGAGCGGCGGCACCTGGAACGCCGGCGGCATTCCCATGGCGTGAAACTCAGGGCCCCAGACGATCTTCACGAGGTCGTCGAAGATCAGCACCACGGCATAACAGATCAGGAGCTGCATCAAGACGTTGGAGCCGTAGACGCGGCTGATCAAGACACGTTCGAACAGCACGCCGAACAGCGCCATCGCCAGCGCTCCCGACAGCACCGCGAGGGTATAGCTGTCGGTTGCGCCGAGCGTGGTATAGGCGACGTAGCCGCCCAGCATGTAAAAAGTGCCGTGGGCGAAGTTCACGATCTTCAATACGCCGAAGATCAAGGTCAGGCCCGCGGCGACCAGGAACAGCAACATTCCCACGATCAGCCCGCTGGTCGTCTGGGTGACCACGCAGGCTGATGTCGTGAGGCAAGCGCCGAGTGCGCTGAGGTCCATCTCAGATGTACTTCTGCTGCTTCTTCCACTCCGTTTCGAGTTCGAGGATCTTGCCCCAGTCGGCGGCCTTCACATCGATGATGTACGGCTCCTTCGGCGTGGTCTGGCCCCAGCCGATGGCGTAACCGATCGTCGAGTGGTCTTCGCGCATGGTGATCGTGCCGTCGGCGCCGAACGGCGTTTTGATCTTCATGCCCGTGAGCACCGCGGCCAGCGCCTTGCCGTCGAGCGAGTTCGCCTTCTTGATGGCTTCCTCGTAGAAATGCATCGCCACGGAATTTTGCCACGACCAGTTGGTCGGCCGCTCGTTCCACCTCTTGAAATAGGCCTCGCCCCATTCCTTATTGCCGGGCGTATCCGGGAAGGTTTCCAGATAGCGCGTCGCCGACTGAATGCCGGCCGGCAGGTTCTTGATGGCGGCCAGCACGGGATAATCGACGTTGGGGGTTGCCACCGTCATCTGCGAGAACAGCGCATAGACGTTGCCCTGGTTCACGAATGCCGAGAGGTCGCCCGCATAGAGCAGCGTAAACAGTGCCTGCGGTTTGGCCTGAATGAGCTTGGTGATGACTTCGGTAAAGTCCGGCTGACCGAGCTTGGGCCACGCATCGGTGACGATCTCGACGTCCGGCTTGAACTGCTTGAAGAATTGCAGGTATTGCGCGGTGGTGTCGCGACCATAGGCGTAGTCGGGCGAGCAGGTCGCCCACTTGTTGAGCTTCTTGGCATTGGCGAAGGCGGCGAGATAAATGCTGCCGGCGATGGCGTCGTGCACGCCCTGGCGCGCGATGCGGAAGGCGGTAGGCGCGCGGATCTTGGGATCGGCGGTCAGCGACGACGTTTCGCTGTTGCTGTGGAGGCAGGCGACGCCGATGTCGCGCACGACTTCCTGCACCGCGAACGAGGCGGACGAGGCCTCGGCATCGATCAGGAGCTCACAGCCCGTGGTGTTCACGAGTTCACGCGCGATGCGGGCGGCCTCCTGCGGCTGGCCCTTGGAATCGCGGAACACGAATTCGATCGGCCGCCCGAGAAAGCCACCGGCGGCGTTGATGCGATCCTGCTCGATCAACAGCGAGTTGCGCGAAGAGGTGCCAAGCAGCGCGATCGGCCCCGACAGGATGCTCTGCATTCCGATGCGCAACGTTTTGGCCTGCGCCCGGGCCACCCAGGGGGCGGCCATAAGGCTGGCCGTACCACCGGCCAACACCGTGCGACGAGTAATTGATCCGCTCATTGATCTGCACCTCCCATGAAGCCAGCCGCAATCCACGTGTACCGTGGCCCGGCTTGAGACATTCGGCTGTTTTTCCCGGGCGTCCAAGCTTAGATCGCCGATAGCGCCCTAATCAAGCTGGCATTGGCCGGCTTCGGCCTTAAGGTAGCTGGATTGCGCGCCCCGTTTCGCCTTTGAGTTGCCGATCTGAAAAGGGCTGCCATTTTCAACCGAGGAAGACGAGAGCTGCATGTCAAGTCGAATTGACAAGTCCTCGACCGTCTTCGTCAGCGTCGAGAATCCCGAACATGACAGGTGCGTGGATATTTTTCCAGGGCGGATGGCAGCTACGGGTTCGAGGAATTCAGGCGGGACGTCGAAGGCGGCGGACAATGGACGCCCGTTCAGTATTATTCGGGCGTTGCCTATGTTTCATCGGCCGACGCCCTGGATGCTGCCGAGCGGTGCGTCTCTTGGTTGGCCGACATCCTCAGCCGGAAGCCGGAACTGAGAAGGCGCATCGGCTTGGGTTGACCACTGAAGATTTCGCCGGCGAAGCCCGCGGATCGGACCGGTCGTCGGGAAAAGGTGAAAGTATTGATTTTCCCGCAATAAGCCGTAGAAATCGATCCAAGGGAGCTTGAGGCTGGAGCACAAAGCCGGAGCCTCAAAGACATAAAAACATTGGCTGCTGCCCTTCAAGGACATCGCCGATACCGGGAAACGACGGGAGGATGGCTTGCCTGAGCCAACGACACTGCGTGCTCTGCTGCAGCGAGACGGCTGCCTGACGCTTCCAGGGGTCTTCGACGGCATCTCGGCGCGGGTGGCGGCGGATATTGGTTTCGACGCGCTTTACATGACCGGATACGGCGTCGTCGCATCCGCTCTCGGCGTCGCCGACGCCGGCACGGCGACATTCAGTGAGATGCTCGACCGCGTACGCTGCATGGCGGGCGCCATCCGCGTTCCCTTCATCGCCG
>Ga0075522_10000808_pt1 | contig 23298 bp, 19 predicted proteins | sample NGEPerA_FD_74796 | JGI IMG/M metagenome (GOLD analysis project Ga0075522, IMG submission 74796) | Arctic peat soil microbial communities from the Barrow Environmental Observatory site, Barrow, Alaska, USA - NGEE PermafrostL2-A | ecosystem: Environmental > Terrestrial > Soil > Wetlands > Peat ...
ACGACGCCATAGCCCACCGCGCCGACGCCGCAATGTGAGGATCGGCGACACCGGGCTCGGCGTCGCGCCAGTCGCCGCAGCGGCACGCTCGATATCAGCATGGCGCCGATCACCAGCGCGGCGCCGGCATTGTTGAGCCGCGTATAGCCGTAAGCGCCGAGCGCGGTGGTGAGCGCCGCCGCCAGGATCACGATCAGCACGCGGCGGCGATCGACATAGCGCAGATAGGCGGTCGTGCGGCTGAGATTGGTGAAGATGGCGGAGATCGCGATGATCGGCACTACCGGTTCGGCGCCGACCAGCGGCACCAGCACCAGCGGCATCAAGGCGCCGGTGCCGTAGCCCGCGAGCCCGCCGATCACGGAGGCGAACAGGGCGACGGCCGCCACCAGCAGCAGTTGCAGCAAGGAGATTTCGGCAAAGCCCGAGAGAATATTCACGGTTTGATGTCGCGGGTGATGCGGGTGACGGCCTGGTCGGCGATCGCGGCAAGCGCTGCCTGATCGAGCGGAAATTCCGCCGCCAGCCACGCATCCTCGGCGAGCGCCAGCACCTGCCCGAGCGCCGGGCCTTCCGCAATTCCGCGCGCGACGAAATCGGAGGCCCTCAACGGAAATTTCGGCGCGCTCCAGCGTTCAGGTAAGGTGGCGAACTGCCGCCATTGCGCGATGTCGCCATCGCTGCCGGCGCGCGCCCAGGCCAGCATCAGCCGGTCGCGATAGCGCTCCGCGCCGAGCCGATAGAGCCTGCGCCGCGCGGTCGCCTCGTCCATTCCGGCGAGCCGCCACCAGCGGTGGCCCATCGAGTCCAGCGCCCGGATCTCGGCATTGCTGAGGCGCATCCGTGTCGCCAGCCGCTTGGCGTCCTCGGTGACGGCAACCGCAAGCGCGCCGAGCCGTCGAACCGGGTCCGGCTTCAATTTGAGCGCGCGCTCGACCGCGATCATCGCCGCGAACGGACCGGTATAGGCGACGCCGCCGAGCATCGGCAGCAGCAGCCCGCCATCGGCCATCGCCGTGATCGCACCAGGGGCGCCGTCGGCGACCAGAAGCTTCAACATTTCCATGCGCACCCGCTCGGCCGACAGTGTCGCCAGACCTTCGCGCGCGGCGATGCAGGCGAGATAGCCGGCGCGATCGGGCTCGCCGGCGCCGAAGGCGGCATGGATGCGGAAGAAGCGGAGGATGCGCAAATAATCCTCGGCGATCCGCATGGCGGGGTCGTCGATGAAGCGCACGCGTCGCACCGCGATATCGGCGAGCCCGCCGACGTGATCATGCACGCGGCCTTCGGCGTCGACGGAGAGCCCGTTGATGGTGAAGTCGCGCCGCCTTGCATCGACCACCCAGTCGCGGCCGAACGCGACCGTCGCCTTGCGGCCGAAAGTCTCGGTATCCTCGCGCAAGGTCGTGACCTCGAAGGGCTGCGAATCGACGACGAGCGTCACAGTGCCGTGCTCGATCCCGGTCGGCACGCTCTTGATCCCGGAGGCCCTGGCGCGGCGGATCACTTCGGTCGGCAGCGCGGTGGTTGCGATGTCGATATCGCCGATCGGAATCTGCAACAGCGCGTTACGGACCGCGCCGCCGACGACGCGCGCTTGCTCGCCATTGCCGTTCAGCAGTGCGAGCACGCGGGCGGACGGACCGGATTTGAGCCAGGGCGCATCCAGCACCACGCCCGCCTCGCTCATTTTTCGACTCCGGGCACGAATTTACCGTTCTCGATATGGGCGGGAATGTAGGTCGAATGCGGTGCGCCGCCGGAAAAATGCGCAAGCAGGACGAGGCTTGCGATCACCAGCAGCAGCGCACCGACCACGAGCCTGGCGATGATATGAATCGGCCACGACGACTGCAGCGTCAGACCGGCGCGGGTCGCAAGCAGGAATAACGCATAGAGGATGAACGGGACCAGGAAGATCAGGATTTCGGTGAAAGCCGGACGGATCATGACCGACAGATCCGCTCATACAGCACCCGCAGGATGCCGGCGGTCGCGCCCCAGATGTAACGTTCGGCGAACGGCATGGCGTAGTAGGAGCGCTCCATGCCGCGGAATTCCCGGCTGTGCACCTGGTGGTTCTCAGGGTTCATCAGGAACGCCAGCGGCACCTCGAAGGCGTCGTCGACCTCCGCCTTGCTGATGCGCAATTCAAAGCCCGGCCGCACGCGGGCGACCGTCGGCAGGATGCGAAATCCGAAACTGGTGCCGTAGAGATCGAGATAGCCGACCGGCTCGACGAAATCGCGTTTCAATCCGATCTCTTCCTCGGCCTCGCGCAGGGCGGCGGCGAGCGGAGATGCATCGGTGGCGTCAATCTTGCCGCCCGGAAAGGAAATCTGGCCGGCGTGTTCGCTGAGTTGGGCCGAGCGCTGCGTCAGCAGCACGGTTGGCTGCTGATGATCGACCACCGGAATCAATACCGCGGCGGGGCGAACCGGCTGCTCGCGCGCGATGATCTCCAGCATGCGATCGGTACCGCGGTCGCCGCTTTGCGGGATGATGTTGGGATCGATCAGGCCCGCCGGCACGTCGAAAGTGAGCCGCGCGCCGGCGCGAGCGAAAAACTCCGCTGAGCTGATCGCCGCCGGATCGGACTTCAGCATCTGTTCGTTCAAGACGCGCCCCTCACCTGCTCGGCATCCGCCATCGCAAAGAATTCCCCACCCGATGCCACGCCGAACATCTGGCGACCATCGACCACCCGCTCCTCGCCCATGTCAACCAGATCGTAATAGAGCGCGCGGGTCACCTTGGCCCAGAGGTCGGCGCGGATATGCAGATAAGGCGTCAGGCCGCCATCGGACGCAGCCTCGAAGCGCAGGCGGTGGGCGGAATCGCAGGTCACCCAGTCATCGACATTGGTCCGGAAGCGCAAGCGAGGACCGCGCGGCGCGGCTTCCCTCACCATCTCGACCGCCAGGAACGGCGCGTCATCGACGCGGATGCCGACCTTCTCCACCGGGGTCACGAGAAAGTGCTTGCCTTCCTCGCGCTTGAGAATCGTCGAAAACAGGCGGACCAGAGCGGGACGTCCGATTGGCGTGCCCATGTAAAACCACGTACCATCGCCGGCGATTCGCATGTCGAGATCGCCGCAGAACGGCGGATTCCACAAATGCACCGGGGGCAGCCCCTTTCCCGGGGCGCCGTCATTGGCCGCGTCCTTCGCAGCAGCCGTCAGCCCCTCCAGGCCGCGATCGGTGGTGGTCTGCCCTTGCTTCGCCATGGTTTGCCCTGAGTCTAAGCGCCTCGATTTGGCACGATTGGTGCACGTCTGCGTTATGCGAGCTGACGAGTTCCGTCCGGTAAGAAGCCGGATCAGGTCGCCACAACGTGATGCCGTTCATACCCCGAAATGCCGATAATGTGGGGATAGTTTAATTCAACGAATACATGGCCTTCGCATACGTTTAGCATGGGGTCGATGGCAGCATGGCGCAAGCGGCGGCGTCAGGGCATCGCCCTTCAGGTGATCTTTCCGAGCTTGGTCCCAAGGAGAAGTCGATGGCTGGCGCAGAAGGTGTCGAAAAACTGGAAGACGTGATCGTTCGTTCGGCCGAACAGGTCGCCGGACAGATTCGCGCCGCGAAGGATGCGGTATCGACCGTGATTTTCGGTCAGGACCGCGTGATTGAGAATACATTGGTCACGATCCTGTCCGGCGGTCACGCGCTCCTGATCGGCGTGCCCGGCCTTGCCAAGACCAAGCTGGTCGAGACGCTCGGCATCACGCTCGGTCTCGATGCCAAACGCATCCAGTTCACGCCCGATCTGATGCCGTCGGATATTCTCGGCGCCGAGGTGCTGGACGAGAGCAGTTCGGGCAAGCGGTCGTTCCGGTTCATTTCCGGTCCGGTGTTCGCGCAGCTTTTGATGGCCGACGAGATCAACCGCGCCAGCCCGCGCACCCAGTCGGCGCTGCTGCAGGCCATGCAGGAACAACACATCACAGTGGCCGGCGCGCGCCACGATCTGCCGAAACCGTTTCATGTGCTGGCAACCCAAAACCCGCTGGAGCAGGAAGGCACCTACCCGCTGCCGGAGGCGCAGCTCGATCGCTTTTTGATGGAGATCGATGTCGATTATCCCGATCGCGACGCCGAGCGGCGCATCCTGTTCGAAACCACCGGCGCCGAGGAGACGCTGGCCAAGGCTGCCATGAACGCCGACATTCTGATCACCGCGCAACGGCTGGTGCGGCGCCTGCCGGTTGGGGATTCCGTGGTCGAGGCGATCCTTTCACTGGTGCGCTCGGCCCGTCCGGGGCCCGAGGGCGGTGAAGCCGGCAAGTTGATCGCCTGGGGACCAGGCCCGCGTGCCAGCCAATCGCTGATGCTGGCGGTTCGCGCCCGCGCCTTGCTCGACGGGCGGCTGGCGCCTTCGATCGACGACGTGCTCGATCTTGCCGAGCCCGTGCTCAAGCACCGCATGGCGCTGACATTCTCCGCGCGCGCCGAAGGCCGCACCATTCCCGACGTGATCAGGCAATTGAAGACGCGGATCGGTTGATGGCCGAAGAGAGGCTTGCCGCTCAGGAGATCACGGCGATCCGGCGTGCAGATGGCGAGAGCCGCACGCTGGCCGCGTCGCTGCCTCGCCTTGTACTGGAGGCCCGCCGCATCGCCGCCAACGTGATCCACGGCCTGCATGGCCGGCGTCGCGCCGGCGCCGGCGAAAGTTTCTGGCAATATCGCCGCTTCGTCTCCGGCGAACCGTCGCAGAGCGTCGACTGGCGGCGCTCGGCGCGCGACGATCATCTCTATGTCCGCGAGCAGGAATGGGAAGCCGCCCACACGGTCTGGATCTGGCCGGACCGCTCGCCCTCGATGGCGTTTGCCTCGAGGCAAGCCCGCGACAGCAAGCTGGAACGCGCGCTGATCGTGACCTTTGCGCTCGCCGAACTGCTGGTGGCCGGCGGCGAGCGCGTCGGCATTCCCGGCCTGATGAACCCGACCGCTAGCCGCAGCGTGATCGACAAGATGGCGCAGGCGATGCTGCATGACGACGCGGCGCGGCTGAGCCTGCCGCCGTCCTTCGTGCCTTCGGCATTGGCCGAGATCGTGGTGCTGTCGGATTTCTGGTCGCCGATCGCCGAGATCAGAAGCATGCTGGCGGGATTGTCGGCCTCCGGCGCGCACGGCACGCTGATCCAGATCGTCGATCCGGCCGAGGAAAGTTTTCCCTATTCCGGCCGCGTCGAATTCGTCGAGCCGGAGGGCGGCGGCATCATCACCGCCGGCCGCGCCGAAAAATGGGCCGGCGACTATGTGGCGCGCGTGGCGCTGCATCGCGACGAGATCCGCGGCCAGACCGACAAGCTCGACTGGCTGTTCTCCACTCACACCACGAGCCGCTCGGCGGCCGAGCTTCTGCTGTTCCTGCATTCGGGCATGATGGTCAGCAAGGGCAGCGCACGCACCTCAACCGTCAAGGCGGGGCGCAGCGCATGATCGCGGGCCTGCCGCTTTCCTTCGCCGAACCGATGCTGCTGCTCGGTCTGTTGAGCCTGCCGGTCCTCTGGTGGGTGCTGCGGGTAATGCCGCCGCGGCCGCGCCGCATCGAATTCCCGCCAACGCGGCTGTTGTTCGAGATCGCGCCGAAGGAGGAAACCCCCGCGCGCACGCCATGGTGGCTGACGGCGTTGCGCCTGATGGCGGCCGCGCTGGTGATTTTGGCCGCCGCCGGACCGATCTGGAACCCGCGCACCGGTCTTGCCGGCTCGCGCGCGCCGCTGGTGATCCTGCTCGATGACGGCTGGAGCGCGGCCTCGAGCTGGGACACCAGGATCAAGGCGGCGGACGAGCTGATTGCGAATGCCGACAACGACCGGCGCGGCATCGCGCTGGTGCCGCTGTCGGATCCCACCCGCGACATCACGATCATGCCGGGCGGCACCGCGCGCGTGGCGCTGCGCCAGCTCGCGCCAAAGCCCTATTCGATCGAACGGGTGGAAACCTTGCCGGCGATCGAGCGTTTCCTGAAGGCCACCGGGGACTGCGAGATCGCCTGGCTGACGGACGGCGTTGATACCGGGCGCGGAGCTGAATTCCTCGAGGGCCTCGGCAAGACGATCGGGGATCGGACCTTGACCATTTTCGAAGGCGGCACGCCGCCACCGCTGGCGCTGGTGGCGGCCGAAAATGCCGCGGCGAAGATGACCGTGAAGGTGCTGCGCGCCGGCGGCGGCGTTGCCGCGGGTATCGTGCGCGCGCTCGACCAGAAGGGCTCGCCGATTGGCGAGGGCCACTACACCTTTGCGCCGCAGGCGCGCGAGACCGAGGCTGCGTTCGACCTTCCCGTCGAATTGCGCAACGATATCGCCCGCCTTGAGATCTCCGGCGAGCGATCGGCTGGCGCGGTGCAGCTTCTGGACAAGCGCTGGCGCCGCCGCGCGATCGGCGTCGTCAGCGGGTCGAGCACCGATACCGCGCAGCCGCTATTGGCGTCGACATTCTATCTGACCCGGGCGCTGGCGCCGTTCGCCGATGTGCGGCTCGGCGACAAGGGCGCGCCGCAGCAGGTGATCACCCAATTCCTCGACCAGAAGCTGCCGATGATGGTGCTTGCCGACGTCGGAACGCTGTCGCCGGAAGTCCGCGAACGCCTGATCGCATGGATCGAACAGGGCGGCGTGCTGGTGCGCTTTGCCGGACCTCGCCTGGCGCAGGCCGATGACGATCTGGTGCCGGTGAAGCTTCGCCGTGGCGACCGCAGTCTCGGCGGCAGCCTGACCTGGGAAAAGCCGCAGCACCTGGCAGCCTTTGCCGCCGACCAGCCCTTCGCGGGCCTTGCGGTGCCGAAGGACGTCACCGTCAACCGCCAGGTGCTGGCCGAACCGGATGCGGCGCTGGCGACCCGGAGCTGGGCTTCGCTCGAAGACGGCACGCCATTGGTGACCGGCGAACACCGCGGCAAGGGTCTGGTGATCCTGTTCCACATCAGCGCCGATATGCGCTGGTCCGACCTGCCGATGTCCGGCACCTTCGTCGAGATGCTGCGGCGGATCGTCGACATGTCCGGCTATGCGGCCAAGCCCGGCGCGGGCGCGGCCAGCGAGACCAGCGCGGAGACGGTGGCGCCGCTGCGCACGCTCGACGGTTTCGGCGCGTTCGGACCACCGCCCTCGACCGCAAAGCCGCTGGCGGCCGATTTTCGCGATCGGGCGACGCCCGAACATCCGCCCGGATTCTACGGTCCCTCTGACGGCCCACTCGCCGTCAACACCCTTGCCGCCGCCGATCGCATCGCGCCGCTCGCGACCGACAGCCTGCGCGCGCAGCGCGCCAGCTACACCAATGCCGAGCCCAAGGACCTGCGCGGAATGCTGCTGTCGGGCTCGCTGGTGCTGTTTTTGATCGACGCCGTCATCGTGGCGATGCTCGGCGCCGGGATCGCGGCGCTGTTGCGCCGGCGCGCCGCAGCGGCCGTGCTGGCGCTCCTGTTCGCGGTGGCGATGTTCTCGCCGTCGTCATCGCACGCCAACGAGAAAGACGACTTCGCCATGAAGGCGACCTCGCAGACTCGCCTCGCCTATATCGTGACCGGCAACGCGGACGTCGATTCCATCGTCAAGGCCGGCATGGCGGGGCTTACTTTGTTCCTTGCGCAGCGAACGGCGCTGGAAGCCGGCGACCCCGTCGGCGTCGACCCCGCGCATGATGAACTGGCGTTCTTCCCGCTGATCTACTGGCCGATCGTACCAGGGGTCGCCAAGCCGTCGCAGGACGCCATCAACCGGATCGACGCCTATATGAAACAGGGCGGCACCGTGCTGTTCGACACCCGCGACGCGATCGAGGCGGCGCCCGGCGAGAACGGCGCGTCGCAGACGCCGGGTATGATAGCCCTTCGCGAGCTGTTGTCCTCGCTCGACGTTCCCGAACTCGAGCCGGTGCCGCACGAGCACGTGCTGACCAAGACGTTCTATCTGCTGCACGACTTTCCCGGCCGCTTCACCACCGGCCAGACCTGGGTCGAGGCCCTGCCGCGCAGCGAGGACGACGAGGATTCCTCGCGGCCGGCGCGCGGCGGCGACGGCGTCTCGCCGATCATCATTTCTTCCAACGACCTGGCCGGCGCCTGGGCGATGCGCCCCGACGGCCAGCCGATGCTGCCGCTGACGCCGGGCGAGCCGCGGCAGCGCGAATTCGCCTTCCGTGCCGGCGTCAACATCGTGATGTATACGCTGACCGGAAACTACAAGGCCGACCTGGTGCACGCGCCGGCACTGATCGAACGGCTCGGACAATAGGATCGCGATAATGCAGTACGGTATCGCGTTCACGCCTCTGGTCCCGAGCTTCCTGCTATGGCTCGCATTTGCCGCCATCGCCGTGATCGCGGTGCTTTTGCTGCTCGGGCGCGCGCGGGGTGCGGCCGTCCGCATCACGGCGCTGGCGCTGATCCTGCTGGCGCTCGCCAACCCGTCCTTCACCCGCGAGGATCGCGAGCCGCTGTCGTCGGTCGCCGCCGTCGTGGTCGACAAGAGCCCGAGCCAGAACTTCGGCAACCGCACGCGCGAGACCGAGCAGGCCAAGGAAGCGCTGGTCGACAGCCTGAAGAAGATCAAGGGACTGGAAGTGCGGGTGGTCGAGGCCGGCCAGGCCGACGGCGAGACCGATGGCACCAAATTGTTCGGCGCGCTGGCTTCCACGCTGTCGGACGTTCCGATCGACCGCGTCGCCGGCGCCTTCCTGATCACCGACGGACGCGTGCATGACATTCCGGCCAACGCGGCAGCGCTTGGCTTCCAGGCTCCGGTGCATGCGCTGATCACCGGGACAAAGGACGAGCGCGACCGGCGCATCGCGATTTCGGCTGCGCCCCGCTTCGGCATCGTTGGACAGACCCAGACCATCACCTACCGGCTCGACGACCAGGGCGTCACCGGCCAGCGCGCCAAGGTCGTGGTGCGCCGCGACGGCGACGTGATCAACGAGCGCACGGTGATGAGCGGCCAGACCGTCAATGTCGACATCGACATCAAGCATTCCGGGCCGAACATCGTCGAGATCGAGGCCTCGCCGCTCGAAAACGAACTCACGCTGGTCAACAACCGCGCGGTGGTCGCGATCGACGGCGTGCGCGACAAGCTGCGGGTGCTGCTGGTCTCGGGCGAACCGCATTCCGGCGAGCGCACCTGGCGCAATCTCCTGAAATCCGATCCCAGCGTCGATCTCGTGCATTTCACGATCCTGCGGCCGCCGGAGAAGCAGGACGGTACACCGATCAACGAATTGTCGCTGATCGCGTTTCCTGTCCGCGAACTCTTCACTCCGAGTGAGCCCGGCGGCCGCGGCGGTGGCAGACTCTATGATTTTAATCTGATCATCTTCGACCGCTACGCCCGCCAGGGCGTGCTGCCGATCGCCTATTTGGATAATGTCGCGCGCTATGTGCGCGCCGGCGGCGCGGTGATGGTCTCGGCCGGCCCGGATTACGCCTCGAACACCAGCATCTGGCGCACGCCGCTCGACACGGTGCTGCCGGCAGAGCCGGTCGGCGTCACCGAGAAGCCGTATTACGCGCGTCTCACCGACGCCGGAAAGCGCCATCCGGTGACGCGCGGCCTGGAGGGCTCCGCCTTCGAGCCGCCGCACTGGAGCCGGTTCTTCCGCACCGTCGACACCCGCAACGCGACCGTGCCCCCCTTGATGACGGGCGCCGACGGAATGCCGCTGCTGCTGCTGTCGCGCTATGGCGAGGGCCGCGTCGCGCTGCTTTTGTCCGACCACATCTGGCTGTGGGCGCGCGGCTATGAGGGCGGCGGCCCGCATCTCGATCTGTTGCGGCGGATGTCGCACTGGCTGATGAAGCAACCGGATCTCGACGAAGAGGCGCTGCGCCTGCAGGTGCAGGGGCACGATCTGGTGGTGCTGCGCCAGACCATGGCCGACAGTGTGGCGCCGGTCACGGTGACCTCTCCGACCGGCGCGACGCGCCAATTGACGCTGAGCGAGAGCGATCCCGGGACATGGCGCTCGACCATCCCCGCCAACGAACTCGGCCTCTGGCAGGCCACCGACGGCTCGCTGAAGGCGCTGATCAATGTCGGCCCGACCAACCCGAAGGAATTTTCCGAAGTCACCTCCACGACCGACACGCTGAAGCCGCTGACGCAGGCGACCGGCGGCGACACCAGGCGCGTCGCCGACGGCTCCGGCATCTCGCTGCCCCGCATCGTGCCGGTGCGCGCCTCCAGCGTGTTCCATGGCGACGGCTGGATGGGCGTGCGGCTGCGCGATGCCAGCGTCGTCAAGGGCGTTGGCGTACTCCCGATGTTCGCAGGCCTGATCGGTCTGTTGCTGCTGCTTGGCGCATTCGCAGCCACCTGGCTGCGCGAGGGGCGCTGATCACTGCCGGCGGCGTTGCGCGAATCACACAGCGTTTGCGAATTCCGCGGACATGCGGACCGACCACGGTTGACACGCCGCTATTATCCCCTGATGTTATATTATAACGTCGGGATGCCCCTGGTATCGCGGCGCAGGGGTCTATTGCTGCATGAAATGGTTCCGATCCAACCTCAGGCACGGCTCGCGGACGGCGCTGTTCGCGCTGGCGATCCAGTTTGCGCTTTCGTTCGGCCATTTCCATGGGATCGCGGCGCAGGTCGCGCCTGCGATCCAGTCCGCGCAGCAGCAACAGGCCCCGTCCGGCCCCGAACCCGACCGGCACCAAGGCGACAATTGCGCGATCTGCGCCGTCATGGCGATGGCGAACACGGTGCTGTTTGCGACGCCGCCGCTGTTGCTGCCGCCACAAGCGATCGAATTCCTGTACCTGACGACCGACGCCGAATTCGTTCATCTGAACGCGGTCCGCGTCGCCTTTCAGCCTCGCGCTCCGCCGGTTTCCTGACCTCGATCGATTGATCTCAGCTTGAGCCACGTCATGCGTGGCAGCCGGGATCGATCGAAACCGCGCCGTCGCAGATCGACGGCAAACGCCTCCCAATTCGTTGAAGACGACGAATGGGGCCGCGGCTCAGTTGAGATCGGGACCATGTCGTTTTTCAAGAAACCCATACTGGCTGGCTGCAGCGCTGCCTGTCTGCTGCTTGGCGCCGAGAGCTTGGCGTTGGCGCAGACGGCCGCCCCCGCTCCCGCGCCGGTTGCGACGCCCACTCCCGTGCCGACTTCGCCTGTGGCTTCCCCCGCGCCAACCACGACCCAGACTCCTTCCGCACCGGCTGGCACCGCGCCTGCCGTTAGCGGCGCTATCACCCTTCCGGAGATCGATGTCGAGGCGCCGCGGCACGCGCAGCCGCCGCGCCGTCCCAAGACACGCATCGCCACCGGGCAACGCCGCGAGGAGCCCACCGTGCCGCGACAGACGGCGACGCAGGTGATCGCCGGCCAGAACGACAAGCTCGACCAGGCCCGCCAGAGCATCGTGGCGCCGATCGGCGCCAATTCCTATCGGGTCAGCCACCAGGCGATCGAGGCGCTGCCGCAAGGCGCCAATACCACGCTCGACAAGGTGCTGCTGCAGACGCCGGGCGTATCGCAGGACTCGGCTGCGAGCGGCGAATTGCACGTCCGCAACGAACACGCCAATTTGCAATACCGCATCAATGGCATCATGTTGCCGGACGGCGTCGGCGGCTTCGGGCAAATCCTCGATACCGGCATCGTCGGCAGCCTGGCGCTGTTGACCGGCGCGCTGCCGGCGCAATTCGGCCTGCGCACCGCGGGCGTGCTGGATATCCAGACCAAGACCGACGCCTTCGACAATTCCGGCAGCGCCGGCCTCTACGGCGGCAGCCACGGCACCATCACGCCGAGTTTCGAATATGGCGGCACCGCCGGGCAAACGCAGTATTTCGTCTCGGGGCGCTATTTCGGCAGCAATGTCGGAATCGAAAATCCAACGCCTTCCTATGATGCGATCCACGACCATACCGACCAGGAAAAGGGATTCCTCTACCTTTCGACCGTGATCGATCCGACCAGCCGGCTGACCTATATCGGCGGCGTGTCGAACAACAGCTACCAGATCCCGAACAATCCGGGGCAGCCACCGAATTTCACAGCCTTCGGCGTCTCCAGTTTCGATTCATCCCTGCTCAACGAACGCCAGCAGGAATTCAACCAGTTCAATGTCGTCGCCTATCAGAAGACCGGCGACGGCATCGATTACCAACTCTCCTGGTTCAATCGCTACAGCCAGTTGCATTTCGTACCCGACACGATCGGTGATCTGGTTTTCAACGGGGTCGCTTCCGACGTCTATCGCCAGAGTGCCGTCAACGGCATCCAGGAAGATACGTCCTGGCGCATCGGTTATTCGCACACGCTTCGGTTCGGCTTTACCGTCAGCGCGGAAAATTCCCTGGTCAACAACGCGTCCGTCGAGCTGCCGCTCGACCCCGTCACCGGCAAGCCCGTCGATGCACCCTTCTCCATCTTCGATTCCAGCGCCAAGACCGGATTCCTGTTCGGCACCTACCTGCAGGACGAATGGAAGATCACCAACAATCTGACCCTCAATGCCGGCCTGCGCTTCGACCAGATGGTTCAATATGTCGACGCCAACCAGCTCAGCCCGCGCGCCAGTCTGACCTGGAAGCCCTATGACGGCACCACGTTCCATGCCGGCTATGCGCGCAACTTCACGCCGCCGCCGCAGGTGCTGGCCGCGCCGACCAATCTGGCTCTGGTGCAGGGAACCACCCAGCAGCCCGCCGTCGCGCAGAACGATCCGGTTCTGCCCGAGCGCTCCAACGTCTTCGACATCGGCGTCGATCAGAAAATCCACGCGGTGCCCGGCCTCGAAGTCGGCGTCGACGCCTATTACAAGACCGCGCGCGACCTGCTCGACGACGGCCAGTTCGGCGCCGCCTATGTGCTGACCGCGTTCAACTACGACCGCGCCGAGAACATGGGCCTCGAACTAAAATCGTCTTACACCAACGGCAATTTCAAGATCTATGGCAACCTCGCCTGGGCCAAGCAGATCGCCACCGACATCGTGTCGAACCAGTTTCTGTTCGCTCCCGACGAGCTCGCGTTCATCGCCAGCCATTATGTCTACACTGACCATGCCCAAACCGTGACCGCGTCGGCGGGCGCTTCCTATCTCTGGAACGGCACGCGATTTTCCGCCTCGATGGTCTACGGCAGCGGCAATCGCTCCGGCTTCGCCAACACCGATCACGTACCGGCCTATACCCAGGTCAATCTGGGGATCTCGCGCGAAGTTCTGCTGCCCGGATGGACCAAGCCGACGACGTTCCGGTTCGACGTCGTCAACCTGTTCGACAGCATCTACGAAATCAGGGACGGCTCGGGCATCGGCGTGTTCGCACCGCAATTCGGCCCGCGGCGCGGCTTCTTCTTCGGCATTTCGCAGAAGCTGTGAACGGGCGCGCGCCTAAAGCGTTTTCGAGCGAAGTGGGAACCGGTTCGCGTGAAGAAAACGCGTCAAAGAAAGATTCTATCGCGCCATGCTCCAGTCGGGGCGGATCGCGCCGGACACATCGGCGAATGCGTCATCGGCGAGTTCGGCCACCAGCAGCCGGCTGTAATCGACCGGCCCCGGCATCGTCGCCCGCCCCTTCGGGACCGGCTTGAAACCGACACGGCTGTAATAGGCATGATCCCCGACCAGCAATATCAGACGATGTCCCTTCGCCCTGGCATCTTTCAACGCGCGATCGAGCAGCGCGCGGCCGACGCCACGGCTGCGAAACGGCGGCTCGACGGTCAAGGGCCCGAGCAGCAACGCCCTGGTATCGCCGACGCACACCGGCAATTGGCGCACCGAACCCACCAATAGCGTGCCGATCCACGCCGTGAACGACACCTCCAGCAGGTGATCGACATGCTCGCGCAGCCGATAGGCGCTGAGCACGAAGCGGCCGGGTCCGAAGGTGCGCTCGTGCAGCCGCTCGATTGCCTGCGCGTCGTTGGCGGTTTCCGGCAATATGGTCAGGGAAAGATCGCTCATGGGGCGCGGGATAGCATCTGGCGGAGACGCGGTCCATCGCCCAAGCGCCCGCAATTCCGGACCGCTTCAATCCCTGCTGTCGGAAGCTTGCGATAGATAGGCCAAGAGCTTCATCTCGCGCCGTCCGCGCGTCACCGTGTCCAGCACAAGCCCTGAGGATACCGACAGCACGGCCAGAATCATCAGGCCCATCGACAAAACCGCGGTCGGCAGGCGGGGAACGAGGCCCTCTTCGAGATAGGTGGCGATGACGGGAATCGCGAGCCCGATCGAAACCAGCGTCAGGAAAATCCCGATCGCGGTGAAGAAGCGCAGCGGCTTTTCCGAGCGGTACAATTTCAGGATGGTGCCCAGAATGCGAAACCCGTCGCGCCAGGTGTTGAGCTTGCTGAACGATCCCTCCGGCCGGGCGTAATAGGGCGCCTCGATCTCGGCGACCGGCAGCGCCAGCACGAGCGCATGCACGGTCAGTTCGGTCTCGATCTCGAAGCCGTCGGACAGCACCGGAAACGATTTGACGAAGCGGCGCGAAAATATGCGGTAGCCGGACAGAATATCCCTGAAGGCCTGGCCGAACACCGACGACAGGAAGCTCGTCAACATCCAGTTGCCGGTGCGGTGCCCGGGCCGATAGGCGGCCTGCACCTGATCGACGCGAAATCCCACCACCATGTCGAGATGATCCGATTTCAGCTTCTCGATCATGCGCGGCGCGCTGGCGGCGTCATAGGTGGCGTCGCCGTCGACCATGACGTAGATGTCCGCCTCGACGTCGGCGAACATGCGCCGCACCACGTGACCCTTGCCCTGGCGGCGCTCACTGCGCACCTCGGCGCCGGCCTCGCGCGCCACCGCGATGGTGCGATCGGAGGAATTGTTATCGTAGACGAAGATTGCTGCACCGGGCAGCGCCTTGCGGAAATCGGCGACGACGGTTGCGACCGCGGCTTCCTCGTTGAAGCACGGCACCAGAACCGCAATCCGCGGCCTGGCCGGCTGCGGCTCAACAAACTCGCGCCGCGCGAATTGCTCGAGCGCCTCCGCCATGCCGGCCAGGTCGCCGCGAAGCTTCGGCTGGCGTTTCGGCTCCGGCGCGGCGTTCATCGAGAAATCCTTAACGATCGTTAGGGTTTTGACCCCCGATCATAAGGAGCGATCCCTAACGATCTCTAACGTTGTCGCTCGGGTCTTTATCGGATGCCGGAAAGGCCATGCTGCCACCGTGGATTGCCGACGCGATCAGGGCCGCGAGCAGCAACGTCCGGAACGACGAAATGGCCGCCGGAACGGCATAACAGGGAGCGAAAATAGAACGAGTCATGAAGGAGATCGGGCACCCAATGCTCGACAAAAACGCCTCCTCCCCCGATGTTGGACACTACGCCGCAAGCGTGATTTTATCGCGCTCAAATAAACCCAAGATCAGGATCGGGAATGAAGAAATTGACTTTGGCCGTCACCTTGATGCTCGTGGCTTACGATGCGCTTTCGGCCCGGTTACCGGCTTGGTGGTGGTCCTCATGATGGCCGACGATCGCCGGAGAATTGAAGGACTCGAACTGACGATTCTACTTCCCTGCCTTGACGAGGCGGAGACGATCGAGACCTGCGTCGACAAGGCCATGTCGTACCTCGCCAGCAGCGATGTAAGGGGTGAAGTGCTTGTCGCGGACAACGGATCGACTGACGGATCGCAACAACTGGCGGCCGCGAAGGGAGCTCGTCTGATTCAGGTGCGCGATCGAGGTTATGGGTCGGCGCTCCGGAATGGCATCCTGGCGGCACGCGGTCGCTATGTCGTCATGGCGGACGCCGATGACAGTTACGACCTATCGGATTTGGGACTGTTCGTGGCGAGGCTCCGGGAAGGATATGACGTCGTCATGGGCAACCGGTTTCGAGGCGGGATAGCGCCAGGCGCCATGCCATTCCTGCACCGCTATTTGGGGAACCCGGTACTCAGCTTTCTCGGACGATTGTTCTTCGGCGTAAAAGCAGGCGATTTCCATTGTGGCTTACGTGCGTTCAATCGCGAAAGAATCCAGGCTCTCAATCTTCACACCACGGGAATGGAATTTGCGAGCGAGATGCTGATCTCCGCGGCGTTAAGATCCTATCGAATTTGCGAGGTGCCAACGACCCTGAAAAAAGACGGTCGGTCGCGTCCGCCGCATTTGCGTACCTGGCGCGACGGATGGCGGCATTTGAGCTTCCTGCTCATGCTGAGCCCGCGATGGCTCTTCATCTATCCGGGATTTGCCCTCATGCTCCTTGGTGTCTGCATTGCGGTGTTGCTATTTTCGGGTCCGGTCCGGATTGCGGGCGTAACTCTCGAGATCAAGACGTTTCTGGTTGGCGCCATCGCAATCCTGATCGGAAGTCAGACCCTGACCTGTGGTCTGATCGCGCAGCGGTTCGCGGTCAGGTATCAGCTCTTACCCGAATCGAAGTGGAATTACCGGCTCATGTCATTTCTCACATTTGAACGAGGACTGATCGTTGCGATTTCAGTTATCGGGCTGGGAACGGCAGGCTTCGTCTGGTCATTCTTGATCTGGGCTTCCGTCGATTTTGGAAATCTTGCAAATCCCATCGTGTTGAGGGTGCTCATCATCTCTCTGACATTCATTGCGACCGGAGTTCAACTCGGGTTTACCGTCTTCCTCGCCGGCATCATGAGCATACCGAACAGGCGCGACCAGGCGCTCGCTGCCTTGGATCAAGGCTCATCGGAAATCACACCAGGCTGGTAGCCTGGCGCCTCAAGCCCTTGTTGCCTGCCCCATCAGGCGGTCATCCCCGGATTCAGCCGGCTGCATCAAGGATGCAAACAGCAGACTCCAGAGTGAAAGCATGCTGACGGGAATGGTGTAATATGGATTGAAAAAGTGGGTCATGAAGTACGCCGCATTGACCGCGAGATTCAGAACCGTGAGAAGCGCGACTGACCTTATGCCGCTTTCCCTGTACAAGCGAAAAATCAACACGACCCACGCGCCCGCAAGAATTAACAAAACGCCCTGCAGGTCTGTGAGGTAAGCCCAGACGACACCGGCATCGATCGCCGGAGGTTTTAAATCGTTGGGATCAGCCCCGTACGTTGTAGCAAAAGGACTTCCGGCATTGATCGCGTTGGCGATCAGTGTCGGCGCGATTCCCAGCAGGCATGCCAGCCCAAACAGTCCACCCTGCAGGAATGCTTCCAGCTTCCGCGATCTCAAAAAGACGAAGCCAAAAAACAGGAAATATCCGGCGGAGAGAAACAGGTTTGCCAATCGGAAATTGACGGCTAGGCCGATCAGAAAGCCAATCAGCATCGTCAAGAGCACAGGATGGCGCTGCGGCGTTTTCACGAACAGGCGGGCCGTCAATAAGCCGACCAGTGCGCAGACCACCATCGTGGGCGCCATCGAATAGCTCGCCTTGGTGGGGTTGATCATGAGGTAGATCGCAAGGCAACCGAACAGACCCGCGATCAGGATCGCGGATCTCGAACGGGCGTAATGGATCCCAAGCAGCGCAAAGCCGAAGCTGACAACGGTCGCCAGTACGTACATCGGAATCAACTGAGAGCCCTGCGGGAACATCGCCAGCACGAAACCTGTGCCCGGCGGATATTGCAGCACCCGCTTACCCGTCGCCGCCATCGTGGTGTGGCAGGGAAATCTCGACGGATCGCTCCACTCCGGAAAACCGATCTCACGCAATTTCGACGCCATGTAACGATCATCATCCCGGGCAAGATCGGTATTGAGGCCGCCGAGCCCAAAGCGCTGGAACAGATGGGCCTGCCGCAGATAGCAGATATCGTCGTAGACACCGCGGGCTTCGCTCCAATGCGACATCGACCGCACGTTGCTTGCCAGCACCAGGAAACACAGCAGGCCGAAAACCGCTTTCAGATATCGCATCGCTCTCGTCCCGGCATCCCTCGCTTCTACAGGCTTGTCGCCAAATCCGGCGAGAGCCGCAAGGGCCTAACGCCAGGTCGGAATGGACGCCCGGCCTTCGAGCACTTCCTTGATCCGCAGCCGCGTGCCCTCGGTGGTCTCCGCCGGCAGCGCGGACGCGGCGAAGAAGCCGCAGGCGATGATCTCGCGGTTTGGCTCGGGCAGACGATCCTGGCGGAAATGCCTCACAATATAGACCGCGACGTGGTCGCGGCGCGACACATGGCTGTTGAAGAAAACGCCGAGCAGCGCCGGCTCGCCCACTACCTCGATTCGACCCTCCTCCGCCAGTTCGCGCCGCAGCGCCTCGCCAAAGGATTCGCCGACTTCGACGCCGCCACCCGGCAGGTGCCAACCCGCGACATAGCTGTGCTTGACCAGGAACACCCGATCGTCGCCATCCAGCACCACCGCGCGGACCCCGAGGGTCATGGCGCGGGCGAAACGCCAATAAAGATGAAAGATCCGGCGCAGCACCGGCTCGAAGCGCTTTCGCATCGTCTGGGAGATCATTGTCCCGCCAATTTCGGATATCCGAACATCCCGCTTGAACCTTGCATCGCCTGCGCCGGCTTGCCATTACATCCCCTGGCGTTCACAGGATACCACGAGATGCGCGTGCCGTGGCTCACTGCCCAGGACCGCCCGGTTGGACGGGCGTGATGGCGGCATTTGCGCTCGCCCACCTCTCCGATCCGCATCTTCCGCCGCTGCCCGCGGCGCGGCTTGCCGAACTGGCGGGAAAGCGCGCGCTCGGTTATCTCAACTGGACGCGCAAACGCTACAAATATCATTTGCGCGACGTGCTCGATACGTTGGTGTCGGACCTGCAGGCCCAGGCGCCGGACCACATCGCGGTCACCGGCGATCTCGTCAACCTCGCATTAGAGGCGGAATTCGCACCGGCACGGGCCTGGCTCGAGAGCGTCGGCGCGGCAGATCGCGTCACCTTCGTTCCCGGCAATCACGACGCCTATGTCCGCAGCACCCGGCATCGCTTCATCGAGGCGTGGGGTCATTATTTCGAAAGTGATGAGGCGCCCGGCGACGGCGTCAAATTCCCGCTGTTGCGGCGGCGCGGCCCGCTGGCGCTGATCGGCGTGTCCTCGGCGGTGCCGACGCCGCCGCTGATGGCGACGGGAAGCCTCGGTCCCGCCCAGCTCGAGGCGCTCGATCGCATCCTTGCAAAACTGTCGACCGAGCAGGCTTTCCGCGTGCTGCTGATCCATCATCCCCTGCGTTCGGATACGCGCGCCAAGCGGCTGACCGATTCCAAACCGCTGCTCGCGCTCCTGAAGCGGTACGGCGTCGAACTGGTGCTGCATGGGCATGATCACGTGCATTCGACGGTCTGGGTCGAGGGACCCGACGGATCGATACCCGCCGTCGGCGTGCCTTCGGCCTCCGCCCTTGCCCATGGCCGCTATCCCGCCGCCGCCTATAATCTGTTTTCGATCACGCGCGACGGCGCGGCGTGGCGGTGCGAACAGACCGTGCGCGGCATCGAGGATACGGATTGCGTTCGGGAACTGTGGCGAATGCGGTTGATCTAAATACTGCGCAAGGCCGCAAACAGCGCCAGCCCGAACAGCGCGGCGGCGCCAACGACAAACCCGAGCACGAAGACCCAGAAGCCGCCGCGACGCGGCGGCTCGACGACGCGCTCCGTCACCGGCGTTGCGACCAGCGCATGCTCGCGTTCGATCATGCGGCGCGCGACATAATCAGTGACGGCGTTGACGATATCAGCGACATCGTGGGATTCGGCGATCACGATGCGGCCGAAGCGGGTGTCCTGCACGAAGCGATAGATGCGCTTGTCGCGACCCATCACGACATGGGCGACCACGTCGATCCACAGTCGCGGCGTATCGCCCTGGCTGATGCCGCGATCGAACAGATCGACCCGTTCAGGAATTTGCGCGAACAGCGGATCGAGCGCGTCGTTGAGGATTTCGAGCCGCGCGACCTCGGCGTCGCGCAGGTCGACGACGACCCCGGTGCGATCGGCGGCCTCGATCCGGGCCTGCCGTAACGCGTCGCGCAGGCGAATCGGGCGCGTCTCGCTCACCGCATTGCTTCCGGTATTTGGCGCGTCTGACATCCCGCGGATCGCCTTTGTGCTGATGGTTCGCCCGGGGTTAACCTATCAGTAACCACGTTTTCCGCAAAGGCTGTTTATTCCCAATGACTTACGCCTTTGGCTCTGATCTCTCCCGCTTGCGGGGAGCTCGCGTGGCTCAAAACACAAGCGTGGCTCGAAACGCAGGCGGCCCCACCCGGATTGACCGGATGGGGCGGCTGTCGTCCCTGGACGTCTTCTTCTAACCGTTTTGGCCTCAGGCCGGGACGCGCGAGGGCTCTTCCACGATGGAGAAGCGCACGCCGGCCTTGTGCCGGTTCTCTTCGGAGACCTCGCGCCAGGCGTCCTCGGCCTCCTTGCGGGTCTTGAACGGGCCCTGGACCTGGGCCGAGCCTTCCACGAGCTTGTGGAAGTTCATCGAACCGAACTCGCCGCCAATCACCCAGAAATTACTGCCAATGGTCATCGTCATCTCCTGCTGTTGACCGGCTGTTATTCAGCCGCCCGATCAGTCCGGGATCCGATCAGAACCCAGACCGATCAATTCCACCGTTAGCCAAACTGGTTCATCGTGTTGTGGGCGCCGCCCGCTTTCAGAGCGGCTTCACCGGCGAAATATCCCTTGTGTTCGTCGCCGATATCGGAGCCGGCCATGTTCTGATGCTTGGCACAGGCGATGCCCTGACGGATCTCCTGGCGCTGAACATTCTTCACATAGCCCAGCATGCCCTGCTCGCCGAAATACTCCTTGGCGAGATTGTCCGTCGACAGAGCCGCGGTGTGATAGGTCGGCAACGTAATCAGATGGTGGAAGATGCCGGCACGCTTTGCCGAATCGGCCTGGAAGGTGCGGATGCGCTCGTCGGCTTCAACGGCCAGCGGCGTATCGTCGTATTCCGGCTTCATCAGTTCGGCTCGATTGTACCTGCTGACATCCTTGCCGGCTTCCTTCATCGCATCATAGACCTGCCAACGGAAGTTGAGCGTCCAGTTGAACGAGGGCGAATTGTTGTAGGCCAGTTTCGCGTTCGGGATCACCTCGCGGATGCGGTCGACCATCCTGGCGATCTGCTCGATATGCGGCTTCTCGGTCTCGATCCACAACAGGTCGGCGCCGTTCTGCAGCGAGGTGATGCAGTCGAGCACGCAGCGATCCTCGCCGGTGCCGGGACGGAACTGGTAGAGATTGCTGGCAAGCCGCTTCGGACGCAGCATCTTGCCGTTGCGATTGATGATGACGTCGCCGTTCCTGGCGTTGGCGGCCGTCACTTCCTCGCAATCCAGGAAGCTGTTGTACTGATCGCCGAGGTCGCCGGGCTTGTGGCTGACGGCGATCTGCTGCGTCAGACCCGCGCCGAGCGAATCGGTACGGGTCACGATGACGCCATCCTCGACGCCGAGTTCGAGGAAGGCATGCCGGCAGGCGCGGATCTTCGCCAGGAACACCTCGTGCGGCACCGTCACCTTGCCGTCCTGGTGGCCGCACTGCTTCTCGTCGGAGACCTGATTTTCGATCTGCAGCGCGCACGCGCCGGCTTCGATCATCTTCTTCGCGAGCAGATAGGTTGCCTCGGCATTGCCGAAGCCGGCGTCGATGTCGGCGATGACGGGCACGACATGAGTCCGGAAATTGTCGATCTTCTCGATCAGCGCCGTTTCCTTCGTGCGGTCGCCTGCCTTGCGAGCGGCATCCAGCGCGCGGAAGGTGTCGTTCAGCTCGCGTGAATCGGCCTGGCGCAGGAAAGTGTAGAGCTCTTCGATCAGCGCGGGCACCGAGGTCTTCTCGTGCATCGATTGATCGGGCAGCGGCCCGAACTCGGAGCGAAGCGCGGCGATCATCCAGCCGGAAAGATACAGATAGCGGCGATCGGTGGTGCCGAAATGCTTCTTGACCGAAATCAACTTCTGCTGCGCGATGAAGCCGTGCCAGCAACCGAGCGACTGGGTGTACTTGGTGGGATCGCCATCATAGGCGGCCATGTCGGCGCGCATCAGCGCCGCGGTGTAGCGGGCGATGTCGAGGCCGGTCTTGAAGCGATTCTGCAGACGCATACGCGCCACGGCTTCGGCGGTGACGCCGTCCCAGGTCGGCTTGGTCTTCAGCAGCGCCTCGGCAAATCCAATCTCGCTCCGATAGGAAGCCGGCCCCTGGATAGCCTGGTCACCAATTCCACGTGGCTGATAGTTCATATGCGTGATCCCTTTGCCGACGACAATTTTTAGCGCTTATTTTGTCGACATTCGTAACAGTGCGCTGCGAAACGTGCCGAGAGCTAAACGCGAAACTTCCTAATTCGTATATAGTTCTTGCTTTCTAATGGTGATGTTATGTAACATTCATACTTGTCATATATGTTATTTTGTCAATTTAGTCACAAATCGGATCAGGGAAGCTGCCATGGCTGAAAGCTCCGGAAAAAAGCTGTTCGTCGGACCCAGGTTCCGCCGAATCCGTCAGCAATTGGGCCTGTCGCAGACCCAGATCGCCGGGGGGCTCGGCATTTCGCCGAGCTATATCAACCTGATCGAACGCAACCAGCGGCCCGTAACGGCGCAGATATTGCTGCGGCTGGCGGAGACCTATGATCTCGATCTGCGCGATCTCGCCACCGCCGATGAGGACCGCTTCTTCGCCGAGTTGAACGAAATCTTTTCCGACCCGCTGTTCCGGCAGATCGACCTGCCGAAGCAGGAATTGCGCGATCTCGCCGAATTATGCCCTGGCGTGACGCATTCGCTGCAGCGGCTCTATGCCGCCTACACCGAGGCGCGCCGCGGCGAAACCCTGGTCGCAGCCCAAATGGCCGACCGCGACGAGGGTACGCGCTTCGAGGCCAACCCGATCGAGCGGGTGCGTGACCTGATCGAGGCCAACCGCAATTATTTCCCCGAGCTCGAACAGGCCGCCGAAAGCCTGCGCGACGAATTGAACGTGCCGGCGGAAGCGTTGTTTGCCGCGCTCGGCACGCGCCTGCGTGAAAAGCATTCGATCGTCACCCGCATCATGCCGGTCGACGTCATGCGCGAGACGCTGCGGCGGTTCGACCGCCATCGCCGGCAGCTGTTGATTTCGGAATTGATCGACGGACCCGGCCGCGCGTTCCAGCTCGCTTTCCAGATCGGGATTACCGAGCACAGCGCGGGCTTCGAGGCCATCATCAATCGCGCAGGCCCGCTCGACGAAACGCCGCGCCGGCTCTACCGGATTACGCTGGCGAATTATTTCGCCGCCGCGGTGATGATGCCGTATCAGGCGTTCCACGGCGCCGCCGAAGCCTTGAGCTACGACGTCAACGTGCTGGCGCAGCG